>Ga0181582_10004964_pt1 | contig 10730 bp, 7 predicted proteins | sample 071ome_32_FD_132438 | JGI IMG/M metagenome (GOLD analysis project Ga0181582, IMG submission 132438) | Coastal salt marsh microbial communities from the Groves Creek Marsh, Skidaway Island, Georgia - 071405AT metaG (megahit assembly) | ecosystem: Environmental > Aquatic > Marine > Intertidal zone... | reverse complement strand
CCCGACATCACCACACAATCCGAGGAGCCTCCGGGCGGCACATTGGGGCCCGCAGGGCACTGGCGAGGGGAATTATGCACCATTGTGCCTCGTCGTCGTCGACTGTCGCGCACTTCCCCGGCCCAGCCCCCGAACCTGGTCACGGCCCTGACGGCTCCCCCGCAAACCACCAAAGCCGGTCTCCTGCCCACGTAGACGGCGTTGTCCGTCCCACCATGGGGCGTTGCACCGATATTGAGGCCGTAAGAGGCCGTGAGACCGGGAATCGCGGGAAAATGGTCAATGTAGCTTCGGTTAGGTGCGGCGACCCGTCCCCAGCCACCAACTAAGTCGTCCCGAAGACGACGCCCACTTCCCGGCGGCTGGTCGGCCAGTGCGCCGGGACGAGAGTCTCATGGCCCTTTTGCCCTCATTGTATCCCGAAATCATCCCCTAAAGTGCGCGCGGCGTCGCCGCGGCAACTATATTCCCGGGGACCAGGAGGCCAGCCACCCCCCCTCCACAACGGGGCGCGGCACCCGCCTACACACCTACCCTCCGGCCTCCCCCCCCCGCAGCTCCGCGGCGACGAGGACTAAAAGGCCCAGGGCTGGCAGGGGTGCCGCACCCGCGAGCTCCCCGCCCGCGGATGCCCCCTCGACACGGCTGGGCCGCTTTGCCGTCGGCGCGCAGAAGGCCCTTGCGTCCCTTGCCGCGTCGCACCCAGTCCTTGCGGGTGAGTCCCGCCACCGGGGGCCGTGCCGCTCGGCGCTCGGCCGTACTGCCCCACGCCCCCGCACCCGGCAGCCTGCCGACCCCCCGCCCCACTCGCACCCCCGCAGCCATCCTGCCCACGGGTGGGGCGCCGCCGGGGGAGCTGTCGCTGGGGTACCTGGCGACGCACCGGCCGGAGGCGATGCTGGCCAAGGCGAACGAGAGTGCGGTCAAGTTCACGGCGGGGGCAGTGGCCGGGGCCATGGGGAAGACGGCCACGGCGCCGTTCGACCGACTGAAGCTCCTGATGCAGGTGAAAGGGGGCCTGGAGGGGGGCGCGATAGGCGAAGCGGCGGCGAGGGGGTCCCTCCTCCAGTCGTTCGTGGCGATCGGGCGGCAGGAGGGGCTCCTCGGGTACTGGCGGGGCAACGCGGCGCAGGTGGTGCGCGTGCTGCCCTACTCGGCCTGCCAGCTCGTCTCGTACGACGCCTTCAAGGCGCTCCTCACGGACCAAGAGACGGGGGAGCTCACGGTGCAGCGCAAGCTGCTCGCCGGGGCGTTCGCGGGGATGTTCAGCACGGTGGCCACGTACCCGCTGGACACGCTCCGGCTCCGGATGGCCGTCGACCCGGCCGCCGTCACCTTCGGCGGGGCGGTGCGGGGCATCCTCCGGGACGGCGGGGCCCCCGCCTTTTACCGCGGGGTGGGGACGGCGCTGTGCGGGATCGCGCCCTACATGGCGCTGGAGCTGGGGGCGTTCGACTCGCTGCCGCAGCAGGTGCCGGCTTTCGCGCGCGGCTTCGCGGCCGCCCTCATAGCCACGTCCGTCTGCTACCCCCTCGACACGGTGCGGCGCCAGATGCAGATGGCGCGGGCGGGGACGAGCGCAGGGGCTGTGCTGCGCGCGGCGCTGGCCAGCGAGGGCTACCGGGGGCTCTACCGCGGCTTCCTCCCCAACGCCGTCAAGAACCTCCCCAACAAGGCCATCCGCCTCGGCGTCTACGACCTCGTCAAGAAGGCCGTGGCCACCTCCCAGGACGCGTACCGGGACGAGCAGCGCCGGGTGCCCGCGCTCAACTGAGCTAGCGCGCGGGCCTGGCCCTGCTCGGGCGATTGAACGTGGCGTCCAGCGGGCCCGCGGGCCCCGGGACCCTGCTTCAAAGGGCGTGGGCGCAGGCAGGCATGGGCAGACGGGCTGGGCCCCTCAGAGCAGGCGGCGGGCAATGTCCATGAGCAGGCGGCGGCCGGTCGAGTCCGTGTCCTCGATGCCCCAGATGGCGAGGTAGCCGGTGTAGCAGACGAAGCCGGTGACCACGAAGCCGGCCATCCCCGTGAGCTGCTGCACGAGGTTGGTGAAAGCGAAGTCCTCGATGCTCCCGAGCACGTTGTCCTGCAGGAAGCTGAAGTAGATGCCGCTGAGGGAGATCTTGACGCGGTCCCAGATGCGGAAGTGGCAGAACCCGGGGAACCGCTCCTCGTCCGCGTCCTTCTTCTTGATCTCATCATCCCACTGCTGGATCCTCCGGGTCCCAAAGGCGCCCGACATTACCTTGTGCCAACCGACACAGAGGTAGTCGTACTCGACGCCGACCGTCTTGGCGCACAGCGCGTGGTCCTCGTCGGCGTCGTTATCGGGGTGTGGCTCCATGGGCCCGTACTTGAACTCCTCGACATTCACGCCCTTCATCCAGTCCACCACCTCGTTGAGGGCAAAGAACAGGCGCTGGGAGAGGACCCTGACCTGGGCCTTGGGGCGGCAGACGGAACGGAGGGTCAGGAAGTCGGCCACGTGGTGGTGGAAGGCGGTCCAGCGCTTCCCGAGGGCGTACTCGAGGGCGGCGAGGACGCGCTCCTCCTTCTGCTCGAGAGCCACCTTGGGGTCATCCTTGTCGAAGGGCACCATCCCGGCGACGACCATGTTCTCCTCGGCGAGCAACTTGGCGAAGCGTTGGCAGTTGGCCTTGAGCTCCTCGTCGCGCTCCGGGTTACGGGCGAGGTCGAGGATCTCGGATACCGACAGCATGTCGTGGCGCATGCCGATCATCCCCATGATGTACTTGGCGCGCGAGTAGCGTACGCGGCGCATGACGTTTTTGAGGTTCGAGTGAAGGTAGACGCCGTCCTCGTCGATATGGCGCTCGTCGTCGGCGGCGAAGTCCTTGGCCACGTTGGGAGTCTCGTCCTCGGTGGACAGGCCCTTGACGGACATGAAGAAGGCGAGGGCGCCCTGGACGTCGTCGTCGTTCGGGGCGAAGGTCATCTTGGCGTGCTCGATGAGCTTGTTGAGGGTCAGGAGGCCCGTCTCCTCGACGTTGAGCACCGTGGCGTTGAAGGCCAGGAGCATGAAGAGCTGGAGCGCGGCCGTGATGATGGGGCCGACGACGCCCGCGGCGCCGGCTTCGGTGTTGCCCACCAGCTGCTGGATCACAAAGATGGCCCAGGCAGCGTACAGGATGGACAGGATGGAGACCTTGTAGCGGTCCGCGCCGAGGTAGTTGGTGAGGCCCGTGGGGTTCTCGAAGTCGATGATGGTGCCGTGGCGGAGCAGGCGGAAGTAGATGTAGCGCTTGCAGATGGCGCCCACCATGGAGATGAGGATGAGGAGGGAGAGCACGAGGGTGAATCCGAGGCAGCCGTACATCTCGGCCCCGTCGAGGGCGAGGGCGTAGTAGCCGTTCTCGTTCGTGTCCGAGTTGGTTACGGCCACGATGACCGCCAGGCACAGGGAGAAGACAGTCAGCAGCGGCACGAAGATGCGCGACATGCCGGAGAAGTAGCTGATGGCGTACTGCTCGGCCGTCACGGGTCGGATCCACTTGTGCGTCATGTAGTTGCTGTCCAGGCCGGGCTTCTCTTCGACGCAGCGGTCGGCGTAGTAGGCGCCGATGAAGCCGTAGAAAAGCCAGCGCAGGACGGGTAGGGTGGTCCAGCCGCCCGAAATTACCCCCATGTACCTCTCGCCGATGCGGTGCATCAGCACCTGGTCTTCAGGGGAGGCCTCCGTGCTCCCCCTCTCCCACATCCACGTGGGGAGGAGCTTGTCGTCCATGAAGGGAACATTTGCCGTGACCGTCTCGGGGACGTCGAGGGTCGACTTCACGCGCAGATCGCGCCCAGATTTGACGGCCTGCGCGTTCTCCTCCCTCTTCTGCCCCAGGTTGAGGAACCCCATCTTGCTGGGCTGCGGAGCACGTCGCAGGGGGGGGCAGACGGAGTGGGCGAGGCCTCTCATCGCCCAGAAGACTGGCGTCCGCGGAAGACGAGCAGCTCTGCCAGGGGTGTTTCGTCGCGGTCCCCCGGCCCGGCCTGGGCGGGAAGAGATTTTGGTGTCCCCGGGCGCCCCGATGCGGGACCTCGCGAGGTCATCCAGGAAAGAAAGTGGCTCGTTGGTTTTGACGGACTAAATGTCCCAAGAAACTAGGGCAAACGGTCAGCAGACCCCTCCGCTGGGGCGCGCGTGGCCTGAGAGTAGAGTGGGCCGGAGTGACATTCCGAGGATTGAATCGCACACATGGAGGGATATCCGTAGAAATTCGCGGGATAACGAGCCATAATCCGATGATTAAATGTGGTTGGCGGCGGACTCAGAGGCAGAAATCTATGATCGGCGCCGAGCGGCGGGGGAGATAGAGGAAGAGCTCCTTTCCCGGGAGGGCGCTCACTTGGTCGGGGAAGGGCAGCGGCGTGCGCAGCAGTTCCGCAAGATAGTGGTCGCGGGGCGCACGCGAGGAACTATTGGAGCAGCCGGATCACTGTTCGAAGGGGGGCTTCCCGGGAGCGAGGAGTTGGTTGTGACACTGCCCCTCGCTTCAGTCACACCCGACTCCCGCGGCGTAAAAAAAGCGGGACCAGTCGGGGATCGAGGCTCGCGAAGGGACCATCCGTGATAGCGATGCGCTCGCGGGCCCGCTTCCCGCTGGGGCCCTGCCCCCAGCGGCACCGTGCTGCCCCGCGCCGGCCCACGTGGCCGGCTCGACCCACAGCCAGTCTGGGACCTCCCTCCCGAGGTCACCGCATGTTGGCCGCCGCGTATATGAACTGCTGCATGTCGAGGGTGACGGTCCCGGCGTCCTGCTTGTCGAACGCGCGGAAGGTGGCCCGGCTCGTCTCGAGGAACACGCTGAGGATGACGAACTCCGCCAGCCCCATACTCCCCGTGCCGTTAGGGTCGAAGCTGACGAAGCACCGCTCGAAGACGGGGCCCTCAAGGTCCACGCCGTTGTGCTTGAGGGCCTCACGCACCTCCTCCCGCGTCAGCGTCCCGCTCCGCGGCGACGTGTCGAAGTACTCGAAGTTGGCGCGGACGCGCTTGAGGAAGTCGTGAGTCTCACGCCAGCCGTCCCGGTCCAGCGCCCCGCACCTCCGCCGGTCGAACATCCTGATCACGCTGGCCGTGGCGCTCAAACTGAGGTTAAGGTGGAACTCCTGCTGCAGAACTAGCTGTAGGGGCACGGGGGACATGTCCGCCTGCCCGCCCGTCACGTACGTAGAGTAGCTGCGGGCGTGGGGCTCGGTGGGGCGGGGCGGTCCGCCGCTGGGTGGAGGGCTCTCTCGCCCGACGGAAACGGGGGGTAGGTGCCCGGGAAGCCCGCCCCCAGCCCCGACGAGACGTCAGAGCCGACCTCCGGCCAGCCAGGGGACATCCCGGGCCAGCCGGGGGACATCCCGGGCCAGCCGGGGGACATCCCGGGCCAGCCGGGGGACATCCCGGGCCAGCCGGGGGACAGCCCGGGCCAGCCGGGGGACATCCGGTCGGGGTCCCCGGCCGGGGCAGAGCAGGAGGGCGACCCCCTCGGGGAGGCAGCGGAGGGAGGAGGGGGGGCAGGAACGCGGGGCTCGGGGGCTCACATGGTGTCGGAATCTGAGCCAGTCCACCCCGACATCTTTTAAACGCCTCTTGATTCGCCCGGCGGGCCACCTGTCTCAGGGACAGGAGTCGGCGAGACTCGGGCACGCCCGCGAGAAGTGGGGGAACCTCTTCGGTAGGTTGCAAACGACACGAGCGTACGGAGGAAATATCGCGCGAATTCGAGCTGTGACGCGTGATGTTGGATATCACATCGATAACGATGCCACGACGTGCGGCCCGCCCGCATAGGAGGGCGTGGCCCACGCCGCGTGGGCAGAGTGGGAGTGAGGCGCCGGTCCCTGGTCGTCCTGAGTGGTGCAAGAACTCCAGGCGGGCAATCCTCACCTCCCCTCCCCACCCCTCGCGCAATCGGCGGCTCGGCCGCCCCTCCCGCCGCATTTCCCCATCCCGGACACGCGATCATCGCGTCGATCCTCTGCCCGCAGTGGCCTCGTCTTAGCCGTCCTTGCCCCGTGCACCATCCCCGCCGTATCCTCGCTGGGACACGGTCCGCGACATCCACGCGCTCGGCTTCGGATCAATATCCGAAAATGGCTAGGGCCAGCTTGGAGCAGGGCCACACCTACGATCAACATGTCTACGGGGGTTTTAACGGGGGGGTGGGGTCCATGACGGATGAGGGCGAGTACGGGGGCCACGAGCACCGCCCCCTGCACGGCAACCGCGGCTGGGCGGGGAGCAACGGGTGAGAAGATGCAGGTCGATGTCCGATGTCAGCCCTTCGCTCCCCAGATACGCGCCGCGGTCCCCTCGAAGCGTAACCCTGGCCGTCTTCCCCCGCTGCGCAGGTCGATCGACAGCGATGATGAGCTCACGGGCGTCGAGCAGGTCATCTCTGCAGTATGGGACACCTTTAGATGGCTCGTCGTGCCCGATGACGGCGAGGAAGGGCTCGCATCGCGGGTCCAGGGGCTCGTTGGGAGGATGGCTCATGGCAACGGTCACGGGGGATCGTCCCCCGACGGTTTGTACGACAGCGACGAGCAGTGAGTCGCGCGCGTAGCGCACTTCGCGTCGAACGACCCCCCCCATAGCCTCGCCCCGCCCCCCCCGGCACCCCCGTGGCCCGGCATCCTGCACGGCCCTCCGAGGAGGACCCCCCGCCGCCGCCAGCCCCCGCAGGACGGAACAGACGATCAGGGGCCTCGCGTACGTCGGGACGGCGGCGGTGGCCGCGTACCTCTTGTCCGAGGCGTACGCCGCCGTGTGCCCCGCGGACGGGACCCGCAGCGTCCTCGTGGCGCCCCTCTGCCTGACCATCTCCCTCGTGGCCACGCCCTTCACCTCGGGGCCCCTCGGCGCGCTGGTGGCCATCCTGTGGGCCCCGCTCAAGGTTCTCGTCCTCCCGTTCGTCGGGCTCGCCAGGGCCTTCTCCGCCATCTTCCTGGCCCTCTTCGGCGCCCTCCTCGGCGCCGGCTCCAAGCGGGTGCGCGCCCCCCGTCGCCCCGGGCGCCGCCCCGCCCCGCATCCCCCCGGTCCTGTCGCTGAGACCGCTGAGACCGACGCCTCCCGGCCCCCCTCCCCCCTCGCAGGCGTACCTCGGGTCCTCGGGGTTCCTGGGACACCTAGCCAAGGTGGCCAGCCGCGTGCCGCGGAAGACGGGTGCCCACCTCGGGGGGGCGTGGGAGATGGTGACGCGGGGCATGCCGACCCTCCCCTCTCCCAAGACCGGCGGGGGCGTCTGGTCCCTCCCGTCCGTGTCCCTCCCGTCCCTGTCCCTCCCGTCCCTGCCCGCGCCCGGCCTGTCCCTCCTGGGGAAGCCGCTCCTCGCCGTCGCCGCCGCCGCCGCCGCCGCAGCCGCCGCCTGGGTGGCCCACGGGCGGCTCCGCCCCGCACCCCGCGACGAGCTCCCCGCCGTGCCGCGGGCCGGGGGGGCCTCCCGGTCCGCGGGGGCGGCCGTGCCGCCCGGGGCGGTCTCCCAGAGGGACGCCCCCGCCGCCGAGCCCCCCGCAGGCGGCGCCGGGGTCGTGCGCTGGCTCGGGTACGGGGTGGTGGCCCTGGGGGTGCCGTACGCGGCGCGCGCGTCGTGGGCGATGGACGCGGCGGGCGCGGCCGAGGCGGTGGGGCAGGGGGTCGTGCTGGCCGAGACGGCGCTGCTGTGGGCCCTGGGCCTGGCCGTGCGGCTGGCCCGGGGGCGGTTCCGCGGGGGCGCCGCCGCGGACGGGGCCGCGACGGCGGCGGGGCGCCTCGTGGCGGGGTGGCTGGTGGGGGACCGGGAGGGGGTGGAGTGGGAGCGGAGCCGGGTGCTGGACGCCGAGCCCGCGCACGACTTTGGGCAGCAGCTGGAGCACATGCGGGCCATGGAGGGCCTCCGGCTGCTGTACCCGGGGGAGAAGTGGCAGGACCTGCCCAAGTCGCTGCTGCGGGACACGGCGGCCATCCGGCGCGAGATCCGGCAGGAGCGTTCGCTGGCGTGGGCGATGGCGCGCCCGGTGAGCCAGCTCAGCCGCGCCCTGGCCGACCCGCGCCTGCGCACCCTCCCGGGCTGGGCCAAGAGCCTCGTGTCCGGGACGGTCGTGCGCGCCGGGCGCGTCCGCGGCAGCCCCCTCGCGCTGCTCGGCAGGCCCGCCGGCGGCGTCTCCCTCAGCGAGGCCGGGGAGGTGGTGCTCGACCTGAGGCAGGTGCTCCGGGCCCTGGTCGCCGCGGGGCTGCCGCCCGAGGCCCTGGACGACTTCCCCGCGTCCCCGGAGATGGCCAAGGACCGCCTGAACCGCGTCTCGGCCCGGCTGGCGGTGGCCCCGGCACCGGCCCCCGGGGAGCCGCCGGCGCGCCCCCGGCAGCGGGGTCCCCGCGGGCCCCGCCTGTGGTCCCGCCTCCTCTGCCTCCGCGACAGCCAGCCCCGGCTCTGCGGGCGCCCCGATCCCGAGTTCGTCCGCACGCCCGTGGACTGGGCGCGCGGCGGGTGCCTCGGCCACGCGCGGCTCGTCTCGGTGGGCACGTCCACGGACGTGTGCGGGACGGGCGTCGCCCTCGGCGGGCACGGCATCCCCGCCCGGACGGCCGTGCGGGCGCAGGCGGGCAGGCACCAGATCACCACCACGACCCGGGCCGGCGGCCCCGGCGAGGCCGAGTTCCTCGTCACCGGCGACGGCGTGCAGGCCGTCGCGTCCGTCGCCGACGGAGACGTCACCGAGACGCAGGCGGCCGAGGTGGCCGAGGCGTACCTGTGCCTCTGCGTCGCGCACCAGCTCGTGCACCGGGCCTACGACTGGGCGTGGGTCCTCGCGCGGCTCGTCACGGTGCGCGTCGCGTCCAACGTGGCCGCCGGCGCCGCGGGGGCCCTGGGGGGGCTGGCGGCCCGCCTGCGCGCCCCGGGCCCGGCCGTGACGCTGGGGGCCGTGGCGCTCGCCGTGGCCCTGCAGGCCCTGCTGGCGCGCCTGCTGCGCCCGGCCTACGAGGGCTGGGTGGCGGCGCGGGCCGCGCGGCTGTGCACCGCGGCCGGGTACCCCCCCGACATCCTCCAGGGGCTCGCCGCGAGCGTGGAGGACCGTTCCCGCCGGGGCGTCGGCGGCGTGTTCGAGCAGCAGCTCCTCGCGGGCGTCCTGTGCCCGTGCAGCGCGCGCGGGGGGGCCGCCCTGCTCGGCCCCTCCGAGCGCGCCTCCGTGCGGTGCGAGGCGCGGGCCAAGGCCGGCATCGACGGCGTCGGCGAGGGGGAGTACCCGCGGGCGGTGGCGGTCGCCGAGGCACCGCCCCCGCCCGGCGGGGTGGGGCCCGGGCTGCTCAACATCGCGGGCGGGCGGCAGCAGCAGGCGCTGCGCTGGATGGCGCGGTGAGGCCCCCGGGCGCGCGGGGGCGGCCCCTCGGGCGGTTCAAAGCAAAGGCCCGGGCCCGGGCCCCCCGGCGGTCAGCGCAGGGCGGCGGCGGCGGGCGCCTCGGCGCCGCTGGACGCCGCGAGCAGCACCGCCTCGACGAGCTCCGGGGTGCTCACGTGCGTGAACGTGCCCCCGCCCGCCGCCCCGCCGACCGCCCGCACCGCCGGGGCCCGCTTGCACTCCCCCAGGCACTTGCACCCCCGCACGGGCACCCCGCGCGCGGCCCCCACGGCGGCGGCCGCCGCCATCGTGGCCGCCGCCCCCCTCCTGGCGCAGTCCTTCCCCTCGCACACCACCAGCGTCCTCGGCCTCCCCTCCTCCGGCAGCGGGACCCCGCCCGCCGCCGGCAGCGTCCTCGCGTCGACCGCCCGCCCCCGGGGCGGCTTGCCGGCCCGCGCGTCCCCCTCGCCCCCCGAGCTGCTCGAGCTGCTCGAGCTCGAGGACGAGTCCTCGGGGGCCCGGGCCGCCGCGAGGGCGGCGAGCTGGCGCACCTCCGCGTCCATGGCGGCGACCCTGTCCACCGCGGCGCGCAGGTCGGGGTCGGCGTCGCCGACCCGGGACATGGCCTGCGGGAGGCGGGGGCGGGGGCCGGCGGGTCGCAGGCGGGACCTCCAACGGGTGGCCGCGGGGGGCTCGGCGCCCTTCGGCGGGGAGCACGTGCGTTGCGGGGCGGGGATGAGGCTCCGACGCGCCGTGTTCCGTCGGACCGGGCGCGGGATCCCAGGCGGCGGTCCCGGGGGGGCGCGGACTCGTCCCGGAACGGGCTGCACGGGACAAGGCGCGCCCTGGGCGCTGCGAAGCATAGAACGCCCCACGCGGCCGCCGACGGGGCCGCTTCTGGCGTTACGCGCACCTCCATGAGCTCGAGGAGGGACTTGGAGGCCTTCTTGGAGCGCTTATCGATCGTCTTCTTCGAGGCCCCCTTCCGCTTCGCGTCCTCCCCCTCGCCGCCCTTGGACCCGCAGCAGATGGGCAGCGCCCTGCGCGACGGCCCGGGGGCGCTGCGTCCCCGCGAGCACCCGGGGAGCTGGGCCGCGCAGGGGGCGGGGGCGATGCCGGGGCGCATGCCGGCGTCTCGTTCCGGGGCGACCCTCCCGCACGCGCTTCTACCGACCGCTGCGGCAGCGAGCGTCCGGCGGGGGTTTCCAGGTCCCGACGTGCGTCGCGAGCACTCGAGCCGGCGCCCGGGCCGCCGCGAGAGCCCCGGGGCACCGCGCGGGACCGTCCGCAGGGGAGCCCCACGGGTGTCGGGCGGGCGGGGCCCCGGTCGGCGCCCGAGGGGGGGGGGGGGGCCCCGGCCCCCCGGGCGCGCCCGGCCCCCCCCCGGGGCCCCCCCGGCGGGGCGCGGGGGGGGG
>Ga0181582_10004958_pt1 | contig 10734 bp, 4 predicted proteins | sample 071ome_32_FD_132438 | JGI IMG/M metagenome (GOLD analysis project Ga0181582, IMG submission 132438) | Coastal salt marsh microbial communities from the Groves Creek Marsh, Skidaway Island, Georgia - 071405AT metaG (megahit assembly) | ecosystem: Environmental > Aquatic > Marine > Intertidal zone... | reverse complement strand
TTCCACGGCTATGCAGGTGGGGATGCGATTGTAGTCCAGGTACCAAGCACCCGGCAGGACATCATGTTCGGTGACAACGCGCCCGTTGGTCATCGAGAGTGGTTCCGCCTCAATCGTGAGGATCCGATCCACCAGCATCAGGGGCTCATCCGGGAGACGGACACGCGTCGGGTACTGGTCCGCACCAGCAAACATCTTCCCAAGCACCTTGCCGATTTCACCGCGGGCAAACTCCATGCACTCATCCCGGTTCAGGGACAGTGGGGGCTGCTCCAGGTGCGAATTGTCGACGGGTTGCGTTGGAGCATGGGAGGTCTCTCTCTTTACCACGACAGGCGCCTGGGCAGGCATCTCCAGGGAAACACCCGTTCCCCCCAACTGCTCCATCAGCTTGATCTGCTGTGAAAGGTTCTCGGCAAGGGCGGTCTGGGACTGCTGAGAAATCCTGAGAAAGGTTTCGTGCGCCCGGGCAGCGGCATCACTGGCGGCCGCCCATTCCTGGATGGTTGGATTCCTCATGGCTCGAACAGTGGCATCCCAATCTTCATTCTCATGTTCAAATTCAAACTCGCCCATCGCGGCCCCCGAAAACCCAAAGGGGGCTTCTTCACCGATCTCCGGCAGCGTCTCGGGTTCCTCAATGACCTCCGGACTCGGGGGATGAGGCACCTCAAAGGGTTCTCCTCCCAGGCGGATCTCAACGAAAGGTCCTGGGGCATCCGCCGCCCCCCCGGCAACTTCAGAGGCATAGAGGACATCCAGGTCCACATTCACCCCGTGGGCATACAGGGCCGCCAGCGCCCTGAGCAGATTGTTGTAGTCGTCCTTGCCCGGTGCGCAGAACGGAACCGCAAGATGCGGCTGCTTCCCAAGAATCTTTGAAATCATCCTGCAACAGGTTGCCCCCGGGCCCATCTCAATGAAGATCCGGCAGCCTTCGTCGTAGGAGGAACGTATCGTCTTGGGATAATGCAGGCCGTAAAGCGCATTCGAGATGATCGAATGGGCCGCACTCTCGCGTGTCAGCTCAATCGCCCCGCCCTTGTTGCCACTGTAGTAGGTGACTCCTTCAGGCGGATTCGTGGGAAAAAGGTGAAGATCGTGGTAGGGCTTCTCAACCGGGATGGCCACTTCACAGTGCACCGTCGTCACTCCCTCCACGGCAAACCACCCACACTTCAGGATCTCCACCACCTGTTCAACCGCGGACCGCTGCCCACCGATGACACATTCATCGTCGGTGTTGATGATCAGGAGATAGGCGCGATCCACCTTCTCAACGGCTTCACGAACCTCCTTCTCCGGCCGGTTCACCACTCCGATGACCCAGTCAACCTCTTCCCCCTCCTTCAGCCTCCACGCCTCACGGACGGATTCACAGTCACCTGCCAGGTCACGGGTAAAGAGAGTCCCTTCCAGCATACGGTTGAGCATGTCATCACGCGACTTCCATGCCCGCGTTGAGAAAAGGCCGGCGGATTCACCAAGGCTGTAGCCAATGACGGCCTTCGGCTTGATCCCAAAAAGCGAAACCACATCCGTCACCACGGTCCCGAGGGCCACCTGACCGAAGATCATCACGTGGTGATCGGCATTGATCTGATCCAGCGTTGCACCGTGCCAGAACCAGTCCCCCACCAGCTGTTCGGAAAGCCGGGCGTTCTCCTCGTGTTGACGTTGCAGCACCTGCGGGAATTGGACGGCCAGTTCCCTGCCCATGCCAGGATAGTGATTCCCCGAGCCGGGATACACAAAGGCGACCTTCCCTCCTGAGGCAGCAAGGGGCTCGCTCTCGTAGAAGACCCCTTCCCGGATTCGGGAACGGCGGAGGACCTGCTGGTCCCCTTCACGAAAGCGCTCCTTCAAGGCTTCGAGATCCTGGAGAAGCTCGTCTTCCGAGGACACCGCGATGGCTACGCGAAGGTCATCCGCATTCTCCTCGAGGTTCTCCCGTTGCCACCAAAGTCTCGCAAGGAAGTCGAGGCCCGCTCCTTGATGGGTCCCGACCAGCGCCTCAAGGGAACCCAATTCCGAGAGCAGGGCCTCTTCATCGATGCCCCGTAGAAGGAAAAGCCCCGATCCGCGTTTCAACCAAGGGCGCTGCGGTTCTTCCACGACCGGTGCCTGATAAGGGCCTTCTTCCAGAAGGACCTGGACGACCCCGCCATCCACGCCCATCCCGGAGACAATGGCCTTTCTCGGACCATCGACCCGGTTCTGCAACCATGCGGACGGCGAATCACCCACCGCGCTTCCGGGAATCAGCCTGTGTTGCAGGGAGAGCAAGGCAGCCACCATGGAAACGGCACCGGAGGCAGCCCCCGTGTATCCGAAAAGTTCCTGACAACCTCGACGTGGAAGTGTCCGGTGACCCTCCTTGCCGAAGAAACGGGCGTAGACCTCGGATTCGAGAACACGCTCCTCCTCAAAGACGCTCCCGTAAACTTGAGCGAGGCCCACCTTCGAGGCATGGCCTTCCACCTTCTCCAGCAGCTGCTGCAGAGAAAGGTGAATGGCATCCTGGTCCGGAGTCATGGATTCCGGCGAACCTCCCACGGTGCCGGTCACCGCCTTCACCACGCCAATCACGTGGTTGCCATCACGCTCGGCATCACTGAGTCGCTTCAGGACGAGGGCCACGGCTCCCTCCCCCACGGCATGATCACTGTCAAAGGCACGATCATGATGAACTCCCAGGGCGGCACGGACATCTCCGGCGATATCCACCGATCCCACGAGAGCCACGTTGAGATCCCCTACTTGAAGGGCACGCACTGCCGCCTCAAGGGCATTCAGTCCTGATGTCTCCTCACTGCTGACGGTATGGCTCTGCCCTCCAAAACGAAACTCCCTCGCCAGGCGACTGGCCACGATGCCCCCCAAGGCGCCCATGGTCCGGTCCGCATTCAGGGGCTTTCCGGCCGCGTCGCGAAGCCGGTCGATCCAGTCCCCCAACTGGTCCTCCGTCAGATCAATCCCAAGCTTCTCGGCCCATTCACGGGCGCGGTTCAACAGTTGCCACCTGAAATGGTAGTGGGTCGTTTCAAGATCGAGTCCGATACCGATGAAGATACCGGCCGTCAATCGGTCGAAGTCTCCCAGTCCAGCCTGCTCAAGGGCTTCGCCCGCCACCAGAAGCATCAACAACTGCTGCGGCAGCATCTCCGCCAGTTCATTGGGAGGAATCCGATAACGCTTCATCGGAATCCTGAGGTCATCCAGAAAATATCCCCGGACACCTTCCCTCTCCACCCCAAACCAGCGTCGATCAGAGGTGGGTTGGGTATCGTCCGCACCAAAAAGCCTGCGGCTCACTTCCCTGAGATTCCTCCACGGCCCGACATGGGCTTCCATGGCCACAATGGCAACCGGCTCTCCATTGGAGGATGAATCCAAGTCGACTGCTTCAAATTCCGTCCCGGCCACCATCACACTTCCCTTGCCCGCCCTGACCAGGGAGGCATCAAACTCCTCAAGGAGAAGATGGGCGTTGATGCCACCAAAGCCAAAGGCACTGACAGCCGCACGGCGGGGAGTCCTTTCCTCACGTCGATCCCAGGAACGCGATGTCTTGAGGACTTCAAAGGGACTGGAATCCAGGTCGATCTTCTCAGCTGGGGAATCAAAGGAGGCGTTGGGCGGCAACGTCTGGTTCTTCAGTGCGAGGAGCGTCTTGATCAGGCCTGCACCGCCTGCCCCGGTCAGGAGATGCCCGACGTTGCTCTTCACGGCACCGAGGGGGACCTTGGAATCGGGTGGCCTGGAATCCCCCCAGAGCTGCCTGAGTGAGGCAAACTCGACGGCATCCCCTACAGGTGTACCTGTCGCATGACACTCGATGAAGTCCACCATCTCCGGTTTCCAGCCGCTCTTGGCATAGGCGGCATGCATCGCACGCAACTGACCCTCACTCGCCGGGGCGAGCAGATTGCCCTCCACGTCATTCGCCAACCCCACGGCATGGACCAGGCCGTGAATCTGATCACCAGACTTGAGCGCATCCGAAAGCCGTTTCAAGACGACCAGCCCGGCACCTTCCCCGACGACCAAACCATTGCCCTTGGCATCAAAAGGTGCACAAACACCGGTAGGAGAAACGGCGCGGAGCTGTGAAAACCCCATCTGGGTGTAGAGGCAGTCGGGTCGCGAAACACCACCAGTGATCACCGCGTCCGCCCTTCCCGCCAGCAACTCATCAGCCGCCATCTTCACCGCGTAGAGCGATGAGGCGCAGGCCGCATCCAGGGTGAAGCGACGTCCCTTGAAACCAAGCGACCTGGCAATCAGGCCTCCGGGCAGCCCTGCCACGAAACGGTTCAGCGCGGCCGTGCGCGTACTGCCAGCACTTAATTCACCCAGGATCTCCTTCTCGAAAAGGGGAAGGAACAAATCATCCGTCAGACGCGAGGAGGCCACGGTCGGCAGCGCGATGTTGCCAATGATCACACTGACCCTCGAAGGATCCACATCCTCCCAACGCGTGCTCTCGTAGGCCCTTCTCCCTGCCTCCAGAGCGATCTGGTAAAGGGGATCCAGTGAGGCAATGAAATCCGCTGATACACCCAACCGGTCCGGATCCACCTCGAAGTCCTCCACGAAGCAGGCCCTTCTCGAATAGACGTGATCCGGATGAGGCTGCCTTGCGTCGTAGGCATCCTCCATGGCGAGGGTCCAGCGCCCCGCAGGAGGCTCCTTGGCAACAGAAGCACCATCCCGGACATGGGACCAGAATTGGTCCAGGTCCGGGCTGCCTGGAAACACGCCTCCCATACCGACGATGGCGATCGGTTCCCGTTGTCCAGATTGCTTGTTGGTCTGCGCCATGACACCTGCCGGACCTTCAGCGAATTCAGCAATGAAGTCAGAGAAACCCTGAGGATCGCCCGGCGAAGGGCGCAACTAAATCGAATGACGGCCCAAAAGACAACCGGAACAACACTTGACGGGAGTTCCGGTCGAACTTAATTAACGCCGCTCTCAACCACGAACTGAGGACCTGGAAACGACATGCCTACCTACGAATACATCTGTGAGAAATGCGGTCACGAATTCGAGGCGTTCCAATCCATGAAGGACGACGCCCTGACCACCTGTCCCAAGGACAAGTGCCCCAAGAAGCGCTGGGCCAAGGGCAAGGTGAAGCGGAGCATCGGTGCCGGTGCCGGGCTCATCTTCAAGGGAAGCGGTTTCTACATCACCGACTACAGGAGCGAAGGCTACAAGGCGGCGGCCAAAAAGGATTCCTCTTCATCCTCCTCGGAGAGCTCGAAGAAGTCGGACTCCAAGAAATCCTCCGGCTCCTCCAAATCCAAGGGTGGCAAGCCCAAGAAGTAGCCCCTGGTCTGAAGGCCGGACGAGGGCTCCTCGCCCGTCCGTTCCGGGCACAAGGGAAGTCAAACCCGCTGATTCTGTGGTTTCAGGACCCTGGAAGCTCTGCTATAGGACTCCCATGCGACCCGAAAAATGTAGTTTTCCCGTTTTCGCTGTCGCAGCGCTGTGCTGGCTTGCCTCAATTCCACTCCAGGCAGCCGGAATCGAACTGCCCCCCATGAGCGTCCGCAGCAAGTCCGGACAATTCACCACCACCGGGCCTGCCTTTTCCTCCAAGTCCCTCACGGCCGCCCCCGAAAGGGATGGGCTCATACGGCTTCACACCCCTTCCCTCGCGCTACTCAGTGAAAAGGTCTCTTCCGAGATTCGTGAACTTACCGGAATGGATGATACCTGGCGAAGCCGGATCCTTCTTCACATCGAGACCAGGCGTCGACGTGGCACGGACATCGTGGTCATCGCACTTCGCAACCTCAACGACTGGATCTACAAGGTCGAGATCCCGGAGTATGTTGAAGAGGAAAAGCTTCTCAAGGCCCTCGTCAACGTGTGCTTGAAGGAATACGCCAATAGGCGCTCAGCAGGAGAAGCGGCCGAGATCCCCCTCTGGCTGGTGGAAGCCTTCAGCACCCAACTCGCGAGGAAACTGAACCTCGGCATCCTCCTGAATCCCATCACGCCGAAGGAGACGTGGGACAACCAGCAGCCCTACCAGAGTCGCCTCGTCGGCGATCCGCTGGAAAAGGCCCGTGAGCACCTCGCCAACTACCTGCCCATGCGTTTCGAGCAGTTCAACCTTGGATACGACGTCTTCCTCAGCAAGGCCGAATGGGAACATGTTGGCCACTGCTCCCAGTTGATGCTGCTGAGGTTGCTGGAGCTTCCCGGTGGCAAGCCCGCCATGCGCGGTTTTCTTCAGGAACTCCCGAATTTCCTGAACTGGCAACTGGCATTCCTCAAGAGCTACGGGGCCCATTTCGAGACCCCCCTCGATGTGGAGAAATGGTGGTCCCTCCAACTGGTCACCTTTGTGGAGAAGGACGGCCGCTTTCGCCTCACTCTCCTGAGCGCCATTCAAAAACTCGACCAGATCGTCGCCAGCCCCATCCAGCTGGAACCCCAGCTTCCCGGCGGGCCTCCCCCACCTGCCTACCCCCTGCAGGTGATGTTGGACCTCGCTGAGTATCCGATCCAAAGGGAGGCCGTGGGCCAGATCCTGTTTCACCTGAACCAGCTCCAGCAGCAGGCACCCGAGGAACTCAGCAAGCTGATCCAGGACTACATCAACACCTTGGGAGCCTACCTCGTCCGCAGGGATGAGGCATCGGCCAGCAACCTTTCCAAGGGCGTCTCCCGAAGCCAGAAGGACCGGATGATCATCCGGGACACACTGAATGAACTGACGATCCTCGACATCATCCGCAGCGACATCAAGAACACCGCCAGCACCCCCGGCCAACCCTCCCGGGTCGAGAACAGCAACAGCACCTCGGGGCTTTGACAAAAAAAGGCGACGGGTCGAACCCGCCGCCTTGGAAAGAATTGACGTTGATTCCAATTACTTCGTGACGTTCTTCGTCACGCCGTCCCAGTCATCGGTGCGGAAAGGCGTTACGAAGAGCCCTTCGCGGGTCTGGAGGTTGCAGATGGGATTGTCGGCCCATGCGTAGCGGACGGAGGCCGGGTCCTTCACCTCATCGCTCCAGACCTCCACCTTGTCCTTGCCGATCAGGCGGGCCTTGGCATTCACGAACTTCTTGTCGGCTCCGGCGATGGTGAAGCCGATGGGTTCATTCACATCAAAGGTGTAGAGCGTGGAGCCCACATGGTCGAAGGTCACCACGATCTTGTTGCCTTTCTTCTCCATCGATTTGTATCGGGGGCTCTGGTAGGGGATTTCAATGCCGTAGTCCTTGGCCAGTGCCCAGCGTGCCAGACGCTTGCCCACGTCCTGTTTGTTGCGGGGATGGATGTCCCTTCCCTCACCCAGTCGGATGATGACGGCCTCGCCCGTGTTCTTGAGCTTGTCCATGGTCATCGTCTGCGCCTCGCGCAACTCGGCCCACGCACTGTCCTGGGGCTGGTCCACCTCGTTGCGGAAATCGGCCAACTGCACCCAATAGAAGGGGAAATCGCCCTGTTTCCATTCATCACGCCAGTGCTGGATCATCTTGGAGAAAAGATGGCGGTACTGGTAGGCGCGTCCTGAATTGGACTCACCCTGGTACCAGATGGCTCCACGGATGCCATACCCGATCGTCGGCTTGAGCACACCGGCATAAAGGTTGCCGGGACGATGCTGGCCCGTCAGGGGGTTGCGGGGTGCACGTGGCTGGTTGGGCACACGCTTTCCTTCCTTCCTTGCCTTGGCGGCATTCTCCTTCCACTTCTCTAGGGACTTCTTGTAGTCAACCTGCACCTTCTCCCAGTTGTAGGTCTTTTCCGTCTGTTCCCAGCGTTCCATCAGATCATCAAAGACCGGGTCCGCCTCCATGAGGTCGCGCTTCACCCAGGCCTCGGCAGCCGAGCCACCCCAGGCGTTGTCGACGAGTCCGATGGGAACATTCAGGGCCTGGTGAAGGGTGCGGCCGAAGAAGTAGCCCACTCCTGAAAAGCTCTTCACCGTCTCAGGATTGCAGGCCTGCCATTCACCCTTGAAGTCCCACTGCTCCTCCTGCGTTCCCACCTGCGGCACCGAGATGAGGCGGATGTTCGGGTAGTTGGCGGTCAGGCTCTCGATGGCCGCGTCGTTGGAGTTGCTGACGGGCCACTGCATGTTGGACTGTCCCGAGCAGATCCAGACCTCGCCCACGAGCACATCATCATACTGGATCCGGTCACTTCCGCTTTCCACGACCATCTTGCGGGGCTCTCCGACCTTCATGGGATCGAGTTTCAGCTTCCAGTTTCCCTTCTTGTCAGCCTCCGTGGTCTTGGTCTTGCCATCAATGACGACAAAGACCTTCGCCCCGGGATCCGCCTTGCCCCAGACGGGGTTGGCGTGATCCCTCTGGAGGACCATGTGGCTCCCGAAAATGGAAGGCAGCTTGAGTTCTGCCAACGAGACGCCTGCGCCCAGAAAGAGGCCAAGCCCGACTACGATAGATCGATGGATCTTCATTTTAGAAATGGATGTTGAGGTGAAAGACGAGGTGTATCGGGCATGCATTTAAAGTAATCAACAAAATCATGCCCCGGGGCGCAGGTCCCAGGGGTTCTGGTATTTACCATTCGCCCGCAGGGTACTAGTCTTCCCCCGCCTATGGTTATTGCACCATCACTGCTCGCCGCACGCTATGATCGGTTGGGAAAGGAAACCGTGAGGGCCGAGCGATCCGGCGCCGACTGGCTTCATCTGGACATCATGGACGGGCACTTCGTGCCCAACGTCTCCTTTGGCCCAGACGTGGTGAAGACCCTCCGCCCGCTGACCAGACTTTTCTTCGACGTCCACCTGATGTGCTCCAAGCCGGAGATCCTGATCGAACCCTTTGTGGATGCCGGTGCGGAATCCATCACGGTCCATGCCGAACTGGGTGACCGCGTCGATTCGCTGATCTGGAAGATCAGGGAAGCGGGACTCAAGGTGGGGGTGGCCGTCAATCCGGGCACCTCGGTCAATGAGGCCAAGCCCTTCCTCAAGAAGATCGACCTTCTCCTTGTCATGACCGTGAATCCCGGTTTCGGTGGGCAGTCCTTCATCGCCGAGACGCTTCCGAAGATCGAACAGGCGGCCCAATGGCGTGACCAGCTGAAGCTGGACTACCGCATCGAGGTGGACGGCGGCATCAAGTATGAGCAGGCGGTCGAGTGCGCCCTGTCCGGTGCGGACACGTTTGTCAGTGGCACGGGACTCTTCAAGAAGCCCAACATGAAGGCGGCCGTCAGCAAGATGAGAAGGCTCGTTGAAGAGAACAAACGTCACCCGATGCTTTCCATCGACGGGTGATCAGTTCCTGGAAGTCTGCTCCAGCTTGTCGAACTTCATCGTGACCTCGAGACCCTTGTGGGTCCGGTTGCGGCATTTCACGGATCCTCCACACGCCTGAACGCAGGAGCGGACAATCGCCATGCCCAGTCCGGCTCCGCCCGTCTCGCGGGTCCGGCTTTCCTCAGGACGGAAGAAGGGGTCGAAGACATGTCCGATCACCTCCTCCGGAATGCCCGGCCCCTCATCCTTGACACGGACATACACATCGCCGTTCAACGCCTGTACGCGGACGCGGATGGGATTGTCCCTTCCGGCATAGCGAAGCGAATTGCGAACGAGGTTGCCAACCGCGCGGTCGATGAACTCCGGAGTCCCCAGGATCATCAATGACTCATCCCCCGTGAGCTTCACATCACCTCCCTCTCGGGTTTCACGCTCAATGGCCTTGCTGGCGGCATCAAAGACACGGACCGGCTCGAGCTCCACCTTTCCGCCCGTGACTCCCGCCTTGGAGAAAGAGAGCAGTTCGTTGATCAGCTCAGACATCTCGATCGCCTCCTCCTCCAGATCCATCACCCGCTCCTTCAGGTCAGGACCCGCCTTGCGGTCCAGGATACTGAGAGCCATCCGCAGTCTTGCAACCGGGGAACACAGCTCATGGGCGATGTCACCGAGGAATCGCTTCTGCCCCACGACAAAGTGGTCCAGTCTTCCCGCCATCCTGTTGATGGCACCCGCCAACCGGCCCAGTTCGCTGGTGTCACTCTCATCCAGAACCTGGTCAAACTTCCCGTGGGAAATGGCCTCGGTCACTTCTGTCATCTTGGAAATCGGCTGCGTGATGCTGCGAATCAGGGGATACCAGAGCACCACAGACAGCAGCGCCATGCAGAGCCCGATCTTCACCCACGGACCCAGGTCCAGAAACAGGCCACCTGCGGTCATGGAGGTCGACCTGATCATCAGGGTCGAACGCACCTGCACCATGTCGGCGGAAGTGCGAAATGGAATTCTGACACCCACCCAGTAACGCTTGGGATTCTCCGTCGTGGTCCTGAAAATCCGGTAAGTGTGCCCCTGTCCGCCGACAATCTCGGCCTCGCCCCCTGCCTGCCCCCTTCTCGGGCCCACCGAGGTCAGAAGCTCCTCCACATCCCTCGGCAGGGTGGTTTCTTCGCCGGCCAGCTGCTTGCCACGGTTCTCGAAGAGAAGGAGATCCACCTTCCAGTCCTCCGCATGCTTCTCAAGCATCTCGCCCCATTTGCTCCAGTGGGACTCCTCGAGCTCGACCTCGACCGCCCTCGCCAACTCCTGGATCCGCTGGGTGGAGCGGCCGTAGAACGGGGACTCAGGATCCATGCTCAGCTGGACCCGAAACATGGTGACAAGCACAAACACGATCACCCCCAGGTTCACCATGGACCAGAAGATGATGCGTGTAAAAAGTGATGCCCGGAAGACCATGCCCTGAT
>Ga0181582_10004957_pt1 | contig 10735 bp, 10 predicted proteins | sample 071ome_32_FD_132438 | JGI IMG/M metagenome (GOLD analysis project Ga0181582, IMG submission 132438) | Coastal salt marsh microbial communities from the Groves Creek Marsh, Skidaway Island, Georgia - 071405AT metaG (megahit assembly) | ecosystem: Environmental > Aquatic > Marine > Intertidal... | reverse complement strand
CGCCTCGGCCCGGTAGTTGTACCGCCCGCTGTTGAAATGCGGAATGACGTAGCGCGCGAACAGTTCGAGCGACCGTTTCAGCTTGTCGGAACCCGCCCATTCATGGGTCGTCAGCATAATTCCGCCGAAATTCCCGTTCTGCTCGATCTTTCTTTCGATCCAGGCGATCGCGTCGTCCGGCGTGCCGATCACCCAGTCGCGCCGTTCCGCCGCGGACTCCGCCGTGATTTCCGACACAGGCTGATCGGCGTAGGACTGGTACAGAGGCTTGAACCCGATCGAGAGGAAATATCCGGTTTCCCGCATGATGCCTTCGCGCACATCTGCCCAGGCCTCTTCGCGGCTTTCCGCGAGATAGAAACTGCTGACAAGATGCCACTTGTCGCGGTCGGCCGTCTTGCCATGCCGTCCGCAGGCGTCTTCGAAATCGCTCCAGAACTGCGTGAACACGCCCTCTCCGGGCCGGTTCAGCCCGCAGGGCGTCCATAATTCCATGTCATGGCGCGCCGCCATATCCAGGCTGTCCGCACCGCCTGTCGTCGGCAGTGCGAGCGGCAGGCGCGGCTGCTGATAGGATTTCAGCTGCAGGCGCATGTCGTCGAACTGCCAGAATTCGCCGTGATGGCTGATGGGCTCGTCGGCTTCGAGCAGGCGAACGATGACGTCCGCCGCCTCTCCCATCATCCGGCGCGCCTTCGCGCTGTCGATGTTGAACAGCTTTTTGTCGGTCACGAGACTGGACGGCCCGATGCCGAGGATCGCGCGGCCATAGGTAAGATGATCGAGAAACGCGATCCGTTCGGCCACCTGGAACGGGTGATGGAACGGCAGGTTGATGACCGACGTGCCGAGCCGGATGCGCCCGGTTTTCGCCGCCGCCATCGACAGCGCCATTTCCGGCGACGGCATGGTTTCCCAGCCACCGGAATGATGTTCGCCTATATGAAAGGAATCGTAGCCCAGGCTTTCGACATAGGGGATCAGATCGATATCCCGGTGAAAGGCGAGAGTCGGATTTTCCGACGGGTGATGCGTCGGCATCATGAAGAAGGAGAATTTCATTTATTCGTTTCCGTTTCCTACCGCGATTGAACCGGCCCTAGCCCCAGGGTCCCATGAACTGTTCGCCCGCAAAGCTATCAGACAGCGCGTCGATTGTGTCCGGCCAGTTGTCGTTGTCGACGGTGCGGCGCTGCTCAACCGGCCGGGGGCGGCCGTCCCAGCCGAGCTGTTCCATGTGATAGTAAAGCTGGATGGCGTGGCCGTCGGGATCCATGGCGAAGGCGGTGTAGTCCATGCCGGGGAACAGCTCGGGCGGGAAATAACGGATCTCGACGCCCTGCTCCTCCAGCCAGGCTATGGCGGCCTTGAGCTGCGCGTAGTCGTTGAGACGCACACCGAACGCCATATTCGTCGACCTTTCGGTCAGGCCGAGTTCCGACCGCAGCGCCATCGGATACAGCGCAAGCGAGTGATGCTCGGTCGTGCAGCGCAGGAAGTAGCAATCCTCGCCGTCCCAGTTAACGGTCTCGGTCACGACGAAACCGAGGCGGTCGCGATAGAACTCCAGGGTTTCGGTAATATTGTCGGTGAACAGCCGCACCGGCCCGATCCCGGTGATCTTGAACGGGCGCGGCAGCATGATACCGCCAACGTCGAATTTCGCCTCTCCCTGTTCGAGCGAGTTCGTGCCGGCAGCCAGATCGACGTTGGCTTCCCGCGCGATGCGAACCTCCTCTGCCTCGCGCATATAGGGCAGTTCCGGCGCTTCCATGAATTTCTGATCGTACATGTTCTGCGGCTTGGACAGCCCGTCCCAGCCGATCTGTTCGATACCGTAGAACAGTTCGTTCACGCGACCGTCCGGGTCGTTCGGATACACATGCCAGTTGGATCCCGGAATATCACGGCCGGTGCGGCCGAAATTCACCCCGACTTCGGTGAACCAGTCGCTGGCATTGCGCACTTCGCGCAGGCTGCCGACCTGCCAGGTGATCTGGTTCATGGTCGCGCCGTCGGCCAGCATGTTGTTGTAGTCGATGGCTTTGCGCACCCGATACGGAAACAGGACGAAAGCGTGATGATCGGTGCCGTAGCGCATGAAGAAGCCGCGGGATTCACCAAGCCCTTCGATATCCTTCGGATCGCGGGCGCGCGGCGCGAAATCGAGGGTATCGGTGACCTGAAAACCGAGCAGGTCGCGATAGAACCTAAGCGACGCATCCATATCGTTTGCGTAAAAACCGAAATGACCCAGCCGGCGCAGCTTGAACGGCCGCGCAAGCCGGATGCCGCCGACATCGAACGAATTCATTGTGTTGGTCGCCATCGCCTCTCCCCTGCTGGCCGCGATTGTTTCCCATCGACGGCAATCAGGCAAGGGGACCGCTCGTCGGCGCTAGATGTCCTTCTCCGCGGGCATCGTCGCCGATATATCAGCGGGAAACCCGGCGACTATTTTCAACGGGTCCCGCCCCGGTATGTCTTTCGCGAAGATCTCCAGTTCGAAAATGCCACGATATCCCGCCTCCAGGACCGCATGCAGAAGCGCGCCGACATCGATATCCCCGGCGGAAAGCGTTTCGCGCCCGACAGGGACACCCGTGTCCATCCGGATGTTGCATAGCTGGACGAGCACCACGTCATCGGGAAAATCCCGGATAATGGCCGTCATATCCGGGTCCCACCACAAATGATAGAAATCGAGGATCAGCCCGGCGGACGGATACCCGTCGATCAGAGCCCGCGCCTGGGCCACTGAATTCACGCATCCCTTCGTACCGATATCCATAGGATGGATCGGCTCCACGCCGAGCCTCACTCCTTCCTGCTCGGCGCGCCGGGCAAGCGCATCGAAACCGTCGCGAACCAGCGCATGCCCCTGCTCCAACGGCATCGGCGGCACGCCCAGCCCGCCGCAGATTACGCACAGAACGTCGGCATCCAGTTCTGCCGCCGCCTCGATAAGCATCAGATTGCCGCGGTCCACGGATACACGATCCGCGTCGGTGAAATACCCGACGCTGTTGAGCGACGAGACGCCAAGCCCATGATCCGCCAGACAGCGTCTCAGCGCCGCCACGCCCATCTCCTCGACCGCGGCACGGCTCAACCCGACAGCGGAAAGACCGGCCCGGGCAGCCGATTCCGCGAAGACCGGTAACGATACACCCGCCCCGCATATATAGTGATTCACGGATAACCCGTTGTTCATTCTGTTTCCTCGCGGGAATCGTTTTCCGAAGGATCATCCGTTGGGCGTGCGGGATGAAAAACCAGCCAGAATCCGAACACAGCCACGGTCAGGCCAACCGCACCCAGCGGGCCGAACGTTTCGCCGAAAAGCAGCCACCCCATCAGGGCGGTACAGGGCGTCATCAGGTAAAACATGCTGGTGACGCGTGTCGTTTCGCCCTGCCGCAAGAGCCAGTAGAGCATGGCCCAGGCCAGACCAGACAACATGAACACCTGCCAGCCGATTGCGATGATCAGCTCGTCCGACCAGAGGACCTCTCCACCTTCGAAAGCAAGCGACGCGAGGGCGCAGGCGACGGCGGAGAACCCGAGCTGGATCGTATTCACGGCCGCGATGCTTTCGTCCGCGCAATACCGCTTCTGGTAGATGGTCCCGAAAGTGATCGAGACGAGACAGAGGAACGCGGCAACGAAAGCCACGGATGGCGTGCCTTCGATGCCGGCCTTTTCCCAGACGACGAAACAAACACCGGCGAACCCGACCAGCAGACCCGCCCATTGCCGCCGGGATACGCGCTCGCCAAAGCCGGCGGCAACGACCACGCCGGTCAGTATCGGCTGCAAACCGGTGATGACCGCCAGCGCGCCGGCGGAAAGGCCAAGGTCGATCGCCATGAACACGCCCCCCAGATATCCGGCGTGCACCAGAAGACCGGCAACGACGATGTGCCGGGCTTCCGGCAGACTGCGCGGCCACGCCCCGCCGAGGATCAGGGCGACCGGAACCAGAAGCAGTGTCGACAGACTGAAACGGATCGCGAGAAATCTGAACGGCTCGATATACGGATCGCCGAGTTTTGTGGCGATGTGGCCGGTGCTCCAGAGAAGGACGAAAGCAAGCGCCGTCGCGCCTATGAGCAGCCGGCGGCGGTCGCCGGAAAGGGACGCCCCCGCGGTCAATCGACGAGTGCCAGGCTGATTTCGGGAACGAAGGTTATCAGGCCCAGCATGAAAAACGCGATCACAAGGAACGGCGCGGTCCCTTTGAACACCTCGCTTACCGTCACCTTGCCGATCGCGCTCAATGTAAACAGGTTCAGGCCGATCGGCGGCGTCACCGCGGCGATCTCCATATTGATGATGATGATGATCGCGAAATGTATCGGATCGATCCCCATCAAACCGATCAGCGGCAGGAAAATCGGCAGCGTGATGAGAAGCGCCGAAATCACTTCGAGGAACATGCCGAGGAAGATCAGCAATACGTTGGCGGCAAGCAGGAAGCCGACGACCGTCAACTGCCGTTCGGTAATCCAGTCGACAAGGGACTTGGGAATGCCACTGTCGGTCATCGCGTAACCGAACACCGCCGCCCCGGCGAGGACGAGCAAAATGGCCGCCGACGTAACGCACCCGCGCGCAATGACATTCACGAAGAACCGAAACCCCCGCCGGCGATACTCCGGCGCCGTGATCACCAGGGCATATACAACGGCGACCGCGCTGGCTTCAGTCGGCGTGAACACGCCCCCGTAGATGCTGCCCAGGACGATAACCGGAAGAACGAGAACGTCCGCCGCGGCGATCATGGCGGCACGTTGTTCCGCAAAACCGGCTTTCGGCCGGCGGGTATGCGTCCAGGACCAGGTGCGGGCGATGACATAGGCGCACAGCAGCGCACCGAACAGCAACCCCGGCACGATTCCCGCCTGAAAAAGCTTGCCGATGGATTCGTTCGACACCAGGCCGTAGATGATCAGGGGAATCGAGGGCGGAATCAGAATGCCCAGCCCGCCGGACATCGCGATCAGGCCCAGGCTGAAACGCTGCGGATAACCGCGGGCGATCAGTTCCGGCAATACGACGACGCCGATCGCCGCCGCGGTCGCGATGCTGGAACCGCACATCGCGGAAAATATGATGGTGCACACCACGGCCACGACCGCCAGACCGCCGGGCAGATGACCGATCAGGGAATCCACGGCGGCAACCAGCCGCGTGATCGCCCCGCCGCGACTGAGAATTTCGGCAGCAATAATGAAAAACGGAATGGCCAGCACCGGCGTCTTGTCTAGGGCGCTGAACATGATGCTGCCGGACACCGGCAGAGATTCGGTCACGATATAGATATAGGCGGCCCCGGAGGTCGCCAGCGCGAGGCCTATCGGCACACCTATGATGGCCAGAACGGCGAGAAGGCCCACAAGAAGCAGGGAAGCCGTCAGGATATCCATCTGTTACCCCTCGGACCGGCCTGCGGTTCTAGGCGATGCCTGCATCGCCGGTATCGTCGATGGCTTCGGATCCAAATCGCCAAAGATCGACGATCGACCGGATCACCTGAATGCTCAGCAGAACGCCGCCGGCGCATATCGCGGCATGAAACGGCCAGATGTGCCAGCGCAGCGCGGTCGGCATGACCTCGTTGAATATCATCGTTTCTTCGGCGAACGTGAAGCCGGAAACGGCGAGCGCAAGGGCAATCAGCAAGGTGACGCCATGCGCCAGAGATCTCAGAATTTTATATCCAAGATCTGAAAGAAGATGTTCCAGCAGGGTAAAGCGGATATTCACCCCGTAGCGGACCCCCGCCGAGATTCCGATGAAGGTTCCCCAGATCATGAAATACCGGACGACAATTTCAACGGACGGATCCGACCAGGCGAATCCGTAGCGGGTGACGACCATGGCGCACATTGCAACGGCACCGGTCACGAACAGCAACCCGGTCACCGCGTCGAAAAACGAGTCCCACCGGCGCAGCAGGGAACTTTCCCTGCTGCGTTCTCCGGTTTCGGTCACGGGACCTATTTTTCGACCTTCTTGAGCAATGATTTAACTTCGTCGTCAAGGCCGTCGTAAAGCGGCTTAAGCGCGGTAATCCAGCGGCCCCGCTCTTCGTTCGAGAACTCGACAACTTCCATGCCGTTGGCCGCGACGTTCTTGTAGGCATCGTTGATGGAATTCGTGATTTCCTTCAGATTGTACGCCTTGCCGGCGGCCAGTGCGTCGTTGATCATTTTCTGACCTTCGGCGCCCTGCTTCTTGTACCAGGCGGGGTTCACGACCACGACGTAGCCGAACGGAAACAGGTTGACCTTGGTCACCGATTTCAGAACTTCGTAAAGCTTGATCTGGTTGCCATAGGGCGCCGTCGTCCAGGCGCCGTCCGCAACGCCCTGTTTCAGCGCAAGAAACACCTCGGCGCCGGGAATGGCGGTCGGGGCGGCACCCAGCGCACTGGTCGAATTGGCCAGCACTTCGGACGGGAACACGCGGATCTTCTTGTCCTTGAGATCGGCAAGCGTCCGGATCGGGGATTGCGACCACAGGGCAACGAATCCGTCATACCAGAAGCCCGCACCCATCAGACGTTTCGCGCCCAGGCGGCCCAGAAGATCCTGCCCGACGGGACCGGTCAGCACCTTGTCCATCGCATCGTAGCTGTCGAACAGCATCGGGACTTCCAGCAGCTTGAAAGCGGGCTCGATCGTCGAGACGTAGCCGATGGTCGGCATGGCCATCTGCACCTGGCCGCGCGCGACCGCAGGGACTTCGTCCTTGCCGGGCATCAGCTGCGCCGACGGGTAGAGCGTGACCTTGTACTTGCCGCCCGAGTTCTCCTCGAGGGTTTTCTTGAATACCTCGGCCGTGCGCGTCTTGATATGCGCCGCGGGGGTTTCCAGCGGTACCTTGACTTCGATCTGGGCCATCGCCGCCGTACCGCCCATGCCGATCGGCAGCGCCATGGCCAGAGCGGCCGCTATTCCGGTAATTCTTTTCATCTGAGTGCCTCCATTGCGAAAATAATAAATCAGGTTTGGGGGATTCTCTTTCCGGACGCCAGGTAGATGGCTGTATGTATCATGCTCCGCTGATGGAACCGCGCTAGCGAAGCAAGCACACTGGACCCGGAAAGCGCTGTTGGCCGGACCTGAATCGTTCCGACCGGCACACCCCAAACTTTCCAACGGAAACCTACCACCTTTTCCGTTAGTATAAAATCTCACCACTACCCGATATGCGGGCTATCAGGCGCCGGATTTTCCTGAGCAACCGCGACGGGTCAGGCGCCGGTCGCAGGCGCGAGATACGGTTTGCCGAGCATATGATCGCTGACCTTTTCGGCGATCACCAGCACGGCGGCATGAATGTTGCCGGATACCAGGTCGGGCATCGCCGAGGCATCGACCACGCGGAGATTCTCCGCGCCTTTTACCCGGCACTCGGTATCCAGGACCGCTTCCGGGTTGTCGCCCATCGGCGTGGTACAGGACGGATGATGCGCGGTGATGGCCGTGCGGCGGATCCAGTCGTCGAGCTGGTCGTCGGTCTTGGCGTCGGGGCCCGGCGCCGTCTCGACGCCGCGAAACTTGTCCAGCGCCGAATGGTGCAGCAGGTCGCGCGCGATTTTCACACCGGTCCGCAGTGTCTCCAGATCGTTCGGCATTTCGAGGAAATTCTGGATGATGCGGACTTTGTCGAACGGATCGGCGGAGCGCAGCAGCACTTCCCCGCGGCTTTCCGGATGCAGCAGCACCGGACGAAGCCCGAATCCGTCCAGATAAGGGCGTTTGACGCCGGGGAACCAGAGATGCGCGTTCCCGGGCGCGCCGCGGAACAGCAACTGAATATCTGTGGCCGACAGTCCGGATTTTGTTTTCAGAAACCCGTGCAGCCCGCCCGGCAGCACCGTCGCCGGACCGGTACCGAACAGATGCGCGCGCACGATCGACGTCGCCATGCGGTCGAAACGCATCTCCGCCCGGAATGGCCCCGGATCGGGACGCGTCGCCGTTGGCTGGACTGCGAGATGATCCTGCAGGTTCTTGCCGACATACGGAGAATCGATGAGCGGCTCAATCCCGACGCTGCGTAGGTGATCCGCCGGACCGATGCCGGACAGCATCAGCAGCTGCGGCGAATTGAACACGCCGCCCGAGAGAACGACCTCCTTCGCCGCTCGGATGGTTTCGGGCCGGCCGAGGCGAATGAATTCCACGCCAACGGCGCGTTTGCCGTCCATCACGACACGGCTGACCGGCGTGTTCACCCGCAGATCGACATTGCCGCGACGCATGGCGGGACGGAGAAACGCCGTCGCGGCGCTGTGGCGGCGGCCTTCGCGGATGTTCGACTGGCTGCGCCCCAGCCCTTCCTGCTTTTCGCCGTTGTAGTCTTCGGTGTAGCCGATCCCCGTAGCCTTGCCGGCTTCGATCCAGGCGTCCCAAAGCGGGTCCTGCGACTTCGCAAACTGGGTGTTCAATGGCCCGTCGCCGCCGCGCCAGGTATCCTCACCGCCCTGCCAGGACTCCATTCGGCGGAAATAGGGCAGCACGTCGGCATAGGACCAGCCCGTGGCGCCGTTATCGGCCCATCGGTCGTAATCGCCGCGATGACCGCGCACATAGGCCATGACGTTGATCGACGACGACCCACCGACCACCTTGCCGCGCATGGCCTCGATTTCGCGGCCGTTCAGTCGCTGTTCGGGTTCGGCGTCGTACCCCCAGTCATGGGCGCGCTTGTCATGCATCTTGCCGAGCCCGAGCGGGATGTGGATCAGGGGATCGGTGTCGGGACCGCCCGCTTCCAGGACGAGAATCCGGTTATTCGGATCCGCGCCCAGCCGGTAGGCCAGCATGCACCCGGCGCTGCCCGCGCCCACAATGATGTAATCGTATTCCTTCGTCCCGGCCATTGTGTGCCGTCTCCCCTACGTTTCTTGTGGTGATCCAGATATGACATAATAGCGCGGTTCGCAACGGTTTCACAAAGCGTCCCCGATGACCGAAATATACGTTGATGCAGATGCCTGCCCGGTAAAGGAAGAAGTCGTCCGGGTCGCCGACAGACACAAGCTTGCCGTTCATATGGTGAGCGACGGCGGCATACGCCCGAACCCGCATCCGCTGGTCGCCACCGTGATCGTGGACCGGGGGTCGGACGCCGCCGACGACTGGATCGCGGAGCGTATTGGCACTGGCGACATCGCGGTCACGAACGATATCCCGCTGGCGGCGCGCTGTATCGAAAACGGCGCAAGCGTCATCCGCCCCAATGGCGAGGTCCTGGACGAACGCTCGATAGGGGCCGTGCTGGCGACGCGGAACCTCATGACGGATCTGCGCTCGTCGGGCGAGATCACCGGCGGCCCGAAACCGTTCGGCAAGAAAGACAGATCGACGTTTCTGGACTACCTGGAGCGGGTCGTACAGGCGGCGAAACGGGGATAGGAGCCCGGTCTTCAGCGCTTGACGGCAATCCGCCCGGAATAATCCAGCCGGTTCAGCAGAACACCGGTATTGGCCGCGAAGTACTCGTCTGTGGCCTCGCGCGATCCGCGCCAGTGGCCGTAATCGTCAATGATCAGCACCCCGCCGGTCGACAGCGCGGGATACATATGTTTCAGCTCGTGCGCCGTGGATTCGTACCAGTCGGTATCGAGACGCAGCAGGGAAATGGCATCCGGCATCCGGTCGGGAATGGTATCCTCGACCTTGCCCTTGATAAGGTGGAACCGGTCGCGGGCGACGCCTGTGTGATCCAGATTGCGCCGCACGGTTTCCAGCGAGGCATAGGCCCAGACATTCGATTCCCCGTCGACCCGGTCGTCCGGATCGAGAAAATCATTCGCGTGGACACCCTCGTGATTGACGTCGTGATCGGTCGGCGGCGTCATGCCTTCGAATGTGTCGTAGAGATACAGATCGCGCGACGTATCGCCCACCAGATCCAGCGTCATCGCCGCGACCATCGCACTACCCCCCATCCAGACACCGCATTCGACGATATCGCCGGGAATATCCTGTTCGACGACGTAGCGGACCGCTTTGTACAGCCCGTACATCCGCTCGATGGAGGTCATCGTGAAGGGATCGCAGGTTTCGTAGATGCGCATGAAATCGGCATCGGTCGCAATATCCGGATCCAGCTTCGGCCGGCGGCGTACGACGCGATATCCGAGCGGCCGGACCAGCCTGTCTAATACGCCCCGCATATCAGGCCTGCCTCAGTTGCTGGAGAACCTGCGCGCGCTTCTCCGCCAGCAGCGTGTCGGAAGTGACGATGATTTCCCGCGCGGCAATAGTATCGGTCCGGAAAATCCCGATCCCGGCTTCGCTTTCCGTCATTTTTTTTCGTCCCAGGTCCGATCTCGAAATATAGTTCCGCCGGTCGAGCCCGATCTGGGCATCCTTCTGATAGAAATGCAGTTCGCCGTCATTCAGTTCGCACAGCCAGCGATGGTGCGGAAACCCGATCTCGGGCGGATGCCCGCCGATCATACGCCACCGCCAGAACCGGTCCTTGATGAAAATCTCCGGCGCTTCGCGGGTTCTCCGCGACTTATACGGCATGATGTCGAGTACGTAGGTCGCCAGATTGAACGGATTGTCTCAGCCGCCAACGTCGAGTTCGGCGGAAAGATCGCGGCAGGTTTCGCGCAATCTGGGGATACTGGACCGAAGAATCCCAACTGTAGCGGTCGCAAGCGCGTAAATGGCAAACGTCGTTCCGGCAGGCTGTCGGAACCGGTTTG
>Ga0181582_10004956_pt1 | contig 10737 bp, 9 predicted proteins | sample 071ome_32_FD_132438 | JGI IMG/M metagenome (GOLD analysis project Ga0181582, IMG submission 132438) | Coastal salt marsh microbial communities from the Groves Creek Marsh, Skidaway Island, Georgia - 071405AT metaG (megahit assembly) | ecosystem: Environmental > Aquatic > Marine > Intertidal zone... | reverse complement strand
TTCGGCACCGGGCGTCCAGGCGGCGGCAGCGGCTCGCCGGACACGCACCTGTTTCGCGTGGAAAACGGCAAGCTGCGCTACGTGCATACACTGACGCACCTGTTGCAGTCGGCATTCCAGGGCGGCAACAACTAGATTGGATTTCAAAGCATAAAAAGGGAAGCCAGAGCTTCCCTTTTTTATTTCTGTCGATTGGTGTCAGAAGAGGCGGGCCGGGCCGCGGATATGGTCGACGTCCTGGTTATTTTCGTTGCACACATATTCCATGATGTCCCAGTCGGCAGGCTGCAGCCGGGCGGTGAAACGGATGGTGAAAGGCTGCGTGTAGGCCGCGGGATCGATGACGGTGGTGATGTTTTCCAGCGTGTTGTAATCGATGCGGGTGTAGCGCTCGATGGTGTGCAGTTCCGTGGAATGGGGGTTGCCGAGGAAATCGAACCAGGTGCGGTCGTTGAATCCGACGGTGTCGATGACCAGGGTGTCGCCTTCCCACCAGCCGATGGAATGGCCGTACCAGGTGGGATCGAGTTCCTCTTCCGGCGGGTGTTCCCGGCCGTCCATGAAGATCTGCCGGAAGCTGTGCACGTTGCCCTCGAAAATGAAGTACAGGTGTGTGGCAGGGCCGTAGGCCGGTGTCTGCAGCATGCGCCAGGGGTAGGGGGCGATGCGGGGTACGCCGGTCGGCAGGCAGTTGGCCTCCGGGTCATCGGCGGCCATGCGGCCAGCCTTCACGGCGGCGTATTCCTCGGTCAGGAGCATGACTTCACCCGGCATCAGGCCGCCGGCGATGTCGCCGACGGGGCCGCCACCGGACCAGATGCCGGAAAAATCCGGTGTGCCGTCGGGCAGGCGGGGCACGGGACGCATGTCGGCATCCTGTGCCTGGACAGATGCACCTAACAATATAAATAACAGTGGCAAGAATTTATGCATTTGAATATCCGTTTAGCCTGTTCAAGGAGTAAGGGACAAGGGACAGGGGACAGAGAAAACGACCAGCGGTTAGTTATTGTCGGCTGCGTTTCTGCCAAACACCTGTTTGCCGTTGCCGAGAATAACACTTTCGGCATTGGCCATGTCGGCGCCGCTGCGCGCCATGGAGCCGCTTACGGTGACGTCATCGCCGACCTGCAGGTCGTTACGTGACCAGCCGGCGCGCCTGAGGAAGTTGGGGCTGCCCAGCTCGATATTCCAGTTATGCACATTGCCGGAATCATCGGTGACATCGACATAGAAGCGGGCGTGGGGGTTGGTCCACTCCACTTTGGTGACTTTGCCCGTCAGGGTAATCGGCTGGTTGATGTCGTATTGGGCGGCGAATGAGTGGTGCGCTGATACGGACAGGCTGCTTGCCGCGCCGGTCAAAGCCAGCAGCAGGCATACGGCTCTTTTCATGATCTTCCCCTGACTGTGTGTGGTTGCGGGGAAATGGTAATACCACGCCGGAAAGGAGTAAACCGGTATTACCGACCGGTTTCTCTTGGCTAGCCACCCTCGTCAGTTCAACCTGACGCTGATATCGCCTACGCCGACTTCCACATTCATCCGGTTGGAACCCTTGCCTTCGGCACGGATACTCTCGGAGATGAATGCGGAATCCCTCCGGATGACTTCGCCGCCGCGGACATCGGCATCGCCTATGCCGGCATCCAGGTCGATACGGCCGACCGCATTTTCCGGTGCGTAGACATCGATATCACCGACACCCAGTTCAACATCCAGTTCGGTGGCGCCGATTTCGAGGCGGACCTCGCCGACCCCCATTTCCACCGAAGTGCGGGCCACTGCGGGCATTTCCACCAGCCATTCGGCGCTGGCATCCTTTTCATCAAAACTCAGGTAGAGGGTGTCACCTCGCTCCTTGACCTTGATGTCCATGTCGTCGATGTCAACGCTGCGGCGGAAGAAACCACGCTCACTGGCCTCGATATCCACGGTAATGCGCATTTCCTGATTGTCGGTAGGGATGATCTCGAACCTGCCGACGCTGTTGCTGAAAACCACGGTATCGATGTCATCCAGCTCGAAGGTGTGGCGACGGGTGACTTGTTCATCTGCGCGGGCGGTGTCGACCAGGACCATCATCAAGGCGACGCCAAAGCTCATCAAGCACAGTTTCTTGAAAAAAATCTGGCTGTTAATCATGTTGAATACTCCTTTTGTTCTTTATCTGTTCGGTACTTGCCAGTACGGCGTTGCCGGTTTCGATGCTGCTGCGTGTAGCTGCCGCGAGGTCCGGGGCTTCAAAGCCAAACTGACCTGGTCTTTCCTATCTTTCCTTTTACTTCAGCAAACACCGTGCCAAACCTTATAAAACTATTTAAATCAATAAGATATGGTGATCTTGTGGCGTTTTGTCGCTTGCCGGTCTTGGTGACCGGAGCTAAGAATCGGCGAAAACGCCTAACTGGTATTTCTGCGTGCTTACTGGGTATTATTAGACGTTCATAAAAACAAAAAGGATTAAACCGGGCGTATCCGATTCCGGATTCCAGGTCTATCAACAGGGGACTCACCATGTCGGGGGATATTCTCGATCGAGCCTTGGCCGCTAAGGCCGCGATGACGATCGTTGCAGCCCTGCTGTTGTCGGGTTGCCAGCAGGAGGGTGGTGAAGAGATATCGCCGACTGCACCGGCATCTGTTACCGAATCTCTCGAACAGGTCACTATCAAAGCCCTGGATGCCATGGGCATGGCAGGCGTTGGCAGGATCGAATACACAGCCGATGGCTGGGAAGCCTGTCTTGGCCAGCCCTGGAATATTGCCGACGGCTGGGCGCGCTGGGCGATCGCCGACTACAGCCGAGTCATCGATTACGATACCTTCAACTCTGTCCAGACTGCACAGCGTCAGTCCGGCATGGATCCCGACAAGCTTGGCGGCTGCGGTGCCCAGCCGGGAGCGGCCGCCCAAACCCAGCGCTCATCCGTCAATGCGTCTTCGCCCTGGCTGCAGCAGTTACAGGTACACCTGACGCCACCTGGATTCCTCAGGCTTGCCGGGTCGGTGAACGCTGATGCCATGCGCGGCGATAGCGGGTTGCAGTTGACGATGGATGTGGACTCCGGCGGTATCAAGTATCACCTGGTCGGGAGCTATGGTGACGACTATCTGCTGGACCATGTTCTCACCCGGGTCGATGACAGCGTGTTCGGTGACATGCTCTTTGAGGCAGAATTCAGTGATTACAGGGAATTCAACGGCGTCGTATTTCCAGCCCATATCGTGCAGAAGCAGGGCGGGTTTGCCACGCTCGACCTGGTTGTGAACAGCGTCGACCCGGCCACCACCGCAAGTGCCGAGCCCCCCGAAGGCGGCGGTCGATTTGGCGGTGCAGAACAACCGGATTTGCCCCCGTACGAGAGGATCGGAGAGGGCGTTTATGCCCTGCATGGCGCCTACCAGTCCGTGGTGATGGGTTTTGCCGACTTCACTGTAGTTCTGGATGGGCTGCAGAATGATGCCCGCGCGGATGAGATAATTGCCCTGTCAAAAGAGCTGTTCCCGGGCAAGCCCATCGGCTACGTACTGACCACGCACAACCACTTCGACCACGCCAGCGGCCTGCGGCAATTCGTGGCGGAAGGCGCGACTATCGTGACTCATGACACCAATGTCGACTTCTTCGCCAGGGCTCTGGCCAATCCGCGCACGCTGAACCCGGATGCCGTCGATACGAGCGGCCTGCCGGTCGATATCCTTGGCGTTGGTGACTTTCTCGCCATCGATGACGGCAGCCAGCGCGTGGAATTCCACAAGCTCGATGGCAGCACCCATGCCGACGACGCATTGATCGCTTTCATTCCGGCCATACAGACCATCGTCGAGGCCGATTTGCTGCAGCCCTGGATCAACCCGGTGTTCGGCGGCGGCGGTCACCCATTCCTGGTGTGGTTTGCCGGTGAGTTGGACCGGCTTGGCATCGACTACGCGCAATTCGTGCCCGTGCACAGGCCGGCATCACCACCGCTGATGACGAAGGCGGAGCTGATGGCCGCGGTGGGGCACAACTGAATTCCATTTGATATACAGGTAATCCGGACAACATTATGAATAGATACTCAGCGGCCATCGCGGCTACAGGACTGTTATTCTGCGCGCATGCGCTTTCACAGGTGGATGATGAAGTTGCTACCGCGGTCGAGATCGAAGCGCAGGCCAGTTTCACCGAGGAGCAGGTCGCTGCGGGTCTCGCCGCTTACCAGGCCAACTGTTCTCAGGGTTGCCACCAGAACGATATGTCCGGCAACGGCCCGATTGCTTCGCTACGCGGCCCGGCATTCACCAGTGTCTGGAACAACCGCACCGTCGCCGAACTGATTGATGCCATGCGTTCCGCCATGCCGCCCACCAATGTCGGCGGCCTGCCGCAGCAGACCTATGTCGACCTGGCTGCCTTTATCCTGTCTGCCAACGGCGGTGCAGCGGGGGAAGCCGCACTGCTGGCCGATTCCGCGGCACGCGTCAGGCAATTCACCACCGCCGGCGCACCACAGAATTTCCAGGCCCCACTGGCCGGTCCCGAGAACGAGGGGCCGACCGGCGTCACCATCGCCGGCGAAGTGCCCAATTACCGGCCGGTCACCGAAGCCATGCTGCGTAATCCGGACCCTGCCGATTGGCTGGTCCATCGCGGCAATCGCAAGGCGTGGAGCTACAGCGCGCTGGACCAGATCGATCGCGACAACGTCAATGGTTTGCAGCTGCAATGGGTGTGGGCGCTCGGCAATCAGGGCGGCAGCCAGCTGTCACCGATCGTGCACGACGGCATCATGTATATCTTCAACCCCGGCAACAAGATCCAGGCCCTGGAAGCCGCTACCGGCGACCTGATCTGGGAGCACAGCCTCGGCGGTCGCACCGGCACCATGCGCGGCATGGCCATCTATGAAGACAGGTTGATCGTGAATACGCCCGATGCGCGCATTGTTGCGCTCAGGGCCGTGGACGGCGAACAGATCTGGGAAGCGCTGATCGGTGAGGGATTCGGCAATTCCAGCGGACCGCTCGTGGCAGACGGCAAGGTTTTTACCGGCATGGGGAATTGCCTGCGCTTTCGTCCTGAGAAGTGCTACGTCAGCGCCTACGACGTCAACGATGGCCGCTTCCTCTGGAAGTTCGAAACTGTAGCCAGGGCAGGAACCGAGGAAACGGATTCCTGGGGCGGCATCGACGACATGTTCCGCGCCGGCAACGACACCTGGATCACGCCCACCTACGATGACGAACTGGGCATTCTCTATATCGGCGTGTCCCAGCCGAAACCCTGGATGCCGGTCAGCCGCGGCATGACCGTGTTCGACGACGCGCTCTATTCCAACGCCACCCTGGCACTGAATCCCGATACCGGCGAACTTATCTGGTACTACCAGCATGTGCCGGGTGAAGTGTTCGATCTGGACGAGGTGTTCGAGCGCATGCTGGTGGACATCGACGGCGAGAAAGTCGTGTTTTCCGTTGGCAAGCACGGCATTCTCTGGAAACTCAACCGGGAAACCGGCAAGTACATCGGCCATGCCGAGACCGTCCTGCAAACCGCTTTCGATTACTTCGACCCGGAAACGGGCCGGCCGCAGTATCGCGCCGACGTGATCGAATCCGGCATGGGCGACTGGCTGGAAGTGTGCCCGTCATCCGCCGGCGGCAAGAACTGGCATGCCATGAGCTACCATCCGGGCACTTCCCGATTGATCATTCCGCTCAGCCAGAGCTGCCTGCGCCAGCGCGCCACGGAGCTGGATTTCGTGGAGGGCGGCGGCGGGGCCGGTGTGAATCGCGACTGGTTCCCGATGCCGGGCACCGACGGCAATGTCGGCAAGCTGGCTGCCTATGACGTGCGCACGCTGGAAGAATTATGGTCGGTGGAGCAGCCGGCGTCATTCATGACCGGCATACTCAGTACCGCCGGCAATATCGCGTTTGCCGGCGATATGGACCGGCGTTTCCGCGCCTTCGACGTGGAAACGGGCGAGGTGCTGTGGCAAACCCGTCTGGGCACTTCCGTGCAGGGTTTCACCATCACCTTCAGCATCGATGGCCGGCAGTATATAGCCGTGCCGACGGGGCTGGGCGGCGGCAGCCCGCGTATCGTACCATCGCGGCTGACACCCGAAATTCACTATCCGGATACCGGCAACGCGCTGTACGTGTTCGCATTACCCGAATAAACCGGCAAGCAGTACCAGCCTTATGAAATTTTCCAGTTTTGGCGAAAAGTACACCGGCCGTTCCGGCATCGTCGATCTCATGGCGGACCTGGGCGAAGCCCTGCATACCCGGCCCGACATGATTTCCATGGGCGGCGGCAACCCGGCCCGTATTGCCGCCGTCGAGAACATCTATAAAGAGCATCTTGTACAATTGCTTGAAGCGCCGGATGGCGCCTACGAAATACTGGGCAAATACCAGTCGCCCCAGGGGGACGAGCGCCTGCTGAAACAGCTCGCCGCACTGCTGCGGGATGAATACGGCTGGCCGGTGACCGACCGCAACGTGGCCATCAGCAATGGCGGGCAGTCCGCATTTTACGTGTTGTCGAATTTGCTCGCCGGGCGTTTTTCCGATGGCACGCACCGGCAGATACAGTTTCCATTGGTGCCTGAATACCTGGGTTATGCGGACGCCGGGCTGGAAGCCGATTTTTTCACCGCGACCAAGCCGGCCATTGATATCCTCGACGACCACCTGTTCAAGTATCGCGTGGACTTCGACAACCTGGTGTTGCCCGACACCACGGCGGCATTCTGCGTCTCGCGCCCGACCAATCCGACAGGCAACGTACTGACCGACGCCGAGATCAGCCAGCTGGACAAGATCGCGGTGGCAAATGATATACCGCTGATCATTGACGGCGCCTACGGCACGCCGTTTCCGAATATCATCTTCAATGAGGTCAGTCCTTACTGGAGCGAGAACACCATCCTGCTGCTGAGTCTGTCCAAGCTGGGGCTGCCGGGCGTGCGCACCGGTTTCATCGTGGCCTCAGAGGCGCTCATCCAGGCCTACGCCACGGCCAACACCATACTCAACCTCGCCTGCGGCAACGTCGGGCCTGCCATCGCCGGCCGTCTGTTTGAAAATCGCGAAGTATTGAGAATAAGCAGCCGGATGATCATGCCGTACTATCGCGATCGCGCACTGAAGACCATGGAGCTGTTCATCGAGGCACTCGGCGATATTCCCTGCTATGTGCACAAACCCGAGGGTGCCATATTTCTCTGGTTATGGTTTCAGCAGTTGCCGGTAACCAGTGCCAGGTTGTACGAGATACTGAAAGAAGCAGGGGTGCTGGTAATTCCAGGCTATGATTCCTTTGCCGGACTGGCGAACGACTGGTCTCATGCCCATGAGTGCATCAGGGTGTCCTATGCGCAGGATGAGGCCCAGGTTAGGCAGGGTGTGGAAATTATCTGCAGGGAAGTACGGAAGCTTTACGACAAGGCCTGAGGGACAAGGGTTATACTTATAAAACATGAGTCATTATTAAAGGGGAATTATTCACAATGCAGAAACTATTACGTGTGTTCAGGGGGCTCATTCCTTGTACCTTGTTCCTTGTCCCTTGTTCCTCTCTGTGGGCGCAAGAGCATTCTTATGCCCCCTCCGACATCGAAAACGGCCGCGGTCTCTACCAGGCCAACTGCTTGGGTTGCCACGGTGACAACGGCGATGCCGTGGAAGGCGTCAGGTTCACCAGCGGCCGCTTCCGGCGCGCGAGTTCGGACGAGGACCTCATTCGCCTGATTCGAGAAGGCATTCCCAATACATTGATGATTCCGAAAACCAACCTGTCCTATGGTGACACCCGCGCCATCGTCGCCTTCGTGCGCTCGTTGCCGACCGGCGGGGGGATGGCAAGGGACGACCGCGAGGTGCGCATTGGCGATGCGGCGCGGGGGGAAGCCCTGTTTTTCTCCAATGAGACGCTGTGCAGTGAATGCCATGGCGTCAATGGCGGCGGCAACCTGGTCAGCCCGGACCTTGGCAATATCGGCGCCATTCGCACACCCGGGGCCCTGGAGGAGTCCATGCTTGAGCCGCTGGCGGAAGTGCGTGCCGGCCAGCGCATGTACCAGGTGACGGACCTGGAGGGACGGGTCACTGTCGGCCTCCTGCTGAACCAGGATACGCATTCCGTGCAACTGCTCAATGAAGATCAGCGCCTGGCTGCTTATATGAAGCAGGACCTGGCCAGTCATGGATTCATCCCGTCACCGATGCCTTCCTATCTGGATGTGCTGTCAGACGATGAGGTGGCTGACCTGGTGGCCTATATGATTTCGTTGAAAGGGGAACAATAATGAAAAGCATGCTGAAACCATTTTTTTGCCTGTTGCTGGCAGCAGGTTCCCTGAACATTTATGCACAGGTTACACCTGCCCGCATTCTCAATGCCGAGTCAGAACCACAGAACTGGCTGCTGTATGGCGGTGACTATGACAGTCAGCGGCATTCCGACCTTGAACAGATCACGAAAGCCAATGTTGATACCCTGGAATTGAAATGGGTCTGGCAGAATCGCGGCCGTGACGGTGCCGCGGAAAAATTCGAGGCAACGCCACTGGTCGTGGACGGGGTCATGTATACAGTAGCGGCGCCCAACACCATGGTCGCCATCGATCCGCTCACCGGCCGCCTGTTCTGGCAGTACGCCTATACACCGCTGCCCGAAGCGCGCGTGTGTTGCGGTCGTGTGAACCGCGGTCTCGCCATTCACGGCCACAGCCTGTTCATGGGTACCATCGACGGCAAGCTGGTGAAAGTGGATTCGCGCACCGGCAAACCAGAATGGATCATCGATGTTGCGGATCCGGAACTGGGCTACGCCCTGACCCTGGCGCCATTGATCATTGATGACAAGGTCATCGTTGGCCCTGCGGGCGGGGAATACGGCATCCGCGGCTACATCGTTGCCTACGATGTTGACAGCGGTGAGGAGCTGTGGCGATTCCATACCGTCCCCGGCCCGGGTGAACCCGGCTTCGAGACCTGGGAAGACCCCGAGCAGGAAGCCTGGAAGATCGGCGGTGGTTCCATCTGGCAGACCGGCTCCTACGATCCCGACCTGAACCTGACTTACCGGGGTGTCGGTAATCCCGGCCCCGACTGGAACGGTGATTCCCGGCCTGGCGATAACCTGTATACCGAATCGGTGGTCGCCTTGAACGCCGATACCGGTGAACTGGCGTGGCATTACCAGTTCACGCCGCACGATGAAATGGATTATGACTCCACCCAGGCCGCCGTACTGGTGGATCTCAACTGGCGTGGTGAAGACCGCAAAGTGATGTTGTGGGCGAACCGCAACGGTGTGTTCTATGTGCTCGATCGCGCCACCGGTGAATTCCTGCACGGTTCGCCGTTCGTGGAAGTGAACTGGATGAGTGGATTCGATGATAATGGTCGTCCCATCCGCGCGCTCTACCCGACGGAAGAGGGCACCTTCATCATGCCCAACAACCAGGGCGCTACCAACTGGTACCCGCCGTCCTATTCGCCGGTAACGGAGCTGTTCTACATGCCGGCCTGGCTGGATACGTATTCCGTCTACACGAAACGGCCAGTGGCATACACACCGGGTCAGCAGTATGTTGGTGCATTTCCCACCATGGCCATGCCGGCACTCGGCGTGAACCCGGTCAACCAGCGCACGCCGGAAGAGGGCCTTGGCGCCATCCAGGCCATCAATCCCCAGAACGGTGAAATTGTCTGGCGTCATGTCATGAGCAACGTTACCGACAGCGGCGTGCTCAGCACCGCCACCAACCTGGTGTTCGCCGGCGGCCGTGAAGGACATTTCTATGCCCTCGACGCCGAAACCGGTGCGGAATTGTGGCGCGCAACCCTGGGCGGGCAGATCGCCAGTGGTCCCATGAGTTACGCCATCGACGGCAGGCAGTACGTTGCCATCTCGGCGGGTGCGGGATTGTTCGTGTTCGGCCTGCCAGACTAGGGGCAACCATATGTACCGGGTGCTGAGCTTTCTCGTTTTATTCTGGTGCGGTAATTTGCTCGCTGACCAGAAAGATCCGCAACTGGAAGAACTGTTCACGGAACTGAAGGAAGAAACAGACGTCTACCGCGCCAACAGCATCGCGAACCGCATTTGGGATATCTGGGTGCGCCACGAGGATCCCCAGGCCGCAGGGCTGATGCAGCGTGGCATCTCCCAGATGAACGCCAACGACCTGTATTCTGCCCGCGACACCTATACGCGCCTCATCGCGATGAAACCGGATTTCGCCGAAGCCTGGAACAAACGCGCCACCATTTACTGGCTGCTGGGTGATTTCGATGCGTCTTTAAAAGATATAGTCGAGGTCCTGAAACTGGAGCCCTGGCATTTTGGTGCCTTGTCGGGCAGGGGGCTGGTCTACATGGACCGGGGTGATTACTTCCTGGCCCGCGGCGCCTTCCTCACACTGCTCGAAGTGTATCCTGCAATGCCCGGGGTGAAAGACACCATTATGCAGCTTGAGCAGGTGCTCAGGGATAGCACTCTATAAATGTGAAAACGTCATCTTGCGTTTTCAACGCGCAATAAAAAACCCGGCAGTTGCCGGGTTTTTTATTGCGACTTGTGCCTTACATGGGTGGCGTGGATTCATCCTTGCCCATGTGCAACCCAACCTTGCGCGGTGCGGTTTCCACCATGAACAGGGCCACGATGAAGCCCAGTACCAGTCCGCAGGCGGCGAAGTAGATCGCTGACCGCAAACCGTATTCGCTGGCCAG
>Ga0181582_10004953_pt1 | contig 10738 bp, 20 predicted proteins | sample 071ome_32_FD_132438 | JGI IMG/M metagenome (GOLD analysis project Ga0181582, IMG submission 132438) | Coastal salt marsh microbial communities from the Groves Creek Marsh, Skidaway Island, Georgia - 071405AT metaG (megahit assembly) | ecosystem: Environmental > Aquatic > Marine > Intertidal... | reverse complement strand
TTTCCCCATATTTTTACGGCGCCAATTACGGCAAATTACGGCAGAAATTACGGCAGGAGCGAGCGTGAAGGGAACATTTAGAAAGCGAGGGGATCGCTGGGAGGCCGGCGTTATGGTCGGCGGTCAAAGAAGATCTAAAACATTCGACACTAAGCGACTGGCGCAAGCCTGGGTCGCGGAGATGGTGACAAAGGACACTGGCGTCGCGCTTTTGAACAGTACGCTTGCCGATCTTAGTGCGCGCTACGAGCGGGAGGTGAGCGAAGCGAAGAAAGGCGCCAGGTGGGAGATGATTCGCTTAAAGATGTACGAGCGCGATTATCCCAAGCTATTCGCTCGCAAACTTTCTAGCATTCAGCGTGAGGACATCGAGCAGCTAATCGATGACCGGCTAAAGCAGGTGAAGCCGAGCACAGTCAATCGTGACCTCAACCTTATCGCTAACTTATTCACGCAGGCGCGCCGCTGGCGCATGATGACGCACAACCCGATGGCAGACATTAAGCGACCGAAAGATCCGCCGCCGCGCGACAGGCGCATCTCGCAGGAGGAGATCGATCGATTGCTTGTTGCCCTTGATCACGTTGACGGCGCGCAGCCCAGAACGCAAAGACAGAAAGTCGCGACAGCATTTTTGATTGCGCTTGAGACGGCGATGCGCCAGGGCGAGATCTGCAAGGTGACGTGGGATGACGTGCATCTTGATGAGCGCTACGTTTTTCTGCCGCACACCATTACGAAGACTGGTGTGCAGCGCAACGTGCCTTTATCGAAAGAGGCAGTGCGTTTGATCGGCACATTACCAAGAGAGAAAGAAGAGATGCTCGGCGTGTCAGCCGGCGTGGTCAGTACAATGTTTAGGAAAGCAGTCGCTGACTCAGCGATCGATAACTTGACGTTTCATGATAGTCGGCATGAGGCAACGACTCGGCTTGCTCAGAAACTGCTGGTGTTAGATCTTGCTCGCGTAACCGGGCATCGAGACATTAAGCAACTCATGACCTACTACAATAAAGATGCGCGCGAGCTCGCAGACTTGCTCTAGCCTTTGGCCCAGCGCACTACTTCCGATTTGAGCCAAACGAACCCGGTGCCGCGCGGCTTGGGAAAGCTATCTAGTTTGCTGACCGTGTCGCGGAAGTAACGACGATTGAAATGCAAGTAGGCAGCACACTCGTCAGTGTCCCATAACACCTCGTCCTCTCGCGGCGCCTTCGCGATCACGTGCGCAATCTTTTCTGCGAGCAGATCGTAATCGATTTCTAACTCCACAGAATCACTCCCGTGGCGAGCACGCAGAACGCCAAGAACAGCAAGTGCAGAGGGAATGGCTCCGGGTTATCGCCCCAGCGGCGGCGTCTCATAAATCGCATGTGCCGTCCTCGCAGGTTGCTTTAGCTAGGTGCGCGCTTAGCTTTGGGTCTTCGACTTCTTCGCTTAGTACAACGTCGCGCTCATCGCTGAACGGTTTGAACTGATGCTCTGTACGGAACTGCTCTTCCTCGGACGCGGGCTCAGCTTCGAGCTCCATCTGAATTGCGATCTCGGCGTAGTGAATGATCTTGCGCAAGTCTTCGACATTCGGTCGAGCAACGCCATGTCGCCTAATCGTCCTGTATCGGCAGGCGTACTTGATGATATTGCTCGCGATCGGCGACAGGCCGTTCTTCTCGCAAAACACAATCGGCTGAATCTCGAACGACTTGTAATGCGTCCCCCCAATTTGTCTGTCCAATGCACTCATCTGCTTGCTCCTCTATTGTGTAATCGTTTCGCCAGGCTTTGCCTAACCACGCTTGCGCGCCACGCGCCTGGAACATTTCTACATCGGTGATCTTGTGCTTCACGCGACAAGACCGGCACACGCCAGTAGTGCGACGCACGATCTGCCCGCACAAACAGCGCTGGTAATACAGCTTGTTGAATTCCTCAGTACTCACCGAGGCTGTCCTTAAAGTGCTCACACTCATTTTTTTTCACCGTAAATTCGACCGGCGGCACACTCTGATAAACGGCGCACCAGTCGATAATCATCTCGTCGCAGTAATAGCAGGACGGGTAATCGTGCATGCGCTTAATGGGGATCTCGTTGCGCGTGCCTTCCTTCTTCTTGGTACGCTTTTGCAAGTAGCACCCCCAGCATGTCTTGGTTGAGCTTTAGTCGCTCACTAATCTCGCGCATTAGTTCGAGAATCTCTTCGACATCCTGCTCTTCTAACTCAATCATCATCTTTCTCACCCCACTACCTCCGCGCCGAATTCCTGCTTGAGCGTGTCCACGATCGGATCGCCAAGAACGCTCACGTCGATCACCTTGGCCATCTCTTTCGACGTGAAGCCGCCTTCGCCATTCACAAACTCAGCGCCGGTCGATTTGTTGCGATAGCGCACAGCGTCATCGTCGCCATCAATGCATTCGGCCCAGTTAGTGAGCAGGGCAGGAATGAACAAGTGCTGATCGCAGCCGAGCCGCTGGTCTTCTTGGTTGAGGTCTTTGCCGTGCTTGCTGCATGACCAGCGTGCGTCGCCGTCCGTCTCTGGCGTTGAAAAACAGCACGTCCTGCAATTGGCTTGCGGGACTTGATTGCCGTGGCACACGTTGCTCTGGTCGCACCACTTGCACTTATAAAACGCGGGATCGTGACTAATGCCCTCGGGCGGTAGATCGCTCGTAATGATTCGCTCTGCTTTTGCGAGCAAACCCTCGGCGGTCTGCTTGTCGTACTTCACGCGCTCAAAGTAGAGCTCATCGTCATTTTTATTCACGGCCTGGTACAACGCGCGGTCGATGTTCATGAGGTGCATATACACCTGCATTTGCGCGTAGTGCTCAGGCTTTGATTCCTGCACACCCTTCGATCGCACGTTTTTGAAGGACTTGTCGTTGTGCGTCTTTTGCTCGCTAACGTGCGGCGCCTTGGGCGCTTCAACCAACCCCTGCACTACGCCATCAAGCGAGCCGCCAAAGTGTCCACCGACGGCCTCTACGCGCCATTGCTGATTCGTGTCCGGGTCAACGTCCCACACATTCAGGCCAGCCTGGCGCAGTAAAAAATTAAACACTTCCTCCTCACGGGCGCCGCGATTAAAGAGACGCAGCAGGCGAGCAGGATGTTTGGTTTGCGCGGCCCATCGAAAAATAAACCACAGCTTTCTCTGGCACTCATCACCGATCAGGCTTGCCCCAAGGTGCGCTCGGCCACCGCCATTGGTGGCCTGCGCTTCCTCGGTCGCTCGCTCAACAAGCTTGAGGGTGGTGTGCTGCTCTTCCGGCAGGGCAACCATGCGCCTACTCCCAGGGTTTTTTGCCGGGGGCTGGCGCAGCAGGAGCGGCGGCAGCGGGAGTCGCGACAGCAGCAGGGGCTGCGGGCGCTGCGGCGGGCGCGGAGCGGCCGGCCGGGGCGTAGGCTTTGATTTCGTTCGAGTCTTCGTAGCCGTTATCGCCTTTGCGGATCGTCACGGTGACCATCACTTCCTTGTAGTGCAGCTCCTCCGTGTCGCTGATCTTGTCCACGCCAACTGCGCGACAGATCGACGCGAGGTCTTGCTGCGCGATCGACACGGCCGTCGGGTTAGGGTTGACCAAATTCAATCGATCCCAGATCTTTCGATCAGCATGCTGACCATCGATGATCTCCCACACCAACTGCAGATACTGGCCAGTGCCAGCGCGCGTTGGCTTCATTTCACTTTCAGTGATCATCGCCTTGTAATCGCCCGCAGGAATGGGGGCGTACTTGTTCGTTGCGGGCGCCGCCTCGGGCGCGCTACTTACGTCAAATGCAAAACTCGTCATTTCGTTTCTCCGTTGATTGCTGTCGCTATTGCGTCTTGGAATGCCGACCAGGAAAGGTCGATCTCGTCGGGTAGCCCGTAGCGATTCTTCGCTACAAAGCCAGGCTTCTCGTTCGCGCACAGCACACGCTCGCCAGTACTGACGCCGCGCACGCGCGTTTGTCCAAAGCCTTTGTCTTCTTTCTTCGTTACCACTACATGCTTCGCGAACAGCACGGCATCGACACTCTCTTGCACGAGGCCGCTCGCTTTGTTGTGAAGTTTTATTTCGTATCGGTCGTAGGTGTCGCTATCGGGCGACTCAAACTTACGGATGTGGGTATGGGCAATCATGATGACCGCCATGCCTTTTTTAGCGCGGAGCGCGTTCAGCGCCGCCATGAGCTCGCGCCAATAATCGAGCGCGAACACGTAGCCCTTGCCGTAGCCAAGTTTCTCGATCGAGTCGATGCCTTGGGTCTTACAAACCTCTTTCCAAATGATCGGTTCGAGATGATCCAGACTATCGATGACGAGTGTTTCGTAATCGTGCTCGTGCTCAATGAGAGTCGCGATAGCCTCTAGCGCCTCGGCAAAATCTTTGACCTGCGGGAACGCGTTGATCTCAAGTGTGCCTTCTCCGGCCTCAGTTTGCAGGAACACGGGGTTCGGGGCTTGCGCGCCTAGCGTTGTTTTACCGACGCCGGCTTGCCCGTAGACCACGATGAAGGGCGGCTTAAGACCGCTAGTCTTTTTGATTGCGGAGAGATCAAATGCCATCGTCATTCGCCTCCACCGTCACGTTTGGTTTCGCAGGCGTTGCCGTCAGCGCTTCAGCGAAAATCGCGTACACCTCGGGCTCGTTGTTGCGCAGGTACTTCAAGCGCGGTTCATCGAGCAGTTCTTTGACCTTGAGAGGTAATAGCGCCTCGGGAATCTGATTGCGCACCTTCAGCAGCTTGGTGCCATCGAGTTTGTAATTGTTCTTTTGCTTAAGAACAATCTTTTTGCCCATTGGGGTGCGCGTGGTTGCGCTGCCATCCTCGCGCGACTTGAGCAGGGGGATAAGGCTTCGCTCAACTTTGAGCAGGGCTTCTTGGTTTTGGCGGATGACCTCTTTCAGCATCAGCCATTGATCAGCTAACGCATCGACGGAGGGTTGGTTATGTTGCGGGACGCTTTGTAGGCCCATTTCGGTTCGCTCCTTTCATCAAACTGAGAAGGAGCATAACCGAATGGTATACAGGTGTCTACTATGGGTTACACAGCAGTATTAGGGGAAGGTAGAGCGACGAGAGGCGTGAAAACCGCGTAGCGCTCTGTCGAGACAGCGAGGTCAATCATTTCTTCTTTAATGTCGCTTTCGAGTTCAAAGTTAAATTGCTTATTATCAGTGCGAATAACAAAATGCGTTTTGTTGAAATCGAACACAGCCATCGCGAAATTCGACCGCGTCCAATCGTTCTCAAATCCTGGCGCTCGATTTTTGATGACGCGACGATGCACTTCTGACTTCATAAAATTTTTACAAGCAACGCCCGGAAGCTTGCCTTCGGTGTATTTACAAACTGTCTCGTGCCAAATTTCTATGCCGTCTTTTGCCGTGCTGCAATAAACCATGTCGCCCATAAAAATTTTGTTTATAGAGTTATAAATGAAGCTGCGAGCCTCTGTGGATAGGTTTCTAGGTATCTCCATTACTAATCTTGCTGACCCCCATCTTCATAAATTGTTGTTTTACGTTCAACAGCGCCTCGTATTGTCCGTCGCTTAGCAGCTCGATGTCTTGAAATGCGTCTAGTCGCTCGCTCTTCAACGACTTTTCTGTTCTAAAAAATACTTCATCGATTAACCAGGCTGGCTCAACCGCGAAGATCTTGCACAGCGCACTAATAACCTCCATTGGTGGTAGCCGGAAGCGCCCCGTCATTTTTGGCTGCTCCCATTTGGCTATTGCGTTATGAGTCACATCGACTCCATGTTTCTTTAACTCCTCCGCCAACGAACGAAGCGACATCTCGCGCGCTGTTCGGAGCGTTTTGAGTCTTTCGTGGAAAGGCACTCTGCCCATACCAACCTCTTGTTGTAAATGTCCTGACAGTAAACCAGAGGTTGCACCTAACTGTCCACTAAAATAGACACCTGTTTTGCATGTCAACCAAAGTGTACTAAAGTGCGCAAATCGAAACACAATGGAGCAGCGAGATGACACCCCCATGCATTTGGAATGAGATCAACGTGAGCCGACTAGCGAAGTCGTTGGATGTTGCGCGGATGACTATTTACAAATGGAAATCGAGCGAGAGGGGTATCCCAGCCGAGCGCGCGATCGAGATCGAGGAAATCACGGGCATCAAGCGTGCGCGCTTACGTCCAGATTTGTGGCCGGCAGATGAGTGAGGCGCTTGTGACGAGGAATGAAATGGCTTGGGATCTATGGCAGCGAGGGCTCACCGTCCTGCCGGCGCATCCTATACAGAAGCGACCGCTCGTAAGCTGGGAGCGATACCAGGTCGAAGAGGTCAGCGAAGACCTCATGAACTATTGGACGAGCTCAGCCAAATTCGCTGAATGCAATTGGGCACTTGTCACCGGCAAGGAATATGTAGTAGTCGATGCTGACTCTCTCGATGCCATGATATGGGTGGATAACAATCTGCCCTGGACGCCGCTCAAGGTGAAGACCAGCCGCGGCAAGCACTACTACTTCCGAGTCAATCCACACTGCCCAGTGAAGTCGAGCGCGAATCCAGACTCGAAACTCGACGTGCGCGGGCAGGGCGGCATCGTTATCGCGCCTGGCTCGATTCATCAGAGCGGCAAGACCTACGAAATCGAGGTGGAGACGGGCATCGATGATCCTTTCGAGGGTATCCCGATTTGGGACTCAACCTTCCAAGAAAAGATCGATGCAGAGAACAAGCCAACGAACGTGGTCGCGATCCACGGCGCAACGCAGGGCGGCTGGCATGAGCGCATGATCAAAGAAGTCGCGAGCAAAGTGATGCGCGACTACACGGATGAAGAAATACTCGCGGAGGCGCCCGCTTGGACAGAGCCGGGCTACACGGTCGAAGAAACGCTCGAAGAATTCCAGGTGGCGATCGATGGGGCTCGAAAGAAGTGGGCCGAGTCTATTGAGCGGAAGAAGGCACAAAAAGAAGAGGAAGTCGCGATAGCAACTGAGGCGCGGCGCGCAGCGCTGGCGCCGAGGCCGTTTGTGATGGCAGACCCGGCGGCGATCCCACCTCGTCAGTGGGTGTATGGGCGGCACTACATCCGGCGCTTTCTCAGCGTGACGGTCGCTGCGGGCGGATCGGGTAAGACCGCGCTCACGCTCACAGAAGCGATCGCAATGGCGACGGGCAAAGACATCCTTGGCACAGAAACGCTACCGCGCAGGGTGTGGGTCTGGAACCTCGAAGACCCGCTCGAAGAACTGCAGCGACGCATCGCTGGCATCTGCCAGCACTACAACGTCAAGCAAGAAGATTTTGCGGATCGGCTCTACGTGAACAGCGGTCGCGACAGCAAACTTTTGATAGCGGATAGCGAGCGCGGCGAAGCCGCGCTGACGCCTGCAGTCGATGAGATCACACACTTTATTAACGAGCACTCGATCGACGTGATCATTGTTGATCCTTTCGTGAGCTCGCACAGACTGAATGAGAACGACAACGGCCAGATGGACCTGGTCGTCAAAGCCTGGGGGCAGATCGCCGATAGGGGCAACTGCGCCGTAGAGCTCGTGCACCACGTCCGAAAGGCGCAACCAGGACAATCGGCCAGCTATGGCGACGCTCGCGGAGCGAGCGCGCTTACGGACGCCGCCAGGCACGTGCGCCGGCTGCAGAGAATGACGGCAGAGGAAGCGAGGCTTGCCGGGATCGACGAGCGCGAGTTTTGGCAGTACTCACGCGAAGCCGACAGCAAAGACAACCTAGCACCGCCGAGTCGCGACAGCTCTTGGCGGAAGATGGTGAGTGTAGAAATCGCGAACGGGGACAGCATAGGGGTGATGGAGCCTTGGCAGTGGCCTGATGCTTTTGAGGACGTGACGGCGGCGGATTTAGCGCACGTTCAAGGGCTTATACGCGACGGAGAGTGGCGCGAGGACGTGCGCTCGAAGCAATGGGTCGGGCTTGCCGTGGCTCAGGTGCTGGGTCTAGACGAGCGCGATGAGGCCGTGAAAAGCAAAATCAAGACGATGCTACAAACGTGGATTGATAACAGAGAGCTGAAGGTAGTGGAGCGACCTGATGCCCAGCGCAGACCGCGCAAATATATTGAAGTAGGGGACGCTCCGTCATGGATGATGGATTACTAACGTGCAAAGTATGTTTAACCGACAAACCCGCGACCGATTTCTACCCTTCTGAAAGGAAGGGCGAGTACAAACGATGTAAGACGTGCATCCGTACTGCCAGGCAGAAGCGCATCAATGCCGGGCATAAGCCGTACTTAAAGCTGCTTTTCGGACAACTGCGCAGCAAGCGTAAATCGCTCGGCGTCGATTGGGAGATTGAGCTTGAGGACGTGCTCGACCTTTGGGATCAGCAGAACGGCAAGTGCGCGCTATCGAACCTCAATATGACCCATCACCGAGTGGGTGTCTCTCAGAAACGCCCTTTCAACGCCTCGATCGACCGAATCAACCACAACGAAGGCTACCTAAAAAACAACGTGCAGCTCGTCTGCAGCCAGGTAAATACCATGCGACACACGCTCAATTTGGACGAGTTTTGGTGGTGGATCAAGACCATTTCGGAGCACCAAAGTGACTAGTTTTGACTACTTTCGTGCTCCAGTGCTCCAGTCTTGCTCCAGTTCACCAAAAAGACTGGAGCAGTCAATAAAATCAATGACTTACGCGATTCTGCTCCAGTTGCTCCAGTTTGTTTTTGCTCCAGTTTGTTTTTGTTGTCGATTTATTCAATTAAATCAACGACTTATAGGATCTGCTCCAGTGCTCCAGTTGCCCTATATAAATATATATACAACTGGAGCGCTTACGCGCTCCGAGTTCATATATTTCTATTTTATGGCGGCGCGGCGGAGCCGCTCGCGAAGCAGAATTTCGCAACTCGTTTTGCGGGGGTTAGGATTTATGCGATCGGCCAGGAGGGCTGAGTGATGCCAACAGTGAGATTAGAAATCGATGACATGGAGCCGGGCATGCGGCTGAGCATCAAACTCGATAACGAGGAGTATGTGTACGAGATCGAGGATGACGGCGAGCCGGACGAGGAGCCCGGCGAAGCCGGGGGCGACGAGCCGGCGAGCCTTGATGCCCGCAGATTTAAATTCGGAGGCAAGAGTGGCTAGTCATCTGGAGGAGCAGTTCGCGGCGCAGCTCGATGCGTACGGAATAACGTACGACCGCGAGCAGATGCTGATACCGGGCCGCAAGTTTAGGTTCGACTTCGTCATCCCGCAGGCGGCTTTGGTGTGCGAAGTCGAGGGCGGCACGTGGTCGGGCGGCAGGCATACGCGCGGCAGCGGCTTTCGCAAGGATTGCGAGAAGTACAACCTGGCAGTGGAGCATGGGTATGCGGTGCTGCGCTACACGTCCGATATGGTGAAAAACGGCCTTGCAGCAGAGCAAGTGAGACGGTATCTGACCAATACGTGCGCTGAGACGCAGCCAGAGGCTCTGTGAGGCGTTTATGAACTGTCCGCAATGCCAAGGTAGGTCAGAAGTAACGCACACTCAGAGGCGTTCTGAGAGCGTCCTACGTAACCGTCGATGTAAAGTTTGTGAGTACAAATTCGACACGCTCGAATCGTTTCACGTGGAACGAAAAGGTAAACAAGTAAAACAGGTCAAAATGACCAAATCGACCGCCTCGAAGCAGGTACAATTGCGCGTCCAGCAGGAGCCGCTGAAGGAGCGTGATTATCCTGACGAGTACTGGGTAGTCGATGACATGGAAGAGGTGCGAGACGTGCTGAGAGAGATGGGAGTGGATGACTATGTCGGGTAGACCAAAGATGCGTGAAGCAATGCGACGGATCGATGACCAGGGAGGCGAGGAGGTGTTCGATGACCTAGCGTCGGGCATGACAACGGTCAACCTGATCAAGAAGCTTGGCGTGAGCTCTCGCGTGTTTTACAAGTGGATGCGGGCAACCAAAGAGCGTGAAGAGAAATACTACGAAGCGAAGCGGAAGTGGGCAGATCATCTTGCTGAGGAGACGCTAGATATTGCTGACGGCGCGATCGATGCACACGATGCACAGGTGCGTAAGCTGCGGATTGAGACTAGGCGTTGGCTCGCTGCGCGTGCGAACCCGGATAACTGGGGTGACCGTCGAGATCCGCTAGTGTCCATCAACGTCCAAGACCAGCATCTCGGCGCCTTGCGAGAGCTCATTGTGCCTGACGATAAGATCGTCTCAGAGCAGTGATACTCGCGCTCTCGCGCACCGGGCCGGGCGGTCCATCGCGCGCGTGGGAATTTAACATAATCTCGCGTTAAATCAGCCAGTTAAGCGCAAGATAACAGCGTTAACACGCCGTTACATAATAGTGCTGTTATAAAACGTAGCAAAAACAACGACATACGTAGCCTAAAACGGGATGGGGGGGGTATCGAGATCCGAGCTCGTTCCCAGGCGCTCAGACCCCCCCCTTCGCGCCTTGCCGGGGGAGGGGGAGTGGTAGTTAAACCCGCACGCACCAAAAAAAATTTTTGAAATTTTCCTGCACGCAAAAAAAGGCCCGCTGACGCGGGCCTAGCTGGCCTTGGGGAAGGAGGGGTCGCCAGCTTATTATTTCTTTGCGGTCTTCTTGGCCTGCCGGAAGGCTTTCGCAGTCGGCGCGCCTTTGCTGCCCGGCTTACGCATTTTCTCTTTCGAGCCTGCCTTGATCCGTTTCCGCTTCGCGTGGATGTTTTTGTAAAGACCCATCATGATCTCCTCGATTTAGTGCCGCTGCACTTCCATCGCTTTCGCGACAATCGGA
>Ga0181582_10004951_pt1 | contig 10741 bp, 5 predicted proteins | sample 071ome_32_FD_132438 | JGI IMG/M metagenome (GOLD analysis project Ga0181582, IMG submission 132438) | Coastal salt marsh microbial communities from the Groves Creek Marsh, Skidaway Island, Georgia - 071405AT metaG (megahit assembly) | ecosystem: Environmental > Aquatic > Marine > Intertidal zone... | reverse complement strand
GGGCGAACGGGCGAACGAGCGAGCGTGGCGAGTGAGCGTCGGGGCGTGCGACCACACGTCGGTCGAGGTCGACACGTACCGGTCGCGCAGGTACGAGGCAAAGGTCGCGTGCGTTGCCTCCTCCCCTCGAGCAACCTCCTTGGCGTACAGTCGCCGCGACATGGCCACGCATTCCCGCCAGTCGAGGTCCGACTGCGGCTGTGAGGAGGCCGAGGAGGCCGAGGAGGCATCAGACGCGCGTCGCGCCGCGACGGCCTCTTTCTCCTCGGCGAGCTGCCGGAGGATGTCCGGGAGGGGGGGGAGGGAGTTCCGGAACGCCTCCAGCCGGGCGTTGCGCTCCGACAGACGATGGACGTGGTCGTAGTTCGCTTGGGCGGGGTCAACCACGGTTTGCAGCAAGGGCTGGGCCTGGTGCGCAGCGGAGGCACTCCCGACGCCTGTTGCCTGGATCATTGATGTCGGGAGGGAGGAAATAGACGACGGCGACGCCTCGACGGCGCGCAGAAGGCCGGCGAGCTGTGCTGCTCGGAACCGCATGTGGATGAGTACTGCTGAGGACTGCTGAGCTTGTGGGCACGCGGTCGGTCGATTCGAGGGGCCTCGCGGCGAAGTATCGACGCTATACTTCAGGTGAGACTAATGTGAGCCCAAACAGACCAGCCATTTTGTTGTTCGTCTCGTGGAATTAGGTCACAACTCGCGGGAAAAAGTGAGCATCTTACTGAGATGTCAGATCTTGGGGGCCCTGGTTAATTTTCTTACGTCAAGTTTTGGCATTAGCGACGCCACCTTGCCACACAACGAACAAATATAGAGCGGTAGGAGCGAGCGGTAGAAGCGAGCGGTAGAAGCGAGCGATCGAAGCGAGCGAGCGAGTTGAGAGCCAAGACGGGACTTCGTGACTTCGTGACTTCGTGACTTTGACCGAACGCGTCAGTGATGGGCAACTGCCTGACAATCAGCGCCGACGACGGCTTCGGTGGAGCCCGCTGTTGGGACGAGCACCCGGAACACCACAACTGGATCGAGCTGCACGAGCTCGGTCACGGCAACTTCTCGAAAGTCGTCCTGGCCAAACACGCGTACGAAAAGGGGCGGGTGGCCGCGCTCAAGGTCGTCTTCGTGAACGACCCGATGCTCGATGAGGAGACGAAGGAGCTGCTGCTGCAAGAGGGGGACATCCTCTTCGAACTGTCGCACCCAAACCTGGTCAAGTGCCGGAACATCTATCCGAGCGATTCGGGGGTGCTTGTCTACGAGTTGGAGTATCTGCGCGGGTCCAACCTGCTCGAAGGGATCTACGCGATGCGGCATACGTACAGTGAGAAGGATGCGGCGAAGGTGTTCAAGCAGATTGTGGAGGCCGTGGGGTATCTGCATGACAACAAGGTGATCCATCGTGACATCAAGCCGGAGAACGTCGTGTTCGAGAGGGAGATCAACAGGGAGGGGATAACCATGGCGGAATACTACGAGTTGCCCAACGTCAAGGTGCTGGACTTGGGTCTGGCGTGGCGGATGGACCGGAATCGCAGTGGCAAGAGCTCTCCGGGAATGACGACGACCACGGAGGAGGTCGGGTGCATCGGGTCGCCCGGGTTCATCGCGCCAGAGGTGGTGTTCGACAAGCCGCATACCCCGGCGATGGACGTGTACGGACTGGGCGTGCTGCTGTTCATCATGTTGGTGGGGCGCAAGCCGTACGACCTGAACCAGAGCGAGTCGCTGGAGTACGCGGCAATCCCGGTCAAGGACGCGCCGGGAATGAAGGACCCGCGGTGGCTGGACCTGTCGCCCGACGCCAAGCATCTGATCCTCGGTATGCTGCGGGAAAATCCGGAGAAACGGATGACGTGCAAGAAGGTGCTCGCGCACGAATGGATCCGGAGCGAGGGAGGGCTCACGCTGCGACACTTGGGGGAGGACATTGCCATGGGCGCGGCCACGGTCGGGGAGATGCGTCGCCTCAAGTACCTCGACAAGGCGGTCACGATGGAGCGGGATGGGTCTGGGCGGAGCAGTCGCGACGGGAGCAAGTCGCGGCGCTCCGGCTCAAGGTCGGTGCGCGGGTTCAAGGTCGCGCTCAGCTCGAAGAACTCGAGCGTGGACGTGTCGATCAGGAGCAACAAGGAACGGTATCTCGCGGCGCTCGACAAGTCCGTGCGCCGCGGCAGGAGCGTGCACGGCGGCGGCGCCATGGAGAACATGGCTCGCAGTCTCACGGCCAAGAGCTTCTCCATGGCGCACGACGCCGGCCGGAGCGTGCACGGCAAGACGCTGGACAAGAGCGTCCACGGTCGGCAGTCGAAGGACCGCAGCATGCACGATGTGTCGAAGCGAGGTGGGTCGTCCGGACACGGGCTGCGTCAGCTCGGCAAGGCCGTCTCTGGCTACCTGGAGGAGCGGTCGGTGCACGGCCGGCGAAGCGGCATGTCGAGCAGGACCAGCAGTCTGGGGAAGGGGCTGAACATGTTGGGTGGAAGCTCGGATGATGATCAGGACGGCGTCACGGCGGGCCAAAAAATGAACCAGCGGTGGCGGAACAGCTTGGACGGAAGCGGCAGCATGGGTCGGAAGGTCAACGCGCTCAAGCCCGCCGAATAAGTAGTTGTAGTTGCTAATTTATTACTCTTTCTCTACGTGTTATTTTATTCACTTCAAACTAATACCTCTAACCTTGGGTGCAGATGGCGACGCGGACGCGGACGCTGGCTTCGATGTCGACCAAGCCTGCGAAGATTTCCGTGGGAGCCGCCGGCGCGCCATCGGCCAGCTCTCCGGCCCGCATCGTGGGCACAGCGCCCCCGAAGGGCACGTACGGAGGGAACGTGCTATCCGTGATCGACATGACGCTGCCAGCGATGGCGTCTTCCGAAGCCGATATCAGGGAGTCGAGGCTCGCGAGCGCGTTTTTGACAGCCAGGCTGCGCAGCCTGTTCTGCGTCGTTGCGCTCAGACTGGGAGAGACGTAGAGGTTGATCTGTCCGATGCTGACGTCGGAGCCGCCGGCCTCCGTGGCCACGTCGATGTAGCTGCCGAGCTCGTCGGGCGTGCTCGAGATGGCGATCGTCTGGGAGAAGGTGAAGTTCGTCGGAAGCTGGCCCCGAGGACGGTAGTAATCTGTGTCGTAGTTTGGTTCCACGGATAATCCCGTCGTTTGGATGGACGTGTCGTTCAGGCCAGCTTCCGTGAGGGCCTCGAGGACGTCGTCGAACGAGGACTGTCCAGAACTACGAGCCTGGAGAACGAGCAAAGCGCGGGTGAGAGCCGAGAGTCTGGGCGTGCGAGCGCAAGGGGTCCCGAAACGTACCGAGGCGGGGCTCTGCTTGGTGGACGAGACGGTGATGGAGACGGAGGCCAGGTCTGGTTGCACGCGCTCGGTGGCCTTCCCGTCCGCATCGGCCTGGCCCGTCCACGCGTGGTCCGAGGGGCAGCGGGGGGTCGGAGACGGCGTTGCGCCTTCCTGTGCTTGGGACTGGGCGATGAACGCGGCGAAGCACACGAAGAGAATTGCCAGCGCGTGAGCGCAAGAGCGTTGGTGCATTGTTGCTCGAAATATATGAAGAATATTTATCTCCGAGAATGGAAAGGGTTGTTGGAAATGGCGTTGTTGGAAATGGCCTTTCCATTCTCGGAGTTTCTCGGACTTTGCTGACGCGGCTGCCAGCCTGGGCAGCCTCATGAGGTGGAAAAAACTGAAGGCAACATGTCCAACGTCCACTGGATCTGGGATCGGATGTCGCGCCATGACGACATCGGCGCGTCGAGCCGCCATCTGTGGTCGGCTGCGTCGAACCGAACCGAGCCGGCAGGCGGCAACGCAGCGGGAGCGCTCTTCGAAGCGGAATGACTGTTTCGCTGACTGGATGACTGGATGACTGGATGACTGGATGACTGGATGACTGGATGACTGTCTGGCTCACTCGGGATGCCACGCTGGGGTATCCCGGACACCGTTGGGTTCGATCATCGTCGAGGCAGGAAGCCAAGGACGTCTGCTTGGTTCGCAGGACGACAGCCTCCCACACACCCTACTTCGCCATCAGACTCGTATCATCCATCCATTCAGATACCGACGGACCCGGCACAAACGGCTGATCAGCCGCATGAAGGAGCACCTTTGAAGCTGCTTGAATCGATCGATGGCCTCGACGACCAAATCCAGGGACGCCCCACTGGCCTTCCTGCGCCTCGTTTGGATCGATGTCTCCGGCGTGCGGCGGTGCCGATGCGTGCCGATGCACACGTCTCCCGAGAGGGGCGCGGATTCCTTCGCTGTCGTCGCCAACGCCACCCCGAGGGCGAAAAGGTGGGTGCACCACCGGTCCAGCCTGGCGCTCTGTTGCTACTTCCTTCCGTGCTACGGAGACGAGAGCGTCGTCGAGACGGCATGGGAACGGGGAGATATCGTTCTGGCCCCGGCGTCGGGTGCGATGTCGGTGATTCAGCTCCCGGGGAGCTGCGACTGGCTGGCGGCCACGGCCATCATCTCGCCGAGCGGGCCCTCGGCGCAGCTCCCCCATCCGTGGTGTCCGCGTGCGCTCCTCGCCTCGGCTGTCAAGCGTCTGCACGATGTTTTCGGCATGAAGATCGACGTCGGGTTTGAGACGGAGTTCGTGCTCCTCGATGCAAAAACGAGAGAGCCTCTCGAGAGCTCCGTCTACTGTCAGACGTCTGGGTTCGACATCGCGGCGGAGGTGTTGCGGGATATCACGAGTTCGCTCGGACGGGCCGGTCAGACGTTGCTGCACGTGCACGGGGAGTCTGCTCCGGGTCAGTTTGAGATTGTCACCGACCACAGCGATGACGTGGTGGCCCAGGCGGACGCGTTCGTCGCCCGGAAAGAGGTCATCCAGCGAGTGGCGAGGAAACATGGGCTTTTGGCGAGCTTTCTTCCCAAGATCTGGTCGGCGCAGGCAGGAAACGCGAGCCACGTGCACTTCAGTCTGAAGCGTGCACGGAACGGCACGCCGTTCCTGCGCAGGAACCGCGACGCAGAGGAAGGCCAACTTGTCCACGACGTGCTGAGCCCGCAGCTGGCGGGCTTCATAGCTGGTATCTTGGAGAATATTGGCGGTCTGCTCTTGCACACGGTGGGGTCGCCCAACTCGTGGCGGCGGGTGCAGCCAGGGTGCTGGGCCGGCGCGTATGCATGCTGGGGCGTGCAGAACAAGGAAGCGTTGCTGCGAGTGGTTGATGCGCGCGAGAATCACGTGGAGTTCAAAGCCTTCGACGGGACGGCCAACCCGTATCTGGGGCTGGCCGGGCTCATCTGCGCTGGCATGGCGGGGCTGGCTCGTCGCGGGGGTGTCGACGGTGTCGACGGTGTCGACGGCAACCGCGCACTGCCGCCGCCCGTCAGCCTCGACCCGCAGCATGCGAATAACGTGCCGCGGCTCCCGACGGCGTCGTTCGAGGAGCTCGTCAAGGCCAGCCTTGGGAACCACGTCGAGGAGAAGCTCGCCAGGTCTGCGGACGAAGGCTTCATGGAGCATCAGTGGCTCGAGTCGATGCGCTCGTACTGTGAGGATGCTGAAGAAGAGTTTCAGGCCTTTTTCGAGGATTTTGCGCGCGTCAAACTCGCGGAAGTCGAGCGGTTCAAGGCGATAGCGTTCGAGGAGGAGGTCGAGCTGCTGCTCGACCGGTATTGATAGCGGCTGTTACAAAACCTTCCCGCCGCTCTCGCGCTTCTTGCCCGTCGCAGCCACCGCGAGCCACTTGTGCTTCGAGATCTCGTGCACGTCCGGCCTATCCTGCTGACAATACGCGAGGCACTGCCTGATAAAGTCCTTGCAGTCGGCGCTGGTGTTGGGCTTGGTCGGGAACTCGACCGACGTGGCCTGACGCATCACGTCGTTCCTCAGAATCTGCTCCTGACTCATCTCGTGCCCAAACGGCCGCTTGCCGTAAACCATCTGGTACAGAATCACCCCGACCGACCACACGTCCACCTTATTCGATATCATCGGCGTCCGCTGCACGTCGAAGCACTCGGGCGGCAGGTACCAATACGTCCCGGCCCCCTGGCTCGTCAGCTCCATGCCCTGCGACTGTCCGTCCTCGACCACCTTGCTCAGCCCGAAATCAGTGATTTTGCACTGACCCACCGCGTCGAAGAGGATATTCGCGGGCTTGAGATCGTAGTGGATGTAGTTCTGCGAGCGCTGCCCGACGTTCAAGTACAGCAGCCCCGAGATGATCTGCGCCACGATGCTCTTCGCCTCCTTCTCCGGCAACGTCTCGTGCGCCTTGACATATCCCTCGAGGTCCCCGCCCGAGCAATGCTCCAGCACCGTCGCAAACGTGTTGTTGTCAATCTCAAAGATATCCAACAGGCTCACGATGCGCGGGTGGCACAGCCCCTTGTGGATGTGATACTCCCGCACCGAGTGCTTCACATAGCTCGCCTTCTTGCTCTCCGACCACTGAGACGACAACTGATGAATCTTCACCGCCACGTGCGTGAAAGTCGTCAGGTCCAGCGCCTTGAACACCTCGGAGAACCCGCCCTTGCCGAGCAGCTCGAGCAACAGATACCGCTTGTTCATCACCGGGTTATCCCCAAACCTGCTCTCCTCCTCGTCCCGCAGCCGCTTCAACTCCCGAATGTGCAAGTTCTTCTCCATCTCCAACCGACCGTTCTCCGCCTTGAGCGCGTCCTCGTCCCGCTTGATCGCCGCCACCCGCGCCTTGAAAATCTCCTCCTGCAGCAACCAGTCCTCCGGATGAATCTGGTTCTGACCCTGACTCTGACTTTGGTCCCTTGCGGCGACCTCCCCCGAATCGATCCTCGGCGGCAACGGCTGCCCCGGAAGCGGCAACCGACGCTTTGCCGCCTTCCTCATCACATCAATCTGCTCCCGCTGCCTCTGCAGATCCTTATACGACTCCCCGAGCTTCATGATCGCCGCCCCATTCTCCCACACCTCCTGCACATCAATCCCCTTCCGCTGCACACTCAGCGTCCCCAAGCGCGGCGCATCCTCCTGCAACTTCCGCATCCGCAGCTCCCTCGCCTGCCGCGCATGCGCAGTCGCCAGCTCCACCACGAACGCAGTCTTCTCCGCACTGATACGCTCCGGCTGCCGTTTTTGTTGCTGCTGCTGCTGCTGCAAACCCCCCTTCTCTCCCCCTTTCACCTGCTCCTCCAGCTCGTCCGCAACCGCCTGCGTCTTCTTCAGCTCCTCCCGCAGACTCGCATTCTCCTCCCTCAACGCATCCGCCTGCCGCACCAACCGCTCCCGCTCCCGCTCCCACTCCCGCTCAGCGCTCGCCCCCCGCTCTCTACTCGTCCTCGTCATCCCCTCCTCCACACTCCCATTACTCGCCTGCTTGTTCGACAACGTAAAGTACTTCTCGATACTCTTCTGCGTCGTCGCCGTCTCCTTATGAGCCCTCCCCGCATTCCCACCCTGCTCCTTCGTCAGGTCCACCATCGCCACCTTGTCCTTCCCACCCTTCTCCCTCCCGCCCACCCCATCCTTCGACTTGTCCCCCACCCGCACCGGCGCCCGACTCACCCGCCGCTTCTTCCCGCTCTTTTGCTGCTCCGCCGTCGCATGCAACCCCTGATTGCTCTCATCCTTCTTCCCATCCTCCCCCTTGGTATCAGCGGAATGCAACGGCGTATCCGACACCAGATGCCCCGACCCTCCCGAGCTGTTGTTGACGTTCTGGTGCTCCAGACCCAGCGTCGCCTCCTGCGTTTCCGTCTCCGCTCCCCTATTCTTGTCCCCGACGACGACGTCCTTCCCGTCCTTCCCGTCCTTCCCGTCCGTCGCGCCGTCGCCCTCTTTGGCCACCGTCGTCGGAGCCCCACCTTGATTCGAGTGAGGCGTGAAAGGCGGGCTACTACTCGCCCCGCCGAATCGCTTCTCCAGCAGCGCTATCTTATTCATATCCTCCTGCCTGAACGTCCCAGAGTGGTTAGAAAGGTTCTGGGCTGCCGAATTCACCGGCATTGAATTTGAACTCGAACGATCAAAATCCGCAAAGTTTCGTGGGTCTTTCCGCGTCTCGCGTCCACGTATCGCAATCTCGGAGATATATAGACGGCTGGATACAAGGTACCTACGCACGAGTACGTACGTGCGAGTACGAATAAAAACTCTGCGCGAGGGACCCTTCAAAATTTTAACCTTGGTAGATGCACCACGGGACCAGGCGTACGTACGGAGAGAGACGCTGGGTGGCATAGCAGGGAGCGGACGAACACGGACGAGGACCTGGCTGTGCGCTACTGGGCGCGGCAAGGACGAGAAGCCACCGTCGAGCGACGCTGCGGACGACGATCTCTATGGGCGAGGAGGAGGCCTCCCTCGAGCACGAAGCGCACGAAGCGCATGAAGCGTGCGCCAGTCCGGAGACGAGAGCGCATCCAGCCATGCGTCTTCCGTTTGTCGACCTGAAAGACTCGCCGATCTTTCAGGAGCGTCTCGACGAGCTGGTGGCGCTGCGTGTGCGTCAGGACGAAGACGTCGGGGTGTTGGTGGAGGCTGCGAGGGCGTATGCTGGCGCGTTGGACGCGGCGTGCGTCGCGCAGGTGGCGTTTTTGGACCGGGTGGAGCGGTTTTGTGAGCGGGGCGGGGGGCGGGGGGTGTGGTGGGGCGGGGGGGAGTGGTTGGTGGGGGGGGGGGGGGGGGGGGGGGGCGATAGCGTGGAGGTGTTGCTCAGGCGTTGTGTGGGGAGTATGCGGGAGATGGCGAGCTTTATGGCGTTGTTGGGGACGCAAGTTGAGGTGATTATGTGCGAAGGGATGGCGACGGCGTCGTCGTCGTCGGTGGCGGCGGCGGCGGTCGTCCCGCCGCTCGGGCAGCTGGTGAAGGAGGCCAAGGCGGCTCGGGAGGTGTATGAAGGGGCGAGGGCAAAGTATCAGCGGCGGGCGAGTAAGTACTCGGGTGCCGGTGAGAAGGCGTTGGTGGCGGATACGGTCGAGTTTGAAAAGTTGGAACGGCGGAGGTTGGAGATGGTGGCGCGGCGGGAGGAGCATGATGTGGCAAGGTTGGCGTTGGCGAGGAGGTTGGTGGAGTCGGGAGATGGGAGGGCGGAGGCCGAGGTGTTGGCTGGGGTGGCGAGTGTGTTGGAGGCGCAGCGGAAGTACTTCGAGCACGGGTCGGGCGTTGCGTCGTCGTCGGGGGCGCGTGAGCTTGTGGAGTCGTGTTTGGAGGTCGGGGTGGGGGCAAGAGAGGGGTTGGAGGGGCGGTTGGCGCTGTTTGATGGGATGGCGCTGGCGGTGCGGCGGGGCGGTGAGCATGAGGCGGGGGCGGGTGTGGGTGTCGCGGACGTGCCGCGGCTGATTCAGAGTACAATGCGGAGTGGCGGGTCGACGGTCACGATTTTGAAGCAGGGGTTCTTGCTGAAGCGGTCCTCGAAGGGGCGGAAGTGGGATCGGCGGTATTTTGTGTTGGACAGTAGCGGGGTGCTCTATTATTATTCAGAGAAGGCGGAGCGGGGTGGTCTCATGCCGCAGCAGAATACGGTCAACCTGGTGACGGCGGCGGTGAAGGTGGGGCTTGAGGGTGATGTGGGAGTGGGGAATGCATCGGCGGCGACGGCGGCGGCGACGTCGTTTAGGATTGTGAGTCCGGAGCGTGAGTATGCGTTGCAGGCGGAGGATGCGGCAGAAGCGGCGTCTTGGGTCGACGTGGTACAGCGGGTGATTTCGTGTTTGCTTGCCGGGGCGTATGAGGCGGATGATTTTCCGAGGTACATGAGGGAGGCGGCGTGTTTCAAGAAAGGGGCGAGTCCGATGAAGCCGACGCATAGTCGCGACGCAAGTCACGACTTATCGGGGGCGATGGTGGGGATGGAGCTCGGTGCCGACATCGGTGGAGATGACAAGCGACAAGCACACACAGCCGAAGTTGGTGGCTATGTGTGCGTCGACTGCGGCAGTCGGCCGGCGGACTGGGCGTCCATCAACTTGGTGGCCCGGTGGGTATTGACGTCGATCCGCGTTCGCTCGTGCGCATAGACTCGCCCACTCGCTCACTCGCGCCGCGCTTCGCTCGTTCTCCAGGTTGTGCATATCGTGCGGCGGGATCCATCGCAACTTAGGCGTGCATATTAGCAAGGTGCGATCGTCGAGTCTCGACACCAAGGTGTGGGATGAGGCGATGCTGCGTCTGTTTGAGAGGTTTGAGGCCGCCAACCCCGGGATTGTGAACAGGGTGTGGGAGGCCCGGATGGACGAGGTCGGTGGCTTGGCCGATCAGAAGCCGACGGCGTCATCGCCGATAGAGGCGAAGGAGCAATTTATAATGCTGAAGTACGTCGACAAGGCGTTCCTATCGAGCAAAGCGGCGGGAAAGCGGCATGATCAGGCGCGAGTGTCCACGGATCTGTGGAGCGCCATCGAGCGAGACGATATTCTGGGCGTCTATGAGGCACTGAGTATCGCAGATCGGCGGCTGGCGAGCCCGCGGGACGCGGCAGCGGCGCTCGCAGAGAGCCTCGTCGGCGTTGATTCGGTCGAGTCGGTTGAGTCGGGAGGGGAGGTTCCTGGAGCAGGAGGCAGGGAACTGGACACGTTTCTCCCCACGCACGTGCATCTTGCGGCGAGGCACGGCAATACCGATATGCTACTGCTGTTGCTCCTTTCGGGCAAGTGTGGGTTTGCCGAAGAGACGGATGCATCGGGGCGGAACGCCCTTGCGTATGCGCTCTGGTTCGACCAGCCGGACGCAGCAAAGCTGCTGCTGAAGCACGGTTACGGACAGACCCCCGATTTTGCGGGGTGGTC
>Ga0181582_10004947_pt1 | contig 10747 bp, 6 predicted proteins | sample 071ome_32_FD_132438 | JGI IMG/M metagenome (GOLD analysis project Ga0181582, IMG submission 132438) | Coastal salt marsh microbial communities from the Groves Creek Marsh, Skidaway Island, Georgia - 071405AT metaG (megahit assembly) | ecosystem: Environmental > Aquatic > Marine > Intertidal zone... | reverse complement strand
CCCGGCGGGGGCGCGGCCGAGGCCCCGGCGGCCGCGTCGCGCTCCGCCCTCGCCCGCGCGACCTCCGCCCGGGCCGCCTCGAGCTCGGCGGCCAGGGCCTCCTTCTCCGCCCTCTCCCGGGCCAGCGCCGCCGCGTCCCCCCCCCCCTCCCCGCCGGGCCTGACGGGGCTCGTGGGCGCCGAGGCGTCCGGGACGTACCCCCGCCCGCCCGGCGCCGGGGACCGTCCCAGGTCGGGCGCGGCGGACGCGTACGACCGGTCGAGGGCGCCGCGGGGGCCCGCGCCGGGGGCCGCCTCGCTCTCGGACACGCGGGCGGACCGGTGGCCGGGGAAGAGCGGGGGCCGCCCCCGGGGCGGGGACCCGGCGCCCGACCCGGCAGAGGAGGAGGAGGACTCGGGCCCCGACACGGAGTCGTGCGAGTGGCGGCGGCGGGGGAGCTTGGCCTCGCTGGGCGGGGCCCACCCGCCCGAGGCGCGGGCGGGCCTGGGCGTGAGCTGCCCGATGGACCCGGCGAAGGACGCCACGCGCGCGATGGGCGCCGGGTGCCCGGGCTCGGAGCCCCGGGGGCTGCCGTGGGCCGAGTCCATCGGGGAGCGGAGGAAGAAGGGCGAGTTGCGGCCCGGGGCGCCCTGGCCGACGCGGACGGCGGGGCCGCGCGCGCCGCTGGGGGCGCCGGGGGCGAAGGCGCTCGCGGGGGGCGCGGGCGCGGCGCCGTCCCCGGCCGCGTCGGCCCCCGGGGCGGCCGCCGGGGCCATGGGGGCGGCCGGGAAGGGGAGCCCCCCCGTGGACGACTGGCGCTCGCGGCCGTCGGCGGTCGGGATCATCGGGATCATCCCGGCCAGGCTGCCGGACGACGCCCCCGACGGCCGGAAGTCCGGCGTTCCGCTCCCCGGGGTGCCCCCGCCCAGAAACGGGTCCACGTAGCGGCGGCCGCGGGCGGCGCTGCCGGCGCGGGAGGTGATGGGCCCGCCCATCTGCGGGGCGCCGCCCGAGGGGACGGGGACCTCCAGGGCAGCCACGTTGGTCGGCGGCGGCGCGGGGCCCGCGGCGTCGGCCTGCGCCTCGTCCTCCTTGCCACGCTCCACCCACCGGCCCAGCTCCTTGTTGAAGTAGAAGCTGCTGCTCTCGCCCAGCTGCATCCGGTGCGGCTTCTTCTTGGCGGACGCCTTCTTCCCTCCCTGCGACAGGGGTCAGCGGGGTCGGCCAGCGGTAAACGGCCCAGCCGGGGGCCCCGCGGCCCGCGGAAAATTGAGACCCGGGAGGTGGGCCCGCGCCGAGATTGCCGCGCGATCCCCGAGAAACCGGCGTCGCTCGAGGCGCACAGCCGAGGGAGTCGGCAGGAGACGCGATTCGGGGGCAGATCGGGCGGGAGGGAATCGGGGACGCCCGGCATCGGCGCCGCTCAGTCGAGCCAAAGGAATCGCACCAAGCAGTGCTGGGCGACGGGTGGCGGGGGGGACGCAGGCCGTGAGTAGCGGGGTAGTAGAACGGCGCGGAAGGATGCGTTCCAACAGCTCTTGGCGGTGGATCTCCGGGAGAGGTGCGATGGGCGCGGGGGGAGGACTCACAAACAGGTTGCCTAGGAACCCACGCTGCTCCTCCGGGCTCCCGGACATCGCGCCGTTCACAGAGGCCATGGTTCACCGGTGCAGAGGGACACCGGGTCAGGTGAGAGAAGTACTGCCCGGGGAGCCGATGACCGCTCCTGCCCGGCTCCAGACGAGTGCGATTTGCGCGCGACGCTCCTCCAAAGTCCAGTGCAGCAGGGCCACTCCTGGGGACGAGAGGGCACTCCGGGGCTCCTCTCCGCGAGTGCTCCGGCTGGGTGGTGCCCGGGAAATGCCCCCCCAGGGGAGGACCGGCCGGCCTGAGAGGGGAGGCGGGGGGCCGGGAAGGGGGCAGCCGACAAGCCTGACGGTCGCAACGTCGCAACGCCAGCACAAGCAGGCCGCCACGGGGGCCGGGGAGGGAGGGCGCCCGAGGGGACCGCGGCCGCGGCGGCCGCCGCGGTAGCGACGGCAGCGACGGCAGCCCCGGGCACGCGGCTCCGGCAGGAGACGGAGGCGGGGTGGCGGCACGCGCTCGGTCGCTTCACAACGGCGGGGGACGCGCCCGGGCGGGCTCCCAGTGGGCGGGAGCGGCGGGGGTCCCTTTCGGGCGGGGGCACTGCTCAAACTAGGGAATGGCAGACTACACTGCGGCTGTGCACACAGTCGACGTCCGGGAGGGCTCTTCAGTTGTCGTGCACGCGGCACTCGTCAGCGTCGGGCTCGTCAGAGCAGAACTTCTCGAGGGGGTCGGTGATCTCGGGGTTCTTCTGGGCCTCGTGCTTCTTCTCGGCGGAGAGCTCCTCGACGTTGTCCCAGGCGACGGCGCAGCCGGCCTGCGGGTCGCGCGGGTTCGGGGGAGGGGTCAGGGAGGGTCGCCAGTCACGGGGGGGAGGGGGGGGGCGGGCGCATGGGGCCGCCGGGCGGGGGGGCGGCCTGGGGCTGGGGTGCGGGCTCACCGTGTCCTCGGTGGAGCAAACGTCCTCGGCCTCAGAGATGGCGTCCTCGATGCGCTTGGAGATGTCGTCCTGCGTGGGGGGATGGGAGGGCAGGGGGTCACGGACGTCCTTGCCCAGCAGTGGGATCCCGAGGACCCGCGCGCCCGCGGCCCGGGGTAGCGCCCGCGCGGAGAGAGGCGGGGCGTGACGGAGTCGACGACCGAAACAATATGGCACTGGCCCGCCCCCGGGGTCGGGTGTCCGCTGCAGGGCGCGCGCCGAGCCCGGGAGGGTCGAGCTCCTTTTCGAGGCCGGGGGGTCACGCAGGGCGGGGGGTGGTCGGATCGCGCTAGAAAGGGCATCAACAGGGAAATGTGAGAACATCATTCCCGTGTCAGTATCGAAGCGGGGGATCCCGCCGTTATGGGGGCGCGGGAAAAACGCTGCGCACTCCCGACCTCGACACCTCGCTCCGGCACGCGTAGAATGGCTCCGTGACCACAATGTTCGTGCGAACAGCGATAAAATCCCCATTTATCACGTTGACTATCGCAGATCGACGGCACCAAGGCCTCGCAGAGGGAGCGGGACTGGTCCGGGCCTGCCCGGGGAGGGCCCCGCAGCGCGAAACAGAGAGCCACAGTGGACGCTGTGGCCTCATTCGCCCGCATAGACGGAAATTTTAGACTCATCAAAGAAACCAAGTCCCGGGCACCCGCACACACGAACGCGAGCGGCGTCCCGGAGAGGGGTCCCTTGGGGGACGGGCTTGCCCCATTCCTCGCAACGATTTTCATCGTTCGTGCAGGATCGCGTTATTAATCGCTTGATTTTTCTCACCTGCTTCGGGTTCGCGCGCATGAGGACGGTGCGGCGGGCCACGGGGCGGGCCATGGCGACCACACCGGCGGTGGGGCGAGCCTGGATGGTGGCGAACATAGTGGCGATTTGGATGTGGTGGGGGATCGGCGGGGAAAGGGACGTTATGTGGGGGCATGTTGGCGGGGCGCAGCCCCTTTCATCAATTGAGAGGGCCGGGCCCTGCCTGACCTGGCGCGTCAGTAGTCTGCCACAGGCAGGTGCGCGCGATCGTCCCGAGGCCTCCGCGAGAGCACCTCTGCCCCGCGATGTGCAATCCCGGCACCGAACTTCCAGGTACTCTCGCCACCCGCCCAGAACTGAGCTCGACGGCCCCCCATGCCCGCCCCTTGCCCCGGCGCGGGACTCCTGGGCACTGGATTGTCGTTCTCGGCCGCGGTACCCCTGCGTCACGCGGGGACACGCCGCGCGCGCGGTCCTCGCGGGGGGCTTGAGGCGCCCCGGACCCCCGCAATGGCGGCCGGTAGGGTGAGGGGCGCCAGGGCAGTCCCCGGGGGCAGCCTCGGGGAGGCCGGGGCCGTCGGCAGGGGCCCGCGGGCGGGGTCGGGCGCGTCGCCCAGCGGCTACCCAGAGTCGGAGCACATGGACGGGGTGCTGATCTCCGGGACGGCGGCGTACGAGCTCCTGGGCAGGGTGAACCGCGCGACCCAGTACTGGGTCAGCGGCTTGACGTTCGTGGTTCTCTTTTGGCTCTGGAGCGACGCAGCGGCGTGGGCGGTGGGCGGGTCGGTCGTGGCCGCCGTGCTGAACAAGGGTGGGACCCCCCACGCCCCCCCCGCCCCCGCCCCCGCCCCCGCACTCGCGCCCGCGGACTTGCCGACGGGGACCCGGCCCCGCCCCCCGGCACCCACGGTCCCCTATGGGACCCGGCCGCGGCACCGGCCATGGCGACCGCGACACTCCCGCGTCCGCAGTGCTGAAGCTCGCGCTGAACGAGGCGCGGCCCGAGACGGAGAACGGGAGGAGGAAGAAGGACCCGGGGATGCCGTCCTCGCACGCCCAGTCCCTCGCCTTCCTGAGCACGTACGCCGCGCTGGCGACGGGGGCGTCGGGGGCGCTGGGGCCGTGGGGGGCGGCAGCGGGGGCGGCCACCGTGGCCCTGGGGGTGTTCCTGGCGTGGCTGCGGGTGGCGCTGGGGTATCACACGTGGCCGCAGGTGGCCGTGGGGTACGGGGTGGGGGTCGCCAACGCCCTCCTCTGGCAGCGGCTCGGCGCCGCCAGCGTCCTGCCCGCGTGCGCCACGTCCCCCGGCGTGCGCGCGGCCGTGTGGGCGCTGCTCTGGGCGTCCGTCGCCCTCGTCCTGGCGCGGGTGGGGAAGAAGGCCCGGCAGGTCCTGGCCAAGGCGCGGTGACGGCTTCAAACCTCGACGCCCCGCGACGGGAACCGCCACAGCGACACGCTGTTCTGGCTCCAGTCGCCCCCCGCCTCCTCCCCCTCCCCCCCCTCCTCCCCTCCGCCCCCGCCCGCGAGCCGCCGCGTCCCCGTCGCGACCGCGACCACCGGGAGCCACGGGTGCACCGACACCCCGTTCACCACGTCCCGCGCCACGCCGTGCGCCCCGGCCCGCTCCCCCGTCGTCAGGTCGAAGGCCGTCAGGGACCCTCCCTCCCCGCCCGTCACCAGGTGCCGCCCGACGGGCTCCACGCTGAACCCGATGCGCTGGTTCGTCGTGCCCGAGTCGCGCGCCATGGCGTACAGGCACCCCCCCGTCCGCGGGTCCCAGCACTTGACCTCCGGGTCCGCCCGCGCCCCCGAGTACACGTAGCTCCCGCAGGCCCCGTGGGAGACCTGCGTGACCCCCCCCCGGTGCCCCTCCCAGACCGCCACGACCCCCCCCGCGCGCCCGTCGAGGAGCCCGAGGCCGCCCCCGTACGACCCCACGGCCACCACGTCCGGCCACACGCTCGAGTGCGCCGCGCACGACACGATGCCCGGGATCGACGACCCCGCCGGCGCCCGCCGCCGGTGCGTGGGCCACGCCGTGCAGCGCCGCCCCGGGCGGTCCAGGTCAAAGACCCGCACGCAGTCCTTGAACCCGCACACGAGCTCCGACCCGTCGCAGTTGAAGGACACCGAGAAGGCGCTCGTGGGGTCGTCCTTGTCGTCGTGCGCGACGTAGCTCCCCCGCAGCTCCCCCGTCACGGCGTCGCGCGCGTGCACGGGGAGCCCCCGCCCTGTCGTGGCCAGCACGCACGTCCCCGCGGCGTCCGGCGACATGCGCGGGTGCCAGGCGTAGTCGTACACGCACTCCCCGCCGTCCACCGCCAGGGACACGCTCAGCCTCCCGGCCGGCGGGTCCCCCGGCGGCCCCCCTGCGTCGCTGCCCCGCGGCCGCGCGGGAGCCTCTGCAGGGGTCGAGGGGGGGGGGCGTTGGCGCGGGTCGGGGGGCGGCGTGGCGCGGGCGCGGGCGCGGGCGCGCGCGCGGGCGCCCGCTCGCTCACCCTGCAGCAGCTCCTCCGGGAGGTCGAACAGCCGGATGGCGCCGTCGTCCGCCGCCGTCGCCAAAGTCGTCCCGTCCGGAGACCACTTGCAGCCCTTGAGGAACAAGGACTGGGGCGCCCGGGGCGTGAACTGCGCGGGGGGACACACGGCAGTCGCGGCGCTCGGCCCCCTCCCGTCCATGGCCGCCGTGCGATGCCGCCGTCGGACCCCGAGTCCGTGGGAGGACGACCGAGATAACCGGCGGTCCTGGAGGGGGGGGGCGGGTTCGAAAGGAGGCCGGGGGCGGAGCGGCGCGGTCGAAGTGCGCCGTTTATTCTCTTCGATCGCGCGACGCGACGTGGTGTCTTCTCACCAGCGACCCGTCGCTCCCCCGGAACTCCTCCCAGTTGGCGTGCGTGGCCACCGCCTGGCCCTGGCCCCCGACGTCGAGGGCGTGCCACACTCCCATGCCGCGGCGCGCACCTGGGAAGCTACCCTGGATAGAGTGTGGCGCAGGGGGTAGCTGGGGCCCTCCCCTTACGATTCCGGGCCGCGGGTCTCGATCGGGGGATGATCGCCCCTGTTGCGGGGGCTGGCAGAGGTCGATGCATGGAACCCATCCCCTTGCAGGAAAAAGGCCCCCCCCGGGCCTCTCCTCCGCCCCCGCCAGGCCTCTCCTGGCGGCGCGCGGGCACGCTCGGGCCATATCTGCGCCGACCTCCCCCTCTGACCTGCCGCGGAGCGACCACAGCAGCCGGTCATTCCCAACGGGGTCAACCCTTTCTTCCGGATCGCCCCCGCTCCGGCCCACGACTCGCGCCCGTCTCGTTCCTCTCCGGCACGTTCCGGTATTCAAAGTATTTGCGTGTGCGACACTTTAGAGGTGAGCAAGGGGACGGGCCGGGCGAGCCCCCAAACGGGCCAAAATCGCACTCCCGCCAATGGGGACATCACGTCGCGGTTTCCCCCGGGGGAGGGTCAGGGAGTATACGAAAGGACACGGGCCCCCGTGAATTAGTTTTTTCTGCTGCTTTCGTGCCGACCCGGTTGTCAAGAAGTTCTCGTTGCGAGCCCACGAGGTTCCTGATGCTCTCCCCGTCCTCCGTGCCCCCGGAGTCGTCGCTTCCCAAGGGGCGAGCTTTAAGGGCTCCTATCGACCGAATGTGCACCCACTCCCCTTCGCAGGAACATCTCGGGAGGAGGTCACTTCCACGGTCCCCCCCCCCCGCGCTTTCCCCCTTCTCGCCTGCGGTCCTCACGCGGCAGCGCGCGAACGTGACGATCTCGGGACGCTCGGGTCGCGTCTCCCTCCAATAAAACGCGAGAAAGATGGAGATCGGCAGCCTCTCCAGCCGAGGCCGCTTGTCGGCAAGGGTTGGGGCCTCTGAGAACCTCAGGACCCCACGGTCGGCAGTGTCTCGCCGGGCGCTGCGCCCGCGCGCCGCCCTCGGCCAGGGCGGGCATTATGGTGAGAAACCCCGAACCGACCCGTCGAACGCGCCTGAAATATCCCCGGCCGCCCTCCCGCGGGGGCTTCTGGAACCCGGAGTGCCCGGGAGCCTAACGAGCGCCCGGTCGCGCCGCGCCCTCTCCAACGTCCCGAGACGAACGACGCGAACGTGTCTCCCTGCTCTCGCAGACCCCGCCGGCGCCTCTACGGGCGGCGAGGCGTCCCGCATGTCCGTCGCCGGTGTCCTCTCCGCCACCCTCCTCCCCCCCGGGGCTCCCGCCTCCGCGGGGCTCGGCCGGAGAGGGAACCGGGCCGTCGCCCGCGCCGGAGCCGCCATGGGACCTCCTGCGGGGCCCCCGCCAGAGCGCGGCGTCCCCCCGTCCACCCCCCGCCCCTCGGGGCCCCACTACGCCCCGCCGGGGGTGCAACCCCTCGACAGTGGCGCCCCCATGCACGGGGCACCGCCGCCCCGCCCGCCGGCCGCCGGCCGCCCGGCCCCTGTCGTGTACGCCACGACCATGGGCAACCCGGCCGCCGCGTCCAACGGCCCCCCGACGGCCCCTCCCCCCGGGGGGCGCTCCCCCCAGGCCCCCGCGGCGGCCCCCCGGCCCCCCGCGGCGCCGCCCGGCCCGCCGGGCCGGGCGCCCATGGCCCCGCCATCCTTCGCGAGCGGGGGTCCCGCGGCGGGCGCGGCGCCGCCCGCCCGCGCCGCGCACTCGCAGCCGGCCCACGTCGCGCCCCCCACGCGCCGGCCCCCTCCCCCCGGGGCCGCCAGCGCCCCGCCGCAGCTCGGGCCCCCGGCGGGCGCCCGACCCGGGTACGCGTCGCTCAGCGGCCCCGGCGCCCCGGCCCCGACGCCCCAGGCCATGTCCACCGTGAACCGGAGCACCCCCGCGGCCCCCCCCACGAGCGCCGTGGCCCTGGGGACCCGCATGGGTGGCGGCGCCGCCCCCGCCGGGATGGCGCCCGCGCCGGCCCCCGGCGGGATGATGGCCGCGGCCCCCCCCGGGGCGGTGCAGCAGCAGCCCCGGGCCGCGCCGACGATGACGCAGATCAAGTTCAACTGCCAGTACCACGTCGACTTCGGGTGCTCTCTCCGGGTGATCGGGTCGAGCCCGCACCTGGGGGAGTGGGACCTGACGGATGCCCTGCCGATGGAGTGGACGAGCGGGGACAACTGGACGGCCCGGGCGGCCATCCCGAGCGGGAGCGTGGTGGAGTACAAGTACGTGGTGGTCAACACGAGCACGGGGCAGGCGCAGCAGTGGATGCAGGGCAACAACTGCGTCCTCGCGACACGGCTGGACGAGAAGGAGTGCGAGGTGTTTGACAACTGGCACGCCAGCCCGGGGGCCAGCCTCGTGTCCGGGGGGCAGCGGACGACGCGCGAGATGCGTCTGAGCCAGTGGGCGCAGGAGCTGTCGACGACGGTGCTGTCGCAGCGGCAGGAGCTGCGCCGGACCAAGGTGGAGCTCGCCAACGCGCAGGAGAACATCCGCAAGGCGCAGGGGCAGATCATGCGCCTGCGCCAGGAGCTCGACACGGAGCGCCGCCTCCGCAAGACGTCCGAGCGCGGCACCGAGCAGCTCCGCCAGCAGCTCCAGCGCATGCGGGCGCACGTCGAGGAGCTCAAGTCGGAGTTCCGCGGCTCCATGCGCGTGGCCCAGGACCTCCTCGACGAGCGCGACATCGACGAGATCTTCCGCGACGACGACCCGGGCGCGGGCGGCGCGGCGGCGAGGTCGCGGTCGGGGCCGGGGTCCCCGTCGTCGCGGGCGCCGCCGCCGGCCGCGTCGGCGTCGGGCGGGGGCGTGTCGGTGCTGCGGTCGGGCGGGGGCCTCACCGAGTCGGGCGGCGGCGCGGCCCGCGAGACGGGCGCCGCGGGCGCCAGGAGCATCCTCGAGCGCATCAAGAGGGCCAACGAGTCGGTCGCCGCCAAGCCCGAGGCCAGCGGCGAGGCCGGGGGGCAGCCCGGCCCCTCCGAGGCCCCCAAGCCCGCGGCCGTGTCCAACGCGGCCAACGCGGCCTCCATGAAGGTCGCGGCGCCGCCCCAGGCGCCCCCCCCCGCGGGGGGGGTGGCCGCCGGCCGCGCGGCGAGCGGCAAGATATCGCAGGAGGAGCTGCGCCGGGAGAAGGCCAAGGTGGAGGAGGAGATGCGGCGGCTCCGGCGGGAGCAGGAGGAGGTGGAGGCGGAGATCCGCCGCGCCGACGAGGAGGGTCGCCGGCGCAAGGAGGCCGAGCGGGCCAGGCAGGACCAGAGGGGCCGGGCCGTGGCCGCCGCCCTCGAGGAGGAGGAGGGGAAGGAGGGGGAGGGGGAGGGGAAGGGGGAGGGGGAGGAGGGGAAGAAGGGCGGCGGGGTCGCGTCCCTGCTGGGCATCAGGGCCAAGCGCGCCGGCACGGCGGTGCGCGCCGTGCCCGAGAGGGTCGAGGGCGTGCCGTCTGACGGCGACGGGCGGGCCCAGTGAGGGGGCGCGGGCGGCATGGCCCTTCATTGACGAGCCCGGCCGGACCGCGCCCCGCGGGACGGCCGTTTTCCAGGGCTCCGGACGAGCCCGGGGAGTGACCGGTGGGGGCCCGGGGGCCGCCCCCGCCCGCAGTGGCGGGGTGTAATTTTCCCCTCCCCGCGCGCCCCACGCTCCCCGGACGCGCGTCCTTCGCCGGCGTCCTGGCGAATACAGACTGCTCCTTTCCAGGCGGGACGAGACTGCCTGTCCTGGTGCGTTGAACTGATTTGAGTCTCCAACCGCGTCCTCGGGCCCGGGCGTGGCCATGGCGCCAGGGGGGGCGGTGCCGGCCGACCGGGTGGGGTCGGGAGCTCCCGGGCCCCCAGTCCCCCCCCCCAGCGCTGTCCGCGCGGGGGCGCCGCCCCCCGCGCCACTCGCGCCCCCCCTCGCCGGAGACCGCGACCCCCGCGCTCCGGTCCCGCCCGGTGCCCTTGGCCCCAGGACCCCCGCCGCTGGGAGCGGACCCGTTGGGGCGATGGCCGCCTCCGCCCAGCAGGGGTGGCGCGTGTCCCAGCTCTGGACGTACCCGATCAAGTCGTGCAAGTGAGTGGCCTGGGCCAGCGGCGTCGCGGTCGGGAATCCCACCCTCCCGGACCTGGCCCCTCCCTTTCTTTTCGCCGACGCGCCCCTCTCCCGGGACGCCCGGGCGTCAGATGCACGCGCGGGACTCTCTGTCGCTCGACCCCGCCCCGATACGCCCCCCGAAATACCGGTCCACCCGCGCGCGCGACCTGCGCCCCGTGGGGAGCCCGGGCAGCCCCCCCCCCCCGGAAGCGGGCTCCTCTCCCCGGCCCTCCGCAGGGGCGTGAAGCTGGCCCGCGGCGCCACCGCCTCGACGGGGATGATGTGGGACCGCAAGTTCGTCGTCGTGGACGCCGAGGGGCGCTTCCTGTCCCAGCGCACCCACCCCCGCATGTGCCTCGTCGCCGTCCACGTGCCCGAGGGTGCCTGCGTGGCCCCCGGGCCCGCGGACGCCATGACCGTGACCGCCCCCGGCATGCCGCCCCT
>Ga0181582_10004946_pt1 | contig 10748 bp, 7 predicted proteins | sample 071ome_32_FD_132438 | JGI IMG/M metagenome (GOLD analysis project Ga0181582, IMG submission 132438) | Coastal salt marsh microbial communities from the Groves Creek Marsh, Skidaway Island, Georgia - 071405AT metaG (megahit assembly) | ecosystem: Environmental > Aquatic > Marine > Intertidal zone... | reverse complement strand
TCTCCCCGGCCGCCTCCCCGGCGGGCCTCTCCCCGGCCGCCTCCCCGGCGGGCCTCTCCCCGGCCGCCTCCCCGGCGGGCCTCTCCCCGGCCGCCTCCCCGGCGGCCCCGTCCCGGGCGCCCCTCGCGGCCGCCAGACGCATCACGTGGCCCTCCAGTCGGGCGATGTGGTCCTTGAGCTCCTCCAGCTGCCTCGCCTGGAGCGCGATGACCCCGGACGGGTCGATCTGCGCCATGCTGAAGGGGTACCGAGCCCTCGACACCCCCCCGGGGCCGGCCGCCAGGGCGGGGCGCGCCTCGGCCGCCTCCCCGGCCGCCTCGGGCGTGGCGGCCGCGACGGGCGCGGGGGGCCGCACGCCCCTGGGCGAGGGCCCCTCCTCCTCCTCCTCCTCCTCCTCCTCCTCCTCGTGCTCCTCCTCCTCCTCGTGCTCCCCGTCGCGCTCCTCGTCGATGCGCAGCACGTCGTCCCCCTCCCCGGCCCCCGGGGGCCGCCTCGCCTCGACGGGCAGGCCCGCGGCGCGGGCGTCGGCGGCGCGGGCCTCCGGGAGGCGGACGGGCGCGCGGCGGTCCGCCGGGTGCATGGAGAGCGGGACGGGCGCCCGCGGGAGGCACTCGGCGACGGTCTCCCCGCCGTGCTCGGCTGCCGACGCCGGGACAATGGCGGTGAAGGACAGCGACGAGAGCCCGAGCTCGGGCTCGTGCGGGCAGCACTCGAAGCACTGGAGCTGCCACGCGCCGGGCACGGCCAGCAGGACCAGGAACCCGCCCCGCTGCCCCTGGAACGCTCGCTGGGCCGGGGCGGAGGAGAAGAGGAGCTGCTGACACAGGGACCACACGCGCGAGTCGGTGGGGCCGCGGGGCCCGGACGCCCAGCACCCGACGAGGGGGAGCGAGAGCGCCCGCGGGTCGGTGAGGTGCAGCGGGAGGAGCCTCCGGTGCTGGTCCATCGTCAGGAAGCCCCCGCGGAACTCGGCAGACGCGGCGCGGGTGGAGGCGGTGAGCTCCCGCGAGAGGGTCACGTCGCAGACGCGGGGGGCGAAGATCTGGGTCAGCTCCAGGGAGGAGCGGGGCACGGCCACGCGCCCGTCGACGACGACCTCGGCGCGGGACGACCCCGGGGCCGCCTTGAGGGAGGCGCTCAGGGCCACGGGCATGAGCTCGCCCGGGCGGGCGGGCCGGAGGCCGTCGATGGCGGACTGGACGAGGGCGCGCAGGGCCGAGGAGGTGCGCTCCTCGGCGAGCTCCACGCTCGAGGGCAGGACCGGGGCCGGGGATCCCCGCCCCGCCCCGCCCGTGACGACCAAAGAGACGCGGGCCCCGGCCACGTCGCCGGCATCCTCCGAGGTCCACCACAGCTGCGTCTGGCCGCCGGGGGCGACGAGCGCCGCGATGGCGTCCCCCCTGAGCTTCACGGGCCCGAGGAGGCCCGGGCCGTTCACGCGCAGGGTCGGCCCGGCCGGCGTCGGGTCCCAGAGGAAGCCCCTGCGGGGGCGGGGGGGGGCAAGGGCCGGTCCCGGTCAAACCGGTCGGGGGGGTCGCCGAATCGCGGCCGCGGGGGGGTCTTCGCGCGTCCGCGCTCACCTGTAGCTCGGGAATCGGACCTCATAGAGGCCCACGGACGGCACGGACGCGGCGGCAGTGGCCATGGCGCGGCGGGCGTCCGGCTCCGCGACGGGCCCCGGGGAAGCGTCGGGGAGGGGAGTCGGGGCCGTCTCGGCCTCGTCCAGAGGCGGCTGCTCCTCCGGGAAGTACGCGGACCTCATCCCCGCTCGGGGGATCAGGGGGTTATCACTCATCGGCCCCGAGGCTGGAAATCCAGCGCGCGCGGGGGCCCGAGAGGGGGTGGGAGACCAGAGATGGCGGGAAGGGGGTTTCGCCTCGCGACTCTGCGCCAGGCCTCTCGGTTGGGGCACCGGTGGCGTCCCGCGTCAAGCGATACTCGGAGTGGGTCGGGGCGGCCCGTGTCTCGGGCGTTTCAGGCGCTGCGCACCCCGGCGCCCCGTTCCCACCAGGAAACCGACCGCTGATTCAAGAGGATTGGCAAGGCTGAGCGCGACCCCTCGCCCCGGCATGGGCCCCGTCGGGCCCAAGAGCGATCCGCCCGCCTCGCCTCGCTCGCTTTCAAGATGAACCGGCCCGGAATCCGGCCCGCGGTGATCCCAGCGGCCCTTGGGAACAGGTCCCCCCTCTGTCGCCCCGTCTCCCGCCCCCTTCCCCCCGTCGCCATGGCGGCCCCGGGGGGGCAGATGCACGACGCGGGCGTCCTCGTCGTAGCTCCGGTCACGAACCCGGAGGAAGGCCTCGAAGCTGCGTTCTGGGCGTGCAGGGCGGCGTGCTACAGGTGCCTCGCGACCGGCCCGTGCCCAACGAACCCCCGGTCGCGTCCCCCTCCGCCCCAGCCCCCCGGCGCGCTGCCGCCCGCCCCCGCCCACGCCCCCGCCCCCCCCGCCCCGCGCAGGTGCTCCCGCAAGCTCTACGTCTCCGTCTCCGGCCCGACGGGGTCTCCCGACGCCCCCGCCGACCTCCCCCTCGCCTTCCTCGAATCCCTCTTCGCCGCCGTCGCCCAGGCGCGCCCCTCGCTCGACGTCGTCCCCCTCCTCCCCGAGGCGAGTGGGCCGCCCCACCCTGGCGCCGGGCCCCCCTCCCGCGCGCGATCCCGTCCTACCGCGCACGCCCCCGTCCTCCCGCGCGGCCCCCGTCCTCCCGCGCGGCCCGGACCGGCGCGCCCAGCGACCCCCTCCCCGCGCTCCCCGGGCCGCAGGCGGGGTGGACGGTGGAGCGCGCGGCGGCGGAGGTCGTGCCGACGGTGGGGGTGCTCATGTACGTTGCCGGGGACGCGGCGGGGGAGGCCGCGTGCGGGGCGCTGCGGGGGGGGGCCGCCGCGGCCGTGGAGGCGCTGCCGGTGGGGCGCACGGGGGGCGCGCCGCCCCCGGCGGCCCCCCCCCCCGCGGGGAGGGTCCGGGGGGCCGCGTGGGGGGCCCGGGGCCCGTTCGCGTCGAGCGCCGACCGCGTGGCGCTCGGGGGCACCTTCGACCGCTTGCACGCCGGGCACCGGCTCCTGCTAGCGGCCGCCGCGGTGCTGTCGCGGCGGCGCGTGTACGTCGGGGTCACGGGGGAGGCGCTGCTGGCGAACAAGCGCTTCGCCGCGCACCTGCAGCCCTACGCGGAGCGGGAGGGGGCGGCGGTGGGGTACCTGCGCGAGGTGCGGCCGGGGCTGGAGGTGGAGGCCGGGGCGCTGCTGGACCCGCGGGAGCCGTCGGCGGCGGCCACGGACCCGTCCATGGAGGTGCTCGTGGTGAGCGAGGAGACGGTGGGGGGCGGGGAGGAGGTGAACCGGCAGCGGGGGGGGCTCGGGCACGGCCCGCTGAGCCTCGTGGTGGTCGGGCTGGTGGGGGTGGACGCCGCGACGGGGGACAAGCTGAGCTCCACGGACCTCCGGCGGCGCCTCGCGGGGGGCGGGTAGCCGCCGGGCCGGGCCGGGCCGGGCCCGGGGAAATCCCCGGTTGAATTGTCGCGGGGCGGCGGGGCGGCTACTGGTCGGCGCGGCCGACGAAGCCCTGGACGTCCTTGAGCCACTTGACGTACTCGGCCTGCTCCTTGCGCACGACCGAGTCGAAGAGGTGCCCGACAAAGTCCCGGTCCACGCCCCGGGACCAGAGGAAGGAGTAGAGGTGGCTCTGGAGGTCGGGGTCAAGCGTGCTGAACTGGGGGCCGTCGTAGGGCCGCTCGATCTCGTCGCCGGCGCCGAGCTCGGGGTCCTCGAGGGCCACGCGCTGCACGGCCAGCTCCTCCCCCTCCGTGCTGCACTCGAACCGCATCACCCGCGTCGTCCCGGCCTTGGCGACCTCCACCGTGAACGGGTGCGACGCCAGCGGGCCGCCGTCGTCGCTCCCCTCGTCGTCCTCGTCGTCGTCGAACTCGTCGTCGTAGACCTCCTCGTCGTTGACCGACGCGATCACGCGGATCTCCTCGGCGCCCACGGCCCGCTGCCACAGCAGCACGCTGTTCCCGGGCGAGTCCGGCGCCCGCACGAACCCGTTGGGCGGCCCCGCCCCCTCCCCCTCGTCCGCCCCGTCCGCTGCCTCATGGTCGATCTCCTTCTGCAGGGCCGAGAGCAGGCCCTGGTCGGCCTCCTTGGCGTCGGACGCGAAGCGGCGGGCGAAGCCGTTGAGGAGGGCGCGCTGGTACGCGGGGGCGGCCGAGGCGCCGCCGCTCACGGCACCTGCGGGGGCGCGGTGGTGGGGGTGGGGGGTCGTTGGGGCGGGGGGGCCGGGGCGGGGCCGCGGCAGTCTGCCGCCGTGCCGCGCGTCGGGGGTCCCCTTCCCCCGGAACCGGGCGGGGTCGGCGTGACCAGAGGATCGTCTATAAAATAGACAGGGAGATCCGCGCTCGTGTCTTCGCGGGGGCCGTCATCGGCCCGCTTTCTGCGGGGCACTCACCGGCAGCATCCCCCGCAGCGGCCTGCGCTGAGCTGCGGCCAGCTGCGGCGAGCAGTCGGCCGCCCTGGCGAGCGAGCCCCCTGAACATGGCCTGTCTCTCCTGGAACCTGCAGCGGCGAGAGAAGGCCTTGGGCGTCACGGGGCGCGCGAGAAACCGGGGGGGGGGGGGGGGGGGGGGGGGGGGGCGGGGGGGGAGGGGGGGGGGGGGGGGGGTTGGGAGCGAGGGCGTCCCGTGGCGGCTCCTACATCAGCCAAGTGTTCAGATTTCGGGTCGAACGCCCTCTTTGTCAAGAATTAATCGGGTGTGGATGGAGCGTGCCCGGGTGTGCGCATGAGCTAGTCCCCGTGCCGGTCCAAAAAACGCACCAGAGCTCGAGAGGAGGGAAGACGCTCAGATTCCGTGTCTATGAGGGATTTCGAGGAATATCTTGCGTGATCTGGGACTTCAGAGCGCAACGCACGCTCCTGAGAGCGGGTGGGCCGGGAACAGCCCCGCTGGCCAGCATCTGTACGTGGACGTCCCAGCCCGACCCGGCGCCCCTCTTCCCTTCTGGCGGCCCTCTCCCCGGGCCCCTGGGCCCCTCATCAGCCGCGCGCCTCTCCCGATGGATTCCACATCCATCCAACTCTGGGACAGGGAGGGATATAGCCTTCCAGCCGACGCCAGGAGTTGGCATCGAGCGTCGCTCCCCTTCCCCCGCTCTCCATTCTCAGGACGCCCCCTTACCCGGACTCGTGGGGTCCTTAGCGCACGGTTGGGTGCCCTGTGAGGGGGAGCCGAACGAGAGAGAAGCGCTTACAGCGCTGACACAGCCGGAGGGGGAACCAGGATGGCGCCGGAGGCCAACGCCGAGCCCGTGGAGGCCTGGATGAACGAAGCCATCGACTTGGACGGGTCGTACGATCCGGAGGGGGACATCACGCAGCAGGACACGTGGCCTGTGATCTCGTCCTACTTCAGGTGAGGCGTCCCTCCTGATCTCCGCCTGTGCGTGGCGCGCGCGCCCCACGGACCCACGTGCTCCGGGTAGACACCGCGTTTGCGCCGTCCCGGGGGAGGATGAGGCCCCATATGCCCCCTCCTCGGCGCGTTTCCGGGAGGTCGTCGTGATAATATCCCCCTTGACCGGCGGATTTCTCACCTCTCACCCTCCTCGCCCCCCGGGTGCCCGTCCATCAGATCTCCCAATCCACGGACCGTGGCGACGCCCCCTCCCCGCGCGCAGAAACCGTACGCTGGCCACCCAGCAGCTGGAGTCGTACGACAACTTCCTCAACGTCAAGGTGGGATCGGCAGCCCGGACGTGCGGGGCTCCTGGGTCCGCGGCGGACGCCCCCCCCCGCCCCCTACCCCGAGCCCCCTCCCACCTCCCACCTCCCACCTTTCCCCCCCACCGCAGATGCCGCTCATCATCAAGGACAACAACTCGATCCGCGTCACCCCCCGGCAGCAGTACGACACCGCGGGGGACGAGGAGATGGAGGACAAGCGGGAGGTCGAGTTGACGGTGGGGGCCCTCAAGCTGCTGCGGCCCAAGATTGAGTCCAAGGGCCCCGACGGGCCGCGGGACTCGGCCATGTACCCGCAGGACGCGCGGCTGAGGAACCTGACGTACGCGGCGACGCTGTACGCGCAGGTGAATCTGCAGGAGCGGCGGCAGGTGTTGAGCGAGGAGACGGGGGAGCTGGAGTGGGAGGTGACGAACGACGACCCCGAGCGGCCCGAGGGGGCGCCGCCGGGGACGACGGCGTGGGTGGAGCTGGGCAAGGTCCCGATCATGGTCAAGGCGGTCAAGGCGTGCTACTGCCACCCGGACAAGACCACCGACATGGACCTCGTGCAGTTCGGCGAGTGCCCCTTCGACGCCGGCGGGTACTTCATCGTCAATGGGTCGGAGAAGGTGCTCATTGCGCAGGAGAACCTGGCCCCGAACCACGTGTACGTGTTCCGCAAGGACAAGGACCGGTGCACGTACTTCGCCGAGATCAAGTCGCAGATGGAGAACTCGACGCGGAGCCGCTCGGGTGCCGCCGTCATGGTGCGCGGCCCCGGCGCCCCCGACCAGAGCGAGGGGGTGCTCTACTGCCGGCTCCCGTACGTGAACGAGGACGTGCCGCTGTTCATCGTGTTCCGGGCCCTGGGCATCACCAACGACCAGGAGGCCCTCAAGTACATCCTCTACACCCCCGAGGCCCCCGGGGTCCAGGACATGATGGACAAGCTCGGCAAGTCGATCGAGCACGTGCAGGACTGGAAGGACCAGAACGAGTGCCTCGACTTCCTGGCGCGGCGGAGCGGGAACAACCCCGAGCTGCTGGCCAAGCCGGACCGGATCCGGCAGATGAAGGAGACCCTGCAGAAGGAGTTCCTGCCGCACGTCTCGATCACGGAGGGCTGCGAGACGCAGAAGGCCTACTTCCTGGGTTACATGGCCAACCGGCTGCTCAAAGTGCTGACGGGGCGGCGGGACGAGGACGACCGGGACCACTACGGGAACAAGCGGGTGGAGCTGGCGGGGCCGCTGATGGAGCGGATCTTCCGGGTGTACTGGGCCAAGACGATGAAGACGGCGCGGATGAAGATGCAGAAGGCGGCGGACAAGGGGCGGGCGCTGAGCGCGGTGGACCTCCTGCGGGACAAGGGGGACACGCTGACCAAGGGGCTGCGCTACTGCCTGGCGACGGGGAACTGGGGGGACAAGGGGAACGCCGACATCCGCAAGGGCGTGAGCCAGGCGCTGCAGCGCCTCACCTTCGCGGCGACCATGTCGAACCTGCGGCGGATCGACTCGGGGGTCGACCGGACGACCAAGCAGGTGAAGCCCCGGCAGCTGCACAACACGCAGTGGGGGTACATCTGCCCCGCGGAGACGCCCGAGGGGCACTCGTGCGGGCTGGTCAAGAACCTCTCCCTGCAGTGCGAGGTGACCAAGGGGGTGGAGAGCATCTCGGTGAGCACGGCCGTCCAGGAGCAGGGGCTCATACTGCTCGAGGAGGTGAGCGCGGAGGACGTCGAGCGGCGGGAGGGGGGGCGGGAGACGTACAAGGTCTTCGTGAACGGGGCGTGGGTGGGGGTGCACCGGGACCCCAAGGACCTCGTGCGGGTCCTCAAGGGCATGCGGGCCGACCAGCTCATCAGCCGCGAGGTCGGGATCACCCTCGACGCCGTGCTCAAGGAGGTCCGGATCTCCACCGACTTCGGGCGGTGCCAGAGGCCGCTGTTCGTCGTCGAGGACAACCGCCTGCGCATCCGCAAGCGGCACATCCGGGACATCATGAACTACGAGGAGACGGACGCCACGTGGGAGGGCCTCATCGAGGCCGGCTTCATCGAGATGGTCGACGTGGAGGAGGAGGAGACGTGCATGGTCGCCATGTTCATCGAGGACCTGGAGAAGGCGCGCTCAGACCCGGACAAGGCCATCTCGGACGCCTACACGCACTGCGAGATCCACCCGGCCATGATCCTCGGCGTCTGCGCCTCGATCGTCCCCTTCCCGGACCACAACCAGTCCCCCCGGAACACGTACCAGTCCGCCATGGGCAAGCAGGCGCTGGGCGTCTACGCCTCCAACTTCAACCTCCGCATGGACACGACGGGGCACATCCTCTTCTACCCCCAGAAGCCCCTCGCCACGACCAAGTCGATGGAGTACCTGCGGTTCCGGGAGCTCCCCGCCGGGCACAACGCCATCGTCGCGATCGCCTGCTACACGGGATACAACCAGGAGGACAGTATGATGATGAACCAGTCCTCGATCGACCGGGGGTTCTTCAGGTCCATGTACTTCCGGAGCTACACGGACAAGCTGGCCACGGCCACGGGGCGGCACCTCGACGAGCGGTTCGAGCGGCCCACCAAGCAGGACACGGTCAACATGTTTGACGACAAGGCCGAGTACGAGAAGCTCGACGTGGACGGGTTCGCGGCGCCGGGGGAGGTGGTGGAGGGCGGGGACGTCATCATCGGCAAGACGCAGATGCTCCCGGCCTCCGAGGTCGTCGGGTCCAAGCGCAAGATCAACAAGTCCACCGCCATCCGCCAGGCGGAGAAGGGCATCGTCGACCAGGTCATGCTGTCGGTCAACGAGGACGGGTGCAAGTTCGCCAAGGTGCGGATGCGCGGGATCCGCGTCCCCCAGGTCGGGGACAAGTTCGCGTCGCGCCACGGGCAGAAGGGCACGTGCGGGATCACGTACACCGCGGAGGACATGCCCTTCAACCGCGACGGCATCAACCCGGACCTCATCATCAACCCGCACGCCATCCCGTCGCGGATGACCATCGGCCACATGATCGAGTGCCTCATCTCCAAGGTCGCCTCCCTCCAGGCGTACGAGGCCGACGCCACGCCCTTCACGGACGTCTCGGTGCACGACGTCTCCAAGGCCCTCCACCGCCGCGGCTTCCAAAAGTACGGCTGGGAGGTCCTCTACTCGGGCTTCACGGGCCGCCCGCTCCAGACCATGGTCTTCTTCGGGCCCACCTACTACCAGCGGCTCAAGCACATGGTGGACGACAAGGTGCACTCGCGCGCCACGTCCACGTACCAGCGCCTGACCCGGCAGCCCATGGAGGGGCGCGCCCGCGACGGCGGCCTCCGCTTCGGGGAGATGGAGCGCGACTGCATCATCGCGCACGGCGCGTCGTGCTTCCTCAAGGAGCGTCTGTTCGACGTGTCGGACAAGTACATCGTGCCCATCTGCACCAAGTGCGGCCTCATCGCCCGCCAGCCTACGGTCGCGGACAGCCGGCCCATCTCAGACAAGGACCCGCGCGGGGGCACCCCGCCCGAGTGCCCCAACCCCGACCACGCCGGGGTCACGTGCGCCTTCGTCAACATGCCCTGGGCCTGCAAGCTCCTCTTCCAGGAGCTCATGGCCATGGGCATCGCCCCCCGCGTGCAGGTATAGGCAGTCAGTCCAGTAGCGTTCGCTCCCCTCCCGCACTCGCCGTTGAACGGGGAGCTACCCCCGCGCAGCGCGGGGCCCCCCGGCGCCCCGGCCCTCGCGTGCCCCCTTGTGGTGTTTGAGGATGTGCTCCATGGCGTCGAGGGCCGCAGCGTGCTCGGCGAGGTGGTACGTGAGCCCGCTCCCGGAGCCCACCAGCTTCTCCCCGAGGTACACGTCGACGCTGCACGCGGGCGGGCGCTTCCCGCGCTGCCGGACCCGCCCGCCCGGCTTGAAGCTGGCCTTGGGCAAGTTGGCCGCGCGGCAGACCTCCTGCAGCTGCCCCCGGTAGTCCCACCCCTCCGTCCCGAGCGTCTCCAGCCCTGCCGCCGAGTCGAGCAGGTTGAGGATGAAGTGATCGCACGCCTCCAGCCCCCGGTCCAGGAAGAGGGCCCCGATCAGCGCCTCGAGCGCGTCCTCGAGGACGCGGGGGGCGTAGTGCTGGCTGGCCCGCATGTGCCCGGCGTTCCCGGCGACGTGCGCCTGGAGGGACATGTGGAGGGCGTACTCGTACAGCGCCGCCGACGACGTCAGCCGCGACTCGAGCGCCGTCAGCCGCCCCTCGTCGCACTCGGGGAAGCGCGTCAGCAGGTAGCGCCGGATCGTCAGGCTCAGCACGGCGTCGCCGAGGTACTCGAGGCGCTCGTTGCTGAGGTGGCGCCACTCCCCGGCGTCCGGGATCGCGCTCACCGACGTCAGGGCCGTCCGGTACAGGTCCAGGTCCCGCACCCCGCGCCCCACGAGCCACTCGACTCGCCACCGCGGCAGGTCGGCCAGCGGGCGGAAGCAGCACCCGTTCCGGTCCCACCCCTCGGCCGCGAGGGCGCGCTGGAGGGACTCGGCCGACAGGATGCGCGCGACCGAGGGGCACGCGTGGACCTTCGGGAGCGCCGGGGACCGGCCCAGGCGGAGCGCCCGCCGCAGCCGGAACGGCAGGAGGCACCACGCCCACGTCGCGGCGGCGGCCACCCCCGCCGCGAGCGCCGCCACCAGCGCCCGGGCCTCCTCCAGGAGCTTCTGCCGCCACCGCCGGCCCTTGAAGACGTGCGACAGGTTCACCGCCTTCCGCCGCGCCGTCGCCCGGAACCGCCCCCACCGCTCCACCCACACCGGCCGCAGCTCGGGCCGCGACCCCGGTGGCGGCCCCGCCTGCATTTCGGCCACCGCCCCGGGGCCCCCGCTCGAGCGCGGGGTCGTCCAGAAGGCCTTGTCGGGGTGCGGGCTCGCACCCACGAGCGTCCTCCTACGAGGGGGGAGGGGGCGGGGAGGGGGCGGCTCGCCGCTGCGGGGGCAGCGCGCAGGGGCCCAGCGGGGGGGGGGGGGGCGGGGGAGGGGGGCGCCCCCCCGCCCCCGGCGGGGCG
>Ga0181582_10004945_pt1 | contig 10748 bp, 7 predicted proteins | sample 071ome_32_FD_132438 | JGI IMG/M metagenome (GOLD analysis project Ga0181582, IMG submission 132438) | Coastal salt marsh microbial communities from the Groves Creek Marsh, Skidaway Island, Georgia - 071405AT metaG (megahit assembly) | ecosystem: Environmental > Aquatic > Marine > Intertidal zone... | reverse complement strand
TCAAAAGCCTTACCTAATTTTTCCAGTGAACGTAGACTAGCATCCATAGTGGTTAAATTTAACGCACTTCTGTTATGATGCCAATCACCTGTAAAGATGCCAACATCACAGCCATTTGCTTTGGCTGTTTCAATATACCAATCTACAAAACGTTCGCAATCGTCGTTGTGAATTTTACTGTTAGATTTAAGTCCGAAGTGAATATCTGTAAACACTGCGGCCTTTTTGAATAATTGTGTCATGCCTTTCCTTATACTAATCTAAAATATTATACGAGAAAACTTGTGTGTTTGTCAACCTAATAGTCTGCTTTTGGACGTCTAATACTTTTATAGAACTCAGCAAGTTTTTCTTTGTCCTCTTTAAAAACATTTTCATTTTGTCTTGTAAACGAAGGATTCAGATTGTTTTCTTGTAGGATGTCGTCTCTAATATTTTGATTTTTCTTTTCTATGTTTAATACTCTTGTAAAACTGTTAGTAACCGCCGCAGTGTAGTAAGCAAATGGATTTTCGCTTTTGCTTTCATCAAACTGCAAACCGATCTGCGATAGTTGTAGCACAGCCTGTGCTCGCATCTCGTCGTTGTAGGTGTAACCACGCCAGTTTGAACGTGTTCCGTAACGATCAGCAAGTTTTAGGAACATTCTTCCTAGTTCTTCTGTGATACGACCGTGTGTTTTACTAAAACTGCCGTTTTGCATTCCGCCTTGCCAATGGCTTTTACCAACACAAATCAAGTTGTCGTTGTCATCATATTTCCAATGTTGAAACGGAGGAAAATTCACTCGTGTGTGCTTGTCTGCTACTGTTTTAGTTTTACGTTTACGACCAGGCTCTTCTGGAATATGATCAAAAGTCATAATCCTAAAAACTAGGTCAGTTTTTTCAATTTTACGCCAATCTGGTGTAACTTCTGCAAGTTTTGTCTTTTTGTCGCCACTTTCACGTGCGGCTTCATATGCGGCTTTACCGATGCGATCTGCACGGTTTCTTTTTGCTTCTGCTACTGTTAGTCTGTTAACTTTTTCTAAACTGGGTAAAATTATATCATATGTCGCATACTCGTCGTCTGTATACGAACTAAAACTGTTTTTGCTTATATGGATCTGTTTAAGCAGATCTCTATTGTTCAAATATTTCACTTTTCTCATAAGAATCTCCGTATGTAAGTCTTATTATAAACTACGCAGTTAATAAATGCAATAAATATTATTGCCAAAAGGAACCAAAATAATATGACAACAGAAAGTGATACACAAAGTTTAGGTGCAAAAGAACAAGGAACTGGCAATGACGGTTTAACGTCTTTCGGCACTAGACTTGTTGAAAACCTAAAAGATGCTACAGGATTATCTGGAGCAATTAGTAGATTGCAAGGACTAACGTCTGAAAAACAAGGACCACCTCCTGTCAAAAAACAAGTATTTTCACTAACTGGTCGTATCGAAGAAGATCCTAGAATCAAAATTAAAATTCCTGATAGTTATTTAAAAGGTCCTGCAGGACGTTTAAGCGAAGACGGCGGAGTAGTATTTCCGTACACGCCTCAAATTGTAGTTCAAACACGAGCCAATTATAATGCTTTAAGTCCCACACATAGTAATTATGCTTTCTATGCTTACCAAAACTCACAAATGGATGCAATATCGATTGTAGGAACTTTTACTGCACAAAATATAGATGATGCAAGATATATGCTAGGAGCAATTCATGCACTAAGAGCAGTTACTAAAATGAATTTTGGTAGTGGTGATAATATTGGTGCACCACCTCCGGTTTGCCAATTGTCAGGATATGGAACTTATCAGTTTAACAATTTACCTGTTGTAATATCAAGTTTCTTTTATACACTAAACGAAGATGTTGACTATATTGCATCAGATTCAAACGGCAATGACGATGACATTACAGCAATGCCAAGCAGAGCAGAATTTACTATAGAATGCTTACCAGCATTTTCAAGAAGAGATCAAGCGGCATTTAATATTAACGAATTTATTCAAGGTAATCTTACAAAAGATAAAGGAATGGTATAATGGCTAGTTACAAAAAAACCAGTTTATATGGAACAACGCCAAATAGAACTCCAGGTATTTTGGATGTTTTAGATTACAGACCAATGCCTTTTTTAATTGACGATGTAAAATATGAAATCAAACCTCAATATAATTATCGACCAGATCTTTTAGCAAGTGACTTGTATAATGATCCAGAGTTATGGTGGGTTTTTAAGTCAAGAAATCCTTCAGTACTAGATGATCCTATATTTGATTTTGTAGCAGGAGTAGAAATTTATATTCCGTCAAAAAACACAATTGGTAGAATTGTTGGAGGCGCATAATGTCTGAATCAGGCGCAACTCCTAGTCTCGATATTCAAAGACTCAGAACCGATGGAGCATATTGGTCTGAGCAGATGAATGCTGGTAACATACCTACGCAGTTAATAAAAGATGGGGTTGTTCCAGTTGGATATTCTGGAGTAGACTTATCTCGTGCCACATATATGGCTAATGGACCAAATCCTATTCCTGTTACAGGAACAACCTTGCCTGGAACAAATCCAGATGCAGATCCTAGTTTAGGTAGATTTGGTAGATTTAATGCTGATGGGACAGTGCAAGGTCCAGGACAACTAGCAAGACCAAATGGCAGTCTTGCATCAAATAGCGATCCGGTACCAGAAGGCGACGAATGGCGCCAACAACTAATAAATGATATAGATAATGAAATCTATGTAAATGCTACAACAGAATATGTTTCTCAAAACTTTGAAGCACCAGATACTCCAAGAACTGAACCTTCAGCATCAGACAGTGATCCTGCTTGGCAACGATTGTATGGCGAAGTAGGCGGAAGACACAATCTATTACACGATTACAATTCCTACAACTATATTATTACATTGGTTGCTATATCAGACGATCAAGTTAAAGATGCAAGTTCTTACAAAGGTAGAATTGTATCCGGCGGCAATGTAGAAAGCAATGACTTTTACATTATTGCAAAATCAGGCGGATTTAGAAGAGATATATCTAGTGTATGGATGAGTAGTTTTAGTACAGATGCAAACGGTAATAAAAGTACAGAAAGTGTTTCTCGTGGAAATTACAAAGACCTAGGCTATGAAGATATAGGTGTAAGTAATATGGGAGAGGGTGACAGAGATAAAGACCTTTTTATTGATGATTTAATATTTGATACTCGTCCTGGCATTAATGACATGGGTCATTCTAATTTAACCACAGGTCGATTTAATGTAACAGAACCGCACGGAGTGGGTGGATTTTACAAAGAATTATGGGCCGGCGCAAGACATGCAGGACATCTTGATTACCTAGGAGCACCGTTTTTACTAGTAATAAGTTTTGTTGGAAGAAAAGCCGGAGAAGATGGAGCAGAAGTTCCAGATAGAACCACAAGATATATTCCTATTTTGTTAAAAGGCAGTCAAATGAGTGTTGATGCTTCTGGAGCAAAATACAGTGTAGAATTTATGGGATATAATTCAGGAGGCGCAAGTGCAAGTGCGGCTTCTACGTGGGACGTAATTGAACCAAGAATTAATACTATTGAAACAGTAGAAAGTATTGCTTGCAGTGTATTTCATGCTAACACACTGGCACATCAAAAAATCATGGACGAAATGCAAGAAAGTTCGGACGATGAAACAAAAACAGAAATTGCTCGAAGAATGGCAGACCAAGATGCCCTGAGGGCATCGATGTCGCAAAGTGGCCTAGGAGCAAATACTCCTGTGGTAAAATATCAAGGACACAAATACTACTGTTGGTTTCCTGAGGACTTTAGTGGAGCCTTTGCTTCGCAACCAGGAAATTTCCAAAGCAGTCTTTGGGAAACACAAGTAGAAGCAATGTTAGCCCAGGGAGAAAGTTTTATAGGAGATGTGGTTAATATAAACGGCAATCCTAATCAAATATCTAGAGCAGGTCTGAATGACGCCATCAGTCCAGTTTCGGGAGTGGCTATTGCTGATCATGAAAGAAAAGTTACAGCAAATCAAGAAGAACAAAATAGGCTTAATACAGAACTATCCGCGGCAGAAACTAATTTTAATACACAAGTAGGAATTTTTAATCGAAAACGTGAAGAACTTGCTAATGTAATCAAAAACTCACAAGGTGTTAGAGAAGACGACCTTGAAGCATCATTACGTTCGGATTTGCTTATCAGACCAGACACTGCTGAAGCCGAAGTAAAAAGTACCGTGGATGAAGCACAAGATCAAGCAATAAATTTTGCTGTACAGTTTGCTGGAGTTCCAGACGGTCCTCCAAGCGGAAGAACACCACCGCAACAGCCTGGATTGACAGAAACAGAAATAACACAGGTTATTACTCTTAGAAATGAGATTAATACAGCCGCACAGCAGATCAATTCATTAAGAGCCACGATTGCTAGAGTAGAAAAGAAAAAAGAAGATCTCGAAGCGGAAGCATCAACATATCCAACACTTACATATAATCTACAAAGAGGCGGGTCAGCATGGTCGTTTAAGAAAGGTGTAAACCTAAAAACAGTTTTAGATATACTAGTTACTAACAGTCAGTACATGCAGATATTCCAAGAAGATTCAATCTTAAATCAAATTGAACAAAGTGAATATATTCCTTGGTATAATATTACAATTCACACAGTACCAATTGCATTTGACGTTTCTACAATGAGACCAGTATATGAAATACACTATGTACTATCACCGTATAGTGTGCATTACAGTAAAATGCCAGGAGTTAACATAATTTTCAGCACTAAAAAATTAAGAGAACGTGCTGTTAGAGAATACAATTATATTTTTACAGGTAAAAATATTGATGTTTTAAATTTTGATATCAAGTATAATAATCTATTCACTATGCCTTTGCTATTGAGGCCGCCTAACCCTGAAGCACTAGGAGCAACTACTCGCAGAGAAGAAATTGTTAATACATATCTTAGTGCTCAAGATCAAGCCATGGAAAGGATTAGCACTAGAATTTCAAGTAAACTAGGAGAATCTGGTTTTACACCAGCACAGGCGGCAAGAGAAAAAGTAAACTATAGAGATATAGAAATAACAAATAGAAACAATATAGGTGTAGCACTAAAAGAATTTTTATATAATCCTCCGTTTGAACAAGCGTTAATTAGAGCAGAAATAGAAATTGTCGGTGATCCTGTTTATGTTATTGGTAGTGGAATTACAGAGAGACCTATTGTAGCAATAGATGACATTATTACTCGTGATGGTGAAATGAATACGTTTACTAGAGAAGCAGACATAATTTTTAAATTTCGCAATGGAGCAGATACACCAACAGCAAACGAACTAAAAAATGGCCAATATCTACAGCAACTTCAGCCTGGAGATTATGACGGTTTGTATCAAGTTATAAAAATTGAAAATAGATTTAGCGAAGGTGTTTTTACACAAAGTCTTTCTACAATTAGACGTAAAAATCAAGAGCAAGACTATGAAGTTACAAAAGTAGAACAACAAGAGCAAGCCGCACGTCAATATGGAACTAATCTGGGATCTGAACAAACAGAAATGCTAGCCGAACAAGATGCAGGGTTTAATACTACTGCACAAAGACAAAGCGGAGTTGCTGGGCCTGATGACGGATTTAGAGCAAACAGTACTGTCGGCAATTACACTGACGGTTTAGACCCGTAGGAGGATAGAAAATGAGTAGTTTTTATAATACACAAACAATTGAAGCAAGTAAACCTGCTGGTGAAGAAAATTTATCTAAGCACACCCAGCCTAATATTTGTGCAATTCCTTCTAATGCTGATCAGTTTGTAGATCAATCAGACTCGTCAAGAGCAACAGGAACAACTTCGGTTGGAAATGGATTTATAAGTGCAGGTAAAGCCACAGTTAAAGGTGTAACAGAATTTGCTAGTGATGTAGGAGATGCACTTGGTAAAGTGCAGAGTGGTATTGCTCAAGCACAAGCAATAGCAACAGATCCTGTAAGTTTTGTTGCCGGACTAGCAGAAGAAGCCACAGGGTATAGTATACCTACCAGTCCACAAGGTGTTTTAGATCTATTATCAAAGTTTTCCAAACCGCCTGTTTCCAGTGACGGTAGAACAGATATATCAAAAGAAAAATCTGAAGGTGAAGGAATTATAGATGAGATCGGTGACGTTGCATCACTAACTGTTGACGAATTGACAGGTGCTATTAGCAGTGTTGGAACTGCTATTTCAGAAGCAACTAGTGCAATTGGCGAAGCGATTAGTCCTATAACTGAACTAGCAAGTTTAGGCGGAGTACCAGTTGATAATGTAATCAGCCAATCTGTAAATAAAGTAACATCGCCTGTACAAAGTACATTAACAAAAGTACAAAATGTAACAGACGGAACACAAGGAATAATAACATAATGTCAATGTTTTCAAGCCAACTAAAAAATGCAAGACCTTTACGTCAGCGAGAAATGGATGTCATTGCGGCGGAATCTTTTCAAAGTATTATAGTTGCAGAAGTAAGAGAAACAGGCGGCGCAGGAACATTTAGAGTTAGAGAATACGGAACTACTACAGATACAAATTTAGTAACTGTTAGACCTTTAACACCACACGGTTCTTACAAGCCTGCTACTGCCGGCGGCGATGATATAGAAAATTTTGAAGACAGTCAAACTGCAAGCGGCATGGTTGCTCCAACTCCTCAAGTAGGTACAATGGGAGTTGTAATTAGAGCCAATCAAAGTTCTACACAAGGATATTGGTTAGGAGCAATTATTCAACCAGGCCTGGGACAAACAATACCTGAACCAGCAAGAAGTGATAATGCTATAGGCAGTGATGCAGACGATTTAGCAAGTCCAGTTGGATTACCTGCAGGAGAATTAAATCGTAGTGCATACGATGGTAGAGTTCCGGAAGATAGAGCAAGACGTGCAATTCATCCTTTTGCAAGAGTTTTACAAAGACAAGGACTACTAGTTGACACAATTAGGGGACAAACTACTAGTAGTATGTTGCGTGATACAGATAGTAGAATACTTGGTTTTAATACACCTGGCGGTGTAGGCACATCACAAGATTTAACATCTAACCCTAACGCAGTTGGAGTAAATGAAAGACAACCTGTAGCATTAACTAGATTAGGCGGTCATTCGTTTACAATGGATGATGGTGATAGAGAAGGAGCAAACAATCTTGTAAGAATACGTTCAAGTAAAGGTGCACAAATACTATTTCATGACAGTGAAGAATTAGTTTACATTGCTAATCAAAACGGAACAGCATGGATAGAAATGACTGCTGATGGAAAAATTGATATGTATGCTAAAGATAGTGTAAGCATACACAGCGAAACAGATTTTAATTTCCGTGCAGACAGAGATATTAATTTTGAAGCAGGTAGAAATCTAAATCTTAAAGGAGTCAAAAGAACACAACTTGAAGGTGATAATTTAAGAGTTGTTGCAAAACTTGATGGAATTATAGATATTAGAGGAAGTCTTGATGTAACAGCAACACAAACTAGAGTTGCAGGAAATGACGTAAGTTTAAACGCTGACAACTTGAACATTGCAACTAAGTTGAATACTGAAATACGTTCAGGAGAGTTAGATTTAGTTTCGCAGTTTGGACAGAGATACAGTGCAGGTACAGGAGTTGAAATAAAAACAAATGTACTAGAAAATCAGTTATGGAATGCACAAACATATAATCCTGAAAAAGTTTATTATAAAGATAACACTGTTATTTTTGGAACAGTTTTTTACAAAGCATTACAGCAAACACTTGCTCCAAACACACCAGGAGTTCCTATTCCTCCTGCTCCAGGACCGTATTGGGAGGTTATGCCTCCAGTAACACCATTAACTCAGCATGGTGATTTTAAAGTTGATACAAATGTTGCAGGACCTTTACCAGGACAAATACAACTTTTTAGTAAAGATGCTGTTAAAATTACTGCTACTGAAGGTACAATTGATTTACTAGCAGTTGCACAAAATATCAATTTACAAACTCCTCAAACAGTTTATATTGATGGATCGAGTGCAGTGCATCTTAACCTGCCTGGGCCTGGTGCAACACCAGCAACGCCGGTACCGGTTTCAGCACTTGCTACAAACGTACCATTCCCTTTCCATCCAAGTGCAGAAGGTACAGCCAATGTTGGAGAATTAGGTGTATTTGAAAATCCAACAACAGATACTTCTAGACCTTGGAATGAATCATACTATGCAGGAGAAAATCCTGTTTATAGCATTATGTTGCGAATCCCACAACACGAACCGTGGGCTAAACACGAAGGTGCTGATAAACAAGAGACAAATACTGCCGCAACAGACAGAGAAACTGCTGGTAGGTAAAGGAGTTAAATAACAGTATGGGACAGTATAAACAAATAACACTTAAATCACAAAACAGTAATAATCCTGCTAAACAAACACGATCGCAGTTGTATAAAGGCACAAGTACTGTAAACGAAAGCAGTAAAAGTTTTGCTTTATACGACCAAGAACTTATTAAACAGGATATACTGAACCATTTTAACATCAAAAAAGGTGAAAAGATTTATAATCCTAACTTTGGAAGTGTAATTTGGAATGCTTTATACGAACCATTAGATCGAAAAACTAGAGAGATTTTGCTTGCTGATGTTGAACAGGTAATTGCATCAGATCCTAGGGTACAGGCCAGAACCATTGACATTATCGAACGAGAGTACGGAATACAACTAAACATAGAATTAGAGTTTGTAGCCTATTCTCAGATAGAAAAAATAGTCTATACATTTGATAGAGAAAATGGTCTTAGTACTGTATAAAATAAAATACGCAGTTTATAATTTAAGGTAAATACTTGCATGGCAACTTATGACAGACAAAATTCACTTTTAGTAAATCAAGATTGGACTAAGATCTATAGATCTTTTACTGACGCTGACTTTACATCCTATGATTTTCCTACTATTCGTAGGACTATGATCAACTATCTACGTAAAAATTATCCAGAAGATTTTAACGATTATATTGAAAGCAGTGAATATTTGGCACTGATTGATGTTATTGCATATCTTGGCCAAAGTTTGTCATTTAGAGCAGATCTAAACGCTAGAGAAAATTTTATTGAAACTGCTCAAAAGAAAGAAAGTGTTTTAAGATTAGCAAGACTAGTTGGATATAACAACAAAAGAAATATCTGTGCAAGTGGAAATCTTAAAATCACAGGAGTTCAAACAACTGAAAATTTAAGAGACAGTTCGGGCGTAACATTAAGAAATAGATTTATTCTATGGAACGATGACTCTAATGCTAATTGGTTAGAGCAAATTATTACGATTATGAATAATACGTTTTCAGGAACAACTACATATGGAAAGCCTACTGCGTCGGATACTGTAGGCGGAATTAAAACTGATGTTTATAGAGTAAACACAAGAACTACTGATGTTCCTTCATTTAAATTTTCTAAACCTATTTCTGGAGTTAATACACAATTTAATATTGTCAGTGCAACACTGTTTAATCAAAACATTAGAGAAGAAACACCCCTTCCAGGTAACAACTTAGGAATTTTATATAGAAATGATAAAAGAGGTAACAGTTCAGAAAACACTGGATTTTTCTTCCACTTCAAACAAGGGGAACTTTTTACTTCAGGATTTCAAATAAATGATCCAAGTGCAAACGAAGTTATTAATTTAGATACAAACAACATTAACAATTCAGATGTTTGGTTATGGCAACTAGACGCTAACGGTAATTTTATTAGACAGTGGACTAAATTAGATAACACTATTGGTAGTAATGCTGTTTACAACTCGGTTGCTAGAAATAATAGATCTATATACACTGTAATTTCAAGAGATAACGATCAAGTTAGTTTAAATTTTGCTGATGGTAGTTTTGGTGATCTTCCAAGAGGTAATTTTAGAACTTATTATAGAGTTTCAAATGGTTTGTCATATACTATTAAACCGGCAGAAATGCAAAATATTGTAATTGATATTCCTTATATTAGTAAAAGTGGACAACAAAACACATTAACTATTCAGTGTGCATTACAAAGCACAGTTACAAATGCTTCTGCTACTGAAACAACACGTTCCATTAGACAAAATGCACCACAAGCCTATTACACACAAAATAGAATGGTAACTGGTGAAGATTATAATACTTTTCCATTAACTTCGAATCCACAGATTGTAAAAGCAAAAGCAGTAAACAGAGCAAGCAGTGGAATTAGCAGACAGTATGAAATTAAAGATCCAACAGGAAAATATTCAAGCACAAATATTATTGCTGATGACGGAATACTTTACAAAAACGATTATGAAATAGATTTTAGTTTTACTTTTAGCACTAGAAATGATATTTTAGGTGTTGTGCGTAATCAAATAGAACCTATTATATCAGGCATAGGAACAAAAAGTTTTTACTATGATCAATTTCCAAGAATTCAAACTGCTGGATTAAACATTGATTGGGTGCAGTCAACTAGTGCAAGCACAAACAGCACAGGTTATTTTAGAAATACCGTTAACGGTGCACCAATCACAGTTGGTGGATTTACAGGCAACAACTTTAGATTTATTGCTGTAGATTCTATGATTAAATTTGTTCCACCGAGCGGAAGATATTTCTTACCTAATGGAGAACTTACAACAACCAAAACCAAAACAACTAGAGATTATATATGGACAAAGGTATTAAATGTAGTTGGCGATGGTTCAAACGGCGGTGCTGGCGAATTAGACGACGGAACAGGCCCT
>Ga0181582_10004943_pt1 | contig 10750 bp, 6 predicted proteins | sample 071ome_32_FD_132438 | JGI IMG/M metagenome (GOLD analysis project Ga0181582, IMG submission 132438) | Coastal salt marsh microbial communities from the Groves Creek Marsh, Skidaway Island, Georgia - 071405AT metaG (megahit assembly) | ecosystem: Environmental > Aquatic > Marine > Intertidal zone... | reverse complement strand
AATGGCTTCGTCCTCCAGTCGCGTGAGAACATCCCGTACAGGAGGCTGCGCGCTCATGCTCACGGGGGCTCCTCGTTGTTGCGTTTTGAACAGTTGTGCGCTTTGAACTCGGCCGCCCGTACGTCCGCTTCTAATTCGAACGACAAAAGAAGAGAAGACGCTGGAAGGCGTTCCGACCGACGACCGACGACCGACGACTCGCACGGACACCACGCGAACAAACGGACCGTACCGAATCATCGTCGGCGGGTGGCGTACCGACTCATAGACAACGGAAGCGACCCAGCGAGCGTCAGGAAGTAATGAGCGGCGATCCCCCCGATCCCCCACCGAACAAACAGAACCTGCTCACCCCGCTGCTCGAGCAGGTGTTTCCCACGCCGGTGTCTTTCTTCTCCCAGTCGGCCACGGCGAGCATCAATGACGTGGTTCCCCTGTGTCTGCACTGCCTGATGATCGAGGCAGGGTGCACGCCGCTGTCGTCCAAGAAGAACCGGCCGCCGGCCAAGTGGAACGCGCACGAGGACGAGTGGATCGTCGAGTATCGGCACGAGAAGGACGGCGTGACTGCGACGTTTCGGTTGCATTGTTCCCTGCAGCGTCGCAGTGGCAGGCTGTTTGTGCACGCCGAAGAGATCGAGGAAGCGTCTGGCGAGAAGAACATCCAAGTGTTGGGGCTGCAGATGACGAACTACACCAAGGTGGTGCCCGAGGACACGAACGGCGGTGCGTGGGGCGACTACGTGAAGAACGAGCGCACGCTGAAGGAGATGTTCCGGCAGTTTATCGTGAAACCGTTGCTCGCCGTGAGCGGTCGCAAGGCGCTCGAGGGGCTGCGGGAAGAGGTCGGGGCGTACCAGGAGGTCGACGGCGGGGTGGATGGGGACGTGAAAAAGGCGGAAAAGACAGCCGCGGAGGGTGCCGGGGCGGCCGGGGCGGCCTGCACGGCATCCTCCTCAACGAAACCAGCAGGCGATGACGATGGCGAGGAGGCAGTCGCACCGGAGCCAGAGCTGTTCTCGCCAGACACGGAATACTCGTCCCCGTACTCGACCTCGACCTCGACCTCGACCTCGTGGTCTGTGGGCGGCTACTCGACGACGATGTACGTGTTTGCCGCCGCTGTGATGGGCGCTGCGGTCATCGGGTACTGGGCGTTTTCTCGGCCTCGCAGCAAAGCACATTTCGTTTAACGTTGAACCCTGACCGTCTGCATCCGTGACTTGTATCTCCGTGGCGTGTGGCTCCGTAGGCGAGGTGGGGAGAACGAGAGAGAGAAGCCTTCGCTTCCGACCAATTCGAAGAAGAAGAAGAAGGAGGAGCGCACACGCGCAATCTCTATAGATACAGCCGGTCATGGGTTCTGCACGATCCGACGGCGATCCCGACGGGGCTGTCGTCCGCGACGACGACCGCGACGACGGCGACGACCGCGACGATCACCAGAAGAATGCCGGCCCCAGACTCGACGAAGACACTCGACTCGAGCTGCTTGCCCTGGGCCGCATCGGGCATGCGATGCGATCCTTCGTCGACTGCGCCGAGTACGAGCTGCAGCGATGGTCGAGGTCGGCGTCGAAACTGAGCGACAAGCACAAGGAGCTGCTGTCGTCGCTCTCGTCGCCGACCATCTATTCGAGCGACTGCCAGCGGTTCATCCGCGAGGGCGTGCACCACAACGATATGTTCTTGCGGGCCGTGCTGGAGTGGCTCGGGGAACAGGGCGGCCCGTGGCCGCTGTGTCACGCCCTCCAGGCGGCCGACATGTGGGTGGACGAGGAGGGCAGCGGCGTGACGGCGGCGGACTTTGACAAAGTGCTCTACGTGTTGAAGAACATCGCGCGGGACTGGTCGGCCGAGTTTCAAGCGGAGCGCGACGCGTCGTACGGACGGATCGTCGGCGCACTGACGCGTATCCGCGACGACAGACGAGGACGAGACGGAGCGCGGAAGAAAGGACGCGCCAAGGAGGACAACAAGAATAACACCGCCTGCAGCGACAGCATCGGCAATGGCAATGGAAATGGCAACGGCTACGGCGTCGAAACGAAGATGAACGTTCTGGTGCCGGGGTGCGGCCTCGCGCGCCTGTGCCTCGACCTCGCGGATCAGGGGTTTGACGTCGCGGGGAACGAGCACTCGTACTTCATGCTGCTCATGTCGGCGTTCCTGCTCAACGGAACGACAGTGGAAAACCAGTGGACGGTGTTCCCGTGGATGATCGGGTCGTCCAACGTGTGGCGCCTCGCCGACCAGCTGCGGCCGTGCAACTTTCCGGACCGGCTCCCCGGCGAGATGGCCGGCCGGCCCGACAGCGGGGCGCTTTCGATGGTCGCCGGCGAGTTCTGCGAGTGCTTCGGCGGCGAGGACGAGCGGGGGACGTACGACGCCGTGGTGACGTGCTTTTTTCTCGACACTGCCCACAACTTCATTCAGTACATGGAGACCATCTGGGACGTGCTGGTGGCGGGCGGCGTCTGGGTGCACTTGGGGCCGCTGCAGTGGCACTGGTCGGACGCGCACACGTACCTGGCGGGCAGCGACGAGATCAGCATCGAGGTGGGCTTTGACGCCGTCGTGGAGATGGCGACCAAGGTCGGTTTCGCCGTCGAGCGGCTCCCCGACGGCGAGAGCAGTGGGGGCGGGGATGGCGGCGACGGGGAAGACGACGCGAACGGGTCGATCCATCCGTCGGGATTCTCGAGGCTCCGCGTGCCGTACATGTGCAACCCGTGGTCGATGCGACCCCAGGAATACGATTGCGGGGCCTTCGTTGCGCGAAAACAGCTCGATTTGTAAAAGCATCGACAGCCATGCTGGCCGACCTGGACGACTTGAGCGACGACGAGTTGCACGACGTGAAGGAGGAGGTCGTAAAGGACGAAAAAGGGGACGCCAAACCGGGGCGGGCGAGCGTGGCGTCGGTCACCGACGGCCAATTGTACGCGACGGTCATGCAGCGGGTGAACGACGAGCTGGATCGCGACGACCAGCCCGGCGACGCCAACGCAAACGCAAACGCCACCGCGTCGGCGTCCACGGCCCCGGCGACCGAGTTTCTCAACCAGTGCAACGAACTGATCGTGCACTTGGACAACGAGATTGTCGAGGTGTACAACCGCGTCCGCGACGGCTACCGGCCCCGCTTTCCCGAGCTGGAAACGCTCGTCCAGACACCGCTCGAGTACGTGTCGGTCGTGAGAGCCATCGGCAACGAGGATGATCTCACCAAGGTCACGGAGCTCGACGCGCTGTTGCCCGCGTCGACAGTCATGGTGCTGACCGTGACGGCCACGACGACGGCCGGGTCGGGGCCCCTCTCTCCCGCCGCGCTCGCCAGCGTGATGGACACGTGCGACCTGGCACACCGTCTGGATGCGGACAAGACGAGCGTGCTGCGGTACCTGCAGCGGAGCATGGACCGCGTCGCGCCAAACCTGACGGCGTTTGTGGGGTCCGAGGTGGCCGCCAAGCTGATGGGCGCGGCCGGGGGCCTGACGCAGCTGGCCACCATCCCGGCGTCCAACGTGCAAGTGATCGGCGCCAAACGAAAGAATCTCGCCGGATTCAGCACCAAGGCGAGCAACACGGGGAGCATCTACGGGTTTGTCTACGACGCCGCCCTCGTCCAAGAGTCGCCGCCGAGCATCCGCGCCAAGGCCGCCAAGCTCGTCGGCTCCAAGTGCTCGCTGCTCGCGCGCGTCGACGCCCACGGCAATCACAAGAACGGCTCGATCGGCGTGTCCAACAGGGAGGAGGCCGCGGCCAAGATTGCCAAGTGGCTCGAGCCACCGCCCGCGCGCAAGGCCGAGGTGCTCCCCGTGCCGGACGCGGACGAGGCCAAGCGGTCAAAGCGAGGAGGGCGCCGGGCGCGGAAGATGAAGGAAAAGTACGGAATGTCGGACGTGAAGAAGGCCGCAAACCGGGTGGGATTCAACGAGGCAGAGGACGAGTTCTTCGACGGGGAGGAAGCCATGGGCCTCGGATCGCTCGGCAAGGCGGGCGTGCGGATCGTCACGGCCCAGCAGAAGCAGGGCCTCAGCGACAAAGCGAAGAAGAAGTACGGGCTGCATCGACCCGTCGGCGCGGCTGGAGGCACCGGCGTGAGCGGCCTGTCGAGCTCGCTGGCCTTCACGCCGGTCGTGGGCATGGAGCTCGCGAATCCGCTCGCGGCGAAAATCGCCAAGAAGACGCAGGAGGACGGCACTAAGAGCGTCTACTTTGGCGACACGACGGGATTCGGGAAGGTGAGCAAGGGAGGAAAAAAGTGACGACGACGACGAAGAAGACACGACACCGGCAACAGGCAAAAAGTCGAAACAGTTGCTGGGACGTATGACTCTGCATGTAACTCTAGCCAGTCTATCCGCTGAGCCTGTCCACCCTCATCGAGTGCGCTGCTGCCTTGCGGCCCTGACGCGTTTCTCGTGCAATTATGTCCTCGCAACCCCCACGCCTACGCGCGGGGGCGGTCGGACAGGCAGACATCTTGGCGGAACCGGCATCCCTGAGCACGCACAGTACCTCCCGGGCAGGCTGAACCTTCCAGTTTTTGACGCCCCCAGACGGGTCACAGCCTCCGAAAAGGCCGGCGAACAAGACCCGAACCGGGACGGTCGGGTCGAAAGAGGGCACGATGTGCTGAGCCATTTTCCCTCGGCCACACCGACCTCGCCCGCCCGTCGGCTTAAATAAATCCGGGCCATTTTCCTGCAGAACCGTTCCATATCGTGCCATACGCCGACCATGGAGCCGAACAGCGACCCGTTCGCGAGCCTGTCGCCGAAGAATTCGTCGCGAGATGAACGTTCAAAACCCACTCAATCGAAACCCCAGGCACCCGTGGCCTCCGAGCCGCCCGTTGCGCGGCCACAGACAATGACAATGACGGCGGATGACGTGGGCGTCGTCGTCGACCGCGTGGCCAAGGCGTCGCTCGCCCCCCTCATCGAACGCGTCCGACTCTCGACCGAGAGCAAGCTCGGCGCGCTCGCGAAGAAGGTCGAGGAGATGGAGCGCAGACAGAGGGAGATTGGCGAGGATGTGGCCGCGCTGCGACAGCTGTTGCAAGCGAAGGCCGGCGGGGGCGGGGCGCCGGTCGTCGGGGCGGCAGATGACGATGCCGGGCTGGGCAAAGGCGTGGGCGTGGGCGTGGGTGGGAGCTCGGGAGCACAAGATGCTGATGCTGACGCAGGTACAGAAAAAGAGACAGATGCAGAGGGAGGCGCGGGCAAAGCAGACACGCCAACCGCAGAAACGCCCCAGGCGTCGACGAGCTCGATCGAGGACGTCGATGCCCTTCGGGCAGGTCTCCAGGCGCTCATGCGAGAGAACGAGGCGCGGATGAAGCTGCTCGATACACGGTTGGCGGCGACAGCCATGCCTCCTCCTCCTCCCGTTGGGATGCCGCCGCCCCCGCCCCCGCCGCCGCCCCCGCCGACGTCGTATCGACCCCCGCCCCCGCCGTCCGACTACCAGCCGTCCCACCGCCAGCCACCGCCTCCCCACCCGCCACCGCCTCCCCGCCAGCCGTCGGCCGTGCCGGTGGAGCGCGTCATCGACGATATCGCCGTGATGGGGTTCTCGAGGGAGGAGGTGCGGAACGTGCTGCGGGAGATGGCAGCGCAGGGCAAGCCGGTGGACATGAACGTCGTGCTCGACAGGCTCGGCGCCCTCGGTTAAATTTGGACATCGGCCCGAACACGGTTTGACCACATGTGGACTTAAAGTTGCGGCGCAATCGCATCTGCTGGCACCACGTATTTCCTCGTCCGAATTTTTTTCTGTATATCTGCATTTGTCTTGTATCTGTCTTTGCGATGCAGGCGGCATCGATGGCAACTGCGACACAGTGCCGTGCCGGAACGGCTCGGCACCCAAGGAGCGCCTTGGTGTCGACCAGGCCAAGGACAACCCGCGGGGGCTCGACGACCTCCACCACCCTGTCCTCGCCCTCGTCCATCATCGTTTGCTCGGCGATGGCGTCGGTCCCGCTCTCGGCCGCCGTTTCCAGCATCTCGGCCAACCTGCCGGCGTACGCCCCATCGATCCTCGGCGGCATCTCAATCGGCCTCCTCGCCGTCGCCCAGCTGGCCATCGGTGGCAGAATTCTCGGAATCTCCGGGGCAGTGCGCGGTATTTTGAGCGCGCCGCTGTCCATGGATCGCAACCAGGTCTTCAGGTACATGTTCGTGGGTGGACTCCTCGCCGGTGGCATCTTGCTCCCGTACCTGCCGGGCGGCGCGACCGCCACGACCGCCTCGCTCTCGGCGTCGCGCGTAGCCACAGCCGGACTCCTGGTGGGGGTCGGCACGTCTCTGTCGAACGGCTGCACGAGCGGCCACGGTATCTGCGGCATGAGCAGACTCTCGGTCAGGTCCATCCTGTCGACGTGCATTTTCATGCTGTTCGGTGCGCTGGCCGTGTCGCTGCTTTCGGGCGCGCAGAGCGTCGGTTTGCCGGCCGGCTTCATCGTCCCGGCTGTGGACGAGGCGCTGACAAAGCTGGCAACCGGCGTGTTCTACTCCACCGTCGCCTTCCTTGGCGCCGTGACGGCCGCCATCAAGGCGTCTGCCTCGGACGGCGGAAAGTCGGTCCCGGCGCTCGAAAACGTGGCCAACTTTGGCACCGGTGTGTTGTTCGCGTTGGGTCTGGCCGTCTCTGGGATGCTGGACGCTGGAAAGGTGATCGGGTTCTTGTCGATTCTCTCCGGCACGTGGGATGCGTCGCTGGCGTTCGTCATGGGAGGCGCGCTGTGCGTGTCGCTGCCGCTCTATCAGCTCGTGCTGAGCAAGTTTGGCATGCGCCAGCCGCTCGCGTGTGATGCGTTCAACCTGCCGTCGACCAAGGAGATCACGACGAGCCTGGTCACCGGGAGCGCGATCTTCGGCGTCGGCTGGGGTCTCGCGGGGGTGTGCCCGGGGCCCGCGCTCGCCAACTTGAACGGCCTCTTCGTTGCAGCGATGGCAGTCGGCATGGTCTTGACGACCAATGCCAAGAAGTTCAGGCCAGCCGCCTGAGCGGCGCGTGTCTATTTTGTTTGTAGAGTTCTTCTTCGTGTACACGATATATATATACGATATACATATACGATATACATGTATATATAAATATATATAAATAGAAAGAGAGAGGGTAGCCGCCGCGATCACGACACAAAGCTGATCCCTGCCGCTCGCTGGCCGCCCCGAGCGCCGCCGCGAGGGCGTCGTATCTCTCTATCCTCCACTCTTTTTCGCGGCGGCCTTGTTGGCTTTCTTCTTGTCCCTCTGCTGCTGGCGGATTTTCTGCATGCCAGAAGACTGGAGGGTCACCGAGCCAAGCATGGCGTTGATCCCCTCCTCGAGAGTGATCGCCTCGAGGAGGGTGAGCTCTCTGGGCGCCGACGCCTTGGCAAACTTGGCCCGGATCAGCTCGACGGCCTGCTTGTAGGCCTTGCCCTTCTTCTGCGTCCCAGGTAACAGTTTGACGCTGTATTTGTACGACGCAAGCGTGCTGTAGGGTGCAATGACCGGCAGGGCGGCCAGCAGCTCGTCGCCGGGCCGTGGGTTGCCGGTCAGCTGGTCCAAGATGCTCGCGTTGGCCTCCAGCGGCTCAAAGTCATCATCATCATCATCATCATAACCAGAAGCGTCGTCAGCGTCGTCAGCGTCGGCAGCGCCGTTGTGTTGCGCATTAACATTTCGCTGATCAGCGTTGGCGTGATCCGCGCCCTTGTCCCCCGAGCCTTCCGACGGCGACACGGCAGCCTCAGCGCCACGACTCTCCGTCTCCGCAGTCTCGTTCACGTCGCTGCGCGCATCGTCTTCTTCCTCGCTCACCACGACGTCTCCGAGGCGCTGCGTCAGCTCGGCGATGCCCTCCTTAGTCACCTCGGTCTGCTCGATGCCGCTCGCGGCCATCTTGCGGGCGGTCATTTTGGCCTTCCGAACTTCCTTGCGAGCCTTGCGATCGCGGTTCTTCTTCTCGCCGCCGCTCGCGAGGAACGCCTTTGCCAGCTCCCGCTCGTCCTCGTCTTGGTCGCGGTACTTGCCCTGCTTCTTCTGCTTCTTTTTCATCGTCCGCATGCTCACCTCTTTGCTGGCGGTCTGGGCGCCAGGGTCCCTGGCACCGCCACCATCACCACCGCCAGCGCCACCACCGCCACCACCGCCGCCCTTCCTGTCGCCGCCCTTGGCCTTGGCCTTTCCGCGCTGCTTCGGCGCGTCTGTCATCGTGATGCTGTACTCCTCCGCCGACGATCCGCCGAGGATCTTCTCCAGCGCCGACTTGGACTGTGCCGACGCGATCGCCTCCTGTGCCGCGTCGACGCCGCCGAAGTCGACGCCGCCGTTGGCCTCGCGGACGCGTCGCTCACCGCGGTGCGCGGCAATGCTGCCTTCCTCCAGTTTGAAGAGCCAGCCGATGCCCATGACGAGCTGCGACGTGGGCAGGTAGTTCTTTCTGCCGCGGATCATCATCGAGCCGGTGGTCAGGTACTCTCCGGAGGGCGCCGTCTTCGACACCTGGTCGGGGCGCACCCAGTAGGCGGCGGCAGTCACCTTGGCGTCCCACGCCGAGCTCCGGGCCACGCATGCCTGCCCCGCCTCGCTCAGGGTCATGAAGGGGATGGGAGCGCTCGGGTCATTGTTCTTGACGATGGTGGACGAGGCGCCGTGGAGCTCGGCGTGCACGTAGGCGTCGCCCTTCCGCAGGTGACGACGCACGAGCTGTTCGTTCTGCTGCGCGTCGCGACCCGATACGACGAGGTAGTTCTCGGACGAAATGAACCAGTGGAACTTCTCGAACCAGTAGGGCTTGCGCTCGGTCCTCGACTTGCCGCCGGCCGCTTGCTCCAGCTTGGCCTCCTGGATCTTCTTCAGCTTGACGAGGACGTTCTTCTCCGCCGCCGCAAGGGCCTTGTCGTTTGACTCGATCGTCCTGCGCGCCTTGTCGGCCAGCCGCTTCTTCATCTCGAAGTACGCCTCGACGTTTGCGTGGGCCGACGACAGGCCCAGGTCCACCTCGACAGTCATCGTCCTCTTGCCGCGCGGCTGGCCTCCATCGGCAGCATCGACAGCATCGACAGCATCGACAGCGTCCAGATCGTCCAGACAGAGCGTAATTGCGTTCCTCTCGAGTTGAAGCCCGTCGATCAGCAAGGCCACCGGGTTGCCGTCGGCCCTCTCCTCCTCGATCATCTCCTCCAGGTCCTCCCAGCTGAAGCCGGCAGCGAGCGCTTCACGAACGGAGTCCATCGCCGCATCGGCCTCGTTCAAATTATACGACAGCACCGCCGCCTTGCGCTCGGCGAGGTCGACCTCCTTGTGGAGGTTCTGGATGCGCATGGCGTGGTCGTTGCGGATCGCCTCGAGCTTCTTCTGCGCGGCGTTCTCCTGCTGCTTCACCTGGGTCGCGGTCCGATCTCCCTGGATTTTGGAGAAGAACTCCCGTGCCGCCTCGTCAAACGTCGGAAAGTCGACCCGAGTCATGCCGGCGGCCGGCTCCACGATGGGCTCGCCGTGCACGAGCGGTTGGAAGTCATGATACTTGCCGCTGGCATCGACCGTGATGCATCCCGCCGGCGCAGTGTCCTCGCACGAGTCGACCCACTTCTCAAACGCCCAGACCTGCTCGAGCAGCTCCTGGAACGCGGCCTCATCGTCCGGCTCGCCTCCAGAGAGCGGCTGCCGCCGCTTGGGGTCGAGCCCCGCGCGCCGGATGCAATAACCGGCCACTTGCGGGCCGTACGCGGAACACCGCGCCACGGCCTCCTTGAGCGTGGTCTTCCCTGCCGGGTCCCCGAGCGACGCGGCGAGCGCCTCCCGAAAGTCGTCCGCGACCGTCGCCGTCCGCAGCTTGATCGTCTGGATCGGGTACGCGTGCTGGCTCATCGTCGCCACACCCTTCGCGTCGTCTCGATGCGACCGCAGCAGCGAGAGCACGCTGTATTTCGGGTCCACGAGGATGACATTCCCGCTGGCGAAGAACTCGAGCAGCACTTTGACTTCGTGATCCCCGGTCCCGAACGTCATCTGGCACACCTGGCAGACGAGGGAGTGGCGCGGTGCGAGTGAGGGCACATGAAGGTCGGAGCGTCGGGGCCGGGGCCGACTCCAGAGTCGTGTGTGAGAGCGCGTCGGTCCAGTCCCAAATACCCACCCGATCGCTTCCCAGCTGCCGAACGTCCTCAAGACGTCGAGCTTTGACGTGCTTGCGCAGCTTCAAGACAAAGTTCGACGGCGTGTCCGGTTTCTCGGGCATCTCGTCGACCGTGTGCATCCGTTGCCCGCTCTCGACGAGCAGGATGGCCTTCTCGCCCGTATCGCCACCGCGGGCAAGCTTGAACGCAAACAGCTTGGAGGTGACGTCGTACACGTTGGTGACGCGCATGCCGTGCAGCTGCTGCCGCAGGGTGCCCACCTCTGCGGCCAGGTCGGCCGTGCTATAGCGCTGTTTGACCATTGGGTCGCGACGACTGGATACTCGCGTCGATCACTGCCCCTCCTGGTATTAGATAGTGCTTGATGCAATGGTCTACCTCACAATACGGTGATCCATCGAGACATGGGTAAAAGGGCGGACGCCGTTTCTTTTGAAACGGACGACTCTGGCGTCTCAGCGGATTACATGTAGAAGCGGACGCGTCCGTACGGGCGGCCGAGTTCAAAGCGCACAACTGTTCAAAACGCAACAACGAGGAGCCCCCGTGAGCATGAGCGCGCAGCCTCCTGTACGGGATGTTCTCACGCGACTGGAGGACGAAGCCATT
>Ga0181582_10004941_pt1 | contig 10750 bp, 9 predicted proteins | sample 071ome_32_FD_132438 | JGI IMG/M metagenome (GOLD analysis project Ga0181582, IMG submission 132438) | Coastal salt marsh microbial communities from the Groves Creek Marsh, Skidaway Island, Georgia - 071405AT metaG (megahit assembly) | ecosystem: Environmental > Aquatic > Marine > Intertidal zone... | reverse complement strand
TTAATTGATCTAATTCCAGTGGATCTAATTCGCCAGTGTAGCGCAATACATAGCGTCTTTTGCCGACATCTTTGGTGCCGCCTGAAATATCATTGTTGTTACCAATTATATTAGCGGCATTGACTAAATCCATACCTATGCCGGCGGCTTTGTAAGGATCGACTGAGATTCTCACTTCACGCTCATTGCCTCCACGGACTTCTGATAAAGCAACGCCCGCTACACGTTCAAAGCGTGACTGCACGACTTCTTCAACATAATCGCGGTAATCCTCAATATTGTTCTCATTGCCAGCTTGAGGTTTGATAATAAACCAGGCGATAGGACGACTACGTCCACCTGCCGTGCTGAGCACTGGTTCATCGGCCTCTATAGGATATTGTGGAACACGGTTGAGGCGATTGATGACCTCGATCAAGCCTCTTTCAAGACTGAAATCAACATCGAAAGAAATAGTAATTTTCCCTGACCCTTGACGTGCTTCAGAGAGTAACTCAGTCATTCCTGGCAAGCCGCGTAATTGATCTTCTTGTGGTTCAATAATTTCTGCTTCAACTTCTTCAGGAGCCGCACCGCGCCATGCCGTTGTAATAGTGATCTCAGGACGTTCAACTTCAGGCGTGAGTTGTATAGGCAAGGCCTTCAGTGACATTAGACCAAACAGGATTAATAACAATCCTGTAACCAATCCTGCAATTGGGTTGTCTAAAATAAGCTTAGTCGGACTCATGGGGAATTAATCAATAACTGTCACGGTTACGCCAGGGCGTAGGCGTTCACCGCCGCGCGTAACCACGCGATCATTAGCCACGATATCACCAATCACTTCAATGTAATCACCATCACCCACGCCGACATTGACCATGACTTGTTGGGACACGTTATCTTCAGAAATTTTAAATACACTGAGGCTGCCTCGACGAATCACCAGCGCATCGCGGTGGATGGACACGACTTTTCGTGCTGGTGAAGTAGGGATAACTATGCGCACTAAAGTACCTGGTAGAAGTTTGATTTCCGGCTTGAGACGTAATTCAAATAGGCGTGCTGTGGTTGTGCCAACTGGTACTATAGTATCCACGCTAGCGTAGAAGCTGCCCGTAAAGTTTTTAATTGTTAAACGTTGCCCATGGCTAATGAGAGGATAAATTTTTTGTGGGACACGCACGACAATTTCTAATTCTTCTGTATCAATAAGTCGTACGGCATTTGTGCCATCTTTCACCCACTCACCAACTTCTAGTAGAACTTCTGTGACTACTCCATCAAAGGGCGCGCGAATTGAAGAGCGTTGAATACGCTCATTGATTTGAGAGGCCCGTGCTTGTGCAGCCAAAATAGCATTGCGAGAAATATCGCGTTCAGATATGGCGGTATCTAGCATAGCTTCAGAGACATTGTTTTGTTGGATAAGTTTTTGAAAACGTTTAACTTGTTTATCATTGAGTGTAAATTTGGCTTTCTCACTCTCAATAATAGCTAATTCTTCTTGATATTCTTGCTGAAGGAATACATCGTCCAATTTAACTAAGATATTACCTTTTTGGACGCGGTCACCAACATCCGCAATCCATTTTAATCGACCTTCCACCTCTGTTGATAGGCGAGCGTTGTTAGCACTTATGACGTTACCAGAAAACTCTGCCATAGGTGCCAGTTCTCGTAATTCAGCCACATCGACTGCTACAGGAACTGTTCGACTGGGTGCTGGTTCCGCCATAGCAAAAGTAGCGCTAAAAATCATGGCGAGCAGGATATTGATAAAGTTAAGTCGTTTCATCTCTAAAATTATTGTGTGATCATAAAAACAAACTAGTTGGCATGGCTTTGGCTTTAAATAAAAAGTGAAGTTTACACTGCATTTAATGCGCCTGAACAGCTACTGCCTTGGCCTGCTGTACAACCATAACAATGATTGCCAGTTTTTATCGACATCTGTTCTAATTTATTCTGTGAAAGATCACGTATATGTAAAGCCGTCTGATGTTCATCGGTGATTGGGTGTTCTAACATCTGGTTGAAGTCGCAGTCATATAGATTGCCTTGCCAATCAATACTGATAGTATTTTTGCACATCACATTTGCCAAATTACTTTCAAGATGGCTGGCGCGAAGCGTATCCAAGTAGCTATCGAAATGGCCACTAGAGAGTAAACTACTCCCAAAACGCTGGATAGGCATATTGGTGATGACAAATAACTCATTAAATTTGATATTAAAATCCTCGGCTAAGCGTTGTGTGTAATCGCGCTGTAATTGTTGTTGTGATGGAGGCAAAGTAGGGCCAGCAGGGTTGTAGACTAGATGCAGGGGAAGATGTTTGCCATAGCCCAATTGATTGAGTAACTGTAGGCCTAAAATGCTATCAGCAAATACCCCCTTGCCACGTTGAAGGTCGACATTCTTTTCAGTATAGCAGGGTAATGACGCAATAATTTCAACTTGTTGCTTAGCCAGAAAAGTCGCCAAATCTTCCTGATTGGGCTCAAATAAAATGGTTAAATTGCAGCGATCACGAACGGCTATATCATGCTCGCGTGCATGAGAGACTAAATCTCTGAAGCGACTATGCAGTTCCGGCGCCCCACCGGTCAGGTCCACGCACTTGAATGCCTGCGTGCTAATCAAATCAAAAATAATATCCAGTGTCGCATCACTCATCATCTCAGTGCGATTAGGACCAGCGTTGACATGACAGTGGGTGCACGATTGATTGCATTTGTAACCCAAGTTGATTTGCAAAGTATCAATGCCTGTACGGCGGATAGCTGGAAAATCACCAGGAATTAATAAATGTTTGGTCTCTCTCATGTCAATTGCCTAATCGCCAGTTTTGGAAAAGTTTTAATAATTTACGTTGGTAGGCAGTAAATTTTTTTTGTCGCCATTGCCCTGCCACTAGACGATTAATTTCTCCGCGAGTTGGATAAAGATGGACAGTTTGAAGAATTTTATTGAGGCCAAGATTGTGCGTTTTAGCTAGCACAAATTCTGCTATCAGTTCACTGCTATGCTCACCCACAATACATACACCTAATATTTTATCATTGTTTCGTCGAGTAATAACTTTAATAAAACCCGTTGTGGCTTCATCAGTAATGGCGCGGTCAACATCATCCATTGCGAAGTAACTAATTTCATGTGGAATATTTTTCTGAATCGCTTGCTGTTCACTTATTCCTAGACTCGCCACTTCAGGATCGGTATAGATCGCTCGAGGAATATGATTCAATTGACAATTGAATTGCTTAAAAGGCCTGAATAATGCGTTGAATGCAGCATACCATGCTTGGTGTGAGGCACTATGTGTGTATTGCAACGGGCTAGTAATATCACCACAAGCATAAATATTGGGGTAATTAGTTTGTTGCTTGTCATTAGTGATGACTTGCCCATGTGAATTAGTCTCAATATCAAGCGCTTCACAGCCAAGCAATGACGGCTTGCGTCCAGTTGCAATTAGGCAATGGCTAAATGCAATGTGTAATATTTCATTATGTTGCTCCCCCATTAAACTGAAATTCTTTGAGTTGTCATCGATCCTGAGCGGATTAAAATTGTTGAGAATCTTCACTCCGTCTTGTTGAAGAGCATATTGTAATGCGTGTGCTGCTTGTGGGTCCTCATTTGTGAGAATTCTTTCATTGCGATTAATCATTGTTACCTCTGCACCCAAACGCACAAATGCTTGACCAAGTTCGCAGCCAATGGGTCCAGCGCCGATAATCAATAATTTTTCTGGCAGATGGTCCAGATGCCAAATATTATCACTGGTGTAATAGTTGATATTTTCTAATCCGGGTATAGTCGGAACATTAGGAGTAGCACCACCAGCGAGAATAATATTTTTTGCACTTATAGTGATCTTAGAATTTTCAGAGACGGCTTCAACTTGCCAAGGCGATAGCAGTTGCGCATGAGCTTGAAAGCAATCGACTCCCATATCATTGTAGCGTTTGATAGAGTCTTTAGGAGCAATGGTGCTGATTTTTTCTCGCACTCTTTGCATGACTTGCTGAAATTGAAGTTTGAATTCAGCTTGCTGCACACCATACTTACTGTGTTGACCAATATCATGGATAAATTTAGCTGTACGTAAAATAGATTTTGAAGGCACACACCCTGTATTTAGACAATCACCTCCCATTTGATGTTTTTCTATCAAAGCCACTTTGCCTTGCAAGGTTTGTGTTGTGTAGGCAGCAACTAAACCAGCAGCACCACCACCGATAACAATGGTATGGTAGTCGAATTTTTTTGGTCGCTGCCAATTTTTATAAAGTCGCCAACAAGAGACTCGTTTCGCCAATTGCTTGCTTATGAATGGCAGGCAGGCCAGCAATAATAAAGATAATAATAATGGTATGGACAGAATATCATCGACACTGGAAATTTTAGCTAGCTCCGTGCCTGCATTCACAAATATAAAAGTTGCTGGCAGCATACCTATTTGAGAGACAATATAATAAGTGCGTGCAGAGATCGGCGTCAGTGCCATGAGTAAGTTGACCATAAAAAAAGGGAAAGCAGGCACCAAGCGCAGGAATAATAAGTAGGTAGCGCCTTGTTGTTGTATTTTTTGGTTGATGACGGTGAGACGTTGTTGATAGCGTGTTTGAACAAAATCATGTAAAAAAAAGCGCGCAACTAAAAAACTCGCTAGTGCTCCTAGGGTAGATGCGAATGAGGCTAGAATGACACCGGTAGCGAGCCCGAACAAAGCACCACCAGCAAGCGTGAAAATAAGCGCGCCAGGCAGAGCGAGGCCAGCCATGACTATGTAGGCAATGAAGTAAATAACGACACTTTGGACAGGGAAATCTTGGACTAGGGAATGTAAGTATAGTTGGTGATGCTTGAGTTGACTCAAAGTGAGATGTTGACTGAGATCAAACCAATCAGCCATGAAAAAAATCGCCGCAATGATTAACAAAAACACTATAATTCGCTTCATTTTGGCCTCTATTATTAAGAGTATTCAAGGTCTTGTATGTGGATATTCCAGTCTACATTAAATTGAATATATTTGTAGGTTTTAACTTTATCGACACAGACAGGGAACAACATGAGATTAATCAGTTTTAATGATGCTGGACAGCAACAATGGGGAGTGGATTTAGGTGGGCGAATTTTTGTGCCATGCCGGCATTCACAGTGGAATAAGCAAATAGACTCAATGTTAGCTTTGATTGATGCGGGTCCAGATGCATTGGTGCAACTGAGAGGTTTGCTCGATGATATTGATGCCAGTCATTGTGTTGATAGTGAACAAGTTGAATGGCTGGCACCTATTCCAAGGCCACGTCAAAACGTCATGTGTCTTGGGTTGAACTATAAAGATCATGTCGAAGAGACCGCTACTGAAGAAGTAAAATTACCGCGTTCGCCAATCGTGTTTACTAAAGCGGCTAATAGTGTGAATGGGCCTTATGCTGACATTGAGATTGATCCTGATGTTTCATCAAAGATGGATTGGGAGGTGGAGTTAGCAGTTATTATTGGTAAAACAGGCATGAGTATTGATGAAGAAAAAGCGATGGATTATGTGTTTGGTTATACCGTGCTCAACGATGTAACGGCACGTGATCGACAAAAATGGCATAAGCAATTTTTTATAGGTAAGAGTTACAAAGGGACTTGTCCAATGGGTCCAGCCATTGTGACAGCAGATGAAATTCCTAACCCACACGATCTCAATGTTATAAGTCGTGTGAATGGGATAGAGAAGCAATCATCTAATACTGCGCATCAAATTTTTTCTATTGCTAATGTAATTTCGGTCTTATCACAGGGTATGGAATTAGAGGCAGGTGACATTATTGCTACTGGGACTCCTAGTGGCGTGGGCTATGCGCGCACACCTCCTGAATACTTAATGCCTGGTGATTTGGTGGAGTGTGAAGTCGAGCGTATTGGTAAAATTACTAATCATATTACTCGACGTGTTACTCGCTAATTTAGCGCAGCGCTGGCATCAACCGGCCGGTTATAGAGAAGTATTAGCGATTGCCATGCCCATGGTGTTAAGCACTGGGGCTTGGAGTATTTTATTTTTCATGGATCGGGTGTTTTTAACCTGGTACTCGTCGGATGCCATTGCTGCCTCGTTACCTGCCGGTATGGCAAGTTTTGCAGTAGTGTGTTTGTTTGCTGGTACAGCTGTTTATGTGAATACTTTTGTAGCGCAATATCATGGTGCTAAACAGGACGGTAAAATTGGCGCCATTATGTGGCAGGGGACGTATTTAAGTTTATTATCATTGCTAGTCATAATTCCTGCTTATTATTATGCGGATGTAATCTTTAATTGGACTGGGCATGAACCACAAGTCATAGTGCTTGAAATTGAGTATTTTAGAACACTCATGTATGCCGCAGTGTTTGGCGTGTTAAACAATACCCTATCTAGTTTCTTTTCTGGTTTAGGGCGTGCCTATGTTGTGATGTGGGTAAGCATAGTCATTATGCTAGTCAATCTGTCATTGGATTATGTTTTGATTTTCGGTCACTTTGGTTTTTCAAGTATGGGGATTAAAGGTGCGGCACTGGCTACCAATATAGCCATTGTCATCGGTGTGATTATCTACGCTGTGATGATTCTTATGCCACATAACCAAAGACGTTTTAATACTTTAAAGCATTGTTCTTTCAATAGACCTTTATTTAATCGCTTAGTGTATTTTGGACTTCCAAACGGTCTAAGATTGTTTATTGATATGAGTGCTTTTACTGCCTTTTTAATGATTGTAGGGATGTTGGGAAATGTTAGTCTGATTGCAAGTAACATTGCATTTAATATTAATGCATTATCTTTTTTGCCAATGATGGGATTAATGATTGCTGCCTCTGTGCTAGTTGGGCAGCACTTAGGTAACGATAATGTGCAACTTGCTGAACGTGCCACGTGGTCAACATTGCATATAGGGTTAGTTTTTTTCACTATTTTAGGCGCATTGTATATTTTCGTTCCTGGTTTATTCATTTGGCCATATTTGCAGGCAGGTGAGTTCAATCAACATGATAGTTTGGCACTGGTGATTGTATTATTGCGATTTGTCGCTTTTTTCGGGCTTTTTGATGCTACTTTTTTAATTTTCCTGGGGGCCTTAGAAGGTGCTGGAGATACTCGTTTCATCATGAAGATGAGCTTTATTATTTCTCTTTTATTGATGGTCTTACCAAGCTATTTATATGTAGAGTATATGACCGCTAATGTGATTGGTTTATGGATGATTATTACTTTCCATGTGATGACATATAGCGTGGTTTTTTATCGTCGTTTTAAAGGTGGTTTGTGGAAACACATGCGTGTGATTCATTGAGTATCAGTAGATGTCATTGATATAAATTCTAAATACTAAGATGTGAAAATTATTACCAAGATGAATTTTTTATAAAAACGCGACGCTGCACAATCCGTGCAACGTCACAGGTGGACAAAACAGGCTTTTGCTGCTTGTCCAAAGTGCAAATGCTTTTGCAGTGCTACTAAATATCTCAACTGCTTAATTGTTGGAGGATGAGTCATTGTCTTTACACACTAAAAAAACCATCCTATCATTAATATTAATTATAACAACATTTGATATATTTTATTAAAGTGAGCCAATGAATGGCTATAACGCACATCAAGTGTTAAGCCTTATGTGGTTCAATCATCAAGTATCGTCACAGTATGTTACTCAAGGGGCTAACAGGTAATCCTGCATATAGGAATTAATTGTTGTTTTATAGCCTTTTTTTTCGCGGGTAATAAGTAGTATAGCTAGTTCTTGCTGAGCGGCTACTTCAAGGGCTTGAGCGGGGCCAAGCACCAGCAAGGCTGTTGCCCAAGCATCGGCAATGGCAGCGGATGTATGGGCAACGGTTACTGAACCAAGATTATGTTGTACCGGATACCCTGTTTGTGGATGAATAGTGTGTGAGAATATTTGTTCTTCATGTTCAAAGAAATTACGGTAGTCTCCTGAGGTGGCGACAGCAATATTGTCTAGTGAGAGTATTTGTTCAATTTCACCACGCAATATATTGGGTGTCTCTATACCGATGCGCCATGGATCACCATGATACCCCACACCTTTACACTTAACTTCACCACCCACTTCAACCATATAATTTTCAACGCCGGCTTGATCCATAATACGGGCAATTTCGTCCACCCCATAGCCTTTAGCAATTGCTGATAAATCCACATATAGATCTTTAATATTCTTATTCAATGCAGGTGGCTGAAGACGTGCTTGTAAGTATTGGCTGCCAACACTTCGCATAGCGATATTGATTTCGGTAGGAGTAGGAAGACTAAATTCTGTTTGATCAGGACCAAAACCCCATAAGTTTACCAAGGGGCCAACACTGACATCAAAAGCTCCAAAGCTTTTCTGGTGGATGTCTTGTGCCTCTAACACGATCGCAGCCAGACTGGAATCTACAGCATGCCAGCCGATTTCACGTGAGGCATTGAATTGACTGAGTTGTGATTGAGAATCATAAGTTGACATGACTTGATTGATTTCTATCAAGCGCGTTTCAATGGCTTGTTTAAGTTGTGAGGCTGAAGTGTTTTGGGGATGCCATTGCACGCTATATGTCGTACCCATGGTATTACCCAATATTTGGGGTTGTTGCTGATCAATGCTGCATGCGCTGATCAATGAGAGGATGAGCAATAATGTCAGTGAGCGTATCATCATGCTAGTCATGCAGGAAGGTATTAGGTGAGCAATATTGCGAGGAGACGTGCCTCCTCGCAATGTGAAAGATTAGATTTTTCCATCCAATCCCATTTGATAGTATTTATGAGTGATTTCTTCTTGGTGCTCAAGTAAGTAATCAATATCAGGCTCATTATTCATCGCTTTGTGGATGGCGCTGGCCATAGCACGACGATGGATATCGAATAATATAGAGTGATCCAAGTTGTCATCTTTAGCGACCATGGGGTTGAGCCAAACAGAAACGATAATACCTAGATCATTGGCTTTTTCTTTAGGGATGTCGCCATTGCGTACGGCATCCAGCACACCATTAGCGATAGCGCCTTGCACGGTGCCCATAAGAATATTTGTATAGCGCTCATCTTTAACAGTGACTTTACTTACCATTAGAGTAGAAGGGCGAACTTGAATATCGGTATTCATGATTGCGAGCACACGAGAATGCCCCTTGACCTGGTCGCCGAGTAAAGTAGCAAATGCTGTTCCAACTGGGCCGTCTAATTCTCCGATGATGACTTCAGGTTCGGCTGCAGTGCCCGGAGGGCCCCCTGCGATTAAAGATTCGCCAACGCGCATAACTATTCGTTCTGACATTTTAAAGTTCCTTGTTGTATTAATATTCTAGTGAAAATATGAATTCCTACTCTGCGTCTATCTTACAGATTCTATGATTGGTTACAATAAAAGCGCGCATTATGAGGCTCACAATATTGGTAGAGCGTATTAAATGAAAAAAACAATTACATTGATTCGTCACGCTGAGGCAGTTTTTAGTGAATATGATGGTGATCATCAGCGCCCACTGACTGAGCAAGGGGTGGTGCACGCTCAAAACGTAGCGCTAAAACTTAAGCGAGGCGGTGTAGTATTTGATCAAATACATACGAGTGATTCACTTAGAACGCAACAGACTACGAGCTTGTTAAATCAAAAACTTCAATGTTCTGATGATCATGTTTTTATTCGAGATAATTTATATTGTGCCACTGTGACAGTCTTAATGGAGGCTATTAGCCAATTGGATAATCAAGTCAATCATGTTGCTATGGTAGCGCACAATCCTGGATTAACAGTGTGTTGTGAACAGTTAATGGATTGTTATGTAGCACCTTTTGCACCGGCGACGGTAATGACGGTGAATTTATGCGTGGACGACTGGCGTGCAGTGGGTGCAGGCACAGGGATAACATGTCATGCACTTTAGGTGCCGATGCCGCCTTGATAACTACCAATAGTTTTCTGTACTAATGCTGCCAGGAGTGCGACGCAGGTTTTTAGTAAGACCGCGTTTCTCGAGCATCTCACGAGCATCTTTAACCATGTCTGGATTACCGCATAGCATGATCTGAGATTTGCCATCCTCGATGTTTACACCGACACGCTTTTCTAACTTGCCATTTTTTATGGCGGCAGGAATTCTGCCAGGCAAGGCATAATTAGTTTTTTCACGACTGACAAATGGCACGTATTCGAATTGATCAGGGTGGCGCTGTTTAAAGCTTTCAATTAATGGTTGATAAGTCAGTTCTGAGGCAGTACGAACGGCATGCACTAGAACGCATTTTTTGAAACGCTCCCAAGGACGTTGGGTTTTGAGAATAGACAGGAAAGGCCCGATGCCAGTGCCAGTAGATAACATCCATAAATCGTCAGCCACTGGGATTTCACTGAGTACCAAAAATCCATTGGCTTTCTTTCCGAGGTAAATATGATCACCTGCTTTAAGTTGTGCCAAGCGAGGAGATAATAGCCCCTCCGCTACATCTATGGAGTAAAATTCATAAAAGTTTTCTTCTGGGCTGCTGACAAAAGAATAAGGTCGGCCGATGATCTCATCATCAATCATCAGACCCAGACGACCGAATTGACCTGCCTCGTAGTCACCGATATCCCCTTCAACCTTGAGTGAATATAACGTATCAGTCCAGTGAATGTTTTCGATGACTTTCGCGTCAACCCAGTTAGACGACATGATTTTGTCCTTGTATTAAAAACTCTAATTGTAGCTTGAGTGATGAGTATTGAGAACAAAC
>Ga0181582_10004938_pt1 | contig 10756 bp, 20 predicted proteins | sample 071ome_32_FD_132438 | JGI IMG/M metagenome (GOLD analysis project Ga0181582, IMG submission 132438) | Coastal salt marsh microbial communities from the Groves Creek Marsh, Skidaway Island, Georgia - 071405AT metaG (megahit assembly) | ecosystem: Environmental > Aquatic > Marine > Intertidal... | reverse complement strand
TGCTAACTATCGTCCTAAGATGCCAGTTCTTGAAGAGTTGTTGAAACCTGTTCCAAGAACTATGCCCAAGTCTTATCCACGAGATGAATTGAACATTCTGTGCGATTGGAGACTGCATGATTATCCTACGGTTCGAGAGGATAGTTCTTTCGTTGATCGTTTAATGGATCTTGGTTATAGTGCCGAAGATGCAGCGAACCTAATGGAAGAGTATGAAGTTGATTACGAAGCATGGAGGAATTCTTGAAAGCGGAATAAATATGTTGATTGTTTGATTAATCATAAGAAATGAAAGAAACCTTTAGTAAAATCTATACAAGTCAAAATTGGCATAGGCAGCAAAAAGAATCTGCAAGTGGAGATGGGTCGACCTTAGAGTTTACTAAAAATCTGCGCGCAGAACTTCCACTGCTTTTTAAAAAGTTTGACATTAAGTCTGTGTTCGACGGAGCTTGTGGCGATTTTAATTGGATGAAAGAAGTCGTAAAAGAAACCAACGTCGAATATATCGGTGGAGACATTGTTGACGAGATGATTCAAGACAATAGGAATCGTCATCAAAAAGGATCTGTAAGATTTATTGTTTCCGACATTACAACCGATCCGCTTCCTGACGTTGACTTGATGATTGCACGTCAAGTCCTCTTTCATCTTTCTCACAAATCTTTAGACAATTTCTTTAAGAATTTTGAACGATCAAACGTCAAATATCTCCTTACGACATCTCATATTTCACCTCAAAATTTCAACTACGATATTGCCGACGGAAGCTTCAGATACATTAACATTTTTGAGGATCCGTTCAAATTTCGTTATCGAGACGTTCTTTATACGATAGAGGATTATATTGATCCTTATTTTCCTAGAAATATGTACCTTTTTGAGAAAAAATCGGTACAAACAAGTTTTAATGCGGTTTGAAGGACTTTTTTATGTCTCCAATGGATATCCATTGACCTAAAAAACCGTGTCTAGAACGAAGATTTGTTATTCATTTTCGTTATATCTATATTCAAAATTGTTCTAAAAAAAGTGAAAAAAACTTAAATTTTTTGTTGACACCAATAAAAAATTGTGATAGAATGGTACCATAAATTGAATTGAAAAGGAAAAAATATGGAACTCCGACCAAACCGAACTGATAATTACGTCTGCTCTATTGACCCAAATTCTTCAACTGATATGTTAATTCTCGAAGCTGTTCGCAAATCAGTCTCAGTCTATAACAAAGACATTCCGTGGGAACCGAGTAATTGGAAAGGCATGATTCGTAAAGCTAAACGTGTCACAGTAAAAGGTCGCGAGCCTATTCAAAAAGAAACATCTTTTAATCGTTGGACCAATACTTTTCGTACTGCTGGATATACCTGCCACGGTGACATTGTTGGAAATAAGTACACCAACAGTAAGCGTCTTGATATTTACATTCATAATGATTATCGTTGGAAGGAAGCATAATGGAGCTTGAACAATTATTAGATAGAGTTGCTGTTAACTTAGAACCAACTTATTTAAAAGAAATTCAATTATCTCGTGCTCTTGTTAGAGCTCTGGTTGAATCTGACGACAAGATATATCTTCATAAAGAATCAAGAAGGGCGTATGAAGATTTGATTGCTCATTACAAAATTCAAATGGATGAAGGAGTCCAATAATGTTGAAAGTAGGTGATTATTTAGATGGTGTTGGTACTATTGTTGAAATCTTTGAAGATGGATATTCCGTTTCAAATTTGGTAAGCCACGATCCTATCGGGCAAACCTTAACTGAATATGTAACCTTCGTTAAGAGTTAAAAATGAACGATAACGAATTAAACCAAAACTTATTACAGGAACTCTCGTTTTCACGGGAGTTCTTTGATATTTTTGAAAAACATAGATGGTCGTTTATAGGCGATCAATATAAAGATCTAATTTTAGCTTATCAAACGGTAAAGAATTGCAGAGCGATTTCAATCGGAGAAGACGAGGAAGAAGGATAATGAGCTTTTTCAAAATGAAAGAAGCCTTACAAGCAGAAGGCTGGTTTGTAGGATGGAATCTTCCTTGCTGTCAGACATGCGCTTGGGGTGAATTACCTTATGAACATGAAGAAGGTCCGTTCAAAGGTCAAAAACTAAACTTTGAAAAAGTTTTATTCAATCATTCTCAAGACTGTGAAGTTTACGGCAGCGAAGAAGAATGTCCTGTGTGTGACGGTGAAGGAGTCGTTGAAGGAGATAGCGGCGAACTTGATGAAGATTGCATGGAATGCCGAGGAACCGGTTACGAAGACTTTGGCTCTGACACTGGTGACTATGACACGTCCGTTCATGGCTTTGTTTGTAACTTTCCCCAACAGCAAGAATCATCTTTGTTCTGTTTTGACGGCAGTCCCGAAGGAGTCGAAAACCTTAAGGCAATTCTGCCGATTATCGAAGAGTGTGGATGTAAAGTATCCTGGGACGGATCTGGTGATTCGCGTATTGACATTTCTTGGAAGATATGATATAATAGTCTTATGAATGTTTTTGTTATTGACAACTGTCCTGAGTGCGCAGCCAAAGGCCAATGCGATAAGCACGTGCCAAAAATGTTGGTTGAGTCTGCGCAAATGCTTTCTACTACTCATCGTATGCTTGACGGTATTATGGAAAAGCGCCCATCTAAATCTGGCAAAATGATGGTAAAGTATTACAAATTGGATGATGAACGTGAAGACGTATTATACAAAGCAGTTCATTTCAATCATCCTTGTACTGTATGGACAAGACAAACATTAGGTAATTATAATTGGCATTATCGTCATTTTGTTTCTTTGTGTAACGAGTTTACTTTTAGGTTTGGTAAAATTCATTTGACAGAAACAAAACTAAAGGACATCCTTGCTATACCTCCAAAAAATATTACAAAATGGGGTCTAACAACATTTCCTTTAGCAATGAAAGCCAATCCTGAATGTATGTTTCCAGAAGATCCTGTAAAATCCTATCGTTTGTTTTATCAAACAAAACAGTCTAGGTTTAAAATGGCCTGGGAACGCGGCCGAGCAAAACCAAAATGGTTTAAGGTGGCTTTATGAGTAAAATAGGTGATTGGATATTAGGAATGCAAGAAGACGCTCTTGAAATGACAAGAGAAGAATTCATTAAATTTCATGGAGAACACAACGTTCATGTTTGGGAATATATGAACGAAAGTTATAAAGATGAGTAATTACAAAGAAGAATTAAATATTCAGTGGTGGAAAGGTTTCTTAGCAGGTGAAGTCGTTGCCATGTCAGTTTTAATCCTCCTATGGATGTTATTGTGAAACGTATGTGGACAATATGGAAGTATGCTCTCGGCGGTTTCTCAGACGATAAAACAGAACCCTATGACGACTACGTTGCGTTATTGCGTACAATAATAGTCGGTGTAAATTTCCTAACATGTTTTTTTATTATGGCCAACGTGGTGCACAATTGGTAATGGTTTATATTGTTAAAGCTTTTCAAAACAAAATTCTAAAAGCGGAATATCATTTTGAGTCAGTGAAATCAGCAATGATTTTTGCAACTCGTATGCGTGAATATGGTTATAATATTAATTTTAAGAGGATGAAATTGGATGAGTAAAAGACCTTGGGTACCTTCTTATGATCGAAGAAAAAAACCTTGGCGATATGCAAACGCGTCGGACGTAGAAGATACATTTCATTTTGCAATGAAAATGATTTGTTTTTGGCTATTTGCTTGCATCTCAGTATTTCTGTTCATTGATGTTTTGATATAATTAATATTAGTAATTTAAATTATGGATGATTTTTATGCGTATTGATAATGACGTTAAGTTAGACTATAGCGATGTTTTATTGCGGCCTAAAAGAAGCACTCTAGGTTCTAGAAAAGAAGTAAGTCTTGAGAGAGAATACACTTTTAGGAACAGTAAAAGAAAATATCAAGGTGTTCCAATTATGGCGTCCAACATGGATGGTGTAGGAACATACCAAATGGCAAGTAAACTAGACGATTATAAAATGTTTACTTGTTTAGTTAAAACAATTGATAATGCTCCTGTATCTTCAAATGTTGCTATAAGTACAGGTGTTACCGAAACTGATTTAGAAAGACTTGACAAAATGATAATGTCAAATCCTTTTGTTGATTATATTTGTATTGATGTTGCCAATGGATACAGTGAAAGATTTATTAATGTCGTCGAAACAATACGACAAAAATATCCTGAACATGGGATTATTGCAGGCAACGTTGTAACACCAGATATTACAGAGGAATTGATTTTACGTGGAGCTGATATTGTTAAAGTTGGGATTGGTCCTGGCAGTGTATGTACTACTCGTATCAAAACTGGTGTGGGATATCCACAACTCAGCGCAGTCATCGAATGCGCCGATGCCGCTCACGGTCTTGGAGGTCATATTATCGCTGATGGTGGTTGTGTCAGCCCTGGCGATGTTGTTAAGGCCTTTGCAGCTGGTGCCGATTTCGTAATGTTAGGAGGTATGCTTGCCGGACACGATGAAGGCGGTGGTACTATAGAAGATAACAAAGTGAAATTTTACGGTATGTCTTCCAAGGAAGCACAAGGAGATGATTTCAAAGATTATCGAGCGAGTGAAGGACGTGTTGTGGAGGTTCCTTACCGCGGGCCCGTTGACGCCACCGTTCATGATATTCTTGGTGGTCTTAGGTCTGCTTGCACTTATGTTGGTGCACCTACGTTAAAACAATTAAGTAAGTGTACCACATTTATTAGAGTTAATAACCAATACAACGCTGTGTTCGAAGGAATTACAAAAACTCTTTAAGGATTTTTATGTCATACGAATTGCAATTTTTTATTACTGCAATTGTTTTTACTTTGTTTGGTTCTTGGATAGCAACCAAAACAATGGCAAAACATATAACACAATCCGTCGTTGAAGAATTGATTGACGATGGATTTTTGAAGACAACCACGGATGAAGAAGGCGAAGTGTTTATTGTTAAGTATGATGAAGATATATAATATTGCGAATTTTTAATTATTGAGGTTGTTATGAAAAATAGAAGCCGCGCTTTGAACTGGCGTATGAGCACTCATGGGTTGACTTTAAATAATACTTCCGTTCTTTATCACGAATTTTTCAGATCACACGACTACGACTGGTGGTACAAAGTACAACCAGGCGATATAGTTGTGGATGTTGGGGCATGTGTTGGATTTATGTCTGCCAAGGCATTAGATTTAGGAGCAGAAAAAGTATATATGATTGAAGGAAACCGAGAATTGTTAAAAACTGCAATTCATAATGTTTCTGAATATATGATGAATGAAACAGAACAAAAAATATTTCCGATTAATTGTTTAATGGGAACAGGAAATAAAAGAGGTGTATTTAAAACAGACGAAGATACCGTTGACATCGATGATGTTGACGTAATGAGTTTTAAAGAATTTGTTCGTAAATACAATATAGACCATATCGATTTTTTAAAAATGGATATTGAAGGTAACGAATACGATACTCTTAATACAGACAATCTCGAATTTATGAAAAATAATGTTCGTCATATTGCAGTCGAAGTTCATACAAGGACAGGAGATCCAAACTGTTTTGAAAAATTTATTGAATGCAGGGATACATTTTTAAAGCCGTTTCATGAAGCAGGCAAATTGAAGTCAATGGGCAATCAGCCGTTTGTTGACAAATACATTTGGGATAACGATTGGATGCGAACAAGACCTGATGCCAATAGTTATTTTATGTTATACATTACAAATTATTAAGGGAATTTAATATGGGAGTTAAACACAACAACGCGCCTTGGAATTATCGAGTTGTCTTAAAAGAAGAAGGCGATGGATTTATTGTAGGTTTATATCGTGCGTATTATAAAGAAGACGATTTAAGCAAACCATTTGATATTGACGAAACTTCAGAACCTCTTTTAGAAAATTCTGTAGAAGGTTTAAAAGATACTTTGATTAGATCAGCCCATTCAACAACCCTTCCTCCTCTCAAATATTCGGATTATTATTAAATCCTAACCACAAAAAAAGGGGTCCCGAAGGACCCCTAAGTGGACAAGTTTTCTTGTCTTCTTATTATAATCTTTTCGATTAGAACAAGTTAGCAATACCAACTCGACGATAGTACTCGTTAGTGTCTGGAGTAAGAGCACCTTGAGTAGTAGCAGCAGCACCGTCAGCGAACGGATTAGATACCATGCCATATCGAGTCTTAAAGCCAATTTTCGGCTGGAATGAATTCTCGCCAATTGCACGAACCATTTGCAGAGGAACGTATGGGCAATAGAAAATACCAGCGTCGAATGCAGAAGAACCTTTATAGCCAACAACCATGTAGTTAGCACCTGCATAAGGATCGATGTATACACGCATACGACCGTTAAGAACACCAGCAAAAGTATTGCCTGTGTCATCAACTGTCAAGCTGTTGTTCAGCGCAGGAGTATAATCGAGTACACCAGCCATTTGAAGGGCAGAGGCTACATCTGAAGAACAGATGACCATGTTGCCTTTCCCGCGACGTGTACCTTTTGAAATTGCATTGGCTTCTTGTTCAATTTGGAACATCAAACCTTTGAATTTCTCAACTGACCAGCGGCCGTTAGCATCGACGTCAAGGTCGAAAGTACCTTGAGTAGCAGTGCCTGCAGCGCCTTGCTTAGCAGACAAATAGATGTTACGAATAACTTCGCGGTTGATTTCAGCAAGAATTTCACCTTGCAAAATGTTTGCAAGTTCTGATTCAGCGTCAAGACCGTGAACAGCTTTCAGATCTTGTGCCAATTCAGTGGTGTATTCTGCTTTCAGAGCGCGGCTCTTAGCAGCAACCGTAACCTTCTCGATAGAGAAAGCCATTTCAGCAAAGTTAGTTGCAGGAACAACTGGGTCGCCAGGATTAGCACCAGTAACCAGGCCATGACCCAAAGCTTCAGCAGCGTCAGTGCCAAGACCTGCGCCAACAGTTTCGCCGCCAGCGCCAACAGCACCGCCATTGCCAGTACCGTTGCCAGAGAAGCCAGTATTAGCTTCATTATAGAATGCTTCTGTACCACCTTGTGTGCTGTACTTAGAACGCATTGCGAAGATCAGGCCAGTAGGACCAGTCATCGGCTGAACACCGCATACATCGTATGCGATAAGATTTGGCATTGAACGACGTACCAAAGAAATCAGTACGGGATCATAACCAGCAACAGGACCAGTGTCTGTTGCACCAGCAGTATAACCATCAGCACCAGCTGCGTTAGTAGGTGCTTCTGTCAACAATGAAGACATGTTAACAGAAAGGTCGCCAGATTCCATCAGAGCGCGCTCTGTGTTTTCAAGAATCGTAGCAGTTACTGCTTTCTTGTGAGAGTCAGTAATAGGTGAAAAAGATTCGTGCTCGAGAATGGGCGCCCACTTTTCCACAAGTTTTTGATAGTTTGACATGTAGCTATCTCCTTGTTTTATTATTCTTAAATATTTATTAAAGATAAAATTTCATCAATTAAGCGTTTGCTTTCCTTGTATTGAGTGCCTCAACAAGAGCATTGATAGAAGAGTATTCAGAAGCGGGAGCTTTAACCTCTTCCTCAATCACTACTTCCTCTTCATCACCAAGATTATCTTTCAAAACAGAACCAGAAGTTACTTCTTCATCAGAAGCAGATCCTGCAAAGAATGATTCTTTGATAACCTTAAGACTTTCGGTATATTCCTCAAGATCTTTTTTGTTAAGGTTTGCCGCAAGAATCTTGAAACGTTCAACCTGAACATCAGTCAAGCTTTCAGTCATTTCGTCAAAAGCAGATTCTGCTTTCATAGACTCAATTTCTTTTTGCAATTCAATGTTCCTATCAACCAATTCATTTGCTTCGGCTTTAAGACCTGCAACTTCTTCTTCCAAAGAATTTACAGCATCGAAGGTTTCTTCGTTGACTTCAACGTTGTGCTCTTCGAATAAAGACTTAAGACCTTCCATAAATGACTCTGCCATTTCAACCTTAATACCAGCTTCAATAGCAAGTTGATTTTCTTCCATCCACTCGTTAACAACGTAGTCAAGATATTTGTCAAGATTTTCAACAATATCTTCCATTCGATTATTAACGGCTTCTTGAAGATTTTCTTCTACAGACGCTTCAAGAGACTCTTGAATTTTTGAAACTTCAGAAGCAACTTTTTCGCTAACAGCTGCTTCAAATACAATCTGTACTTTATTCTTAAATTCCTCAGAAAGTTCTTCACCTTCAAACAAAGAAGCAACAGAAGTTTCAACAACAACTTCTTCTACAACTTCTTCTTCAGTTTCAAGAACTTCTTGATCTACTTCTGCTTCCTCAGCCTTTAATGTATCAGCTTTAGGATCTACTTTCTTGGCCTTTTTGGGGTCAATCTGAGCAGAACCACCTTTAGCAGCAGAAGGAGCAGGAACTTCGGAAACGCCGTCATCGGCTTTTACCATTTTGTCCGCCATATTGTTCTCCTTAATTTAAATTAATTTGACATTAATAAAAATGTAATATTATTTATAAAAAACTAATTCTTCAAACCGCTAATGAATTTTTTGAGCAAGTCAGCCGCAACGTTTTCATCGATTCTCTTAATTACTTTTTTATATTCTTTTTCAACTGTTTCAACAATCTCCTCAATAACTTCTTCAACCGGCTGCTGGGCAATCCAATTACCTGAAGCAATATCATAGAAATATTCAACATTTTCCATCATACCTTTTACAAAAGCGTTAGGCGCAGATGGATCGGTAACAACATCAACCGTGGATAGATGGAAATCATTTTGAACTTCCATAATACCTTCTTTATTTGGTTTGACAGAACCCAAACCTCTGGTTGATACACCAATCTTTACATCTTCATCGATAAAGGTTTTTACAATTTCACCCATAGGTGTACTCAAAACCTTTGCTTTACCGATGAAGTTATCTCCTTCGCGCCTCATCTCTGTAATAAGATGAGATACGCGATCTCCATTGATCGTAGGACCATCAGGATGACCTAGTTCACCAAGAGCACGCTTTTCTTTGATAAACTCGGTTTGATAGCGTTGCATTTCTTTATCTAAAATTTCTGTTGCATACAAACGTCCGTTACGATTTTTAAGATTGCCTTGCATAAAGATGCCTTCAATGAAATAAGACTTCTTTCCACTTTCTTCATTGGCTTCTGTTATAACTTGACAGTCTTCTGTAATTTCTGTTATTAGTTTCATATAAAGACCTTTATTATTTTATCCTATTTATTGATAATTTAAGAAGCCGCTTTTGCAAACTGCAATACTTCTTGAAAACTTTTCTTGTCGGCCATCATCTTTTTTTCAAATTCTTTCTTTTCGCGAGAAGAAGAATTTTTTAGCATTTCAGAAAACGCGCTATGATCTTCTTTAGAAACAGTTACAATCGATCCATCCTTTAATTTAACTTTGCCAACCTTTAAAGATTCTGACAAACCATAACGGTTTTTAAATCTATCAAATAAAGATGTTTCTTCTTTTGTCATTGTAAAAGGTTCTGCGTTTTCACTATCGAATACATCGTCATTTTTCTTATGAGGATTATACATTGCCTCGGCATCTTCGATATCTTGATCGGCCAATCTTTTCTTTGTGTCGATTGTTCCTTTAAAGATATGCTCTTGGCCTCCTGGCTCGGCATCGACTACTTCAGGATCGTGGAACGCCATTAATCTCATTTCTGGGCTGTCCACATCCCTAATGTCTCGATATTCCTTCATAAGGCTTTTATAGGTTTTCATTTTAGACTCCTAAAGATTTCTAATTTATTTATAAAATCATTTAATTTTAAATTCTTGCAAGATATTGTGTTTTCTTCAAATTATCCGCAAGTTTTTTACCTGTCGTTCCATCAAGTCTGTGGTCTGCAACCAATTCATCCCAAACAGAATCGGCAATTGCATCAAGATCTGCCTGCGTAATATTTGCCGTTAAACTTTCTACTCTAATTAAGTCGACAATATTCGATCTTGTTAGAGACACCGAAACCCCTTGTGCAAATAAGAAAGGGTTTTCACCGACTTCTCTTGTATATAAATTACCGTTAATACTTAATGTATATGCCTTTACATCAACATACGGTTGAATTCTCCAGCCATTCTCTAAGAAGAATGTGGCGCCAACCGCTACATCTGCAGAAATTTCTTCACCACCAATTACGCTGATTGCTTCTGGATATACCGTCGGATCTGGATCTTCGGGTGAAAAAATTATCCATTCCTTCCACGCAGAATAAATGTCTTCCTTTACATCTAATACTTCAACTTCTGGAGCAACAAAAATAATTCTATTAGGACCATCAAAAGTGACCTTTTGGTTTGGTCGACCCCCAGCAATTATTCCTTCTTCTTTAGGAGCCCATCTCCACCAATTGTTATAATTGTAAATGACCTGCATTACTGCAGCCTTTCGCGCCAGAAGATATTCCAATTCGTTAATGAATTTTCTTCTATTGGCCCTGCATCTCCATCCTCATCTTCATTGTCATTTTCTAACCAATGAATCATAAACGTCCATGCTGCACGAGGCGGAGGACCACCATATAAACTTAATATATCAGCACCAACGTCTTCTGCAGCATCTAAACCTAAATCTGCATCCCATTGCAATGCCTTCAATGATGTCCAATAATCGTATGCAATGTTGGACGTTCCCGAACCCGTAATATTACCAGCACCACCAGCATCTGTTGTAAATGTGCCGGCAACAAGACCAACGTCAAGTGCAGATACAGTAGCATTAGCAGCAGCT
>Ga0181582_10004935_pt1 | contig 10758 bp, 7 predicted proteins | sample 071ome_32_FD_132438 | JGI IMG/M metagenome (GOLD analysis project Ga0181582, IMG submission 132438) | Coastal salt marsh microbial communities from the Groves Creek Marsh, Skidaway Island, Georgia - 071405AT metaG (megahit assembly) | ecosystem: Environmental > Aquatic > Marine > Intertidal zone... | reverse complement strand
GGCCCCCGCGGGGGGCGGGGGGCGGGGCCGGGCGGGGGGGGGGGTGGGGGGGGGAGGGGGCGCGCGGGGCGGGGGGGGGGGTGGCGGCCGGGCCCACCGGCGGGGGGGCCCGGGGGGGGGGGGGACTGGCAGGGGGGGACTCGGAGGGGAAACCGGCCGACGACGGCGCCAGAGAAGTTGCGGTACCGAACGGGACACGGAGAGCGAGGAAAACGCTGGTTATTCGACGACTAGCGCAACGACGAGGCGACGGATGGCCAGAAGAGCGGTGGGGAGGCCCGAAATGCCGGCGTGCCGGGTCCCTATGGTGTTTCTGGCGCGGGACTCTCGCACCCCGGCGGGGCCCGCGTCGCCTGCTCTGGGGGCCTCACCTCCCCCGGGACGCGCCCGCGGTGTCGCATGCCGCGTATCCACGGCCAGCGCCCCGTCACTCTCGCTCGCGCGACCCCACCCGCCCTCCCGCCACGGGGACGCACTTCCCTCCAAACCGGCGATGAGCGCCACCTCCGCCGGGAAGGCGCTCGCGGGGGCGGTGGCGCGGTCCACGATCCCGCCAAAATTCTTGACGCTGGTGATCGTGCAGCAGGTGCCATCGCCAGCCCCGCGACGCCGCAGCGCACCCCCCCCCTTCCCCCCCACGCCTTCCCCCGCCGCCCCCCGAACCCTCCCCCCCCCACCGGGCCCCCCTCCCGTGACACGCTCCTCAGGGCGACCGCCTCCTCCTGGGCAGGAAGAAGCGCGGATTCGGGGAGGGCTACGTGAACGGCTTCGGCGGCAAGGTCGAGGCGGGCGAGACGGTGGTCGCCGGGGCCCGGCGCGAGCTTCTGGAGGAGGCGGGGCTGACGGCGACGGCGCTGGAGCACACGGGGGTGCTGAACTTCGTGTTCGACGACAAGCCGCAGCCGTGGAAGGTCTTCGTGTTCCGGTGCGAGTCCTTCGAGGGCACCCCGGCGCCCAGCGACGAGATGGAGCCCGTCTGGGTCGCCGCGGACGCCGTGCCCTTTGACCGGATGTGGGCGGACGATGTGTACTGGTATCCGCTGTTCCTGGGGCGCAGGCCCTTCGTGGGCACCTTCTGGTTCGAGAACACCCACGACATGGTCAAGAGGGAGCTCGCAGAGGTCCCGAGCGGGACCCTCGAGCTCCCCTCGGAGCCCCACTTCCCCACCCACGTCCCCGACAGCTGAGGCCGCCCCACGACGCGAGGGGGCGAGGGAGGGCGAGGGGGAGAGGGGAGGAGGGGGAGAGGAGAGGGGGGGGCGTGAGGGGGACGCGGGGGGCGGAGGGTCCCGTTCCAGTCCTTCCGCGGGGGCCAGGGCGCCCCCCTGGACCTCATGACCCGGGTGGTCCTCGAATCGCACGGGGACTGACCGCGCCCCGTTGAACGCTTCGATGGCGTCGCGGGACGCGAGCGAGGACCCCGTTCGCAGCCACCGCGCCGGCAGCACGCCCCCAAACAGCACCCCGGGCGGGGCCAGCGGCTCCCCGCCCCCGCCGCCCCGCCCCCCGTCGCGTCAGCTGCTCGACGTGGGCGTCAGATGCTCGTGTAGTGGTGCAGGCGGTAGAGGAGCACGCGGCCCTTGGCGTTCCCGACCGCCAGGAACCCGCACCCGGGGCTGAAGGCCGCCGAGTGCACGTACCCGATGGGGGTCTTGCTGGTGGGCCAGTTGGAGAAGACGGTGCCCGTCTCGGTGTGCACCACGCGGAGGGCGTCGCGCTCGAGCCGCGAGGCCATGGCGAGCATCTGCCCGTCGGGGCTGAAGCGGAGCGTGTCCACCGCGGTGGTGAGCTGCATCAGCGCCTTGGCCGGGGCGGGGGCGCCCGGCGCCGCGGGGAGCCCGGCGGGCGCCCCGGCCGCGCCGCCCGCGCGCGGCACGTCGGCCGCCCGGTACAGGTTGACGACGCCGACGTCGGACCCGGCCGCGTAGTGCCGCCCGCCGGGGCTGACGGCGACCGACGTGGCCTTGACGCACCCGTCGTCCACGAACCGCGCCAGGCACCGCCGCATGCGCAGGTCCCAGACGTGGACGACGCCGTCGTCGCCCGAGCTCAGGAGCTCCCGGCCCCCCGGGGCGAAGGCCACGTTGCGCGCCGTGCCGCTCATCTTGAGCTCCCCGACGCTGCACCGCGTCTTGAGCGAGAAGAGCGGGATCGACCCGCCGTCCCCGACGAAGGCCGCCAGGGGGTCCCCCCGGTGCTCCGACTCGTCCCCCTCCGTCACGGCGAACTTCTCCCAGGACCGCTCCGGCCTGCGCTCGTGTCGGGACCGGGGGGGGGAAGGGGCGTCTCGGCGCAGAGGTGGGGAGACGGGGGTAGAGCAGAGCAGAGCGGGGCGGGGCGGGGCGGGGCGCGGGGGCAGAGAGGGGCGCCCGGCCCTCACCTGCCGACGATGCCCTGGATGCGGTCGATCTGCGCCCGGTCGACGTCGTAGAGGTAGAAGTAGGGGCGGCGCCCGGTGCAGAGCACGGAGCCCCCGCCCAGGCAGAAGGCGGCCTGGTGGAGCGGGGCGTCCTGGAAGAAGACCGACTGGAGCTTGGGGTTTCTGACACCGTCGACGTTGAAGAGGCGGAGGTGCTTGTCGAGGCCCGCCGAGAGAAGGACGTGGCCGGACGGGTGGAACTCGACCGACGTCACGACGCTACGGTTGGGCTCGTGCTGGTTGGCGTCCTTCATCCGCGTCGCGTCCAGCAGCCCCTGGGGCAGCCGCGCGGCCGCGCCCCTTGCCTCGGTCAGGGCCCCGGCCTTGCGCAGCACCTCGTCAGCCGCCTCGTCCGCGGCCGAGCGCTTCTTCAGCTTGGCCCACTGCGGGGGGAGGGCGCGGGGTCGGGGAGGCGCTCCGGCAGGCCCCGGGCCGGCGGCGGGCCAGGCGCGGGCGAGTGCCGTGTGCCCTGAGGGGGCTCACCTTGGGTTCGCGGTGAAGCTTGGCGTGGTGTTTCCTGAGGCGGGCCTCGAACTCGGAGCCCGTGATCTCTGCCTCGTCCTCGGCTTCCCGGAGCTTCCGGAGCGTCTTGCGCTTCACCACGCTCGCCTGCACCCCCGCCGCGTCCTCGTCCACCCAGGCGGGGCGGCGCTTGGCGCCCTGGCCGAGCGCTGCCACGCCCGAGCCCGCCTCCTCCCCGGCCCTGCGGCGCGCGTCGTCCCGCGCGCCCGCGTCCTCGTCATATGAGTCGTCTCCGCGGGGGGAGGGGGCGGCGTCCTCCCCCCCGGAGAGCTCGGCCTCGGCTCCCGTCACACCCCCGAAGAGCTCCGAGGCCAGCGCGAGCTCCTGCGCGGTCGCACGGTCGATATAGTGGGCGGGTGTTGGCGCGCCACCGAGTCCCGGGTACGTTTGTGCAGGATGACGGGGTAGACCTGGCGCCGTGCGCCGTAGTCGACGAGGCAGGAGCCCGGAAAGGGGAGCAGCACCCTTTCCCCCAGACGGAGGAGAGAGGCGGCAGGCAGGGCGCGGCTGCCGAGGAGGTGGCGGCAGGGTTTATCGGTCGACTGGCAGAGTTACAGCGTTACCCTCCCATCAAGCGCCAGAGGATGACACAGATGCGACGAGAGGCGCGCCACTCGCGGTCCAGGGCGAGCGTCCCTCACCTTCTCCTCATCGAGGTGCCTCTTTCTCCCCATGGCACTTGTTTTTGGAGGCACGCGGGTCCGCGGAGTCTGAATATACGTCTCAAAGACGTGGATTGAGGGTGATGGTCAGACGACCCCGGTGGTGGTGCGGGGGATCGAGGAAAGGGTCGAGGGGGAGCAGGCAGCGCCACCCTAGAATTGGACCGGTTGTCTGCGCGCTTGTGGTGAAATCACAGGCTCAATACTCCGCGTCGGGTGTTTTGCGGACCAGAAACGCCACATGATATCAAAAGAACGTTGCCATGTGGTCCAGCGGGGCGGGGGGACCGGAGACGTCGGAAAACAGCAGCTGGGACGGGCGAAAATCCCCGGACGGGGCCGGCCCCTTCTTTGCCGTCGACCGAATCTGTCGGGAAGCATGTTCGGTGGTAAGTGCGGAGAAGCTACTCGCGCCTTGTTACAAGGCGGGACCGGATCGAATCAGGGGGCGCAAGGCGAGCTGCCCGGTAACGAATTCCTGGGCCCGAGTCCCGCTCGGCGGGGGGAGGTATCGAGGATCTGGACATCATTCGTCTTCTCTCGGGTCTACGAAAGCAGCGAGAGCGGCGGTATCTTCGATGTTTCCCGCCCAGTTGACGGGAATGTCGACCTCAAGGTGCGAGCACTGCCCTCCCAGTCCCGCCGCGACGAGGCCCTTGCGCGGCGTCGATCTCTGGGGAGTTGGCCACATCCCGGGCTGAGACACCAGTGGTTACCACCGCATCTCACTTTCGCGTCCCCACGTGCCTGCAATTGGCGCGCGGGTCGTCGCTTCCCGCGGGCCCCGTTCGACGGTCGTTGGGGCCGCCGTGGGCAGACCACCCACCTCGTGGCCCGCGCCGCAGTTGGCTCGTCGATGGGGGGCCGGTGCGGGCGCGTGTCCCCGCCGTGCGCGCGCCCGTCGCAGCCCACCTGCGGTGGGCCCCGGCCGCGCCCCCGCTCAGCGACGCTGCGGGACGGGGGCGGGGCAGTGGGGCGGGCGGGCGGCGCGCCTCAGCGGGGAGGCGCCTGCCCGCGCCGAGGGCACGGGCCCCCGGGGCCGGGACGGCGGGGGAGGAGGGTCTGGGGGCCGGATTCGGGGCCGACGGGTCCAACGGGGCCCGCGCCCCCCCCAGCATCGCGCTTGACACCGGCGATGCCCTGGCACCAGCGGCGGGGGAGCGGGTGGTGCAGCCGAGGAAGGGGGCCCTGGGGTGGGCCAGGGCGCTTTGGGCCTTCTCGCGGCCGCACACGATCGTGGGAACGGCCATCAGCATCGTCTCGGTGTCGCTCCTGGCCGCGGAGGGCGCCGCCGACCTCGGGGCGGCGTTCGCGGTGGGGGTCGTGACCGCCCTGGCCCCGGCGCTGCTGATGAACGTGGCGATCGTCGGGCTGAACCAGCTCTTCGACGTGGAAATCGACCGGGTCAACAAGCCGTACCTGCCCCTCGCGTCCGGGGCGATGAGCGCGGGGGAGGGCCGCGCCGTCGTGGCCGGGTGCGCCGCCGCCGCGCTGGCGCTGGCGTGGGCCAGTGCCAGCGCGCCGCTCCTCGCCACCGTGGCCGCGTCTTGGGCCCTCGGCGTCGCCTACTCCACCGACGTCCCCGGTCTCCGCTGGAAGCGCTTCCCCGTCGCCGCCGCCATGTGCATCCTCGCCGTCCGCGCCGTCCTCGTACAGGTCGGCTTCTTCCTCCACATGCGCCATGCCCTCGGGCACACGGGCGCCGCTGCGGGTGAGCCCTCCCCCTGTCCCCTGTCCCCTGTCCCCTGTCCCCGCGATCTTACGGCGACCACCGATCGCGTGTCGTCTGCTGCCTGCGCAGGCAACCTTGGGTTCATGGTGTCGGTGATGGTGGTGTACTCGGTGGTGATCGCGCTCTTCAAGGACGTCCCGGACGTGAAGGGGGACGAGCAAGCTGGCGTGCGGACGCTGAGCGTGCGCCTGGGCGCGGGGCGGGTCCTGCGGGTGTGCGTGGGGGCCTTGATGGCCACGTTCGGGGCGGCCGCGGCGTACGGGGGGTTCGTGTCCACGGCGGGGGCGCTGAGCCGGGCGGGTATGGCCGCGGGGCACCTGGCCATGGCGGCGCTCCTGTGGCGGCGAGCCGGGGAGGTCGACACGTCCAGCAGCGACTCCATGTACGGGCTGTACATGTTCGTGTGGAAGCTGTTCTACGCGGAGTACCTGCTCGTGCCGCTGTTCCGGTGACGCGGCGGTTTGAAGCCGCCGTCGTCGCGCGGGGTACGGGGTACGTCGCTGTATTCAAAGGTTCGCGGGGAATGCAGTCCGCCGCGAAGCGGCCTGGAGGCACTGCGCTACCGAAATGGAGGGGGGTCGAGGCCTCAGCGCTCGAGCTTCCAGCAGGCGTAGTTGTGCCCGCTGGTGGCGAGGTTCCACCGCCCCAGGGTCTTGGACTGGGGGCACCCGTTGGGCGACCAGTCGCCCGGCCCGATCTTGAGTGCCACGCGGTCGTCGATGGTCGCGGCGTACACGTCGGCCCGCGCCGCGCGCACGAACACCTTGGACCGCGCCGACAGGTTGCAGTCCTTGCGGACACGGATGAGCTCCCTGATGGCCTTCCCCAGCGCGCCCGAGTCGTAGTAGTGGTCGTAGAAGATGCACGGGGTCCCGGGGTGCGTGAGGAGGTAGGCGTACCCCTCCTGGAGGCGGGACGTGGGGAAGGGCCAGTGCTGGAGGGTGCTGCCCGTGTCGTGGTTCTCGAGGAAGGTGACGGCGCGGGAGGGCCACATGCCCATGACCCCCGGGGGGCGCCCCTCGGGGTCCACGAGCCGCCAGTACTCCATCCGCGACACGGCCTCCTGCAGGATGCCCTTGGTAGTGAAGTCGAACGCGGCGCACGTCCCCCCCGTGGAGTCGCACCAGTTGATGGTCCGCTGCCGGTGGGCGTCCTGGTTGTAGTCCAGCACCCCGTCCTTGTAGCTCATCGTGTCCCAGTACTCGCCGAACGCCATCACGGGCGCCGAGGCGTCCACGTACTCGCGGGACCACTTCCCGTCGTACCCCTTGACGAAGTCGAACCGCCACCCGTCAAAGCCCACCTTGCGCAGGTGGTTGAGCCAGAGGGCGATGTCCTTGCGCACCCGCTCCTGCGTGTGGTCCACGTTCGGGGCCGCCGTGTAGTCCTCCTCCTTCTTGAACGCCCCGGCCCCCGCGTACTGCGGGTTGTTGCTGCAGATGTGAGTGTGGTCCCACTGCATCCGCCCGCCAAAGCGGTTCCAGATGCCGTTGTCGTCCTGGAAGGTCGCGCAGCGGTGGTTGATCACGATGTCGGCGATCGAGATGATCCGCTGCTCGCGCATCTCCCGCAGCAGCGCGCGGAGCTCCCCCTCGTCCCCGTACTTGGAGTTGAGGTTCCAGAGGTCCCGGGGGAGGTACCCCTGGGACGACACGGCGTCGCTGCAGGGCGGGAGCCACACGGCCGAGATGCCGTCGGCGACCCACTCGTTGATCTGTCCGCGGAGCTTGTTGTACCAGTCCTCCCGGTACGACTCCCAGTTGAACCCCTGGAGGATGATCTCCTCCCCGCTCCCGGCCGCCGGGCCCGTGGACGTCGCCCCGCCCTTGGCAAAGAGGTACTCCCCGCCCTCCCCGCTCGTGTCCTTCTCCATCGGCTTCACCCCCACGTTCTTCCGCGACGCCATCAGCGCCTGCATCGCCGCCATCTTGCGCTCGAGCACCGCCGTCGCCTCCTCCCGGTCGTTGGTCAGCGTCTCGAGCGGCCCCGCCGCCGCGCCCTCCCCCGCCGACTGCAGCAGCGTCCGCTCCACGGCCACCAGCTGCCCGGCCGCCGCCGCCAGCTCCGCCGCCGCCAGCTCCAGCGTCGTCGCCGACTCCGCCAGCGCCGGGTCGATCCCCGCCTCGCTCACGATCCGCTTCACCTCGGGCGTCGCGATCGACCCGTAGATGGCGGCGGGCACCGACTTGCTGCTGCTCCCCACCACCGCTAGGATCTTCTCCTTGATGCCGGCGAACTGCGCGTGCGGGGTGGGACGGGCGGGTCTCCGTGGCCGGTCGCCCGGTGCCCGGGGGGGGGGGCGCCGCGGCCCGGTCGCGGGGCGGGGCGGGCCCCCGGCGCCTCACCTCGTCGGCGGGGACGCAGTCGCCGGCCTTGGTGCGGACGCGGAAGATGTCGAGGACCCGGCCGCTGTCGTCCGTCGAGATGGACGCCTCGCAGACCTCGATGTCGAGCGCGCTGAAGACGCTCGTCGTCGTCAACAGCAGCCCTGGCTCGTTGCGGCCCGTGATGGTGATGACGGTCAGCCCCTCCTCGGCGTCGTTGTCGAAGTCGATGCCGAGGCCCTCGGCCGCGCCCTCGCGGTCCTCGGAGGTCTCGACGGCGCCGGCCGTGGCCTTGCATATACGGAGGGTCTGCCCGGGGCTCCACACACCCCGGGTGCCCCCTAGCGTGTGCCTGCGGGGGCGGGTCGGGGCAGGGTGGGTTGTCGCGGTGTGCCATCGGGGGGGGGTCCGGCGCTGGCGGCGGGTGTCGGGGCAGGAGGAGGAGGGGCAGGGGCGTGTGGGGGGGCGGAATCCACTCACCTCACAGTAGGGGCGCGCTGCATGGGGAATCCGGACCTCGCGGGTAGCACGGGCGCGCCGCCCTGCTCGACTCCAGTCCTGCAGGGGGGAGGAGTCCGAGGGGTATCCATTCGTGCCGGCCAAGGGAGGGTCCCGGTGGGGGGTCCGGGCTTGGCGATGTGTCGGAAGGGACAAACCGACAGCCTGGGTAGGAACGTCGAACTAGGTTGGCGCGGCCGGGGGGTGCAACTCCCCCCAACTTTCCGGAAGGCGACCCCCGCGGGAGTCGCCCGTGCGCCGCGAGGGGTGTGAATATCGCCGCATCCCGCTTTCCGCCGCGACATTTCGTCAAAATAAGCAGAGACGTGTGATTTTCTGGGGGAATGTTGACCCAGGCGGCAGGAAAGCGTGTCGCCGTTCGCGACTCCCTCCACAAGCGTGCATACGAAATTCCCCGCGCGTAGTCGCCATCAGAGGGTCCTGGTGGACGTGTCTAGGCGATTTACACGCGCACGGGGGAGGAAAGGGTCCTGGACGCGGTGCCAGGGGGGGGGGCGGGAACCATCGGGGGGTCTCACCTGCACCGAGAAAGCGTCTGCCGCCCTGCTCCGCTCAGCGTATGGCTCAACATCTTTGGCGCAACGGAAGGGTCGTTCGGATCCGGTTCCCTGCGGACCGCCCCGTCTGTGGCTGCCCGGTTCTCTTGGAAGAGCGCCCCTATCCTGGTCCCCTCTCAACGAAGTGGGAAGGGTCTGGCCTGGGCGGTGCGGGATAAACCTCGCCGATTCCCGCCTCGGATGAGAAGCCTGCCCCCCGACTCAGCTTTTCCCGCGCGCCCGATCCCGAGAGAAAGAGACGCGACTCTCCAGTGAGCGTGAGGGGTGGAGCCCAACGTGAGAGCGGGGAAGCGTGGGCGGTACGCGGTACCCACTGTATAACGCCTACAGCGTGGCGGCGAGGGGCGCGGCGAGCGCTCTTGAGCAGGGGGACGGCGTCGCGACGGCCCCCGCGGCGTCTCACCCTGCCCACGGCATTCCGGCCCCGGGTCGGGCACAGCCCAGAACTCAGGGGCTCCCCCGCCCCGGGTTCTGGGCAGGGGGGAGCGTTGAATTGGAACGGCACCGGTACGTGCAGGATAAGATTTGTCTTTCAAGGGCGAATCGATCACTCGCGTAGAGAAGCATGAGTCTCAAGGCCGTAGGTTTCCCGACCAAGGCCTCCCCCGGCACCAGGGTGGGCGGCTCGGGGGCTGCCGCCGCGCCGCGGGGAGCCCTGTCGGCGTGCCGCGCGCGTGCCAGGAAGGACAAGCCCGGTCCCAAGCCGTCGTGGCTCGGTGAGCGCCCCGAGACCGAGGGCGAGGAAAATAAACCCCGGAGGGTGCCTCTCCTGGCTGGGCGCCATTGCCCCGGGCCCCGGCCCCGGGGGGGGACGACCTCCCCCCCGGGGCCTACCAGAGCCCTTCTCACCGCCACATCCCCCCGTCCCCGCCCGCAGCCATGTCTAACGAGGACCTGGACGCCATGCAGTCCCGGCTCGAGTCGATGGACTCGCTCTCCTCCCTCACTGCCGAGGAGCGGCGCGAGCGGTGACCCTCCCGCGCGGCGCCCCCCCCGCCCCCGCCCCCCCGTCACCCCCCCTGCCCGCCCGCGACCGCGACCCGCCCCCGCCCCCGCAGCCGCGCCGTGGACGACGCCGCCGCGGCCGGGGACGAGCACCTCCGGTGGGTTGACGTGCACCTGTTCGGGGGGCAGATGGAGCGCTGGACCAACAGGGACCGCACCGGCATCACGCTCAACCGCGGGGGTCTCGGGAAGGGCGAGGTCCGCTGGTACCAGGTCGCCGTCCGGGGGGCGGTGAACCGCGTCATGGAGAACCTGGAGGCTGACATCCAGGTGAGCGGGCGGGAGGGGGGTGCGGGGGGGGGTCGCTGGCGCCCTGGGGTCGGGCGCTTGGCCGGGGCTTGTGCGCGCGGCGTGCGTCGGGGGGGGAGGGGGGGGGCGTCCTGGGCCCTTCAGTCCGGCACCTCGCCGGAGGGGGCGGGGGGGACCCCGCCCCGCCCCGCGACCCCGCCCGCGGGCTCCTGGCCGCTCCTGGGCCGCGACCGGGGCCGCCAGCGAGAGCCCCCCCACCCCAACTGACTTGGCCTGGGGCTTACCGGGGTCCACGTTGGCGCACACAATCAGGTTACCTACCGCCCCGCCTCGCACCCGCCGCAGGCGCTCCCCGTGGGCCGGGACGAGGAGCCGCGGCGCGCGCGGTGCTGGCTGCCCGAGAAGAAGTTCAAGTACTTCAACCCCCGCACGAAGAAGGACTCGTACCGCACGGCCCGGATGAACGAGGGCATGTGCTTCCTGCTCGAGTGCGTCATGGACAACGAGACGTACGAGCTGATCAAGAGCAACCCGATGGTCCAGGCGTTCGCGTTCAAGGAGCTGCACGCCGGGGAGGAGTTCCCGAAGCCCTGCGACGACGAGTACATGGAGCGCGTGCGGGAGTGGGAGGCCGACGAGGACCCCCAGGTGAGTGCCCGGGGCGGGGGGGTCCCGGGGGGGGCGGGCGGGGGGGCCGGGGGAGGCCTGACGGGACGGGGTCGCCGCGCCGTGGGCCGCAGGGGGAGACGCAGTGGCAGTACGAGCGGAT
>Ga0181582_10004934_pt1 | contig 10758 bp, 7 predicted proteins | sample 071ome_32_FD_132438 | JGI IMG/M metagenome (GOLD analysis project Ga0181582, IMG submission 132438) | Coastal salt marsh microbial communities from the Groves Creek Marsh, Skidaway Island, Georgia - 071405AT metaG (megahit assembly) | ecosystem: Environmental > Aquatic > Marine > Intertidal zone... | reverse complement strand
TTTTCGACGCCGCCGAGCGCGAATTGATGAAATCGCTCATGAAACCGTCACACGCCGACGCGCGCGCACGAATTCGACGCGTCGCGCGGACATGTCGTCGAATGACGCGAACGCGCGTCGTCGTGCGCGTCCGCCGCCGCCGCCGCCGCCGCCGCCGCCGTGGGTGGCGTCGGGAGCGTGTCCCGCGTACATTACAATCGACGGCGCGGCGCACCTCGCGTCGACGACGACGACGACACCGAGGACGGTGGGCGCGATGCACCACGCGGCGATGTGGACGCCGACGCCGTCGACGCGTGCGTACGTCCCGCCGGGGGCGCCGGGTGGGGGTGGGTATCGCGTGGCGGGCGCACCGGAGACGACGCGCGTCGGGACGGCGCGCGCGCGAGACGGCGGCGGCGACGCCGGGACGACGACGACGACGACGACGATGGGGACGGGTGGGGGTGGGACGGCGTCGACGGGGACGTCTCTTGGACGCGCGCGCGCGGCGATGGACGCGTCGGCCACCAAAAAGAGACGAACGTCGGCGTCGAACGACTCCGCCGCCGCCGACGTTTCGGAACTGCGACCGGCGGACCCGACGCGTTTGTCCGAGGACGTGCGCAAGTATCGCGAGGAACGCGCGAAACACTGGCCGAGCGATCGTAACGTCAGGGCAAAGTTGGAGGCGGGGGAGGAGGAACGCGCGAGTGAGGCGCGTCGGCGGCGGTTGAGGGAAATTTTAGCGAAACAACGCGAGATGGGACACTTTGAGGCGTCGCAGGAAATCGGAGAGGACGGCGACGGCGTCGTGGAGCCGCCGCCGCCGACGACGGAGGGCGGCGGCGCGGCGTCGACCAAGGTGTGTCGATTTTGGTTACAGGGCGGGTGTCGCAAGGGCGCCGCGTGCGATTTCAAGCACGCGTCGGCGCCGAGCAGCGATCAACGCTGTCGATTCTTCGCGCGCGGGAGGTGTAAATCCGGGTCGAGGTGTCCGTTTAAGCACGAACTCGCGGAGAAAAAGACGACGTCGGTGGAGGGTGGGAATCCGCAGACGCTGTTGAAGAAGCTCTTGGACAAGGAGATTCGAAGAGACGAGGGGCGGTTGTTGCAACTGTTTCGATTCTTCGTCAATAACGACTTTTTCGCCGACGCCGGGTCGACGAAGGCGCTTTGGATGTTTCCGTGGGTGGACGAGAGCGTGAAAGTGGTCGATAAACGCGCGGCTCTGGCGTCGTTACCACCCGTGGACGACGAGGCGGACGAGGACGAGAGGAAAATCGCGGAGACGGCGCCGCCGCCTCGCGAAAAAGTCGCCGACGAGCATCGCCGGGAGCGTCCCGACATGGGCTTTTTCGCCGCGTACGACAGCGACGAGGGATCGGAGAGCGCGAGCGAGTGATTCGCGCATTTGTTGTAAGATACCGCAGGCTTTTCGCGAAACCTTGAATCAAAGCTATCGTTTATTCGTGTACATTCGTCGTCGTCGTTCTCTATCGTCTACTTCTATTGTTATAGTTTCGGTTATTGCGGTTATTGTATCTTTGCCCCTGATTCCCTCTCGCTCGCGGACCGCCGTGTTGCGTCGGCGCGTCGTGCGGCCCACCGCCGCCGCCGCGTCCACCGTCGTCGTCGCTTCGTCGACGTTTCCCGAGATTGGACTGCGGCGGCGGCGGCGGCGGTTGCTGTCGGCGCGGTTGCTGCTGTCGCTCCCGCCCGTCCCTTTGATTTTGAGGCGGTCCCCGCGAGCGGTCGTCCTGATGCCGAGGCGGCGGTGGGTTTTGGCGACCGCCTCGCACCACGGGCTGGTCGCGACGAGGTTGGTGATGGTCTCGCGGCGAGGGCGCCTGTTGCCGCGGCGGCGGACGCACCGCGCGCGCCTGCTGTTGAGGCTCGCGGTCTCGGTAATCTCTTCCGCGCCCGCCTCGTCCGCTTCGTCCGCCTCGTCCGCCTCGTCCGCCTCGTCCACGACGATCGTCTCGCCGTTGACTCGGTCCGTCCGCGCGTTTGTCCGACTCTGGCGTCGTCGTCGCCGGTTTTTCCTCGGTCGTCGTCGTCGTCGCCAGTTTTTCCTCCGGCGTCGCCTCGGCGCGTTCTTTTTCCTCGACCGGTTTCTCCGTCTTCACCTCCGGCGTTTTCTCCTCGATCGGCGTCGCTTCCGCCTCCACCTCCGCCTCGGCGGGCGCCTGGTCGTCGGTGTCCGCCGCGCCCGTGTCCATGGCGTCCTCGACCGGGGCGGCGTCCGTCGTCTCGGGGGCGTTCACCGTCGCCGCCGCGCACGCCGCGCGCGCCTCCTCGGCGAGTTGTTCGAGCTCGCCTTCGATGGGTTCAATCTTCGTCGAGAGCACGTCTCGTCGCTCGTCCATCGCCTCGCCCTCGTTCTCGTTTTCCTTCTCCGGTTTCGGCGGACGCGGATCCGGCACGCCCAAGAGTTCCGGAATGACGCTCTCCAATCCCTCGGCGGTGATTTTCGGCAACAGGTGCATGTGGTCGGCGGAGATCAGTCGCAGCGCTCGCCAACGGAACACCGGATCGTTCACACGTCTGTATTGCTCCTCGACGTCTTGCGCGGGGTCCATCTCGATGATGCACGGACCGAAAAACTCTTCCAACGTCGGCGGTTTGAGCGCGTCGCTCGTGTCGCCCAAATTCCACAGTCGGTTGAGTTCGTCGTAACCGAAATCGTGCTTGAGATTCGGATCCGAGGGCGGGTATTGATCCGGCGGCCACTGCGAGTACTTTGGATCGTAATTCTCGGGCATCGGTTCCGTCTCAAAGTCGATGGGCGGTTTCTCAAAGCTCGGACATCCGTCCTCTTTCCATTTTCTCCACCCGGCTTCGTCCTCCACCAGCGACGAGACGAGCGTCGCCGTCGTCTCGGCGCCCGGTCCCGTGCGTTTCAACAGTTCCATCGCGCGATCGGACATCTCCTTGATCTCGTCGTCGACGACGTGCTCGGCGTACTTCTCCGTGCCCACGTGGTCGAGGAAAAACACGCACTGAATCAACACTTGGCGCCGAAACAGGTAATCCGTCATTTGCAGCGGCAACAGCCGACGCGCGGTGAGGAAACGCATGCCGATCAAATCCGCGATTTCCGATCCCACCGGCGCGTCCACCGTCATCGCCGTCTCACCGATCGGGTGTTCTTCAAACTTTTCCAAGACGACGCGCAGCGCGGCGCAAAACGTGTTCCACGCGCCGTCCTTGGTCATCGTCTCGGGAGGATTTTGAAAGTAGAGTTGAAGCGACCAAAACGTCTTGTGAAACGCCTCGTCCGCGCCGAACGCGCCGGTATCGTCCGCGTCGACGACGTCGTTCGCGTCGTCCTCCACCACCTGCACGTCGTCCGCGTCCATGGCGTCCCCATCGTCGCTCGCGTCTCGCACCCACGCCTCTTGTTCAAAAATCGGCGTCACGTTTGGATTCGGCGTCCCGCTCAAATTCAAACCCGAGCGATCGCTCACGCCCATCAACCAACTCATGAGCACAGAAGCTCGTCCCTTTAACCTCGCCTCGCGCATCCCTCGTCCCGCGCATCGCTTCATGAGCGCGATGAGCGTGCGAAGCGTCGTCAATTTCCCTCGTTTCCACACGCGCTCCTCGCGCATTCGACTCTTTCGCGTCTCGCACCAACACACGAGATCCAGCGCCTCTCGCAGCGTGCACGCCTCCATCATCACCTCGATCGTCGTGAACAACGGCGCACCGCTCACACCGCACGATTCCACGAGCGAGAGCGCGCTGTCGAGGAGTCTCGCCGCCACGGACGTCCCGAACGCGTCGGCGCGCTCCTCCGAGCTCCCAAAGTAATCCTCCTCCTCGTCCGAGATGACGGGCGCGCCCTCGGTCGTCGCGCGCATGAGCGCGACGCCGCGCTCGCGCGTCTCTCTCGCGAGCGTCACCGCGGCGCGATGGTAGGCGTGCTCGACGCACGGCGTTTCCGACGTCGGCAGAGGATCGTCCGCGTCGGGGACGCGCTCAAAGACGTTCGCGCGCGCGAGGGCGGCGGTGGACGACGTCGGGTCCACGGGCGCGGAACCGTTGCGCGCGAGGGAGAGGAGGGAGTCCTCGAGCGCGCGCGCGCGACGCGTGAAGTCGGACGTCAGCGCCATGGCGCGCGCGCGTCGGCGTGTGAAGACGGTTTTGAGCGACGGCGAGTCTCGTGCTACAAAAGCGTCGCGTCTAAAGCGCTAGGATCGAATGGCGCGCGCTGGCGCGCGTCTAAAAATGTACTAGAATGTGTGGCGCTCACGGGTCTCGCTCCCATTCGTAGGGTTCGTCGGAGCCGTCGCGCCACTCGGCGACGGAGCGCTGGAGAAAATCATAGTCGGGCGCGTCGGCGGCGCGTAAACTTCGTGCGTGCGATAGCACCCGCTCGAAAAAGTCAACGTCGTCTTCGTAATCGTCCGGAACGCGACCGTCGTCGACGCCGAAGGGGGTGAGCAGGGCGGCGCCGGAATCGACGGCGCGTTTCGCCTTGGCGAGCTCACGCACGTCCACCTCGCGTTCGTCGGTATCGAGCGCGCGAGACCAGGGTAAACGGCCGGTTCGAAGGTACGCGAGCGTGTAAATCGCACTCTCCAAGTCGTCTCTCGGCGCCATCTTCGCCCCGGCGTCGACGTTGGGGCTGGAGAAGAGAAGAGTTCCTCGCCAGTCTTCTCGAGAGACGTCCTCGTCGAGGCGAGCGATGTCGTCATCGTCGAAGCGTATCGCCTCGCCGAAATCCACCAAGACGATCCCATTTCGTCTTGCACCGCCGACATGAACCTCCGTCAAGAGATTATCTGGCTTGACGTCGCCGTGCACGACGCAGTTTCGATGACACGCCTCGAGAGCGGTGAACAGACGTTTGGCGACGCGCGCCGTCGTGCACCTCGAAAACCCCGTTCCCATCGTCACCCGCTGACTGATTTGTTCCAGACTCTCCCCGAGTAAATTCATCACCATCACTCGAGCCTTTTGTCCCATCACCGTCTGTCGCCCGCACCACAGGGGTTTCGGAAAACATCTGGAATCGTCGGCCGACAGCGTTCGCAACAACGAAAATTCCGCCTTGAGCGCGTCCTCATCCGCGACGTCCACCACCTTCACCGCCACCGGTTCGCCCGTCGACGCGTCTTTCGCCTTGAAGATGCGTCCGTACGCTCCGGAGCCGAGGACTTCGGCGGTCTCTCTCGCGCGAACCAAGTCGCGTTCCAACGCCGCCACCGCATCCTTCAATCTCAATTTTCTACTCTTCATCGCCCGCACCTCCAAATCGCTCGCGTACGCCGCCTCCGCCTCTTCCAACTCGGTCGCGATCTGCGCGTGCAAGCGACGTTCTCGCTCCAACGCGCGCTCGATGGCCTCCACGCCGCCGCCGCCGTCTCGGTCGACGCGCTGCATCTCTTCGAAATCTCGATGGTGCAGCGCCCGCCTCGCCTTTCTCGATCCCAAGATGGCGTGAAACGGTTCGATGACGTACGAACGTTCGGTCGGCTTGACTCCGGACGCGCGCTTCGACGCGCTCGCCGAGATTGAGGGGCGTCCCCGCGTCCGAGCGCTCGAGCTCATCTTTCGTCGGAAATCGCGTCCCGACGAGGCGTCGACGACGCGCGAGACGCGCGCGCGCGTCGCGTGCGTCATCCTTCGCGTCACTCTCCACCGCCCGAGCGTCTTCACGACGTCACGACGTCGACGAGTGACGCCGAGTCAGTCCTCGTCGTCATCCGGTTCGTCCGGGACGCCGAACCGCCGACGCAAAAATCTATTATAGACGTACCGATCACCGAAATCCATGTCGTACCACGCGTTGACGGCGACGTCGAACTCGTGCGTCCCGCCGCCTCGCACGCGGTGGTACCACATGCTCGGAATGTACAGCGTCTCGCCCTCTACGAGTTCGATTTCGACGCTCGCGTGCGCGCGGCCGAGCGGCGAGTGGTTCAACGCGTCCTCGTCGCCGTATATCGGCGCACCCTCGTCGTCGACGTCGAGCGCCGACCAACACACGCGTCTCGACGTCGAACTCGGACGCATTCGTATTCGCCACGACGCGCGTCCATCGCCCGCGTCTCGTTCGCGCTCGAAGACGGCGGGCGCGCACGAGACGAATTTCATCGCCGCGACGTCGCACGGCGGTCGCAAACTAAACCTCTTACTTCCACGCACGACCGTGTACAGGTTTTCATAGTGATCCGCGTGATAACTCGTCGTCGACGCCGCGTTCCCGATCCACAGATTCACCGCCTCTAACCGTCGCTCGCCGAACGCGTCTCGCGCGAATGGAAACTCAAACGCGTCCCAGTCGACCGAGCGCGACAGACTCGTTCGCCGCAAATTATCATCCTGTCCAGACAGATACAACACCTCCTCCGTCGTCGGTCGTTCAAACCAATCGAACAACGCTTTCACCGTCATCGTCGTCGTCGCCGGTTCGACGAAGAGAACGTCGCCGGCGTTCGCGTTCGACGCCGCCGTCTCGCCTCGCGCGTTCACCGTCACCCGCCCATCGCGCGTCGCGACGTACACCGCGTCCGCCCTCCCCCCCGGGGTGACGTTCACGTTCACCTCGACGTTTTCGCCGCCGACGCTTCGCGCGAAGCCGCGTCGATCGACCCACTCGCGACGCGCGCGCGACAGCGCCGGGGACGTTTCGAGCGCGCGCGCCGACATCACGCACGGCGCGTTCGCGCCGACGCACCGCGCGAACTCGAGCGCGGACGGCGCGTCGTCGAACCGAACGCGCGAGACGACGCCGTGCGCGCGCGCGGACGCCATGAGTCGATCGGCGTCGCGCGCGGCGTCGCCGCCCATCGCGCGGTCGTTGGGCGCAACCGTCGAGTGACGACAGAGAACGCCGCGCGCCGTCGTCCCGCGACTCGACTCGACGGCGTCGACTGGACGCGCGCGCGATGGCGTCGTTGATGACGTGTCTCGTCGCGCCGGTGACGTCGTGTCTCGGGAGCTGCGTCGGGAGTTGCGCGTGCGCGGCGATGCCGACGAGGGCACCTCCCGCGCGCGCGGCGTACGCGGCGCTCTTCGCGTCGGCGACGATCGCGGCGTGGTGCGCGAGGGACGAGGGGGCGAAGACGTTGGAAAAGTGTGCGTGCGCGCGCGCGCGTCGCGAGAGCGCGTCGTCGGGGGAGACGCGTGACGCGGGTGGTGGTCAACGGTCGAGCCGAGGGGCGGCGCGCGCGGGGACGGAGACGACGCGCGCGCGCGTGGCGACTGACGACGCGCGCGTGATTTCGTGTGTGCATCGTACGCGCAGGGATCGGACGAGGCGGTGCGGCGAGCGCGGCGTGGTTCAAGACGCAGGCGGTGTATCGCGTCTCGTGCGCGACGACGTGTTTTTTTCTCGCGCTCGCGGCGGCGTTGTTCGGGACGAAGGATCGGTCGGATCCTCGAGACGCGGGGATTCATCGAGGACACTGGGGGTTGAAATTGTTGGCGTTCGCGGCGTTGCAGGGGATGACGATGTGTTGGGCGAGCGATGAGAGCATGGAGGCGTACGCGTTTTGCGCGCGTTTGGGATCGGGCGTGTTTTTAGTGATTCAGATGATCATCGTTTTAGACGTCGCGTTCGCGTGGAGCGAGTCGTGGGCGAGCGGTGAACACTGGGGATGGATTGCGGGTCTCTTGGCGTCGACGGTGGGCATGTACGCGGCGACGATCGCGCTCTTCGTGGAGATGTACGCCGCGTACGCGCCGAACAGAGAGTGTCGACGCAACGTCGCCATGATCACCTCCGTCGCGGTTCTGTGCGTCGTCCTCGCCGTCATCACGTTCCATCCGTCGTCGCGGGAGGGATGTTTGTTACCGTCGGCGGCGGTGACGTTGTATTGCGCCTACCTGTGCTACTCGGCGTTGGCGTCGGAACCGTCGACGTACGCGTGTCGACCGCGAACCATTGCCGACGCCGACGAGGCGCTGAGAAAACCCGCAAATTTGGTGACGACGATGTTCACGCTCGCATCCGTCGTCTACGCCGCCGTGCGCGCGGGAGAGAGCAATTTCTGGGACATGGAACCGTCAAACGAGGGTGGAGAACTCCGCGAAGTGCTCAACGACGGCGACGACGACGACGACGACGACGACGACGAGGCTCGAGGTCCGGTCAAGTATTCGTACAGTTTCTTCCATCTCATCTTCGCCCTCGCCGCGATGTACACCTCCATGCTCCTCACGGGATGGGGCACGCGACGCGAGGACGACACCGAAGCCGTCGGAAACGATTGGACGAGCGTGTGGGTGAAATTTTCGAGCGTGTGGGTCGCCGGCGCGCTCTACGCGTGGTGTCTCGTCGCCCCCGCGCTCTTCCCAGATCGTGAATTTTGATTGTTTCGTTCGCTCTTCGATTGATTCGTTCGCTTGATCGAGCGTTGTGATATTACATGTCGTACTAGCCGCCGCCGCCGCCGCCGCGCGCGCCGCGTCTACGCTCTCGCCCGTTGCGCTTCAATTTTATACTCCTCGGGCACCGCGTCCATCGGCGCGTTGGCCAACAACCAATCGAGCGCCGCGATCTGTCGCTTCTTCGCCGTCGCCGCGTCCCCGTTCGCGTCGCTCGTCGCCTCGATCGCCGTCTCCGCGTCGCTCGTCGCGAATCCCCACTTGCACAGCGTCTGCAACGCCTTCGCCTTGGTCGAGCTCGGATCCGTCGCCGCCGCGTTGGCTTGCTTCTGCGGCTTGACGACGACTTGCGGCTTCGGTCGAGGTTTCGGCGCCTCCACCGGTCGACGCACGTTTCGAGGCGCCGGCGCCGGCGTCGGCGGCGTCGCACGTCGAGGTTTCGGCGTCTCGACGGCGTCGGCGGACGTCTCCTCGTCGTCGGCGTACTCGTCGTCGGCGTACTCCTCGTCCTCGTACGCTTCGTCCTCGTACGCTCGCGTCGACCTCCCGCCTACATCCCGACGATTCCGTCGCTCGTTCCGAACCTCCGACAGCGCGTCCAACACGCCCACCACGGCGTCGTACCCGCCGCCGCCGTCTCGACCGCGCCGTCCCGACGTCGTCCCGAACTCGCGCTTCCCGAGCAACAGCCCCGCGCCGTCGGCGTAGGACTCATCGAACGAGCCGTACAGCGCGAAATCATCCGCGTACTCGGCCCCACCGCGTTCGTTCGATCCACCGCCGCGTCGCTTCTTCTTCGCCTCGACGACGACGACGCGTCGTCGTCGATCGCTCGTCGTCCTCGTTATCCGCGTCACGGCGACGCGAACGCATCCACCTCGCGCGATGACGGTCGACATGTCGACGCGCGCGCAAGATCGAGTAAATTCGACTCTCGTCGACGTGTGCGCGCGTCGACGCGCGCGACGGCGGTGACGCGCTCGCGGCGCGCGATGGATGACGCGTCGACGTGAAGTCCCGCGCGAGGGACGGTGGATTTCTAAACCCTAAACGATCACTAAACCCTAACCGAGCACGCTGTCCCCATACGCGCGAATCAAACAAACGACGAGTCATGACCCAATGGGGAGTCCCCCACTCGCCGTCTCGAAACGTCGGTCGGCCTTCTCGCGGAATATTCTTTCCAATCCTTCACACGCCGACGCCGACGACGCGAACGACGCGACGCGCCGACGCGCGCGATGACGAAGACGACGAAGATCGGTATCAATGGATTCGGCCGCATCGGTCGATTGGCGTTTCGCGTCGCGTACGACGATCCGAGTTTGGAGATCGTGCACGTGAACGAGACGCCGGGCAGCGGCGCGTCGTGCGCCTATCTCGGCGAGTTCGACAGCGTGCACGGGCGATGGAGTAAAGGGTTGCGATTCGACGACGAGAAGTCGTGTCTGCGCGTGTCGGACGGGCGCGAGATCGGGTTCTCGGCGTGTGAGGATCCGGAGGATGCGCCGTGGGCGGCGGCGGGGTGCGAGATTGTGTTGGAGTGCACGGGGGCGTTTTTGAAGATGAAAAAGCTCGAGAGCGCGTATTTCGGGGAGAAGCACGGATCGGTGGTGAAGAAGGTGGTGGTGTCGGCGCCGGTGAAGTGCGAGGGGGCGTTGAACGTCGTGTACGGGGTGAATCACGAGGAGTACGACGCGACGAAGCATCGCGTGTTGACGGCGGCGTCGTGCACGACGAATTGCATCGCGCCCGTCATCTCGACGATTCATAAAGAGATCGGCGTGCATCGCGGAAGTATCACCACCGTGCACAACGTGACGAACACGCAGTCGATGGTGGACGCGCCGAACGTGAAAAAGGATGATTTGAGACGGGCGAGGAGCGGTTTGGTCAACTTGGCGCCGACATCCACGGGGAGCGCCACGGCGGTGCAGCTCATCATTCCCGAGCTCAAGGGTAAATTGAACGGTCTCGCCGTTCGCGTGCCTCTCATCAACGGGTCGCTCACCGACATCGTCCTCGAGACGAAGCGTCCGGTGACCGTGGAGGAGGTGAACGCGATTCTCAAAAAGCACTCCGAGGAGGGGCCGCTCGTCGGCATCATGGGCTACGAGGAACAACCGCTTGTGTCGACGGATTTCATCAACGACACGCGATCTGGGATCGTCGACGCGCAATCCACCATGGTCGTCGACGGCACGCACTTGAAACTGTACGTGTGGTACGATAACGAGTACGGATACTCGTGCCGCATGGTGGACGTCGTGAAGATGGCGGCGGCGTCGATTTAATAATACTACCGGTACGTACCGGTACGTACCGGTAGTAATTAGCCAAAACTAGTACAGTACGTACCGGTAGCACTATTTTTAATTACAAGCGAGATCAGCATTCGCAATCCGCGAATTGTTTACACTTGGGTTCATCCCTCGGGGG
>Ga0181582_10004928_pt1 | contig 10762 bp, 10 predicted proteins | sample 071ome_32_FD_132438 | JGI IMG/M metagenome (GOLD analysis project Ga0181582, IMG submission 132438) | Coastal salt marsh microbial communities from the Groves Creek Marsh, Skidaway Island, Georgia - 071405AT metaG (megahit assembly) | ecosystem: Environmental > Aquatic > Marine > Intertidal... | reverse complement strand
GGTGTGAATGGTGCTGCTGCCCAATTGCTGGTTACAAAGGCCTTTCAGCTAGCCGATGCCTCGCTTATCGCACCAGTGGATTTTGTGCGATTGCCGCTTGTTGGGGCAATTGGTTTCTTGTTTTTTAGTGAAGTGCCTAGCTATGCCACATGGATTGGCGCGGCATTGATTTTTCTAGCTTTGATGTTGACCACCTATAGTGGGCGGACCACCGCTCTTATTAGGTAGCCTCGTCTAATATTGGAACAAACTAGTGAGGTAAATGGCACTGCAATCTTAAACAGGATTTAAATCAACCTAAACCAAGATTCCTGTCCATTTCCATGCTGGCGTTCTTATGCCAAAGTCTGCAGCAATTTTGGCATGACAAAAGACTAGCTGCATTTAAAAAGGAGGAAATACTAGATGAAATTTAGCACTTATCTTAAAGGTGGTTTGATATCGTTAATGATAGCCTTACCAGCAATGGCAAATGCCAAGGGTGTCACAATTGTTCTTTCTGAAGAGCTGGATATCGTTGACCCCTGTGAAGCCTCTCGTTCCAACATAGGACGTGTGGTATTGCAGAATATTTCAGAAACAATGACTGAACTACACCCGCAAAATGGCCTTCAGCCTCGCTTGGCAGAAAGCTGGGAAGATATGGGGGGCGGTACCTGGCGCTTTAATCGGCGTCAAGGGGTGAGCTTCTCAGATGGCAGCGCATTCGATTCTGCAGATGTAGCTCACTCACTTGCCAGAATAAAGAGTGACCAGCTCTCTTGCGAAATCGGGGCAAAATATTTTGGCGGGATGGAACTTTCCACTAAAATTGTAGATGACCACACCATCGATATCACAGCCAATCCAGCACAGCCAATTCTGCCACTGCTGCTGTCCACTGTGACAATGATGCGTTCAACTGAACCAATGGATGCTTATGTTAAAACACCGATTGGCACCGGGCCCTATACTTTTGACCAGTATATTCGCGGAATGCAAATCAACCTTTCAGCAAACCCAAATTATTGGGGTGAAGCTGGAAGCGTCACAAAAGCAAAATATATTTTCCGCTCAGACAGTGCGGTTCGGGCTGCGATGGTTGCAGCTGGTGAAGCTGACATAGCTCCGAATATCGCTCTACAGGATGCAACAGACGGGAATACAGATTTCTCTTACCCGAACTCTGAGACTGTCTATATGCGTATTGATCATGAAGTGGCCCCGTTAAATGATGTGCGGGTGCGTAAGGCGCTCAATCACGCTGTTGACCGGGAAGCTTTTGTTGGCTCAATTCTGGCCAATGGAACTTTGCTGGCAACCGGCATGACTCCGCCATCCACCATCGGCTATAATCATGACCTGAAGCCTTATGCCTATGATCAGCAAGCTGCAAAATCGCTGATGGCTGCGGCAAAGGCAGATGGCGTGCCAGTCGATACTGAAATCCGCCTTATCGGGCGCATTAACAATTTTGCTAATGTTCAAGAAACCATGGAAGCTTTGCAATCCATGTTTAATGATGTTGGCTTCAATGTAAAATTGGAAATGTATGAAGTTGCGGAATGGTTGGAATATTACTCAAAGCCATTCGCCGATGATCGGGGACCCATCATGGTAGAAGCCCAGCATGACAATGCCAATGGCGACCCTGTCTTTTCTATGTTCTTCAAATATGCTTCTGAAGGCCTGCAGTCTGGCATCAATGATAGCAAACTGGACGCCATGATTGCTGATGCAACATCAGCTACTGGAAGCACACGCGAAGCGAAGTGGAAAGACACTTTCAAATACATCCATGAAGACCTTGTCGGGGATGTAATGCTGTTCCATATGGTAGGCTTTAGCCGGGTAAATGACCGTCTGGACTTTACCCCATCTATTCGTACCAACAGTGAATTGCAATTGTCACAAATTGCGTTCAAATAAGACCTGACATCAGACAGGGATGGGTCTGTCCCATCCCTGTCTATTTTTTGTTTTAAGGAGCTCTTTATTGTGAACGCATTTTTATTAAAGCGCCTTTTTACAAGTGCTGTTTCTTTAATTTTGCTAATTATTTTAGTGTTTTTTTTAGTACGTCTCACAGGCGACCCAGCTTCTTTATTTTTGCCTGTAGATGCCTCAGAAGAAGCCCGCGAAAAATTCCGTGAACTCAATGGGCTAAACGATCCTATCCTGGTTCAGTTTTTTCGATATATCGGTGATTTGGCTCAGCTAGATTTTGGAACATCCATGCGCCGGGCAGAACCCGCGATTGACGCTGTTTTACGCGGCTTCAAATGGACATTGCAATTAGCAGCTATCACGATTGCGCTGGTGACTTGCTTGTCTATTATTATCGGCTCGCTTGCGGCATTTCGGGCAGGCGGAATTTTTGACCGGATTGTTACCTTCTTCTCGCTTATCGGAGCCAGTGCGCCAGATTTCTGGATTGCAATTGTTGCAATCGTGATTTTTTCAGTAAATCTTGGTTGGTTGCCAACCTCTGGTACAGGCAGTATTTGGCACTGGATTATGCCCATATCGGTTTTGTTTATCCGGCCCTTTGGCCTGATATTACAGGTTGTGCGCGGCTCTATGCTAAGCGTTTTGAGCTCTGGCTATATAAAAACCGCTCGGGCTAAAGGCGTCAAAGATACGGTCATTATTTTTGTACATGGTTTGCGCAATGCCATGTTGCCTGTCATCACGGTCATTGGTGACCAAGCCGCCGGCCTGTTAAACGGTGCGGTGATTGTTGAAACGATTTTTGGCTTTCCGGGAGTAGGAAAGCTGATGATCGATTCTATTTTGCAACGGGATTTTGCTGTGGTTCTGGCCTCAATCATTGTTACGGCGGTTGCTATCTTCATCATGAATATCCTGATTGATATTTTATATGCCATCCTAGACCCCAGAATTCGGTATTAATGTTATGAGTAAGGCTGAGATGACCCATAAGGGTACAAAAACAGAGCCGTCCATTTTACGACAATGGCTGCGTATGCTATTGCGGGATAAATTTGCTCTTTGCGCGGCGATATTTTTGCTTGTGCTTGTTCTGGCCGCATTTCTAGGCTCTTTTTTGTTAGACGATATCGCGACCAAACAGAATCTGCGCGGTCGTAATGCCCCGCCTTTTGATTTTGCTAAACAGTGGATTTTCTGGCTGGGCGGAGATGCACTTGGCAGACCTTTATTGGCCCGTATTATCGTGGCGGCCCGCAATACCTTAATGATTGCCGGATCTGCGGTGAGTATTTCAATTGTGATCGGCTGTTTTTTAGGCCTCATTGCGGGCTATAGTTCGAAATTTTTCAGCCATCTCATTATGCGTATCGCAGATGTGATCATGTCCTTTCCCTCCCTTTTGCTGGCAGTAATTATTTTATATATGCTACCCCCTTCTGTGTTAAATATTGTTGTCGTGCTGGCCATTACTCGTATTCCGGTTTATTTGCGTACCGCACGTGCAGAAGTGCTAGAGATAAGAGAACGGATGTTTATTCAAGCTGCCCAAGTCATGGGTGCTTCAAATAAACGCATAATTTTCCGCCATATTTTGCCAATTATTATCCCAACGATGGTTACCATTGCCACGCTAGATTTCGCCTTTGTTATGCTGGCAGAAAGTTCCCTTTCCTTTTTAGGGATTGGCATTCAGCCTCCAGAAATCACCTGGGGTCTGATGGTTGCACAAGGTCGACCCTATTTAACCACTGCTTGGTGGCTGTCCTTTTGGCCAGGTCTGGCCATTATTCTGACGACGTTAAGCCTCAACCTTCTCTCTAATTGGCTGCGTGTGGTATTAGACCCGCAACAGAGATGGCGTATGGAAGTTGGAGGCTCTAAAAATGGCTAAACATCTTCTGGAAGTATCTGATTTATCTGTAATTTTTCATACCGTCACAGGTGATGTTAGGGCTGTTAACAAAGTTAATTGGTATCTGGATAAGGGCGAGGTGCTTGCTATTTTAGGAGAAAGCGGATCTGGTAAATCTGTTTCTGCGTCAGCCATTGTAGACCTCATCGATATGCCCCCAGGGGAAGTCACTTCCGGAAAGATTGACTTTAACGGCAATAATCTGCTGGCTATGTCTGCCTCCCAAAGACGCGAGATAAATGGCAAAAATATTGCGGTGATTTTCCAAGACCCGCTTAGTCACCTGAACCCTGTTTATACCGTTGGCTGGCAAATTGAAGAAGCTTTAAAGGTGCATGGAACAGACAGTCAAACCGCGCATCAAGAAATGCTCAATCTTTTGGAAAAGGTTGGCATCCCCTACCCTCATCAGGCGGCAAAAAAATACCCCCACCAGTTTTCAGGCGGCCAGCGCCAACGGGTGATGATTGCAATGGCTTTGGCACTACGCCCAGATGTTCTGATAGCAGATGAACCAACTACTGCCTTAGATGTAACTGTTCAGGCACAGATTCTAGATTTGCTGGTTAGTCTGCAAAAAGAAACCGGCATGGGCTTGCTGATCATCACTCATGACCTGGGTGTCGTGGCCGAAGTAGCTGACCGGTTAATTGTCATGCAACATGGAGAAGTGGTGGAAACTGGCAGCGTGCGCGATGTGTATTTTAATCCCAGCCATGCCTATACCAAGCAGCTGATTAAAGCCGCACCAGGAAAAGGCAAAATATCTGCTGGTATTAAGCCCTCTGCCCCGCTTTTATCTGTATCATCTATCTCTAAGAGCTTTGGGGAATTTCAGGCTCTAAAAAATATCAGTTTTGATTTGATGGCAGGTGAGACCATTGCCATTGTTGGGGAAAGCGGGTCTGGAAAATCAACCACAGCAAAAGTTTTATTGCGATTGGAAGCTGCGGATAGCGGCCAAGTGCTTTATAAAGGCCAGAATATTTTAGCTCTATCTGAACAGGAAATGCTGGCCAGACGGCGCGATATTCAGATGGTTTTTCAAGACCCATCCCAAAGCCTCAACCCCCGCATGACAGTGTTTGAGCTGATTTCGGAGGCTTGGGTTATCCATCCTGATATCTTAGATAAATCTGAATGGCCAGAACGGGTTATCAAGCTATTAGAACAGGTGGGGCTGAGCGCAGAACATAGCACGCGCTATCCCCATCAGTTTTCAGGCGGCCAACGCCAGCGCATTGCTATTGCACGTGCCTTAGCATTAGAACCCAAAATCATTATTTGTGATGAGGCGGTTTCGGCCTTGGATGTTTCTGTTCAAGCACAGGTTATTGCCCTTTTAAAAAAGCTGAAAAAAGATTTAGGGCTGAGCTATATCTTTATTGCCCATGATCTGCCTGTTGTGCGCGATTTCGCCGACCGGGTTATTGTTATGAAAGATGGCCAGATTGTTGAAACAGGGCTGACAAAGGATATTTTTGCGAACCCCAAGCAAACCTACACCCAAGATTTATTGTCAGCTTCTTTAGAACCAGACCCCGATATTCAGGCCAAACGCCGTAAACAACGAAAAAAGCTTCAACAGCTAAAGCGGTAGATTTAAATGACACAACCAGATATTCTTGTTTTCTATCCTGTTTATGATGAAGGGGTCATGCACAAGATTGACCAACGCTATCATTTGCTTCGACTGGATAGGGCACAAGATAAAACCGCCTTTTTAGCGGAGCATGGCAGCAAATGCCAGACACTGATTATCAATGGCCATACAGAATTAAACCAAGCGCATTTAGATAGTATGCCTAATCTGAAGCTGGTAGTCTGTTCGTCTGCAGGTTATGAGCTGATGGATACAACCGCCCTCAGAAACAGAAACATTCAGCTGACCAATACCGCAGCTGCTTTGTTTGATGATGTTGCTGATATGGCAATTTTGATGGTTCTGGCCAGTATGCGCAATTTGGTTCGAGGCCATGATTATGTAGCCTCCCAAATATGGGCAGAAAAAGGTATGTTTCCGCTTCAGTCTAGCTTGAAAGGCAAGCATCTGGGGATAGTTGGGTTTGGAAAAATTGGCCAGGCAATTGCCAAAAGAGCATCTGTTTTTGGATTGAACATCGCCTATCATAGCCGTTCAAAGAACCCGACTAGCGAACATCATTATTTTTCTGATTTGGCTGATATTTCCCTTTGGGCAGACATTTTGGTCGTTGTGCTTCCAGGCGGACAGGAAACCGAAAATCTGATCAATCAGGACATCATGGAAAAGCTGGGGTCATCCGGCATTCTGGTCAATCTTTCTCGCGGAAGTGTTTTAGATGAAACTGCACTAATCACAGCACTAAAAACAGAAAAATTAGGCCACGCTGCATTAGATGTATATAAAAATGAACCCAGCCCAAATCCAGAAATGATTGCCCTGGAAAGGGTGACCTTATATCCCCATCACGCCTCTGGAACGCTCGAAACACGGGCTCGTATGTCTGAACTGGTGCTTGAGAATCTGGATGCGTTCTATGCCGGAAACCCGCTAATCACCCCTGTCTTTTAACCGATTGCCTGCCGACTTATAGATGAAGAAAGCCCCTATCATGCGCCCCTTTAATGTTGTGTTACTGGAATCCTTTAACCCTGAAATGCAGGAAAAAATACGCACATTAGCTGGTAATAAGCTTAACCTCATCTTTCCAAAAGATTCCTCACAGACAAGTTTAAATGCCGTTTTAGATGAGGCAGAAGCGGTTGTGGTCCGAGCCATTAAAATCCAGCCGCAATGGTTAGAGAATATGCCCAAGCTGAAAATCATCCATCAATGGGGCACCGGCACAGACGGAATTCCCATAGCTGAGGCGCAAAAACGAGGCATCATTATCGCCCGTAGTCCAGGGCGCAATGCCCCTTCTGTTGCAGATTTAACCATTGGTCTTATGTTGGCGTGCCGGCGGCGAATTTGTGTAGCAGACGCCCGTATTCGCCAAGGTCTGTGGCTAGAGCCCAATTTATATGATATCGGGCGCGATTTAACAGGGGCACGGGTAGGGCTGGTTGGATTTGGGGCAATTGGCCAGCTTGTCGCCAAACGGCTGACCGGATTTGATTGTGAAGTATTCTATACACAGCGAAAGGGCCGCATAGACCATCCTGCAACTTTTTTGCCTCTTGATGAATTGGTAAAGAAAGTGGATATCATCAGCCTGCACCTTCCCCTGAGCCCAGAGACGCGCCATTTATTTGATGCAGCCCGTCTGGCAGAAATGCGTAAAAATGCAGTGATTATCAATACCTCACGCGGCGGACTTATTGATGAAGCCGCCCTGAGCACAGCCTTGCATTCTGGCCATTTAGCTTCGGCTGGATTAGATGTTTTTTCATCTGAACCTTTGGCCCAAGATGCGGTTATCCGCCAAGCTCCCAATACTGTTTTAACCACCCATTGCGGAGGTGGCACAGCCGATAATCTGGCCCGCCTGGTAACCCATTGGTCAGAAAATATGCGCCTGTTTGCAGAGGGTCAGCCATTAAACCCAGCAGATATTGTCACCCTTTAATTTACAAGGATGCCCCGCCACATATGACTATTTCCTGACCGGTAATTGACGCCCCAGCATCAGAAATCAGAAAACCTACCAAGCTAGCCACCTCCTCTGGCTGTATAAAACGACCAAAAGGTGGCATTTTAGGCTTAGAAGAAGTGCGGCCAGGATCGCTGAGCATGGGCGTGTCTGTTGCACCAGGTGCAACTATATTTACTGTAATTTTACGACTTGCCAGCTCTGCTGCAATAGAACGAGCCAAACCGGTTAGGCCTGATTTTGAGGCTGCATATAAAGCGCGGTTCGGGGCACCTTTTGCTACCCGGCTACCTATAAAAATAATACGCCCGCCATCGTGAATCTTTTCTGAAAGCAGGTAGCAGAGTTCGGCTGCGGCCTGAAGGTGCAGCTGCCACATTGCTTTACCTTCTTCAAGATTTAACGCCTGTAATGGGGCTGTTTTCAGTTGGCCTGCTGCATGAATAAACCCGTTTATCTGGCCTATCGACTTTGTGGCCGCCTTGATATTAGCAAATTGCATTAAATCGGCTTTACAGAACTGAAAATTAGGATGGGAAAGCGGAGGGGTATGGCGAGCCAGCCCATATACTTTATAATTTTTTGCTAGCAAATCTTGCGTGATAGCCAAACCAATACCAGAGCTGCACCCGGTTACAAGAAAACTGTCTTTTGCCAATCAAAGCTCCTTTGAGATGTAAACTCTTTTCAAAGTAAGGCTGATATTAAAAGCTTCTAATTATTTGATTATAGAAAAATCCATCTTACAATAAATTTATGCTTAAGATTCTGAAACTTTGAACAAACTTTTGACATATATGAGAGCCTAATACGATGTATTCTGCTATTGAATTGCGCGATGTTATTAAATCTGGATTACTGAGTTTTCCTGTTACACCTTTCACGCCAGAAAATACGATAAATGAAGCCAGCTTTTGCAAGCATTTGGAATGGCTGGCAGAATATGAAGTGGCCGGGCTAATCGTGGCAGGCGGAACGGGTGAGCTTTTTTCTCTTACCCCTTTGGAAGTGGCGCAAATCGTGCGCCTTACCCGCGCCCAGCAACCGCATTCTGCTATCATTGCCGGATGCGGGTATGGGACCAAAATGGCGATAGAAATGGCTGCAGAAATTAAACAGGCTGGTGCTGATGGTATTTTGCTGTTGCCGCATTATTTGATCGCAGCTGCCCCAGAGGGCATTGAAGCCCATATCCGGGCAGTCTGCCAGTCAACTGATTTAGCGGTGATTGTGTATAATCGAGGTTTAAGTATGATCACCGACAAGATGCTTTTGCGCCTATGTGAGGATTGCCCAAATCTGATTGGTTTTAAAGACGGCACAGGCAATATCGAAATGGTTAAGAAAATCACCCTGCAAAATGGTTCGCGTCTTGCCTATATCGGGGGTATGCCAACCCATGAGCTGTTCGCACAGGCCTATCGCGGCACAGGAGTGGATACTTATTCTTCTGCTGTGTTTAATTTTGTTCCCGAAACAGCACTAAAATTTTATCACGCCTTTATGGCTGGTGATGACAGGGTTTGCGACCAGCTATTACAATCCTTTTATTATCCGTTTGCAAAAATTCGTGACCGCAAAAAAGGCTATGCGGTATCGGCCATCAAATGCGGAGTTGGTTTGCGGGGCTTTAATACAGGACCCGTTCGCCCACCTCTAACAGATTTAAGCCATGAAGAAGCAGCCATGATGCAAGATTTGATAGATTCTCAATCATGAATAAAGCAGATAAATTGCATATTCTGATTACAGGTGCAGCCAGTGGCATCGGGGCAGCCTGTGCCAGAAAACTAGCCAGTTGCAATCATGTGCTATTTTTACATACAGGTAACAATCAGGAAAAATTAGAATGTCTTGCCCAAGAGTTGCGCACCCAAAGTGGAGTTGAAATTTACTGCTATACCAATAATTTCAACCGCCCCGACAGGCTGGCAGAAATGATTGCCGAAATAAAAGGCAGGGCAGGCCATATTGACCAGTTGGTTTTAAATGCCGGCTATGCGGATAAAGGGGATTTCAACCAGCTAACCAATGAAAAGCTTGGCACTGCATTGGCCGTGATGGCCGAAAGTCCGGCTCTGCTTATTAAGGCCTTTATTCACGATATTCAAAACAGCCAGTGCGGGCGTATTGTGGCGATTTCTTCATTTGTAAATACAGCTATTGGGGTGAATGATACCGCCTTCACCATCACTGCAGCGGCAAAAAGCGCCCTAGAAAGCTTGACGATGGAAGCGGCTAGGCAATGCCGAAAGAGCCAAGCCACTGCCAATATCATTTCACCAGGCTACACCCGAAAAGACAGTCAGAAATCTGCCTTTACCGAACAAGAATGGCAGGAACTTGCCGCTAAACTACCTTTGGGGCGGCTGGCTGAACCAGAGGAGGTAGCCGGACTTGTGCAATTTTTGCTATCCGAACAAGCTGCCATGATTACCGGACAGAATATCGCCATAGATTGCGGGCTGAATTTGCTCTAATTTTGACAAAGCAGAAAGGAGGCAGAAAATGACTGCGAAAAAAACATGCCTAACCATTGGTGGCGGGCGCGGAATGGGCGCTGCAATTGCAAAAGAAATGCATCAACGTGGATATCAATTAGCTTTAATGTCACCCTCTGAAAGCTGTGAGATACTAGCCAGCGAACTAGGCGGCATTGCGAGGCGCGGGAGAGCTGAAAATCTGTCTGACATCATCGAAATTATTGAGCTTACTATGAAGAATTACGGCCGGATTGACAGTGTTCTTATTCATGTAGGCGGCCCACCAAAGGGCGATTTACTGGAAATTGAAAATGCTGACTGGCAAAAAGCCAATGAAATGGTCATCTTGCCTGTTATCAATGTCGCAAGGCTGGTAACACCTATTATGGAAAAGCAAGGGGGCGGCTCGATTGTGAATATCACCACTTTTTCGGCCTTTGAGCCAAGCCTGCAATTTCCAACCTCCAGCGTTTATAGAGCAGGAGTATCGGCCTTTACCAAGCTATATTCAGACAGGTATGGGGCAAAAAATATCCGAATGAATTGTTTGCTTCCCGGCTTTACAGATAGCTTGGATTTGCCCCAGAAATATGCTGATATGTCCGTATTTGGCCGGCTGGCCAAAGCAGAAGAACAGGCTAAAGCCGCTGCGTTTTTATTGTCTGAGGATAGCAGCTTTATCACCGGCCAAAGCCTGCGTTCAGATGGCGGTGTAACGCGCCATATCTAAGTTGGACAAAGAATCCAAGAATGATGTTAAGCTAGCCTGTTTCAAAGGTTAAAGGAGAATAAAGGATCTATTGACCATTTGAAATACACCAAGGAAAAGCTAGCAAAATACCGGGCGAACGCTTGTAATC
>Ga0181582_10004926_pt1 | contig 10763 bp, 11 predicted proteins | sample 071ome_32_FD_132438 | JGI IMG/M metagenome (GOLD analysis project Ga0181582, IMG submission 132438) | Coastal salt marsh microbial communities from the Groves Creek Marsh, Skidaway Island, Georgia - 071405AT metaG (megahit assembly) | ecosystem: Environmental > Aquatic > Marine > Intertidal... | reverse complement strand
AAGAGATCGGTTTCAAGCAGGGCTGGTTATCACAACAGTCACTAGAGGCTAGAGGGCAGTTGCTGAGTAAGACAGGCTACGGTCAGTACTTGCTGCGCTTGGCGAGTAGCATGTAACTTATGAACGTCACGGAAACTAAACTTTCTGGAGTTCTCATTATTGAGCCTAAGGTCTTTGGCGACTCAAGAGGCTTTTTCAAAGAGACCTTCCAAGCAGAGCGATACCGAGAAGCCGGTATTGAATATACGTTCGTGCAAGATAACTACTCTCGCTCGCAAAAGGGTGTACTGCGTGGGTTGCATTTTCAGGTTACTAAACCGCAAGGCAAGCTCGTCTCGTGTCCTAAAGGGGCGGTTTTTGATGTGGCGGTGGATATCGATCCTGAATCAACCACGTATGGTCAATATGTCGGCGTTGAGTTAACTGAAGAAAATCATAAGCAGCTGTGGGTGCCGCCAGGCTATGCGCACGGCTTCTATGTGCTCTCAGAGACAGCTGACTTTCAGTACAAGTGTACCGACTACTACGATCCATCCGATGAGGGCGGTGTGATCTGGAATGATCCTGATGTGGCGATTGAGTGGCCCATCGATGATCCATCATTATCGAGTAAAGACGCGCTTTTGCCTACTTTGGCTGAGTTGAAAGCGAAGTAATCCTAATTAAAACTACTAAGACTAATGAAATATCCCAAGATCCTTCTCACCGGCGGCACGGGCCAAGTCGGTTATGAGCTGCAAAACACGCTTAAGACCTTGGGCGAAATCTGGGCGCCCACCCGCCAAGAGTTTGATCTCGCAAATCCGGAATCGCTTCGCACAAAGATCCAAGCCTATCAGCCGGACCTGATCATCAATCCTGCTGCCTATACAGCCGTCGATCAGGCCGAATCAGAGCCCGAGCTTGCGTACACGATCAATGCTGAAGCGCCACGAGTCCTAGCAGAGGAAGCGCACAAGCTCAACATTCCACTAATTCATTACTCTACCGACTATGTGTTTGACGGGACGAAGACCGAGCCTTACGCCGAAGAAGACGAGCCGAACCCGCTGAATGTTTATGGCAAAACCAAGATCGAGGGCGAGCGTGCAATTCAGGCAGTGCATGATCAATATCTGATCCTCCGCACAAGTTGGGTTTACAGCCCAACGCGAGGTAAAAACTTCTACCGAACCATGCTGCGGCTCTTTCAAGAGAAAGAGGAAATCAGAGTAGTGGATGACCAGATTGGGGCGCCCACTTCAGCTCGATTTCTGGCAGAGAAAACGGCTGAAATCCTGAGCCAGCTCAAAAGCAAAGAGCAGGGCGAAGACCGCTGGGGTTTGTATCATCTGACTGAAAGCGAAACGATGAGCTGGTATGGGTTTGCTCAAGAAATTTTCGAAAATGAAAACAACTCTCCGTACAAAACACAAAAAATCGTTTCGATTTCAAGTGCCGAATATAAAACGCAAGCTCGGCGCCCGAAAAATAGTTATTTAGATCTTCAGAAAATAAAAGCGCAGTTTCAGTTAGAAATATGATCAACGTCACACCCGTCATCCTTTGCGGCGGTTCCGGCACCCGCCTTTGGCCATTAAGCCGAGCAGGTTTTCCCAAGCAATTCCTGAACCTTACCGGAAACGAAAGCCTCTTCCAGCAAGCCGCTCCACGCCCTAGTGAACCTACTCGGCTGGTTGCAAATGTCAACGACTGTCACGTTGGCTGACTGCAGTTCAAACTCTAGTTAAGTTATACGTTCATTTTTACGGCGATGTACACTGGGAATTTCGAAAATTTCAGTGTATGTATTTCGTGGCAAAAAAATTTCTCTTGAAAGTACGATAGTCGGTAATAATGTTTGAAAAGATTACTGGTTTGCAGGTGAATGCACAAACTACAATTAAATCTTGCGTTTACAGGTTTTGAAAGAAGGCGGTATATCCGTTTCATGGTTAGTTGTTGTATCCCGGACGAATGCATAGTCTGGCGTCAAGTACCAGGATTCGATTTCCTGGTAAATTTATTTACCGGGATCAGATTTGTAGACAAGCTGAAAGCAACTGACAAGCCAAAGCAGAAAGCCCCATGACAACCTACCGATCACCTGATTTGACAATCGCTCCTGATTTAACCTCGCCATGCCCTATATAACAACAGAATATTCTAGAATCACAGGACTCGGAAATAAACTTTTTCCTTGGGCCCTAGCTAAGATTTTCGCTCAGGAAACTAGGCTTCCAATGTTGCATCAACGATGGGTAAGTATCCGCGGCGGATCAATTATTCGGGGGGGGATAGATTATTCAAAGGTTATAAAAAGCATTTTGCTTTTCGATAATTTCCGTGATTTGCCAGAGGAATGCTCTATTCATAGAGCTGTGGGAATGGTGCGGACGTTTGTCAAGGATCTCAATGCAGCTCGACATCTTCCAATAAAGTCACTTGAAGGAGTCGTCGTCTTCTCCGCATTTTCCGAACACAATTTTATTGAACTAACACCATACAGAGACTTCCTTCGGAATGAATTCCATCGGATTGTGAAGCCCAAGTGGATAGCAGATACGGCCACCCGTCTTCCGGAGCGTTATGTCTGTATGAATATTCGCTGGGGAAACGATTACAAGGTGACCTCGGATCCACGAGTGGCTTACCGAAAGACGCCCATAGAATGGTTTATCTCGAGTGCTAAAGCACTTAGGTCCCGTGGAGTTGGCCTACCTATTGTTATCGTTTCGGATGGTGGCCCGGCGCTTTTGAAGTTTTTCGCGGGCATAGAGGGGGTAACTTTTTTTTCCTCGAAGAGTGCAGTTGGAGACCTTCTTGCGGTAATGAATGCGGATCTGATACTTGGTTCAGGTCCGAGCAGCTTCACTGCTTGGGGCGCGTTCATGTCTGGGAGACCTTATTTCAGCTGCCCATCGACTCCTCATGATAAGTATCTACTTCCACCTTTCGAGAGTGATCCGCTCGACATAAAAGCCATATTTTGACTTAACCAGATACGGACCCGCCAATATGATTTCTGACGAAAAGTGCCCGATTTGTGGATCTATCTCATCGTCGACAGTCGAATCGAAGAAAGAATATATTATCAAACGTTGCCAGGGGTTTGGCGTTAGCTACTCCAATCCAATGCGTGCGGGTGACTCAGAATACTATCGTGATCACACTGTTTACAACAGACCTAGCGTTGAAGATGCAAAGTCGCAGTATGGCTTTTAATAACAAATTAAATCGTAATCTACTTTCGAATCTTTCGCCTGGATCGCGTACGCTTGACGTTGGGTGTGGATATGGCGCTTTTACTGCAGTCGCGAGAGATCACGGCTTGGACGCATACGGTATCGACTTCAATGCGAAATCAATCGAGATCGGGCGCGAAGCATTCGGGCTCGATAGCCGCCTCCAAGTCAGCAGCGTTGACCAAGTGAAGCAGATCTTTCGGCACACTACTTTCGATCTCATCACTATGTTCGAAGTCATAGAGCATGTAGAGCACCCGCGCGAACTGGTTAACACGGTGTTTAACTTGCTTAGTCCAGGCGGCATGTTGGTGCTTTCGTGCCCAAATGAAGACCGTTGGATGCCTTGCGGACTCATCTACGTGGACTATCCGCCACACCACCTGACTCGGTGGACCCCAGGCTCACTTAAAGGGATGCTTGTCCGGGCGGGTTTTGAGGATGTCTCGACCGTGGTCGACGCAAGCGTTCGAGATTGGGTCTGGACATATTTCGTAAATCGCTCTGCCAGCAGAGGGAGAGACGCAAAAATATTTGGGAATATGGACGAGTCGCATTCGTTAGGTGGGGAGCGCATAAATTGGCGGCGAAAACTAAAGCGCCGCCTCTATGCTTATTCAAAGTATGGTTTCGCGCCATTAGACATGCTGATTCGCCTCTTCGGAATTGGCACGATGGGTATGCGCACTGTGGCCCGCAAACCTTTGGATGAGCTGGCTCGCGAGTTCCGGTCGATGCATGAGGAGGCGCACAATTGAATTGTTTTGTCTGTGGGTCGACCGGTCTTCGTGAGCTAACCTTAACAGCTGGGCAGACGGGGAGGCCAATTAGCATCAAAGAATGCCTAGAATGTGGCTATCAGCGCAACGCTGCAGTGCGCACGCTTGCCGATGCCATTCGTATCCAAGGGCATTTCGAGTTAGAAGTGCCAACGTCACGTCCCAAGCCAACATGGTTCTCTAGGGACGCCATCTTAGCGCGAAGAATAGGTGCTCTCAGCGCGAAAAGCCAGGGTCGAATCTTAGATATTGGATGCAACAGCGGTGCATTTCTAAGTACTTTCAAAGCTAATTGGGAGCGTGAGGGCGTAGAACTATCAAACAAGCTGAGCAGTGTTGCCAGAGAGCGCCTTCCGGGTTGCAAAATCCACTCGCTTCCATTTGAAGCACTTGACCTTGAATCCGGATCTTTCGATATCGTGACTAGTTTCGCCGTCATCGAGCATGTGTACGACCCGCGTAGATTCGTGCTCGAAGCCTTCCGTATCCTGAAGCCGGGCGGGTTGCTCGTCCTGATGACAGGAGACCGTGGAAGCGAGATGGCCCGCCGATACGGCGACGACTGGCCACTGTATTTATCACCAGACCATGTTAGCTATTTCAACGCAGATTCGGTTCTTTCCCTCGTAAGGTCAGCGGGATTTGAAATATCACGAGTGGAGTGGCGTTACCTGAATCGGGGTTATACATCCACCATTTCCCGCGTATTCGAAAAGTTAACTGATTTGGTTTCATTGACGCGGCCGCGGATCCATGATGCCTGCTATGTTTATGGTGTAAAAACTTAGGCTCTAAATAAGGACGCGCGTGATATATCCATTTTCCATTCTCAGTTCCCTGCTCTCGGTGCTTTTAAGCATTGGTAACGGCATTATTCTGGCAAGATTGTTCGATCCAAGCGAGCGAGGCTTGATAGCGCAGTATATGTATATTGCTACGTTTTCGAGCTCTGCTGCCGTCATGCTATTTGTACCATATGCCATAACTAAGACCGTTATCGCATCAGGGCTCAGTAACTCAGCTAAACCGCTGACAATAATCATGGGAGTCCAAGGCGCATTTTCAGTGGCTGTTGTCTTGATATATGTGTTTCTTGTGGCGCGCTCTCCAATTGAGACTATTGCATGGGTATTAATCGGTTTTTACGCTTTGATCAATGTTTTATACCATGGATTCTCGGCAATGCACCGCGGGCTCGGCAATGCCAATTTGGTTTCGTCAACTCAGCCAACGGGTGTATTTCTCATCAACATGCTTCTTTTGGTTGGCCTCGCCATACCATTCACCGTCCTTTCTGTTGTTGGCATCTACGTTTTTGTCAATGCGGCACTTGTTGCCTTGCTTTTACTCCGTCTTGGACACGACAAGGGATGGCGTGAAGATATCATGCCTACAAAAATAGATCGAAAGGACGCTTTTGCGCTCTCTTCGGTAGAGCTTGTTTTATTCGTTTACAACTTTGCAGACAAATTCGTGATGAGTGAGTTTTTCAACCTTCATGCTTTCGGGTTGTTTGCATTGGCGAGTTCCATGGCTAGTGTTCTGTTCGTGCTTCAAGCTTCTCTTTCGCCGATTCTTTTCATGCAGCTCGCGAGAAACTCATCAGATGCTAAGCCATACAAAGTGTATGCCGACGCGGTGGAAAAATTGCATTTCTTAAACCTCTCATTGTTTGCTGCGGCGGTAATACTCGCAGTCGCCGGGTACTTTATAACCCCGTTGCTGTTCGGAAAGGCTTACGCTGAAGTGTCGGTGATACTACCGTTTCTCGTGTTTGGTTACTACTGCCGATCGCTCTCGATGGTGCTTGATACTGGAATCCGTGCATCTGGCCACGCCCGTGTTTCGACAGTCATTTACATTGCAGGATTTGTAATGTTCGGATGCCTTACGTTTGGCATGCTGAAATTTTCAAGCGTAGATGTGAATTTAATTGTGCCCGTGGCAATTGCAGCCGCGATGGCGACAGAGTTTCTCCTCTTTTGCATCCACTATCATGCCCATACGAATTACAGCCTTTTTTCTCTGATTCTTATAGATACGAAAAGCGGTATTGTTGCGATCAGAAAACTCGTCTTGCAGTTGCGGATGCTGATAGAGAGAAAATGATCATCATGCGCAATTACATTCATCGGTTTGCAATTTTCAATATCTTATTGGCGTTGATTTGCTTCTTTTGGCCTATAGACCTGTGGCAAGCCGGCTTGCTTGGCATCCTAGATGTGACGTTCATTTTTCTTTACTTTAAGGCAAGAGGAAACATCATTGGGATCATATTCCTTTTGATTCACGCCTATTATAGTGTTGCGTTCGTCGCCGAGTTTCTTTCTAGGAACCAAATTGAAGGCAACATGGCTTTCCTGGGTACGCTCATCTCATTCGGTATGCAACCTGAACGAGATCTCGTCGTTTACTTAGCGTTAGTGACGTTATTCAAATATGGGCTGGTTTATGGCTTGGGCTTCAAGGCACAGGAAGAGAGATCTTTCGCACGGATTACCGTCCCGTGGACCGTGCTCGTGATAACTTGCTCAGTGACGTGGATGCTGGCATCTGTGACAGGTGCTGCCATTTTCATTCTGGCATTGCGCGGCATGATCCTTGCACTTATGTGTGCTGTCTTTCTCGCCTGCTGGAAGAGGTTCTCCTATGGCTTCCCCGGCGGAATTGCTCTGTTGATTGCTGCTTTCGTCATCCTGGTAACGGTGACAAGGTCCCGTCTTGAGTTTAGCTCTTTGTTGCTTCTTTTCTTGATTGTGACTCTATCGAGGAGTAAGCGCATCCCATGGCAACGCCTCGGACTGGTTGTTGTGCTTGGCGTGCTGCTCACCAATTTCTATGGAGCGCTGCGCGACTCTGATCAAGTGTCCACTGCAAGCTACTTCCAGAGTACAGTTATAACGGAAGGTGAAAGCGGAAATATTTTATTATTAGGAGCGTTCGTTATCGGCCAAGATATAAGCGGTCAATTGCCGGCGAGTTTGAATCCATCTACTTTGGAGAGGCTGAGGATTCTGATCCCTGGGTTGCCGAATAAGGTGATTATGGCTGACCAGTTTATGGCCGAATACCTGCCCGCGGTCGCAGAAGAAGGAGGGGGGTTTGCATTTTCCATCATAGCAGATTTGTACGTCTGGGGCGGTGTAATGCTCATTGTCATTTGCGGTGTGGCATGTGGGAAGGTGTTGTTGGTTGCCGTCCGAAACGACGTCACCTCATTGGCTTTTTTCTTCATGTTCATCCTTCAACTATACCGCCAGGAATTATTGGTCTCTGTCCTCACCTTGCTTGGATATTTCCTGGTGCAAGGTCTGTCTTTTGCATTGGTTGCGATGAGATCGAAAGGGCGTATATATCCCGAGCGGTTACGCTCTACTGAAGGATTTAGTAATGAATAGTCTGCCAACTTCCAGTCGACCGGCTCGAATTCTTGTCGCTCCGCATCCCTCCAATAAGTCTTCTGTCGGCATTTACGCAAAACGGCTGGTGAAAGCGATTCGAGCCGAAAACATCAATTGCACATCACTTTCTCGGCGCATCCTCGGCTTCTCCCCGTTCCGCTACGATATGGCAATCGTTATTGGTGCCCCAGTAAATTTTCACCGAATACTGGAATCCGGAAAACCGAGTGTTCTGCTCCTTGGTAAGCCTGAGACGGAGCATGAGCTCAAGGCCGTTGGCCAAGAATTGCGACCTAACCATCAATATGTTAATTTACAGCTGACGCGCGCTCTTACTCTATCGAACCGCGTCGCCTTTATATCTGACTACGTGAAGGAGATCTGGCGCTCACAGCATCTCGGCAAAAAAGAAATAACGAGAATCGATGCAGCACCGGTGATCTATCACGGACTCGACTTGGCTACTTTCTTACCCTGGCAGAAGCCCCAGCTTAATGGAAAACCACTAATAATTGGCAGCTTTGGTGCTTTTCGAACCATAGTCAGGATTGACGCCATGTATGAAGTCTCCCGACGCTTGCCTTTCGAACATCACATTATCCTTGTTGGCTCCTTTACCCCAGAATGCGATGCGCGCCTCACTGACTTGAGTGCCGACTCGGTATTTCGCAGGCGGGTCACGAAGATCGGCTGGGTAAAGGAAGACCATCTCCCTGCCCTCTACAACTCGATTGATATCCTTCTTCATCCTGTTGATTACGAGGGCTTTGGAATCGTGATTGCAGAGGCTATGGCTTGTGGCGTTCCAGTGGTAGCGCCAAGGCATGGCGGTGCTGGTGAGATCATCCGCGATGGCGGGATAACAGTATGCACAGAGCAATATAAGTATGACACAGACTTCATGGATCAGCTCGCAAACGGAGTCATTTGTGCCAGCCAAAGCTTGAGTAAGTTTGGTTCTCAGGCCCGACATCTCGCAGAGAGTAATTTTGACATTCGGAAAAATGTTCATCAATTCATACAAATTGCCAGCAATTCACCTCATGAATAAACAGCCCACGATAACAGACAAGCCTAACCGGACACGAATATCGATTTGCATCCCCGCATACAATCGACCAACTGAATTGGCTGAGTTGTTAGAAAGCATTGCCGCCCAGGGAGAGGGGCCTTGGGACGTGGTCATTTGTGAAGATCATTCGCCACGCGGTGACGAGATTGAATCCGTTGTAATAAGGTTCGCTGAACGCAACCCATGGTTGCACGTAAGCTTCGAGCGAAATGCGCGGAACCTGGGTTACGACGCGAACCTGCGCCAACTGATTGAACGAGCAAGCGGTGAGTTCACGATGTTCGTCGGCGATGACGATTTGCTTCTTCCAAATAGCCTCTGGCACACCATAGATGCCACAAGTCACCCGTGCGTTGGTGTAATCTTGCGGGCCTGGCTCAGTGTGGATAAATCCACTGGCGAAACTCTAGAAGAGTTTCGGTATTTTTCAAACGATCGCGTCTTTCCCGCCTCGCAGCAGTCAGCTGCGGCGCTGTTCCGGCGTTCGATCTTTATTTCTGGCCTAACAGTTAGGCGTGATGCAGCACATGCTCTTGCCACGGCCGATCTAGACGGTACTTTGCTGTATCAACTCTACCTCGTGGCAGAGCTTGCGAGCAACCACGATAGCTATTACGTATCTATTCCGACAGTTACGCGCCGAGAAGGAGGCGAACACTTCTTCGGCAGTGCTGCTGCTGAAAAATTCCGCTTTGCGCCTCGTGAGCTTACTGTGCAACATTCACTGAACTTCATCCTTGGAATCTTTCAGGTGGCCGAGTATTCGGCCAAGCAAATGCCCGACGGTAAAAAGTTTGTGCAACTGGTGCAGAAAGACTTCGCACGTTACAGCTACCCGATGCTCGACATCCAGGCACGACGAAGCTCTGGCTTACGCTTTGCACGATACGCACTCGAGCTGGCACGTATGGGAATGAAACGTTCAGCCTATTTTTGGCTCTACTTTGTCGCACTTTTGTTTCTGGGCCCGCGGACATGCGCATGGGCCGTGCGAGCTGCAAAACACCTACTTGGGCACACACCAAACCTTGGTGGGTCTACTGGCCTGCCGGCAAAGCCAAGAAGTTGAGCTCGAAACGATTATCTATTTCTTATCGCGGCACGGCTCAAAACCATAACCAAATTTGCTGGGATGAAGTGACACAAAAAAGTAGACTAATCGGGTTTTGCTCAAATTGACTCTATCCAAACCAACGCTTCAGAATTGATAAAGCTAATAACATGAAAAATAAATTATCTTATACAAATACTTGCAAAATTTGTGGCGGGAGTTGCGAATTTTTTGACACCGAAACCAAGAATGGTAATGAATATACAATTATTGAATGCTTGCAATGCGGAACAATCCAAGCGCTTGAACATTATTCGCCGATTTCTCCGGACTATGTTGATTTAGACGTTGAAGGGCTTGGAGATGCACACATATGGATGAATCGCGAACATAAAAAACAAGCATATGTACAATTCATAAAAAATCTAAATAATCTAAACATTGATTTAACTAAATCAAGAATAATTGATATTGGATGCGGTACTGCAGGTTTCGGCGAATACTGTATCGCCAACTCCATAGTGTACAGTGGTTTTGACGCGTCGGAGGCTCAAGTTGAATATGCCAAAAAATTAGGCATTGATGTTGCGTGTGCAACATCAGTAAATGAGTATATTGCGACGGGTGCGGCTAAGCCAGAGGCTAATGTTATATTTACGCTGTGGGATGTGTTGGAGCATATACGTGATCCTAATAAACTATTTGAAGAAATTAAATTGTATCCGGCAAAGACAAAATACATATTTGTATCTGTGCCAAATGGAGGAGCGCTTAGATGGAAACGATGGTTGCATAAGAAACTTAATGGAAAATATTCTTATGACTCTTGGGAACATGTCTTTTACTACACGCCAAACTCCTTGAGTTTGTACTTGGAAAATTTAGGTATAGATGTCATGAAGGTCGGCTCAGTGGCATGCTATCCAAGAAAATTAAGCGCCATAGAATTCATAAGGCGATTTACTTTTATTTTATTCAGTTGGTATATATCTAAGGCTCCTCAGATATATGTATTTGCAAAGATAAAGTAACTTTAAATATTTTAAGTGGGGTTGCGTAAATGACTAAATTCGGGTTTCTAACCTATGATCTTCAACCATTTACGGAGGATTGCCTTTACAGGATACAATCATCAAATAAATGGGCCAGTATAAAGGCGTATCCAATAATTGAGCATAGAAATCAGGAGGCGTCGCGAGTTGATTACATGCCATCGAGACAGAAAGGTAAATTCTT
>Ga0181582_10004925_pt1 | contig 10763 bp, 11 predicted proteins | sample 071ome_32_FD_132438 | JGI IMG/M metagenome (GOLD analysis project Ga0181582, IMG submission 132438) | Coastal salt marsh microbial communities from the Groves Creek Marsh, Skidaway Island, Georgia - 071405AT metaG (megahit assembly) | ecosystem: Environmental > Aquatic > Marine > Intertidal... | reverse complement strand
TGTCGTAGAGAACTTCCGTCCTGGTGTGATGGCGTCGATGGGGCTCGATTTCGAGGCGCTCAAGGGGCTGCGCGAGGACATCATCATGTGCTCGATTTCAGCCCTGGGGCAGAAGGGACCGCTTGCAGGAAAGCCCGGCTACGACTTCATCGCCCAGGCCTATGCCGGCGTGACCTCCATGATTGGCGAGCGTGATGAGCCGCCGTATATCCCGCTGCTCGGACTCGGCGATGTCAGCACTGGCGTGCATGCGGCGTTCGCCGTTGCGGCGGCCCTGCTGCACCGTCACCGTACCGGACGCGGACAGCATCTCGATATCGCACTTCTGGACTGTTACTACCACTACCACGAGGTCAATGTGCATCAGTACAGCGCCAGCGGTGGGGAGCTCAAGCCCATGCGCAGCGGTCGTCACATGGGTTATGTGTGCCCTGCCGGGGTCTACCGCGGCCCGGGAGGCGACATCATGCTCATGGGCTTTCTCCATCACTGGCCGGATCTCTGCGCGGCGATGGGACGCGAGGATCTGATTACCGCCGAAGGCTGGTCGACAGACCAGGAGCGGCTGGCGCATGTCGATGAGGTGATCGCGCTCATCGAAGCCTGGTTCATGAGCTTTCCGAATGTGGATAGCGCGATTGCGAAGCTTGAGGAGCATGGAGTGCCCTGCGCGCCGATTCTCAGTGTCGAGCAGACGGTCAATCATCCTCACCTGATAGAGCGGGGCACAGTGCGGCCGATTGAGGACCCGATCGCAGGTTCGCTCAAGATACCGGGGATGCCGATAAAGACGTCGGATTACCCCAGCGATGCGGACTACGTGGCGCCGACGCTGGGACAGCACAACCGTGATGTGCTGACCGGGTTGCTCGGTAAGACTGAAGACGAGGTCAATGCGCTTGCGGCGGCGGGTGTACTCCAGTCTGGGCCCAACTGAGCCCGAATCATGCCGCTGAAGGCGGCCCTTTCAGGAGAGCGATTGCATGGCACAGACGGACGTCGACAGCGAGGGTCTGCTGACACCTGAACGGATCCTCATCCGTGAGAGCGCACGTGAGTTCACGCTGAACGAAGTGCTTCCGGTTGCGAACCGGCTTGACCCTGTGGAGGGCGAAATTCCTCTCGAGCTGCGCGCCAAGCTGGCGGATATGGGCTACTTCGGGATCCGTATACCAGAGCAGTACGGCGGCAGCGGGCTGGGTTGCTTCGAGTACTGCCTGGTCGCCGAGCAGCTCGCGCGGGGCTGGATGAGCGTGGCCAGCATCATGGCCCGCGGCAACGGCACCTTGACCATGGATCTCCTGGATGCTGAGCAGAAAGCCCGCCTGCTGCCGCGAGTGGTTACCGGGGACTATCTCGGGGCGATGTCGCTATCCGAGCCGGACACGGGCTCGGATCTGGCTTCTATCGCGTGTCGGGCTGAGCGCGAGGGCGATGGCTGGAGGATCACGGGGAACAAATACTGGTGCACCTTTGCCGACGGAGCGGATTACATCGTGCTGTTCGCGCGAACCGGGCGACCCGATCCGGAGCGGCCTCACTTAGGGATCTCGGCGTTTCTGATCGATAAGCCCCGTGGCGAGCTCCCGGCCGGCGTGCAGGGCAGTCCCATCCCCAAAATCGGCTATTTTGGATGGAAAACCTGGGAGCTTGCCTTCGACGGCGTGCGACTGCCCGGCAGCGCGCTGATTGGTGAGGAGGGCAAGGCGTTCTATGCACTGGCCAAGGGGCTCGACGAAGCGCGCGCGCACACCGCCGCACGCTCGATCGGTCTGGCCCAGGGTGCGCTGGAGGACGCGATCAACTACGCGCATCAACGTACGCAGTTCGGACGCCCTATTGCTGCGTTTCAGGATCTGCGTTTCAAGGTTGCCCGCATGGCTAGCGAGATCGAAGCTGCGCGACAGCTGCTGTATTTCGTCTGTGACCGGATCGATCGCGGCGGCCGGTGCGACAAGGAGGCCTCCATGGTCAAGTACTTCGCCAGCGAAATGGCCGAGCGCGTGACTTCGGATGCCCTGCAGATCCTGGGCGGCGCTGGCTACACCCGTCTGCATGCAGTTGAACGCTACTGGCGCGACGCGCGGCTGACGAAGATTTTTGAGGGCACTTCGGAAGTGCAGCTGCGCATCATCTCCGATCATCTGCTGGGGCGCGAAGGCCGGTGAGCGCGCTTGATACCAACGGTGCGTTGGAAGGCGTCGTGGTGCTCGATCTGACGCAGATGCTGGCTGGCCCGTTCTGCACGATGCTGTTGGCCGATCACGGCGCCGATGTGATCAAAATCGAGCCGCCGCAGGGCGATATCTCGCGTGCTTTCGGCCCCTTTCTGCCGGATGACACGGCGCGCGAGCACGGGGGCTATTTCCACAGTATCAACCGCAACAAGCGTAGCGTAGTGCTTGATCTGAAACAGGCCGATGATCGGGAGACGCTGCTCGAGCTGGTGCGCGAGGCCGATGTGCTGGTCGAGAATTTCCGCGCGGGCGTGATGGAGCGCCTGGGTCTGAGCTACGAGTCTCTGGCTGTACTCAACCCGCGCCTGGTTTACGCCACTATCCGTGGTTTCGGCGATCAACGGAGCGGTGCCAGTCCGCATGCGGACTGGCCTGCTTTTGACATCGTCGCCCAGGCCATGTCGGGCTTCATGAGTATGACCGGACCGCGCGGCACGCCGATGAAATCAGGGCCGGGGATCGGCGATCTTGTTCCCGGGATCATGTGCGCCTTCGGCATCGTTGCAGCGGTGCGTCACGCGGAAAAAACGGGTCAGGGACAGTTTGTCGATGTGGCGATGTATGACGCCATGCTCGCGATCTGCGAGCGCAGCGTCTATCGCTGGGCATTTGCAGGTGATGTGTCGCAGCCGGAGGGCAACGATCACCCGCTCGTTAATCCATTCTCAATTTACCAGGCAGCCGATGGCTGGATGGCCATCGGCTGTCCGACACAGGCGCAGTGGTTGAAACTGCTGGAGGTGATAGGGCAGCCGGAACTGGCTGAGGATCCTCGTTTTGGCAGCAATGAGCAGCGGGTGGCGCATGCCGATGCTCTGCGCGACATCATTACCAGCTGGACCTCGACCAGGACCAAGCGCGAGCTTGCGGAAAAGCTCGGTGGCCAGGTGCCGGCCGGACCGGTCAATGACATCACTGATGTCGTGGCCGATCCCCACATAGCTGCGCGCGGGATGCTGCCTCGAATTGAGATCCCGGGTCTCGGCCGCCAAGTGGCTATCACCGGGGTGCCTGTGCATCTCTCTGCGACGCCAGGCGGTGTGCGCACGGCCGGCCCCGGGCTGGGCCAGCACAATACCGAGGTATTCGAGCAGTTCGGCATCACCCGCGTCTCTGACCTCGGGGAACGCATGGACTGACCCTGGCGAGAACTCGCGCCCTTGCCGCCGGACCCTTAAGGTTGCAGCGACTTCACAACTGGGACGAGGAGAGAGATATGGCCCTGGAACAGGCGGCGCTGGTCGCGGAGATTGTGTCGAGCACTGCGCTGATGGTCTCGCTTATTTATGTCGCCGTGCAGGTGCGGCAGAGCAACATCGCCGCGCGGCTGAGCGCCACGCGCTCGCTGCAGTCATCGATTGCGAATCTGGAAGAGGCCTTCATCCGCGACCGTGATTTCGCGCGGCTCCTGAAAATGGGGCTGAGCGGGGACATCCGGCAGCTCGATGAAATCGATCGGATCCGACTGGCGTGCCACTACCGCAACTCGTTCCGTGTGTATCAGGCGGCGCACTACCACTACCGCAAAGGCGCTCTGGATGAGTCAATCTGGCTGCCGGAACGCAAGTGCCTGGCGCAGATCCTGAAAGTGGATGCGGGGATGCGTGAGCACTTCGAGATTGAGAAAAACCTGCTCGATCGGGACTTCATCAGCCTGTGCGAAGAACTGATGCGTGATTCGGATGAGGCGCCGTTTTCGTTTCAAAGCGGCGGACGCAGCTGAGGCGTTCTACTGGAGCGCGATTCTTTTTTCCAACACTCTCGGGACCGCGGCCGGTGATTATCTGGCCGACGATTCGGGTCTGGGATTCCTGGCCAGCGCGGCGTTAATTGCAGCGGCGATCATGGCTCTGGCTGGCGCGCACTACTTCACCCGGATTAACCGAGTCGCCCTGTTCTGGCTCGCTTTTGTGCTGACCCGCCCGTTCGGTGCGACCTTCGGTGATCTCCTGACTAAGCCGTCGGTGGAGGGCGGGCTTGCGCTGGGCACGGCAGGCTCCTCTTTGGTGTTGGCGACTATCCTGGTCGCGCTGATCGGGATCAGCTATCGCCCGCGATTGAGGTACTGAGTCTGGTCGGTCTGCGGGCCGGAAGATCCTGATTTTCGGGTGATCTGGCCGCGTCCTGAATCTCTGCTTTTCAGACATAGACCAATCTTCCAGCGTTCCGGCCCTCGTTTCTTGGCTGCGGAACGCGGAGTACGTTGTGGTAGTCTGCGGCGCCTGTCGCCCGGCGGCAGCAGGCTGGCACCTTATGGTGCTGGATGCCCGCATGCGTCGCGACCGACCCGTTAACCCTTCGCCGGCAGATCGCTCTGTTCGGAACATCGGCAAGAGGAGTGTTCTCATGCTCAAACTTGGTGGATTCCCCGTCAGCAACTACTACAACATGGTCAAATTCGCCCTGCTGGAAAAGGGCATCGAGTTCGAGGCGGTCAACGCCATGCCCAGCCAGGAGGCGGACCATACAACGCGAAGCCCGATGGGCAAGGTGCCCTATCTGGAAACGGACTCAGGCTTCCTGACCGAGACTAATGTGATTCTCGCCTATCTCGAGACGGTCGCTCCGGGATCGCCCTTATTGCCGTCGGACCCGTTCGCGGCGGCGAAGGTGTGGGAGCTGTGCAAGGTGATGGAGCTTTACATTGAGCTGCAGGGGCGGCGCCATTACGGCGAGATCTTTTTCGGTGGGGAGCGCAACGAGGCTGCCGTGGCCGAAGTGCGCCCGGTGATAGAGAACGGTCTGCGGGCTGTGCGACAGCTGGCCAGCTGCCAGCCTTTCCTGTGTGGCGATTTCGGCATGGCGGATATTGTTGCGGTCCATAGCTTCATCTACGCCGCACCTGTCTGTCAGGCGGTCTACGGCTGGGACATCGTGGCCGAAGTGCCGGGCCTCAAAGCTGCAATCGATGCGGCGAATGCGCGTCCCGCGGGAGCGACGGTGATGGCCGACCAGCAGGCGGCATTGCAGGCCATGATGGGTGGCAACGGCTGAACTGAGCATCAACTGATCGAGCCGATGGATGCGCGCGGTATGCGGAGGGAAAAACTATGAGCGGTGCAGTGATCCTGCCGGTTGAGGCGATCCGGGAGCGGCTCAATACCGATCCGGAATTCGTGCTTGCGGCCCGGTTCTGGTACGGGGATGTGCGATTCAGCGTGGGCCAGGATGTCTATTTCATGCGCATCGAAAACGGTCAGGTGGCGCGCTTCCATGCGGGCACCGAGGGGTTCGATCCGTACGACGTACACATCGGTGGCAGTGCTGAGGTCTGGGCGCAGATGCTGGCGGAAAAACCGCTGCCCTTTTACCACGACTGGTTCGCCGCCTCGTTCCACCATGATTTCGAGGTCAGTGGTGACCTCGGCACGGCCTACGCCTACTACTACGCGATCCGGCGGATGCACGCAGTATTCGGTGAGTGCGTGCGCGAACGCGCCCGCGCGGCCTAGGAGAACAGGTATGGCACGTTATTCCGACATTACCGGACGCTACATCTACCTCGATCTCGACGGTCTTGAGTACCGTGTCTACTTCGAGGAAGCCGGGCAGGGGATCCCATTGGTCTGCCAGCACACGGCTGGCTCTGATGGTCGGCAGTATCGCCATCTGCTTGAAGATCCTGATATCACTGCCCGTTTCCGCGTCATCTCCGCTGACCTTCCTTACCACGGTAAGTCGCTGCCCCCGGATGGGAAACGTTATTGGGAGGAAGAGTATCGACTGACGCAGCAGTTCTTCATGAACTACTGGGTCCGGTTGGTGAACGCGCTGGAGCTGGATCGCCCGGTTTACATGGGCTGTTCCATGGGCGGGCACCTGGCAGCCGATCTGGCGCTGCATCACGCCGAGACCTTTCGCGCCTGTATCGGGCTGGAAGCGTCCATGTGGAGCGGGGGCTTTGATCGGTTGTGGCAGCAGTGGTGGCGACATCCGCGCCTGTCGAACGATGCGAAGCCCTCAATGATGCTGTCTTTGTGTTCCCCCAATGCCCCGGAGCAGCGGGTGCGCGAAACTGTCTGGACCTATAGCCAGGGTGCACCGCCGGTCTTTTCCGGCGATCTGAACTACTACGGTCTGGAGCACGACCTGCGCGAGACTGCCGGGCAGATAGATACCTCCAAATGCATGCTCTATGTCCTGAGCGGTGACTACGACTGGTCGGCCTACCCCGAAGCCTGCCAGGCGCTGGCCGACGCTGTTGATGGCGCGCAGTACACCCTGATGAAGGGCATGGGACATTTTCCAATGTCGGAGGATCCGGCCCAGTTCAAGCAGTACCTGCTGCCCGTGCTTGCAGATATCGAGGCGCGTACCAGCGTTTGAGTTGAGTCGGGGCTCTGGCGCCTCGCAGATCTCGCGGGCTAGCCGGCGCCGCGAGCCGCAATGTGGCATCGAAGGAGCGGTTTTCCGGTGCGCTCGCGCCGTATTCGGGATCTCCCGGCGGGTCGGTATCAACTGATGAGAAGGAACTTAAAATGAGAAAAATACAGGTGACAGGTCGTCTGCTGCCGTTTCTGCTGGCAATGTCGGCAATAACGAATCCAGCTGTCGCAGAGGTGACGCGCGCGGACATCGATGCCTGGATAGCGGCGCCGACTGAAGGAGCGCTGCCGCAGCCGGGTGCGGTTATTGACGCGGCCTCTCTTGACCAGCTTCGGGGTCTGCTGCCACCTGGGTACATAGACGAATTCAACGTTGCGGGCGTCGCGTTGACCATTCAGGCGCCGGAAAGTTACCCGGGGCATCCGGCTTTCGCGGCAGCGACAGCGCAATACGCCGGCCGGTCCCGGATCGGCACCGGCGGCGAGCTCGAAAACTACACGGCAGGCAGGCCCTTTTCAGATGAGCAGATCGCCGGCGCCTCTCCGGAGCAGGCTGGCCTCATGGTTGCCTGGAACCAGATCAACCGATGGCAGTACACCGGTTACCAGGTGAGCGAGCTGAGCATGAGCTATCTCGCCGACAGCGGCACGGGCGAACGGCCTCGCGCTGAATGGGGGCTGGTCGGCGGAGGAACCGTCTCGCGGAGACTGACGCAGCGGTTTCACCGCGTCTATCTCAACTACCTGGCCTGGTTGCCTGAAGACAGCTACCGCTTCGACGTCCCTGATGCAGAGCGGCGTTTCTACAAGGACTACATTGAGTTCGTTTCTCCGTTCGATGTTGCCGGCACGAAGTTCGTGGTTGAACGCTCGCTCGATCCGCATGAAGACGACCAGGTGAATACTTACCTGCCGACCGAGCGTCGTGTGCGCCGCTTCTCCGCGAAAGAACGGGCGGACAGCTTTATGGGGTCGGATGTGACCCTCGACGATTTTGATGGCTTTGCCGGGCGCGTGCTGGACTACCGCTGGCGCTACCTGGGCCGTCGCCAGGTGCTCGACAACCTCGACGTTGCGGCGCCGCTCGTGCTTTACGGCGGTCCCCGCAGCCGCGCGCTGATCGATCGCTGGCAGGTTCGCGATTGTCATGTCGTCGAACTGGTGTCGACCTGGGATGGTCATCCCTATAAGTCCCGCGTGCTCTTCGTCGACCGTGAAACCTATGATGTGGCCCTGGCGCTTGCGTTCGATCACCAGGACCGGTTGTGGAAGGTCTTCGATCCGATCTATCGGCAGACACGCGGCGTAGGTCACGACGCAAACGCGACGGTGTCGAGTTGGCGTGGGCAGGTCAACATTACGCTGTCGGGCGACACCGCGACGGTGGTCCACGCCCTGACCGACACGACCCATCCGGATATGAAACCTTCTGCAATCAAACGGATATTCAGCGTGTCGAGTCTCACCAGCGGAAAATGACCGTTCACGCCTGCCCGAATCACTCCTGACCGCCTCGGAGGTCCCCGATGTATCCAGGCCAATTCGCACGGTCCCGGGCAGATCAGCCCTGCTTCATCATGGCTTCCAGTGGTGAGACGGTGACTTATGCAGAGTACGAGCGGCGCACAAACCAGCTGGCGCATTTTTTCCGCGCCTGCGGTTTGCAGCATCGGGACCACTACGCCGTTTTCATGGAGAACAACGCCCGTTACCTGGAAGCCTGTGGGGGCGGGGTGCGCGCGGGCCTCTACTACACGTGCATCAACTCCTACCTGACAGCCGACGAAGTGGCCTTCATCCTCGAGGATAGCGATGCTCAGGTGTTGATTACCTCGGTTGCGCGCCTGGAGGTGGCGCGAGCGGCGGCGGCGCAGTGTCCGCGGGTAAAAACTGTCCTCGTGGTCGGGCTTGGCGCAGATGCAGAGGATGCCCGCGATTACGTGCGCGCGGTCGGTGCCTGTCAGGATACGCCGATCGCTGATGAGTGGCTGGGAACCTCGATGCTGTACTCCTCCGGAACAACGGGGCGGCCGAAAGGAATTCTGCGTCCACTGCCGGATAATCCGCCGTCAGAGCCACTCATGCTGTACGAGTTTCTTCACGGGCTGTGGCAATGCCGCGAAGGGATGATCTATCTCTCGCCGGCCCCGCTGTATCACTCGGCGCCGAATACTGCCTGTTCTCTCGCGGTGCGCGCAGGGGGCACGGTCATCATCATGGAGAAATTCGATCCGGAGCATTACCTGTCTCTGGTCGAGCGCTACCGGGTCACCCACAGCCAGCTGGTTCCGACCATGTTCAGCCGCATGCTGAAGCTGCCGGATGAGGTGCGGCTGAAGCACGACGTCTCGTCGCTGGAATACACGGTGCACGCTGCTGCCCCCTGTCCCGTGCAGGTCAAGCAGGCGATGATCGACTGGTGGGGACCGTTGGTCCACGAGTACTACGGGGCGACCGAGGGTCTAGGGTTTTCTTATTGCGACAGCGAAGAGTGGCTGGCGCATCCCGGGACGGTGGGCAAAGTCATGCTGGGCGAGCTGCACGTACTGGATGATGAGATGCAGCCCTGTCCGACCGGTACCGCAGGCACGCTGTGGTTCAAGACAGCTTCACCGTTTGAGTACTACAACGATCCGGTCAAGACTCAGGAGTCACGTTCGGCGGACGGCAGCCTGAGCACCGTGAACGATGTCGGCTACGTCGATGCTGAAGGTTATCTCTACCTGACGGATCGCAAGACGTTCATGATTATTTCAGGCGGTGTGAACATCTACCCTCAGGAGTGCGAGAACCTTTTGATTACGCACCCCAAGGTCGCAGATGCGGCGGTCTTCGGCGTGCCGAACGAAGATCTCGGGGAGGAGGTCAAAGCGGTGGTGCAGCCAATGCCCGGGGTCGCGCCTGGCGACGGGCTGGCGCAGGAGTTGATCGCTTTCTGCCGCGAACACCTGGCCCATCTGAAGTGCCCGCGCTCGATTGATTTTGCCGAGGAGTTGCCCCGACTGCCGACCGGCAAGCTCTACAAGCGCCTGCTGCGCGACCGCTACTGGGGCGAAAAGGGTTCGCGGATAGTCTGATCGCGTTCAGACCGTCCAGGCGCGGCGGTCGCGCTGCCAGTCTTCCAGCAGCCGGGCCGCATGAGCTGCAACGAGGTCTGCGTCCTCGTCAGGTCCGGCCGGGCATGTCAGCTCGAGCCGATGGCCCGAGGGATCGAAAAAATAAATTGACTTGACGAAGCCGTGGTCGGTCGGACCGATTACCTCAAGACCCGCCTCGAGCAGTCGCGCATGCCAGGACATGAGGCTGCTTTCATCGGCCAGCTCCAGCGCGAGATGCTGCACCCAGTCGGGTGTGTGTGGATCGCGGCCCATGGGGTGCTCCGCCGGGAGCTCAAAGAACGCGACGGCGCTGCCATCTTCGAGTTCAAAAAAGATATGCAGGTGAGGGTAGAACTCGCCGGTTGACGGCACGTGGTCGTTGCGCACGGCGTGAGAAAAACGCAGGTTCAGGATTTCGGTGTAGAACCTGACGGTTTCAGCGGCGTTGTTACAGCGGTAGGCCACGTGGTGCATTTTCTTGATGTTCATCCGTCGGTTTCTCCTGACAATCGCGGTGGCGCTGTGCGGACCCGTCTATGCCGGGATGTCCCAGTCCTGTGCAGGCCCCAGCAGCGCACGAACGTGCTCCGGCGTGTCGATGCGCTGTAGCGTCACCGGGGTCACGCTCACACAGACCGAGCGGCCGGTAAATACAGCGCGCCCGCCGACCTGTCCGCGGAAACCGAAATCGAACGAGCTGCGCCCGTAGCGGATGACTGCGACTTCGATGTAGAAGATCGGCATTGCGCGCGGATGACTGCCATTCGACCGCCGCCCGCACCACCATCCATTCCCAGCCGAGCTCCCGGTAGTCGCCATTGGGCGCCAGGCCCCGCGTCCATACTTCGGTCGCGTCATCCATATAGGCCATGTAGTTCGCGTTAAACACGACACCTTGCTGGTCGCACTCGCCATAGCGCACGCGGATCTCATGCTGGTAGGACATAGTGTCTCCGTTAAATCAACGGTTCGGATTGTGCCGCAGCGCAGATGGCTGTGCGGCGTGCAGGCGCATTACATCAGAAGAGCGTCAGGTGCGGGTCCAGGGCGTTCGCTGCAGGGTTGTCAATCGCTCCGGGCACATCAGAGCAGGCGGCGGATGC
>Ga0181582_10004922_pt1 | contig 10765 bp, 10 predicted proteins | sample 071ome_32_FD_132438 | JGI IMG/M metagenome (GOLD analysis project Ga0181582, IMG submission 132438) | Coastal salt marsh microbial communities from the Groves Creek Marsh, Skidaway Island, Georgia - 071405AT metaG (megahit assembly) | ecosystem: Environmental > Aquatic > Marine > Intertidal... | reverse complement strand
GTTATTGTTACATTAATGAGGTCATGTGGTAGCTGTTCTGTCTGTTCTGATGGCAAAGAGGCTTTATGCGCCACACCGCCCAAATCAGCTGATGATTCAATTGTAAGCACCAAAGATGGCAGGCCTGTCTGGCCTGCCATGAATACAGGCGCTTTTGCTGAACAGGTGATGGTGCATCAGCGCCAGATTGTGCATCTGCCAGATGATATACCTTCGGAAATTGGCGCACTGATCGGCTGCGGCGTCATTACCGGCTATGGCGCAGTTCGGCATGTTGCCAGAGTGAAACAGGGTGAGCATGTTGCTGTGGTGGGATGCGGCGGTGTCGGGGTGAATGCAATACAGGCAGCGCGCATTGCCGGTGCCTCCATGATTACCGCCATTGATACCAGCCCGTCTAAACAGGCTATTTCGCTTCGGCTTGGCGCAACAGATTTTGTCAGGCTGGCAGAGGATGCAGATTATGACAATGCCAGAGCCATTACCGATGATGCAGGCTATGATGCTGTGCTGGTAGCGGTGGGGTCTGCATCTGTGATTTCAAGCGCGCTCCGCCTATTAAAGCCGGGCGGTCGTCTGGTGGTAATGGGTATGCCGCCATCTGGTGATATGTCCGAGATTGAGATGACCAATCTGGCAAGCTATGGCCAGTCTATTATCGGCACAAAAATGGGCATGGCACGAATTAGAGAAGATATCCCTGATATTATTAATCTATATCGTGAAGGAAAATGGGTGCTTGACGAACTGATCTCCGGACGGTTTGATTTTAATCAGATAAATGATGCAATGACCGCTGCCCAGCAAGCTGATAATCTGCGCATTATCCTAAAGATGAACAGATGAGCATGAGATGAAACTTGATAGCATTGACAGCTTTGTGGTTGGAAACCCAAATCCGGGCATTGGTGGCCGCTATTTCATCTTTATCAAGCTGACCACACAATGTGGCATCTCTGGCTATGGCGAGATATATAATGCCAGCTTTGGCCCGCATCTGGTGGCGGCGATGGCGGAAGAGGTGTTTGCGCAGGAGATGGCAGGCGAAGACCCGTTCCAGATTGAAAAAATCTGGCGGCGCGTCTATAGCAGAGGCTTCTCGCAACGTCCCGATATTACCCTGATGGGGGTATTAAGCGGGCTTGAGATTGCCTGTTGGGATATTATCGGCAAGGCCACAGATCAGCCTGTCTATAATCTGCTTGGCGGCAAATTGCATCACCGGCTTAGAAGCTATAGCTATCTTTATCCGCCCGAAGATGCAGAGGCAGAAACATTCTATGCCGACCCTGATGCGTCGGCAGAAATCGCCGCTCGCTATATTAAAGAGGGGTTTACAGCGGTTAAATTTGATCCTGCCGGCGCCTATACCATTCTGGACCCGCACATGCCCGAGCTAGAAGATATTGACCGCTCAGAGCAGTTTTTACGCGCCTTAAGAGAAGTTGTAGGCACAAAGGCTGATTTGCTATTTGGCACGCATGGGCAGTTTTCTGTAGCAGGGGCAAAGCGGATGGCCGCGATGATGCAAGCCTATGACCCGCTATGGTTTGAAGAGCCTACCCCACCTGAACGGCCGGAAATGATGGCACAGGTGGCGCGCGCGACCTCAATTCCGATTGCAACAGGCGAAAGGCTGACGACAAAATATGAATTTGCGCGAGTTCTTGAAACAGGCGCGGCCTCTATTCTGCAGATGAATCTAGGACGGGTAGGCGGGTTGCTAGAGGCAAAAAAAATCGCTGGTATGGCAGAGGCATATTATGCCCATATCGCACCGCATCTTTATTGTGGGCCAATTGTTGCGGCGGCAAATATACAGCTTTCTGCCACCTGTCCTAATTTTCTGATTCTGGAATCAATCCGGACGTGGGGCGGGTTTTATGAGAAGATTTTGAAGCAAAAGATTGAATGGGAAGATGGCTATGTGATCGTACCAGACCGTCCGGGCATCGGCTTTGAAATAGATGAAGAGGTTGCACGCGCTCACCCTTATGATGATACGGTTTTGCATCTGAATATGTATGAGGAATCTAGGTGAAGAAAACCATATTAATCACAGGTGCAACTGATGGTATCGGCTTGCTAACCGCACAAAAACTATGCGCAGATGGGCATCAGGTAATATTGCATGGCCGTCAGAAAAACAAACTTGCAGAACTGTCAGAATCACTTGGCGGGGTGCCAACCTTTATAGCGGATTTTAGCTGTATGGACGAGGTGGTCGGGATGGCTAAATCTGTGCTGGCCAGTTATGATCAGCTAGATGTGCTGATCAATAATGCAGGTATTTTGAAAAGTGATGAAACACGCACTGAGGCTGGGCGTGATATCCGCTTTGAGGTTAATACGCTTGCGCCCTATGTGCTGACCAGATGTCTATTGCCGATTATTCCGGCAGAGGGGCGGGTGATAAATTTATCATCAGCCGCCCAAGCACCGGTAGATATTGAGGCAATGAAAAAATGTCAGCCAATGCAGGATATGGCGGCCTATGCACAAAGCAAGCTTGCGATCACAATCTGGTCTGCAACACTGGCAGATCAAATGCCGGACGGACCGGTATATGTTGCGGTTAATCCGGGCTCGTTACTGGCAACAAAGATGGTAAAACAGGGTTTCGGGATTGATGGCAATGATCTGAATATTGGTGCAGATATTCTGGTAAGGGCAGCGCTTTCAGACGAATTTTCAACTGCTTCAGGCACTTATTTTGATAATGATAGCGGCTGTTTTGCCTCTCCGCATCAGGCCGCAGGTGACCAGCAACATGTTGACGCTGTCATGACAACAATCCGCAGTCTAACCAAAGGCTTTATCCTGTAATGATGGTCTGAAAGTATCGCAAGCTGGCATCAAAGATTTAGCATCTGCCAGCATGGGTATTTCTATCTTGTATATCGTTTGGGCCAGCCCTTCAGCAAGTTTCATCCAGAATATCGTCAATATTCCAATGCTCTAGCGTCATGAGCTTGCGATGGACAGATTCTGCAAATTGAGGAGTCCATAATCTGGTTGCCAGAGACATATATTTTTGCTTCAGCGCCTCTGGCGGATAGGGAGCTTGCCAGTCGCCTTTATTGGTTGTTACCTCTGCTTCCAGCTTTCTGCCATCAGCCATTATGATGGTTACTTTTGCAGGGCGTAAATCTGGAAGCAAGTTAGTCATGTTGGCATTCTCACTTATGCTAACCTTCTGGCAGAGAGCTGATATATCGGGGTTTGTGCGCGCCTGTTCAGCAAAGCTGAGCACCCCAGATGAGCGATGATACAGCGTGGTAGCGATGGCAAATGGTACGGAAAATTTACAGGCAAGCACATTTCTAGGCGCCCTGTCTTGTAATTCAGCCGCCAGATTGTAGCTATCTATATGAATAGAGGTAATGGTTTCACACTGCTGTAATTCAGGGTGTTTGTCGATTAACAGCCATAAGGCGTCAAGCGCGGCATGATTATAGCGGCAACAGGCGTGAAGCTTGAAATAATTTCTGCAAACCTCAAATCTATGGCCTAAATCTTCATAGGCTTTCTGTGCATCAAAGCCAGACGAGCTAACAGATGAGAACACAGAATTGATACCATCTTTCTCGCCGCTAAATCCTGACTGTAACAAGGTGAAACCAAGATGCGCCATCTGGTTTGAGATGCCTGCATAGGCATTGCGCACAGTGCCTCCCTCAAGCATGGTTTTACGACTTGTTGCTAGGGTCAGGCTGGATACAATATTCAGATATTCTGCTGTCTGGTCTGTATCTAGCTGGTGCAGGCTGGCAATGGCGGCGGCCGCGCCTAGACCGCCCCATGTGCCATGCGGATGCATGGCCGGATTAAGCTGGCTTGCAAGCCCTATTCTGGTGGCGACATCATAGCCAAGAATAAAGGCGCGCAAAAATGCACTGCCAGAAATATTCTTTCCTTCAGATGCTGAAAATAATGCAGGAAAAATATGCATGGCGGGGTGGCCTTTAGCAAATTGATGGCCTTCATCCATTTCAAGCACAGTGCCTGCTGTTCCGTTCAAAAATGCGGCATTCTGGCGGCCTGTTTTCAGGCCAGTACCAAACAGGCTAGCCTCGCCCTGTTCGGCCACATGCGTATTCTGGACAAGCTGTTGCATTTCAGCTTCTGCCATGCCGCCAATCATGGCCGCAACACTATCGGCAATAATATATTTGCTAGCTGTTACCGCTTCTGCAGGAATATCTTCAAGATGTGTTTTTGTCAGGAATAGAGAAAAATTCTTTGCTATGGTTTCCATAGGCTTTGCCTCTGTTTGATAACGTTTTTCATCATGTAAAATAGAATATGCTTGTTAAAGCCTATCATTATAGCATTTACTCTTAACAGAAATGATTTAACGTTATTAATGGCAAAGAGTAAAATGGGAGAGAAACATGAAAGATATCTTTACTAAAAAAACTACCACAAGACGCAGATTTCTAGGCGGTACTGCTGCAACAGTCGCGCTAGGGTCTGGCTTGTCTATGCCATGGATTGCGCAGGCGGCCGGAAATGTAAAAATCGGGCTGATTCATCCGGCAACTGGCTGGGCGGCCTATCCGGCGGCGCAGTTGCGCTATGGAGCAGAAATGGCGATTGCCGATATTAATGCGGCTGGCGGGATTAAATCTATGGGTGGTGCCAAGCTAGAAGCATTGCTTGGTGATTCCCAGACCAAGCCTGAAATTGGTGCAGCAGAAGTCGAAAAAATGAACGAAGCTGGTGTACATGCGATTCAGGGCTGTTACCAGTCTGCTGTTGGTCTTGCCGCTTCGGCAGCCGCCGCCAAATATAACATTCCATTTTCTGTGGATGTAGGCGTGTCAGACAAGCTGGTTCAGCGTGGCCTTTCAAACGTGTTCAGAATGGCGGATGGTTATGGCCGCATTGCAAAAGATGCCGCTACAAATCTGGGCGAAATCAATAAAAATGCCGGAAGCCCTGCAAAGTCTGTGGTGATTGTTCATGAAGAATCAGAATTCGGTACTGGTACAGCCAAGCTGATGACAGCAGCATTGAAAGAACATAATCTTGAAGTGATTGATACAATCAAGCACGCCAACCCGACACGTAACTTTGACAATATTGCCTTGCGCATTAAATCTGCCAAGCCTGATATTGTGATGCCGATTAACTATCCGGGCGAATATGTTCTGCTGGCAAAAACACTTCGCCAGCAGCGTGTTGACTTTATGGCCAGCTATTCTGTGCTAGGTGGCGGTTTCAACTTCAAATTTGTAGATGATATGCCAGAGATCGCTGAAAATATGATTGATGTGAACCACTGGTATAATCCGAATTCAGAATCAGGCAAGGCGATGCGTGCGCGTACCGAAGCTGACGGCAAATATTTCACCTTTGAAGTATATTGCGCCTATATGTCAATCCTGTTCCTGGCTGACGGATTTGAACGTGCTGGCACAACTGACAAGGATGCAGTAAATGCTGCATTGGCAGCATCAACGCTTGAGGTTGATTTCATGCCATATGACAAGACTAAAATGGTTGATGGCCAGAATATGGGATCACGTGCGGTGGCTATTCAGGCGCAAAAAGGTGATGTGCAGATTATTGCACCATCTGCCTATGCGTCTGCAAAGGCTGTATTCCCTCGGTAAACACTATGTATCATTCAGGCAGGCACTTGAAAAAGTGCCTGCCCTATTTATGACCAAAGAATATTATTTATGCTTTCTGCCTCTTTATCCATGTTGCCTGCCGCGATCATTAACGGGTTGATGTATGGTGCTATTTATGCGCTAGTTGCACTTGGTCTTACCTTGATTTATGGCGTGCTTCATATCATTAATTTTGCACATGGGGCGATGCTGATGCTGGCGCTTTATGCTGCCTTTTTCCTGTTCAAACTTGTGCAGATTGACCCCTATATTTCAATTTTTATCGTAACGCCAATAGCCTTTATGTTTGGATATGTGATCTATCGATATGGGATTGGCGTGCTATCAAAAGGCAAAGATCAGAATATTTTGCTGATTACGCTTGGGCTTTCTATCATCATTGAAAATAGTGCCCTGTTTTTCTTTAGCGGTGACCAGCAGACCGTCAGCCTGTCTTATGGGTTTGAAGCGTTTGATCTTGGATTTATGTATCTGTCATATCCAAAGGTCATATCGTTTTTTGCGGCATTGGTGATTTGCGCGCTGTTATGGGCGCTGATGAGCCTGACAGATCTTGGCAGGGCTATTCGGGCAGTGGCAAAGGAACGGCAGGGCGCAAGGCTTGTCGGCATTAATGTTGAACATATTTTTGCGGTGACTTTTGGTATCGGGATTGCCTGTCTGGGCGCGGCCGGATGTATGATGTTACCAATTTTCTATGTTGATCCCTATACCGGCAATATTTTTGTGTTGGTGGCCTTTACCATTGTTGTGCTTGGCGGCATGGGCAGTGTGCTTGGCGCTTTGCTAGGCGGGTTTATTATTGGAATTACTGAATCTGTTGGCGGGTTGTTGCTTGGCGAAAGTCTGGGGCAGATTGGAATCTCACTTATTTTCATTCTGATACTGATTTTCAAGCCAACTGGCCTGTTTGGAAGCAAGGTGTGATGATGGCGTTGAACAGACAAGTTATTCTGCTGCTGCTTTCAGCTATCATTCTGGCCTTTGTACCAGCCTTTATCACCAGCAAATTTTATATTGATGTGCTTACCTTGATATTTTTCACGGCCTATATTGGACAATCTTGGAATATTCTAGGCGGCTATGCAGGCCAGTTTTCTTTTGGCGGGGTGATGTTTTTCGGAACAGGGGCGTATGCTTCTTCTATCTTGCTTACCAGCTTTGGAATTCCGCCGATTTTTGGAATTATCGTGGCGATATTTGCAGGTGCGCTGCTTGGATTTATTGTTGGCTATATGTCATTCCGGTCCGGATTAAAAGGGTCATATTTTGCCCTGATAACGCTCGCTTTTGCCGAATTATTGCGGGTGCTTGCCAATTCGGTAGAATTTACCGGCGGAGGGGTTGGACTGTTCTTAACCTTCGCGCCGGGCTTGAGCAATCTGCAATTTAAAACACCGATCGGTTTTTATTATTTCGCATTTTTGCTGATGGTGATTTCAATTCTTATCGCATTATGGCTGGAACGCTCTCGCTTTGGGGCCCAGCTTGTTGCGATCAGGGAAAATGAAGAAGCAGCCGAAGCGTTAGGCATTAATACCTTAAAATGTAAAATTTATGCGATTATGATCATGGGCGCGATGGGTGGGGCGGCAGGCACATTCTATGCACAGAAATATCTTTATCTGGACCCGCCTATTGCCTATTCCATCCATCTATCTGTTGAGATGTTGCTGGTTACAATTGTTGGCGGTATGGGAACGGTATTTGGCCCGTTGATCGGCGCGTTTGTGCTACATATTGTTAATGAAATTGCACGCCATCTTATTGATACGCCTGGTCTCAGCCTGATTGTATATGGGGTTATTCTGATTGTGATTATCAGCTATCTGCCAAACGGCCTGATAGGCATGTTCAAAAAGAAGATGAACAAATCCAAACCGACCGCACTGAAAAATTTCTTTTCAGGAGATAAAGATGCTTAGGGTGGAAGGTGTTACCAAGCGGTTTGGCGGGCTAACGGCTGTATCTTCGGTTGATCTGGAAGTGGCGGGGGGTGAAATTGTTTCTCTGATCGGACCAAATGGTGCTGGTAAGACAACGTTATTTGCAATGGTTGCCGGCTTTCTAACCCTTAATGAAGGCGAAATTTTTCTGAATGATATGCCCATTGCTGGTAAGAAACCGCATCAGATTTGTAAGCTTGGCATGGTGCGTACCTTTCAGATTACACAGCCTTTTGCAGGCCTGACTACATTGCAGAATATCATGGTTGGTGCTTATTCGCATACTGACGGTCCCTTAAAGGCGCAACAAAAAGCAGAAGAAGTCGCCGAGATTGTGGGGATGACATCATTGCTGGCATCTGGTGCAGACAGCCTGACAGTGGCTGGCAGAAAACGTCTTGAGCTGGCACGCGCTTTGGCTACCAACCCTAAATTGCTGCTTCTTGATGAAGTGATGGCAGGATTAAATCCGACTGAAATAGATGAAATTGTATCGGTGATTAAAGGGATTAGAGATACAGGCGTGACCATTTTTCTGATTGAACATGTAATGAAGGCAGTGATGAACCTGTCTGACCGCAGCTATGTGCTGAATGACGGCAAGCTGATAGCCACAGGTACGCCTGCTGAAATTGCAGAAAACCCGCTTGTTATCGAAGCTTATCTGGGACATGGCGCTGCTGGCGAGATGGTAGATGCGTCATGAGCCTGATATCTGTAAAAAATCTATCTGCTGGCTATGGCTTTGTTGAAGTGTTGAGAGATGTCTCAATTGAGATCAATGCTGGCGAAATAGTGGCAGTGCTAGGCAGTAACGGGGTTGGCAAGACAACCTTGAATAATACGCTTTCAGGTCTTATCACGCCTAATCATGGCGAGATTAGATTTGATGGCGATCTGATCTCTGGTAAATCTGCGGCCGAGATTGTCGAGCTAGGGCTTATCCATGTGCCAGAGGGCCGCAAGCTATTTCCAAATTTAACAGTCAAAGACAATCTTGAGCTAGGCTCATATCGCAGAGGAAAGGCTGATAGGGCACAAAATCTGGAAAATGTGCTAACTGTGTTTCCAAAGCTGGCTGAACGGATAGGCCAGCTTGCAGGCACGCTGTCAGGTGGCGAACAGCAGATGGTAGCGATTGGCAGAGGGTTAATGAGCAATCCAAAATTGCTTATTCTGGACGAGCCATCTTTGGGGTTGTCACCGTTGCTGGTAGAGCAGATGTTTGAGCTTATCAAACGCATCAATGAAAATGGCCTGACTGTCTTGCTGGTCGAACAAAATGTCATCCAGTCTCTTAATATCGCAAATAGAGCTTATGTAATTGAAGAAGGCACTATCGCCATTTCGGGCGAAGCAAAGACATTGCGTGACAATGCAGAGCTGAAAAAATCATATTTGGGCTTATAATGGTTATTGGGTTGTAAAGCCGCCATCTGCGACGATTACCTGACCGGTAATAAAGGATGCGGCATCTGAGACCAGAAAGACTGCCAGTCTGGCTATCTCGTCAGCCTCGCCAAATCGTCCAAGCGGAATTTTGTCAACTAGCTGTTGATATCTTTGAGGGTTAGCGCGTGTCTGTTCGGTCATGGGCGTGGCAATTGGTCCGGGCGCAATCGCATTTACCCGAATATTGCGTTCTGCCAATTCAAGTGCCAGAGACCGTGTTAATCCGTTAAGCCCTGATTTGGAAGCAGCATAGGCTGCTGCATTTGTATGGCCAACCAGCCCAATCTGGCTTGATATAAATACCATAGCAGAAGGCTCGCAAAGATAGCGTGTAGCAGATTTTGCCAGCTCAAAATTAGCCCCAAGATTTAGATTAACTATATGGTGCCATTCTGTGCTTGATGTCTCGGCAGAGGTTTTAAGTGCGATGATGCCGGCACAGCCAATGACCCCATGTAACTTGCCAAAGCGAGCTGATGTATCTGCAACAGCCTGTGCCAGAGCCTCAGAATCTGTAATATCTAGCAGATAAGGATGTTCGCAAAATTCAGCTATGACGGAACGCTGGTTTTGGTCAAATATTGTGCCTGTAACATTTGCGCCATAAGAGGCAAGAAGCCTGCCTGTTGCCAGCCCGATACCACTACCCAGCCCTGTGATGAAGAATGTTTTATTGACAAGTGAAATCATTCATGGCGTCCTAATTGCTAGAAGTTAATGTGGCACATGATGGGCTGGTAATGAAGCAAATTTTAGTCATTGTACCTTTTCCGATGTCGGAAGAAAATTTGGCAGCGCGGCGCGCACAGCTAGATGCCATAGCGCTGAGTGACGAGCTTCACTTCACCTTTAAGCCGGTAAAGGCTGCGCCCCGAAATTATATTTCGCAAGCAGATATGATACTTGCAGATATCTCTATTTTTGAAGCTGGAATGGATGCAGAAAAACAGGGATTTGATGCTGTCTGTATTGATACGATGAGTGATTCTGGTGTGGCGGCATTGCGCTCGGTATTATCTATTCCGGTGATCGGACCTGGTCGAATCTCAATGCTATTTGCGCTCAGTTTGGCATCGAAATTTTCAATCGTGACGATGTGGCAGAAATGGCGTCACCTATATGATAAAACAATATCTGATCTTGGCATTGGCCATGCGCTGGCTTCGGTTCGTTCGATAAATGTTGCACCCGATAATCAGGCTTTGCTGAGCGGCAAAGAAGAGGCATTATTCCCGCTTCTGGAACAGGCCGCAAAAACAGCCATCGAAGAAGATGGAGCGCAGGTAATTATTCTTGGCTCAACTACCATGCATCAGGCCCATGCCTATTTGTCAGAAGTGCTAGAAGTGCCAGTGATTAATCCAGGACCATTAACTTATAAAATGGCAGAATTGATGCTGTCTTCTTCATTATCTCATAGCCGCAAAGCCTATCCTGTCTCGCCTGTTCCCAGAGATGAGATGTTTCAGGCGATGATGGCGGCGGCAGCCACCTTCGATCATTAGGGCAAAGACAGGGCTAGGATTTAGCGTTAAGCGTATTCTCACCTGCCATATAAACTCTTACTTCTGAGAATTTGTTATCCCTGACTGTGAAAAAATTGCAATTTGATTTATAGACCAGACTGCCATCATGTAATTTGTTTGTAACCTGAAACCGCACCGCAATATTTTGTTCAGAGGCGCTGGTAACAAAGTGAAATTTATCATGTCGAACCCATTCATGATG
>Ga0181582_10004916_pt1 | contig 10768 bp, 19 predicted proteins | sample 071ome_32_FD_132438 | JGI IMG/M metagenome (GOLD analysis project Ga0181582, IMG submission 132438) | Coastal salt marsh microbial communities from the Groves Creek Marsh, Skidaway Island, Georgia - 071405AT metaG (megahit assembly) | ecosystem: Environmental > Aquatic > Marine > Intertidal... | reverse complement strand
CAGTGTCTTGTGTAGGTATGGTAGGACTTGAACCTACAACCAATAAGTTAAAAGCCTATTGCTCTGCCAATTGAGCTACATACCCGCTCGTACGGATAGAGGGATTTGAACCCCCACGAAAAAATTCATCAGAACCTAAATCTGAGTTGTCTACCAATTCCAACATATCCGCGTCTCTTTTTGGGGGTCTGTGTAAAAGCAGCCCATGTATGAACTGCTTTGACACGTATTAAAATACGAAAAGAATTAAGAAAGCCATCATTAAAGCAAATAAAGCAATCGCTTCTGTTAAAGCAAATCCTAAAATTGCGTATCCAAAAAGAGTTTTTGTTAATGATGGGTTACGAGCAACCGAACTAATAAATGAACCAAAAACGATTCCAATTCCAGCTCCCGCTCCAGCTAATGCGATTGTTGCACATCCAGCTCCAATAAGTTTTGCACCTTCAGCCATAAACGCCATGTTTTTATCAACCTACAAATATTCTCAAAAAACTTGTTTAAGTACTAAACAACATCTATCTTTTATGGTTTGTTACACTCGACGTTTTTTTCTTTGACGACAGCCATTAAATGCACGCTGCGTTGTTTCTTGAATTTGGACAATAGCAAAATGTTGCTGTAAAATTGTTTTTAAAGCTGCATCTTTGGCATACCCAACCCCACGTAATTTAATCATAAGTTTTTCAATAAAATGTTGTTTACAAAATTGTAAGACTTTTTCTGTGGTTGTTTGAGCAGCATAACTCGAAGATTTTTTCGAACCCTTGAAGCCTAAACTTCCACTTGAGAGACAATACAGGGTATTTCCTTCAAGATCTGTCACATTCACAAAAATGTTATTTAAAGTGGTCGAAATACATAAGATAGCTGTCTGATTCATTGGCTTTTTTTTCACCATAAAAATGTATCTTTTTTTACGCTCGGAGAATTCTCTTTGCAGTTCGTGCGTTTGTGTGTGTTCGTTGCCCTCGCAATGGTAAATGCTGGGTCACTCGAAACCCTTTATAGCAGCCAATTTGAACAAAACGTTGGAGATGACTGTGCACCTGTTTTTTCAAATCATTTTCGGTTAAATAATAATATTGAAGAATTCGTCCAAGTTTATCTACTTGATCCACTGTTAAATCCTTCACCTGTAAATTCGTATGAAAGCCAAGTTGATCACAAATTTGATTGGCTAAAAAAGCATGAATTCCATAGATTTTCTTGAGTTCTTTACGCACCAGATTCGTTGGAGTCAACTTTTTTTGAAAAAGAAACACCATAGATTATATTACTTTTTTTTCCCTTCTTTGAGAGACACTGGAAGATGTGTAAATCTGAGACCTTTGCCTTTATAAGCATCTGGCAATTTTAAGTGTTGCAGATCTGAGGCAACTTTATGCACTTTTTTTTTATCAATCCCAAAAAAACAAATAATATGAGGTTTTGGTAAAAAAACTTGAATATCATCTGGGACAACAAATTCACTGACATGACTCAATCCCAATCGAAGGTGTAACACATTTTCTTGTCGTTGAACTTTATACCCAATCCCAACACACTCTAAACTGGTTAAAAACCCTTGGGTGAGTCCTTTAAAATATTGCACAAGTAAAGCTTTGAACGCATTCAAAAAAGGTTTCCCTCTTTTTTTCGTGGTACTAAAGGATAAAATATGTTGGCCATCTTTGAAAGGTTTGACAGAAAAAAAGCATTCTCCTAATTGATCATGTTGTTTTAAATCCAGAGAAATTTTGCCAAGTGGTCCCTCGAACATCAACATGGACTGTTCCATGGTCAGGGTAATTGTTGCTGGCACCACAACAGATTGACGTGTGAGTAAAATAGATGTCATACTTGAAATATTCTTTTTGCCTTTTAAAAAATTTGACACAAAACTTCACCACCAAGTTTACGTTCTAAAGCTTGAGCACTCGACATAATGCCTTTCGAGGTTGATAAGACGCAGAGCCCAAGGCCTTGTTCTGGTGATTGAAGACGAGTGTATGGTGTATACACACGTTGACTCTCGGAAGAAATTTGCTCAAGTTTTTTCATGGCTGGTGTGTCTTGGACATACTTTAAAACGACGAAAATGTTTCGTTGATGTTTCTGCATGCCTTGAATATACCCATGAATTAATAAGACAGTTAAGAAATTCCAACAGAACTTCGAATACGGGAGTTGCACGACTTGTTTGCGAGCAGCTTGCCCATTTCTTAAACTGGTGAACATTTGAGTCAAAAGTTTCATAGAAGTGTTTGTTTTTTACCAACTGGATTTTGTTGTTCCTTGGAGTTGCCCGGTTGCTAAGAGTTGGCGAACCCAAATTCTAGATAATTTAAAGTGTTTTAAAACACCACGACTACGACCAGACAAGACGCATCTTTTCACCACTTGTACTTTACTTGTTTGTTTTGCGAGTGCATGTAATTTTAACATATACTCGTATCGAAGAGATTGCGGGACTGTTTGATTTTTAATCAAAGCCTTTAAAAGTTGACGTTGAACTTCAAACTTTTTCACATTTTCTCTTTTTCGTTGGTCTTTTTGATTAAAATTAGCCATGGATGAGTTTTTTTTTAAAGATCGGGAAATGAAAACCACTGAGATACAGTTGTGTCTGTGTGGTCGTTGGGGCAGTTGTCTGGACGATACACGAACACCCTTCCAAAAAGTCAAACAAATCATTATTGGCTTGAATTTCAGGACATTTGAGAAAAGAATCAAGGCCAAAATTGACCCTATTTTTTTGGAATGAGAGGAAGGTTGTTTGTCCAGTTTGTTGAAGTCTTGGAAAAAGACCAAAACAGAGTTTTTCAATAAAAGAAGCCAAGACTTCTTTTCTGAGAGTGACAAAACACCCAAAGGGTGCATTCTTTTTTAAATGAAATGGAGCAATAGATTTTTTTGCTCGAACAAGATTTGGACGTTGTCCAGTCCAAAGAAGCAGCGCCACAAAATAAGGTAATACAACAAGTTTCTCTGCACTCATAAACTTGTGGGAGAGACTGATTGTAGCTTTTGAAAGCTTTGGACAATCATGAATTGTATGCACTGGCATTTTAAGAATCAAATCTCTTGTGACCAGTTGATGAGAAAAACGGAGAGCATTCATGAGACACTTTTTTTTTGTTTAAATACTTGAAGAAGATAATGCGAGAATTTTTGACAAATTTTTATGTCTGAGCTCATATGGCACAAAACTTTGAATACGTGTACCTAAAGGAGATAATTGAGGTGACAAAAGAATTGCTGTATTTCGTTGAAACTTTAAAGAGCTCCCGTCCTGTCGTTTGATCGGAAATTTTGTTTCTAAAATCACAGCTTTAAAAATTTGTCCTTTTTTGACTTTTTGTGTCTGTTTTTGATTCAGTTCTTTCACACTGACAAGAACAAATTCACCCACAAAACCAACTCTTTGCTTTGTTTTATTGAATACTTTAATACATTCAACTTTTTTTGCTCCGGAGTTATCTGCTACATGTAATTGAGTACCGACTTGGATCATAATGCATCATTTTTTTTACATGGTTTGAATAAACTGAGTCTTTAAAGGTAACTTGTGTTGTGCCAGTTGAGCCGCTTGGAGAGCTAATGCTTGAGGGACACCATTGATTTCAAACAAAATTTGTCCTTTTTGTACTGGACAGACCCAATGGTTGACTGCTCCTTTCCCTTTCCCCATTCGAACTTCGGCTGGTTTTTGACTGACCCCTAAATCAGGAAAAACTCGAATCCAAACTTGTCCAGTTCTTTTGAGCTTTCTGGTCATTGCACGTCGTGCAGCTTCAATGGACGCAGCTGACAGTCTTCCACAACTTAAAGATTGAATCCCATAGATCCCAAAATTTAATTGCTGAAGTTGAATTCCAGCGACTTTTCTTTTTTGGAATTTTCTAAATTTTGTTTTTTTTGGTTGAAGCATTTCACTTTTTTTTTTAATCTTTATAACAAATCCAAACTTTTACACCTAAGATCCCAAAACCTGTGAGAGCTCTCGCTTCTGCATAATCGACTTTTGACGAAAACACGTGTAAAGAAATTTTTCCAAATTTACATGTTTCGACTTTTGCCATTTCAACACCTTGTAAACGACCAGAACATGCAATTTTAAACCCTTCAACATTTGGATCTTTTTTGAGCATTGTTTGAACGAGAGTAAAAATTTGTTTCACCGGTTTTTGAACTTCAAGTGCATGTGCAATATATTCAGCAACAAAATCTGCACTTTTTGTAAACGATGAGACTTTCCATGGAGTCCATTTGACCGAAGCACCAACATACTGTTGAGACACTCCTTCAAGATGCGAGGTATAAAATTGGAGGCTTTGATTTTTCCCACCCTTGTGTTCAAAGAACTCTCCCATTGCAACAACTGTTGAAATTTTTTTTTTATTGGAAAGAAGCGTTTGAAACATCAATTTTTTTTTCACATCTGTCCAATGAAGTTGATCAGAAAGAAATGGCCAAGCTTTGGTTTGTGCGTGTTGAAAAAAATTGGTTGGTTTGAGAGCGATTGTTTTTTTTGCAAACTTTTGATCAAAAATTCGTGGAGAACAAAAAAAAGTACTCATGTTCAGGGCCCCTGGGACGTATGTGAGATGTGTTTTGGTTGCTTTGGTTCCAACTTGTGCAAAGACTTGTTGAAAAAAGGTTTGCAGTTGGAGTTGCGTATGTAAATGCTGTTCATAAAACTTTGCACTGTACCATGAAGCTTGAAAATTTTTATTTGTTTGTAATCTCAGTGCAACTGGAGAGATTTTTTGTCCCATACGTTATTTTTTTTTATCTTTTTTTTTGTGCATTGGTTTTTTTCTTGTTAATGCAAATTCACCGAACTTATGTCCAATCATAGATTCTTGAATGGTAATTTCTACAAATGATTTGCCATTATGGATGAGAAATGTTTTGTTTACAAATTGCGGTAAAATTGAAGATTGTCTTGACCAAAGAAACTTTTTTTTTGTAGAAAACACACTGGCATCTACAAAAGGTCCTTTTGAAAGAGAGCGTGTCATAGTTGAGTTCATTTTTTTGCAAAAGTGGCGTAATTGGTAGCCGCGTTACCTTGAGGTGGTAATGAACGTTGTTTGTGTGGGTTCAAGTCCCACCTTTTGCAGCTTTAGAGAGATGTTTGGGCTTGAAATGTACATTTACATTGGACCCCTTCGAATTGAAGCACTTTGACCAGATCAAGAAGAAGTAAAAATGTTTTTTCATTCGGCACATGATGCATTTGAATGGCTTTTGAAAACGTTTTCAGTTCAATTTGCTCCCTTGACTTTTTATCAATATGCGGGGATCGTAACAATGTAAATTTTTTGATATGCGTTGGGAGTGGTTGAACGTTGAGTGTCCACTCTGTCTGCGTTTTCGCTTGAAGAGTGTGTCCAAGAAACACCAAAACACTGATGGCTTTTTTTAAAAAAGAACGATCATAAGATTTTAAAACCAATCGAATATGCATAAGAATACTGTTTTTGCAGCCTACGGCCGGAGTTGAACCGGGGACCTTTCCCTTACCATAGGAATGCTCTGCCAACTGAGCTACGAAGGCATTGGAGATGACCGGATTTGAACCGGTAACTTTATGCGTGCAAAGCATACATTCTGCCAATTGAAGTACATCCCCACAAAAAATCCTAGATCCCGGAGAAAATGGGATTCGAACCCATGGTACAAAAAATTGCACGTTGATTTAGCAAACCAAAGCCTTCAGCCACTCAGCCATTTCTCCTCAAAAATACAACTTCTATGGTATTTGAACAAAAAAAATTAAAAAACTTCACCTTGAACTTTGGACCACAACATCCAGCTGCACACGGAGTTTTACGCCTTGTTTTAGAAATGAATGGAGAAGTTGTGGAACGAGCCGATCCACATATTGGATTACTCCACCGAGGGACAGAAAAACTTATTGAATACAAAAATTATATCCAAGCATTACCATATTTTGATCGATTAGATTATGTATCTATGATGGCTCAAGAACATGCGTATTCATTAGCTGTCGAAAACCTTTTAGATTGTCCCGTCCCACTCAGAGCTCAATATATTCGAGTGCTTTTTTCGGAAATTACTCGTCTTTTAAATCATTTACTTGCTTTAAGTTGTCATGCAATGGATGTAGGAGCACTCACACCATTTTTATGGGCATTTGAAGAAAGAGAAAAACTTATGGAATTCTATGAACGAGTGTCTGGCGCCCGCTTACATGCATCGTATGTTCGTCCGGGAGGGGTTGCTCAAGATCTTCCGCAAGGACTCTGTGATGATATTCATACGTTTTGTCAAACGTTTGCATCGAGAATTGACGAAATGGAGGAAATGCTCACACAGAATAGAATTTGGAAACAACGTTTGGTTGACATTGGGACCGTGACAGCAAAAGATGCTATTGCGTACGGATTCTCTGGAGTGATGCTTCGAGGGTCTGGTGTTGCTTGGGATCTTCGAAAAACACAGCCCTATGAAGTCTATGATTCTTTACAGTTTGATATTCCAGTTGGCTCGCAAGGAGATTGTTATGATCGATATTTAATTCGAATTGAAGAAATGCGTCAAAGTCTTCGATTGATTGCCCAAGCTTTAAACCAACTTCCCCAAGGTCTGGTGAAAGTGGATGACAAAAAGATTTCCCCACCATCAAGAAAACATATGAAAGAATCGATGGAATCGTTGATTCATCATTTTAAGTTATTTACCGAAGGTTTTACTGTGCCAGCATCGGAAACGTATGTGGGTGTGGAAGCACCAAAAGGAGAATTTGGTGTGTATCTTGTAAGTAATGGAACAAATAAACCATATCGTTGTAAAATTCGTGCGCCAGGTTTTGTGCATCTCCAAGCATTAGATTTTATGGCAAAGCATCATTTACTTGCAGATGTTGTCACCATTATTGGAACGCAAGATATTGTTTTTGGTGAAGTGGATAGATAAAGACGGGAAAAACGGGATTTGAACCCGCACCAACCGGCGTGACAGGCCGGGACTCTACCAGTTAAGCTATTTTCCCAAAGTTTATAGGTGTTAACGGGCTCGAACCGCTGACATTTTCGGTGTAAACGAAATGCTCTACCAACTGAGCTAAACACCCAAGAAAAAAAACATGTATGATTGAATACTTACCAATTTTGTGTTACATTTTTGTGAGTGCAGGATTATCTGCAATCATTCTGAGTTTATCGTTTTTTGTTGCAACACAAAAACCAGACCCAGAAAAAACCTCAGCCTATGAATGTGGATTTGATCCATTTGAAGATGCACGAGGAAAATTTGATATTAGATTTTATCTTGTTGCTATTTTATTTATTATTTTTGATTTAGAAGTCACATTTCTTTTTCCATGGGCAATTTCTCTTCGAACAATTGATTTGTTTGGATTTTGGTCGATGATGGTTTTTTTACTTGTTCTCACCATCGGATTTGTGTATGAATGGAGAAAGGGGGCTTTAGAATGGGAATAACGTATGTTTGGGAGATGACATCACCTCCCAAATACACTCTTCACGTGAGTTTACGCAGCTTGAAACTGTTCAGTATATTTTGTACAAAACTCTTTCAATTTTGCCAGTGTTTGTTCAGAAAGAACACCTTCTGTTTTAATTGTTTGGAGAAGAGCTGGATCTACAGATTTTAAAAGACCTTCTTCATAACTTGCAATTTGAGAAATTTTCAGAGAGTCTAAGTACCCTTTGGTCGCAGCATAAATAACAACAACTTGTTTTTCTACGCTCATTGGAACATACTGTGCTTGTTTTAAAACTTCAGTTAATCTTGACCCACGGTTTAATAAGTATTGAGTTGCCGCGTCAAGATCAGATCCAAATTGAGCAAAAGCAGCAACTTCACGATATTGAGCTAATTCAAGTTTTAAAGAACCAGACACTTGCTTCATCGCTTTTAATTGCGCAGCTGATCCAACTCGACTTACAGATAATCCAACGTTAATCGCTGGACGAATCCCTTTGAAAAAAAGTTCTGTTTCTAAGAAAATTTGTCCATCAGTAATTGAAATAACATTTGTCGGAATATACGCAGAAACGTCTCCTCCTTGTGTTTCAACAACTGGTAAAGCGGTCATCGATCCACCACCAACATCATCAGACATTTTCGCAGATCTTTCTAAAAGACGAGAATGTAAATAGAAAACATCCCCTGGAAACGCTTCACGGCCTGGTGGTCTTCTGAGAAGAAGAGACATTTGACGATAAGCTACAGATTGCTTACTGAGATCATCATAAATAATGAGTGCGTGCATCCCATTGTCACGGAAATACTCAGCCATCGCACATCCTGAATATGGTGCAAGAAATTGTAAAGGCGCTGGATCCGAAGCTGTTGCCGCCACGATAATTGAATATTCAAGAGCATTTTTATCTTGAAGAGCTTTCACTAACTGAGCAACAGTTGAACGTTTTTGTCCAATTGCAACATACACACAGTAAAGTTTCTTTGATTCATCGTTTGAATCATTGATTGCTCGTTGATTAATGATGGTATCAATAGCAATGGCTGTTTTTCCTGTTTGACGGTCCCCAATAATAAGTTCACGTTGTCCGCGACCAATTGGAACTAAACTGTCAACAGCTTTTAACCCAGTTTGCATTGGTTCATGTACAGATTTTCTTGCAATAATTCCTGGTGCTTTTAATTCAACACGACGTGGACTGACATTTGGAATCGGGCCTTTTCCATCAATTGGATTTCCTAACCCATCAACAACGCGTCCAAGCATTCCTTTTCCTACAGGAACATCTACAATAGATCCTGTTCGTTTCACAATGTCACCTTCACGAATGTTTGTATCGCTTCCGAAACATACAATCCCTACATTGTCATTTTCTAAATTGAGGGCCATTCCTTTAACCCCACTATCAAATTCAACCATTTCTCCAGATTGAATTTTGTTTAATCCATACACACGAGCAATCCCATCTCCAACCGAAAGAACTCTTCCGATCTCATCAATATTTAAATCTGAATAATGATTTGAAATACGTTGCTCGAGTAAATTTGATAATTCCATTGCAGAAAGACTCATACATCTTATATTTTTTTTGGTCAACACCAAAGAATAACTTAAATACGACTGCTCGACGTCTTAAAATTTTTGTGGAATGATTTCCCACGGACTTCGAAATTGAAATTGACGGAATTTTTGAGCAAGTTCCACAGGCTCTGCAATCACTCTTTTTTTTGTGTCATCATATTTAAATTCAACATGACCAGTGAGTGGAAAATCTTTTCTCAAAGGATGACCTTCAAACCCATAATCTGTTAAAATTCTTCGAAGATCTGGATGATTTAAAAAGCAAATGCCAAACATATCCCAAGTTTCTCGTTCAAACCAATTCGCCGATGGGTACACATGGGTCACTGAGTCGACTGGGGTGGTTTCTGAACAATTCACTTTCAAACGAAGACGAGTATTTTGGTGCAAACTTAATAGATGGTACACGACTTCAAAACGCTCTTCTCGGGCAGGGTAATCCACAGCTGTCACATCAATTAACATTTTATATTGGGTTGTTGAATGATCTTTTAAGATCTCCACAACTTGAAGAAGATATTGAGGACTTTTTAGAACAACTGTGACCTCGTTTGATTGAACAATCACTTTTTGGATCCATTTTGGGAAAAGGATGAGTGGTAAACTATTCATAAAAAAGATTTTTTTTGTCTCAACACCCTTTACTTATTGTACCATAAAAGTGTTGTTTTGTTTTGAGCAATTTTTTTCTGTAGTTGGAGAAGTCCATATAATAAAGCTTCTGCAGTTGGTGGACATCCTGGAACATACACATCAACTGGGACAATTCGATCACACCCACGAACGACAGAATATGAATAATGGTAATACCCACCACCATTTGCACAAGATCCCATGGAAATGACCCATCTCGGTTCTGGCATTTGATCGTAAACTTTTCTTAAAGCAGGCGCCATTTTATTTGTGAGAGTTCCAGCAACAATCATCACATCCGATTGTCTTGGACTTGGTCGAAAAATCATCCCAAAACGATCCAAATCATATCGAGCCGCTCCAGTATGCATCATTTCAACAGCACAACAAGCTAAACCAAATGTCATCGGCCACAGAGATCCTTGACGAGCCCAATTAATGAGACCATCAACTTTTGAAATAATATATTCCGACGATGTTGCTTGACCTTTATATACACTTGAAGTCATAGAACAATTTTTTTTGTTTTTCCTTAAAAAAAACTCGAAACACAGAATCTTTGACTTAAAGAAAAACCATTTATGAAAAAAAAAATCAATAATAATGAACTCTTTTTCTGATCCAATTCTTGTGGTGTGTCAACTCAAAAGTTTTCAAACCAACCAAATCAATCTGTTAAAACAAAAACTCAAAGGGATCGACGCCCATGCAACCATTCAACGAGCTTCTGAACGACAGACCCCTTTTTCACATTTATGTAAAAGTTCGACCTTTATTTTTACATTCAGTGATTTGACACATGTAAAAAATGTTTTTGGCGAGGTCAGACACTTGAATACATCGTTTGTCAATATGCACTCGACTGGGATTGAGTGCCTTGTTTTAGGAGCGTTTTTTCAAAATCAACTCTTAAGTGTTGACGAACTCATGGGATTGGCTTCCTTTGAATCATCAAAGTTGAATATTCTCGGGAATCTTTTGAAAACAGTAAAACTTCCAATTTTTTTAAAGCAACGTCTCACACGTTTACCTTTTGTATTAAAGGCGAATAACGGGAATTGAACCCGTATTTTCAGAGTCACAGTCTGATACTTT
>Ga0181582_10004915_pt1 | contig 10769 bp, 5 predicted proteins | sample 071ome_32_FD_132438 | JGI IMG/M metagenome (GOLD analysis project Ga0181582, IMG submission 132438) | Coastal salt marsh microbial communities from the Groves Creek Marsh, Skidaway Island, Georgia - 071405AT metaG (megahit assembly) | ecosystem: Environmental > Aquatic > Marine > Intertidal zone... | reverse complement strand
GGGGAGGTTTGGGGCTCCCGGAATACCTTTGGACAGCAGGATGGGTCCCTTCGTCTACCTGGTTTCAAAGCCCCACAATCTCGGCTGGTCAGCCTGCCGGGGATCTGATTACCCTTTCGGCATGAACCTCCCCTCCCGACGTTCCTTCCTCGGACTCTCGACCTTTGGTCTCGCCGGATTGGCGACCGGATCCCTCACCGCCATTGAACCGCTCAAACGGCAGGGCTCACGCATGAACCTGAGCCTGGCGGCCTATAGCTTTCGGAATTATTTCCGGCACTACAACCGCGGCAACCGCAAGACCTCGGTTCCTGAGAACCAGCAGATCGGGATGGTGGACTTCCTGGATTTTTGCGCGGACCACGGATGTCAGGGTGCGGAATTGACCAGCTACTTTTTCCCGGGGGATGCTCCGGACGGCTATTACCTGGGGCTTCGACGCCATTCGATCCTTCGTGGAATCGAGGTGAGTGGAACCGCTGTTGGAAATGACTTTGTCCTGCCCAAGGGCGATGAGCTTTCAAAGCAGATTTCCGATGTGAAGGGATGGATCGACAAGGCCGCCCTCATCGGGGCCCCGCATATCCGAGTGTTTGCAGGCCGCATCCCCAAAGGAGCCGAGGAGAAGGTGGTGATGAGGAACTGCATCGAGTCGCTCGAGGAGTGCTGTGACTATGCGGGAAAGAAGGGGATCTTTCTCGGCCTGGAGAACCATGGAGGACTGGTTGCGGAGGTCGGTCCGATGCTCGACATCATCAAGGCGGTCCAAAGTCCCTGGTTCGGCGTGAACCTCGACTCCGGCAACTTCAAGACCGACGATCCCTACGGCGATCTTGCGAAGATCGCCCCCTATGCGGTGAATGTTCAGGTGAAGGTGGAGATCCAGAAGCGGGGCGAGGCAAAGAAGCACACCGATCTCAAGCGACTGGTCAACATCCTGAAGGATGCCAACTACCAGGGCTATGTCGTGCTCGAGTACGAAGCGAGTGAGGATCCCTTCAAGGCCGTGCCTGGCTACCTTGAAAAGCTGGGTGCGCTGCTGGCCTAGTCGGTGGAAAGATACCCAAACTCCGCATCATAGATCTGTCCGCAGTTCGTGCATTCGGCCCTCTGCAGGTTGGCCTCCGACTTCCATTTGTACTCCATCGCGCAGGCGGGACACCGCACAAGGTAGTATTTCCCGGATTCGCGGTATCGAAGCCAGTCCGCCTCGGCGTCGGTCCTGAGGTCCTGGGCCTCCAGGATTGTCAGTGCCTCGGGGTCGTAGGCTTCTCCCAGGGAAAGCCGTTCCGCCTGGGAGTGGATCACGGACTCAAAGCAGTTGCGCACCATCCTGCCATTTCCCTGGCCGCGCTCCGCCTTCTCGATCTGGTGTGCGAAGTGATGGATGAGCTTCTCCTTCAGGTCTCCCGTCATGGCGAGGTCGTGTCGACGGCACATGCTGCCGAAGATCACGCACAACTCGTGGGCGTTGAAGTCGGGGAACTCGATGAAGCGGTTGAAGCGTGACCGAAGGCCCGGGTTGCTCTCGACGAATTCCTCCATCTCCACGGGGTAGCCCGCCACGATCACGATCAGCCGGTTGCGATCGTCCTCCATGCGCTTGAGCAGGGTGTCGATGGCCTCCTGCCCGAAGTCGCGGTTGCCCTTGGCCAGTGTGTAGGCCTCATCGATGAAGAGGATTCCATCCAGCGCCTCATCGATCAGCTTGTTGGTCTTGGTGGCCGTCTGTCCGACGTATTCCGCGACCACGGCGGATCGGTCGCATTCCACGACGTGACCCTTCTTCAGCACCCCCAGGGCCTTGAAGATGCGTCCCATCAGCCGGGCCACGGTGGTCTTGCCGGTGCCGGGGTTCCCTGTGTAGACGGTGTGGTAGCTCGTGGGGATGGCCTGCATGCCCTGCTGGGTGCGCATCTGCTGCAGGCGTGCGTAGTTGGCGATCTGCTTGACCTTGTCCTTGGCCGACTGGATGCCGGTGAGCTGGTCCAGTTCATTCAGGATCTCATCCACACTTTCGTCGCTCAGGTCCTTGGACTGTTCCGAGTGGAGTTCGAGATGTTCCTGGCAGAGACGGTCCATTTCCTGGAACAGGTAGCGGGTGAAGCGGTTCTCCCTTGCGGAGAGCTCGTTGTCCATGTGGGCGAAGGCATCGCAGATCTCCAGCACCAGGTTCTCGTAGTAGAAGATGATGATGGCGGGAAGCCCGAGCTTGCCGCAGATCCTGGAGATCTCAGCAAAGGGGCGGTCGAGCCCCTTCTTCCTGTTGGGCTCGGTTGCCTTGCGGAGTTCATCGATCTTTTCCTTCGCTTCCGTGACATAGTCAGAGACCGCGTCCCGTATGGCGAGGCCCGATCGCTGGTGGTCGGGATCCAGCTTTCCAAGTCGTTCCTTGAACTGTCTGGTGTAGTAGCTGATGAAGCCCCGGGCCATGTCGTCAGGGTTCTTGTTGTAGAGGACGGACACCCAGAACTGCGCGGAGGCATCGACGACCAGGGACATTTCCGGGCTTGGGAAAAACTCGGCCCAGGCTCCGCCAACGATGTTCTTCAGGGATTCGCCAAGCAGTGAAAGAAGATCCTGTGTCCCTTCCTCCGTCTTTTCGTAGGAGATCTCTGCAGGCGTCAGGACTTCAAGGTATTCGGATACCAGTCTTGCGCTGTAGAGGGCTCTCGCGAGTTTCTCGACGGATTCCCTGTGGCATCGTGTGACCTCGCAGATCTCTTCGATCTTCTTCTCCACCGTCGAGTGGGACTTCAGGAAGCGGCTTTCGATTCCGATGATCAGGGAGGCGGTTTCCGCAGGCAGGATTTCCGCCTCCTGGAACCTTTGCAGGAGGTCGAGGGTGCCTATCTGGTTGAAGTCGCGCAGGGTATGGGTGTCCAGCGGGTACCGCTTCCTGCTGGCGGCATCGCCGATGAGCGAGGCAAGTACGGCACCTGGAAGGAGGGAATGCTTTGAATGGTCCTGGACGATCTTTCTCACGATCCAATACACCTGCGGGAATCGGTCCGGAGTCTCCGATTCTCCTTCAGGGTGGATCAATGATAAAAATAGCTTCGATTTCTTCCCATGGAACAAGAAAGGGCCGCCCTGATCGGAGCGGCCCCTCTTGAAAGCGTCTGGAGCGGTCTCGTTTTACTCGGCTGAAGCGGGTGGGACGATCCTCTTGGATTCAATCAGCTTGCTGAGGAAGGCGCTGGTGGCGGCGCTGCGTCGACCATTCCGGTTCATCTCGATGAACTCGTCCAGCTCCTCTTTCATCTTCTCCTCTGAAGGCGCTCCCTCGGAGGAGACGTGGATCAGGTAACCGGTTTCACCCGAGGTCCCGAGCCTGGAGACTTCGCCGACCTCGGTCTGGAAGGCGGTGGATGAGAAGGAGGTGAAGGGGATGAATTTGGAGATTTCCTCCTGCGTGCGGTCGCGACGGCTGAAGGCAGGGAAGGACTTCGCCTCGAAACCCTCGCCCTTGGCAGCCTCGATGAAGGTCTTGCCCTGGGCGAGGTGATTGGTGAGGGAACCGTAGAGCTTGTTGCCCGCCTCACGCATGAGCTTCATTGTCTCGCTGTCCTTGTAGTCCTCGATGACCGTGTCCGTCTTTTCCTCAAACGTGGGAGTCTTGCTGGGAATGCGCTTGTTCAGTGCCACCACATAGACGGCATCCTCGGGACTGCGGATCGGCTCCATGCTGATCGCGCTTCCGGCGGAGAGCCCGAACACGGCCTGGGCGAAGGTGCGGCGCGCGGTGAAGGGGATCTCGTCCGGGCCACCCGTCGCGGTGAAGGGCTCGCTCGTCTTCGCCTCGAGTCCCATGCCAGAGGCAAGCGAGACGAGGTTGGTCTCGAAGAGGTTGGTCTGCGTCTGCTGCAGGTTGTAGATCTTGGTCAGCAGTTCGTTGGCGGCCACCCGTGCCTCACGGTGGGCGAGGGCATTCAGTTGCTCGTCGCGGATCTTCGTCAGGGCGGCCTCCCTGGAAAGCACCTTGCCGTCGTCACCGGTGAAGGAATTGGTTCCCTCGTCCTCGTAGATCGCCTGGAGCCTGGCATCGACGTCCTCGATTTCAGCCATCTTGGCTTCCGCCTGGCTCAGGTAGTTTGAGTTGGCGAAGGTGACGTAGGTCGCGACTGCCTTGGCTGGCTCACGGTAGCGGGCAATGTTGTTGGTGAAGTAGAGTTTCACGGCGTTGGTGTCGATCTTGACCTGGGCCGCGTAGTTCGAGGTGTTCAGGAAGACGGCCTCGGTGCTGCGTGTCTTGAACTGTTCGCTGAACTCGAGCTTGGCCTCGGACTCGGTGAAGAGGGCACCGGAGGCTCCGGCCACATCCTGCAGCTGGGCGAAGGAGACCTGGTGCTTCACGAATTCAATGAACTGCTCCTCGGAGATGCCGCGGGCCTTGATCTGGCCATCGATGAACTGATCGTAGAGTCCCTTGTTGAAGGCGCCATCCGCATCGGCAAAGTTCCTCTTGATCCAGCCAACAGCCGCGGCTTCATCGGCATAGATCCCCATCTCCTCCAGGCTCCTGATGAGTGCGAGGCGCTGCAGGGAATCGTTGGCGACGTCGAAGGAACGGGCATTGGAGCCCCCTTCACCGGGCCAGGTTCCCGTGCTGGTGAGGTAAATCAGGGAGGCCTCCCTGCGTGCCATTTCGAATTCGCCCGGGGTGACGGGTTGGCCGTCGATCGACCCGTAGTCGATGTTGCCACGGCCGCCGACCATGTTGCCGGCCTCTGGGGTGAAGAAGATAACGAAGGTGACGATGATCACGGAAATGATCACCCAAAGCAGCCACTTCTGGTTTTTGCGGATGGTTGCAAACATAGCTCAGCGAAAAATGAACGCGGAGGCTAGCGATGCGCCAATAGGGAGGTCAAACGCAAAAGGGGGCTCATTTTGCCATTCTTCGCCGTCTTTTCGGGTGTCTTGAAACCGCTTTACACCCTAAAGGGGCTATGACAGCCTCTCTCGCATTATGATCCGATTTTGGAAGAATCTGGCCCTGATCAGCCTTGTTTTGACGATGTTTCTGGGATGCAACTCCCGGTCCCTGACCAAGAGTTCCATCACCAACCTGACCCCACCGACCCTGACCGCCAACGAATCCGGCCTCTACATGGTGGAATGTTACTGGCGTAGCAACCAGCAGAGCCTGAAGGAGGACACCATCAAGGCGGTCGTGCGGATCGGGACCGAGGACTTCCCGATGCGCAAGACCCCGAAACTCCCCAACCGGTGGGAGGCGCTCATCCCCGTGGATCCCGCCAAGGGCTGGATCGAGTATCGCTTCAAGTTTGATTATGAGTATGCCGCCATTCTCGAGAGGCGGAAGGACAGCAGGCTTTCAGAGCCCTTCCAGTTGAAGATCGTGCCCTGAGGCCGGTCGGTTCGGATTTCCAAGAAAAAGCCCGCTTCCGGATTCCGGAGGCGGGCTTTTCGGTTTTATGAAAATGGGGTGGGAGATCAGGCCTCGGGCAATTCGCCCTTGATGACCTTCAGGAAGTAGATGGAGCGTGCCTTGTCGCCGATGAGACCGAAACGGACCTTGATTTCCGTGACGGTGTCCGAGATGCGGGTCAGCTTCACGTTGATCTTCTCATCATCCTTGTCGCGTATGTGATACATGACGCGGACGGCTTCGTCGTCCTCCTCGATCAGGAAGAAGCCTTCCTTCTCGATGGCCTTCTTGACCGCCACCTTCATGGTTGCGAGGTCGTGGGCCATGGCATCCTCGAGGTCGCCCTTGAGGTAATAGGTGCCTCCCCCGGTTTCCGCCTCATCAGCGGTCGCTATGCAGCCCGAGAATAGCAGGCTGGCACTCACCGCAAAGGCGGCAAGCAGGAGGAATCGGAGGGTGGAGGGCTGGTTTTTCTTCTGGGTCTTCATGGTTTGTCTTTTCAATTCCTTGACGGAACCTGAGGTGGCACCTGAAATCAAGCCCATGTCCTCATCGTCCCGTCGTCGTTTTTTCAAGAATACACTCACATTGGGTGCGGCACTTTCGGTGCCAGCTTTCGCCAAAGGGCAAATTTTGGGTGCAAACACGGACATCCGGGTGGGGGTTGTGGGTCTGAATGGACAGGGAAAGGCCCATATTGAGGGTTTTCGCAAACTTGAGGGAGTCCGTGTGGTGGCGCTCTGTGATGTCGATCGTGAGGTTCTGGGCAAGGCCGCCATGGCTTTCCAGAAGCGGGGTGAACAGGTGGAGGCCTTCACGGACGTCCGACGCTTCCTCGAGTTCCGTGATCTCGACGCCGTGGTCGTGGCCACGCCCAATCATTGGCATTCGCTCATCACTGTCTGGGCCTGCCAGGCGGGCAAGGACGTCTATGTGGAGAAACCCGTCTCCCACAATGTCTGGGAGGGAAGGCAGGCCGTCCGTGCTGCGCGGCGCTATGAGCGCATCGTTCAGACGGGCACCCAGGCAAGGAGTGCGACCGGAATCCAGGAGGGAATCTATGCACTGCGCCGGGGAGAACTGGGAGCCATCCGATACGCTAAGGGGCTTTGCTACAAGCGGCGGAAGACCATCGGGCGGGTCAATGGACACCAGCCCGTGCCGGGCTTTATCGACTACGACCTTTGGCTTGGGCCGGCTCCGGTGGCCCACATGGACCGCTATCGTCTTCACTACGACTGGCACTGGCAGTGGCCCTACGGAAATGGGGATCTCGGCAACCAGGGAATCCATGAAATGGACCTGTGCCGCTGGGCGCTGGGTGAATCGGGCCTTTCCACAAGGGTTCAGAGCGTGGGGGGCAGGTTTGGATATGAGGATGACGGACAGACACCCAACACCCTGCTGGTGGAGCATTCCTTCCCGGAATCGAAGCTCTATTTTGAAGTCAGGGGACTGCCGGACAAGGCGGGCTCCAGCAACATGCCGGTGCATCGGTCCTCCTCCATTGGCGCGGTGATCGAATGCGCCGATGGCTACATGGTGCTCAGAAACAACCAGACGAAGCTGTATGATTCCAAGGGGGGACTGATCCGGACCCTGGGTGATGCCAGGGAGAGTGCGCTGGCGTTGCACCACAAGAACTTCATCGAGGCGGTTCGAAGCAGGGATCCAGGCCACCTGAACGCCGACATTGAAGAGGGCCATGTCAGCAGCGCCCTTTGTCACACGGCCAACATTTCCCATCGACTCGGGGTTGAGCGGGCTGTTGCCGACATCCGTGATGCATGGAAGAGCGATCCAGTGTTACAGGATTCGGTGGAAAGGTTTGCGGAGCACCTGAAGGCCAACCTCGTGGACCTGGATGCCGGTTATCCAGTGCTGGGACCGGCCCTGGCAATGGATGTGGAAGAGGAGAATTTCTTCAGGAATGATGCCGCCAACCGTCTGCTCAGCCGGGAATACCGCGAGGGATTTGAAGTGCCAAGGCGGGTCTAGGCCCGGGTTTGCGGGGAATTCCGCCGGGGAGGCGCTCCTTTTTTTGCATCCATGCCCGGCTGCCGGGCGTCTGAAGGTTGGATGTTTTCATCCAGGGGATGGCAATCTCGTCATTGCGCGGCCGAGCAAATTGATTTAACCCTTCTCCAGTTTGGCCTGAATCTGTCTTATGATACCGGAACTTCTTCGCCGAGAGCTCGAGCCGATCGTCCGGACCCAGAGAAGCGCCGTCTTCTGGAGGGGCTTTGCCTTTACCTGGCTGGTGCTCATCGCCCTGGGCCTTGTCTTTTTTGCTGTCACAAAGGTTTCCACCTTCTGGACCCCCCACTTTTCCAATGTCCTTGCCGGTGCTGCCCTGCTGGGATTCTTCAGCTCCTGGATTCGATCCGCCCTCTGGCGTCCTGACTTTCATGCACTGGCCAAACGCATCGAGAAGAAGGATCCGGAACTCAAGAACCTGCTCCAGACCGCTCTGGAACAGGAACCCGATCCGGAAACCGGAAAATTCCACTTCCTCCAGAAGCGCGCCATCTATGCGGCGGTTGAACATGGACAGGAAAGCGACTGGGCCTCGGATGCCGAGGGCAGACTGCGACTGATCAAGCTCGGCCAGACCCTTGCAATGGTGGGTGCGGTCGGTGTCTGGGGACTGACATCAACCAGTCAGCCCGATGTCAGCGTCATTCATCCACAGGGACCACGCTACAGTGTCCAGGTTCTTCCCGGCGATGCCTCGCTCGAGAAGGGACGGGGTGTGGTCATCACGGCACGCTTTGGGGATGTCGTTCCCTCGGAGGTGACCCTCTGGTATGGAACGACCGAGGAGACACTCAAGCCATTGGCACTGACCAAGAACCTCGATGACCCCCTTTTCGGTGGAACCCTGCAGAACATTGAGTCCGACCTGATCTACAAGGTTTCCTACGACGACCGGGAATCCAGGGACTATGCGATCAAGGTCTTTGAATATCCCAAGCTTCTGCAGGCGAATGCCGAGCTGACCTTCCCGGAGTATACGGAGATGGCTCCCAGGAAGATTGAAGACACGCTTCGTGTCCTGGCAGTGGAGGGCACACGCCTCGACTATTCCTTCTTCCTCAACAAGGAAGTCTCGTCCGCTGTGCTCAAGCCAAGGAACGGGGATCCGATGGCGCTGGCAGCCAATCCGGAGAACCCGACCGAGTACCGGCTGGAGACCACCTTTGAACAATCGGGCACCTACGAACTGGTGCTGCTCGATGATGAAGGGCGGAACAACAAGCTGCCGCCCAAGATCCGGATCGACGTGCGTCCGAACCGGGAGCCCAAGATCAAGCTGACCTTCCCGTCCAAGGACGTGCAGGTATCGCCCCTTGAAGAGGTCAAGCTCGAGGCAGAGATCTCGGATGACTTTGGGGTCCAGCGTGCAGGGCTTGCCTACGACCTCGATGGAGAGAATGGCGGAGAGGTGGAACTTGGCGAGGGGCTCGATGCCGGTGCCATCCACAAGCTCTCCAACCTCATCGCCCTCGAGTCGATCGGTGCCAAGGTCGACCAGGTGCTTTCCTATCATTTCTGGGCCGAGGACGTCGGGCCGGATGGCGAGATCCGTCGGACCATGAGCGACCTCTTCTTTGCCGAGGTGCGTCCCTTCGAGCAGATCTTCCGTGAAGGACAGGAATCTCAGGGCGAACAGCAGCAGCAACAACAGCAGCAGGGACAGCAGAACCAGGGAGAGGAACTCCTGCAGCTCCAGAAGCAGATCATCATCGCGACCTGGAACCTGATGCGGAAGGGCGGGATCAGCGATGAGAAGTTTTCCGGCGATGCGGGTGCGATCCTGGAATCGCAGAACGTGGCGCTGGAGATGGTCGGCGAGGTGGTCGAGAACGCCCGTGACGCCGAGATCAAGAACTATGCTTTGCGAGCCCAGGACCTGATGAAGCTCGCCGTCAAGGAACTGGTGGAAGCCGAGTCCAAGGCATCCAGTGAGAACCTGACCCAGGCACGTCGGCATGAGCAGGCGGTGATGCCCTGGTTGATGAAGATGCAGGCTAGGGAATTCCAGGTGCAGCAAAGGCAGAGCCAGCAAAGGCAGGGAGGCGGTGGCGGTGGCAACCGCAACCAGCAGCAGTTGAATGACCTCGAGATGAAGAAGGAGGAGAACCGCTACCAGACCCAACGCCAGGCCCAGCAGCAGCAGGAGGAACAGAAGCGCGAGGACATGCAGGTGCTCAACCGCCTCAAGGAACTGGCGCGCCGACAGCAGGACATCAACCAGAAGCTCCAGGAACTCCAGAACGCCCTCGAACTGGCCAAGGACGAGGAGGAGAAGGAGGAGATCCAGCGGCAGTTGAAACGCCTTCGTGAGGAACAGCGCCAGATGATTGCCGACGTCGATGAGCTCAAGGAGCGCATGGAACGCTCTGAGAACAGTGAGGAGATGCGTGAGGCCAGGGAACAGCTTGAGCAGACCCGTGAGGATGTGAAGCGTGCGGCCGACAGCCTCAACGAGGAAAAGGTCTCACAGGCCCTCGCTTCGGGCGCACGTGCGGAGAGGAACCTCGAACAGATGAAGGAGGATTTCCGGGAGAGGACCTCCAGCCAGTTTGCGGAGCAGATGCAGAGCATGCGGCAGCAGGCCAGGGAACTGGCCGAAAAGCAGGAGGAGATCAGTGAGAAACTCCAGAAGCAGGAAGACAAGCCCACCGGGTTGCAGTCGCTGAGAAGCCGTGAGTCCGATGAGAACCTGGGCTCCCAGTTGGCGCAGCAGAAGGAGAACCTCGAGTCACTGCTCCAGAACATGCAGGACGTATCGGTCCAGTCCGAGGATGCCGAACCGCTCCTTTCCCAGAAGCTTTACGATGCCATCCGGAGAAACTCTCAGACCAATCCCCAGCAGTATCTGGAGGATGCCGCGCAGTTGGCGGAGCGCCGCTTCTTTGAGCACGCCGCCCAGTATGAACAGGAGGCCAGCAAGGGCATCGATGAGCTCGTCAAGAGCGTCGAGTCCGCGGCGGAGAGTGTCCTCGGTAGTGAGGAGCAGGCGTTGAGGCGGGCACGTGAGGCGCTCGATCAGCTTGCCGAGAATCTGGCCCGTGAGATGGTCCGGTCCAACCCCAACAATTCCACCAACGTTCTTGAGCAGTTGGCCGAGCGCGGAATGATGCCGGGCGGAAATCAGGGACAACGCCAGTCCAATACCAATCGCACCGACGAAGTTCGCCAAATGGCCTCTCCAGACCAACAAGGTCAACAGGGTCAACAGGGTCAACAGGGTCAACAAGGTCAACAAGGTCAACAAGGTCAACAAGGTCAACAAGGTCAACAAGGTCAACAAGGTCAACAAGGTCAACAAGGTCAACAAGGTCAACAAGGTCAACAAGGTCAACAAGGT
>Ga0181582_10004914_pt1 | contig 10769 bp, 4 predicted proteins | sample 071ome_32_FD_132438 | JGI IMG/M metagenome (GOLD analysis project Ga0181582, IMG submission 132438) | Coastal salt marsh microbial communities from the Groves Creek Marsh, Skidaway Island, Georgia - 071405AT metaG (megahit assembly) | ecosystem: Environmental > Aquatic > Marine > Intertidal zone... | reverse complement strand
GAGGGCGACGGCACCATACTTCACCCCGTGCAATCGCTCATCTCCGGTGGACTCGCGGCGACGGTCGGTCCAATCGCTACGGGCCCGTTTGACGTCGCGAAGACGCGTCTCATGGCACAGAGCAAGGCGGGCGGAATCAAGTACAAATCCTTCGTGCACGCGCTCACGCTCATCCCGCGCGAGGAAGGCATCTTAGCGATGTGGAAGGGATTGCTGCCCCGACTGCTGCGCATTCCTCCGGGGCAAGCGGTCACCTGGATGGTCGCAGATGCCATAGTCGGACGAGCCGAAATTTTCTTCCGGGAGAATGAGGAAGACGGGAAGAATTGAAGCGCGCGGCGGCGAGCGCAAGCGCGGCAACCTCATCCTCGAGCGACGTTCGAACACGAGCGAGCGAGCAACGAGAGCGTCGATGGAGACGAATGACGTCTTCAAACAAAGCATAACAAATATTCTTTTAATATTTCACATTCGCCATCATAGCCCCATGACGTCTGGTGGAAACCTCTCCTCCCGACGACGCGACGTCGCCGCGGTCGGACCCGCCGCGCGCCGCGCCCTCAGACGAGCGCGCGCCAACCATGCCACGCGCGCGCCTCGTCGCGATCGCGCGATGCGTGACGCGACGTGGCGCACTCACGCCTCGACGTCGTCGAGCGTCCAGCGTCTCGCGCGCGTTCTCGCGCCCTCACGGCGCGATGATTCCCGCAGCGAATCATCCTTGGCGAGTGTCACATCCACCGGGACGCGACGCGTTCGCCGCGTCACCGCGTCGCCGCGTCGCCGCGTCCGCGTCACCCGACGTTGTTGTTGCCGCGCCGGTCGTCGCGGCGTCGGAAGGCGCACACGATGAACGGGCGGACGTGCTGTTCGCGATCGAGGGCATGCGGTGCGGCGGGTGCAGCGCGGCGATTCAGAAGACGCTCTCGGGACGCGCGGACGTGGAGCGGTGCGCGGTGAATCTGGTGACGGAAACGGCGGCGGTGCGGTTCCGGGCGAGTGATGCGAATGAGTTGGAAACGACGATCGCGGCGGCGGTGGAGGAGGTTGGGAAGAAGGGATTTAGGATGACGAGGCGAGATACGGGACGAGTGGCGGAGGCGGCGGCGAGAGACGCCGAGGCGCGGAGGGAGGCGGAGATGGAGCGCACCAAATGGGATCTGTATAAGGCGTGGGGTTTGACCGCGGCGTGCTTGGGAACGCACATGACGCATCATCTTCACGCGCTCGGGATGCACGAGTACGCGCACACGGAGGTGTTGAACGCGTTGGCGCAGCCGTGGATCGGGGCGACGCTCGCGGTGGGCGCGCTACTGGGACCGGGTCGAGGAATTTTGGTGGAAGGCGCCAAGGCGCTCGCAAACGGCGCTCCAAATATGAACTCGCTTGTGGGCGTCGGCTCGCTTGCGGCTTTTAGCCTATCCATCGCGGGCGCACTTAATCCGCAGTTGAACGAGTACGGACAGTGGACGAATGATTTTTTCGAGGAACCGGTGCTATTGATGGCATTCATCCTGCTCGGACGCGCGCTCGAGGGTCGAGCTCGCGCACGGGCGAGCGCGGATTTGCGCTCGCTTAGCTCGCTGCTTCCGTTGGACGCGCGCGTGGTCGTTCCCGAGCGTAAGAGCGAGGAGAATGAGGACCCGGCGGATCACGGAGTGATGCTTTCCGTGGACCGCGCGGCGGTCAAGCCTGGTGATTTAGTCCGAGTCGTTCCGGGAGAGATCATCCCCGTGGACGGCATCGTCATCGCGGGTAATGCCGGCGTGGACGAGGCGACGCTCACGGGAGAGCCAGTGCTCGTGTACAAGACGCGCGGCAGTGAGGTGAGTGCGGGGACGGGGGTCTTTGAGGGACCGCTCACCATCGAAGCGAAGAGCGCAGGAGATGCATCCATCGTGGCCGGAATCACGAGAACCATAGAAGAAGCTCAGAGTCGATCCGCGCCGGTGCAGCGACTCGCGGACGCGATCGCGGGCCCGTTCGTGTACGGCGTCATGGGCATCAGTGCGGCGACATTTGCGTTTTGGTCGCTGGCGGGCGACGCGCTCTTTCCAGGCGCGCTCATGGAGGCGGGATCGTTCGGTTCGGCGCCATGGATGGGACCGCTCAAGCTAGCGACCGATGTGCTCGTCGTCGCGTGTCCGTGTGCGCTGGGTCTTGCCACGCCAACGGCGGTTCTCGTTGCGACGTCGCTCGGCGCTCGCAACGGAGTGTTGCTCCGAGGTGGGGACGTGCTCGAGACCATCGCAGGAGTTGATGCTGTTGTGCTAGACAAGACGGGCACGATCACGCGCGGGAAGCCGAAGTTAAAGTCGGTGTATGCGGGTGTAGGGAGCAGTGAATGGGACGTGTTGAGCATCGCCGCCGCGGTGGAGGCGACGACGACGCATCCGCTCGCAAAGGCAGTGACAAGAGCGGCCAATTTAAGGTTTGAGACAGGAGATCTGACGCCGATCCCACGCGCGTCGTCGTCTGAAACGAAAGCCGGTCGCGGTGTGGTGGCGACCGTGAATGGGGAGCGCGTGTTCGTGGGAGCTCCGTCGTGGGTGGATGAAAATGTGAACGGCGTCGGCGAGACGACTGATGCGTTCGCTGACGCGCGAGCAGATGGAGAGACGTGCTCCCTCGTCGCGGTGGGCGTGGAGGGTCGAGGCGTCGTGGGCGTGCTCACGGTCACGGATGAGATTCGTGAAGACGCAGTGGAAACGATTAAGCGCCTGAAGGCGAGTGGCATCAGCGTGCACATTCTCTCGGGCGACAGACAAGCCGTTGTCAGCGCCGTGGCGAATGAGCTCGGATTAGGAGAAGATAGCGTGACGCTCGGGGGAATGCTTCCCGGGGACAAGGCGGCGGAGATCAACAAACTACGCGCCAAGGGAATAAAGGTGGCCATGGTCGGCGACGGCATCAACGATGCTCCGGCTCTGGTCACCGCGGACGTCGGCGTCGCCATGTCTCGCGGGATGGAGGCCACCGGAAACGCCGCCGGCGTCATCCTCCTCAACGATACCCTCTCCCAGGTCGCCGACGCGACGCAGTTGGGCAAGAACGCCCTCGGAAAGATTCGACAGAATCTCGCGTGGGCGCTCGCGTACAACGCCGTCGGCATCCCACTCGCTGCCGGCGTCTTGCTCCCCGAGTACGGCTTCACCCTCAACCCGAGCGCCGCCGGCGCCATGATGGCCGTCTCCTCCGTCGCCGTCGTCACCAATTCCCTTCTCCTGCGCGGACCCGAGGGTTGGGCCAGCTTCACATCAAACGACCGCACGAACGCGAGCGCGTCCCGCTCCACCACCCCGTCCACCGAAACCGCCAACTAGTCACTGAATACGCAGCGTTCGCGTCGCCCGACGTCCCGCTTGTTCCCCTGGCCCAATCGTCTGTTCATGTTCCCCGATCCGCACACGCGCGCGCGACCGCTCGACCGTCCCGCGCCGAGTCTCACCGCGACGTAAAAATACTCCGCGCCATGCTCGGCTTCCCTACGGACGATGCCGATCGCGCGGCGTCGCTCACCGCGTCCGATGCGCGATTGAATGCGCGCTGGAACGCGTGCGCATCCACCGGACGCGATTTCATCCGACGAGGCGAATTCGCGCGCGCGTTCGCGCGACGGAACGGCGTCGGGTCGAACGAACGAGCTGTGATGTGGGCGGCGTGGAGCGGTGCGCGAGTGCGCCGAGAACGGGCGGCGGAGACGATGAAGACGGCGTCGTGGACGGAGCGCGTCGCGGAGGCGTCGTGGACGGAGCGCGTCGCGGAGGCGTCGGCGGGGGAGTCGCGGTGCAGAGAATCGTTCGAACAGATTGAGTTAGACCTGCCGAGGACGTTTCCGGAACACGAACGGTTTCGAGAGCCGGATGGGGACGCTTTGGCTCCGCTTCGACGGGTGCTTCGGGTGCTGGCGGTGGATTGCGCGTCGACGTGCGGATACGTGCAGGGGATGAATTACATCGCGGGGTTCTTTTTGTTGGTGTACGATGGCACCGAGGACGGCGAGGAGAACGCGTACTGGACGCTTCGATGCGTCGTGGAGGACATGTTTCCGGGATATTTCGAACCAGGACTCAAGCCGTTGCGCGCAGATTTGGAAGAGCTCGATCGGCGGTTTTCAATCGTATGCCCCGAAGCGCACGCCAAGCTCGACTCCTTGGGTCTACCGGTCAAGTATTTCACCGCCCGTTGGCTCATGTGCGGGCTCATCGGCTGTGCGGCGGCGCCCACGGTTCTTCGCGTCTGGGATTTAATTTTCGTCGATTCGGATCGTTCGCCACGCGAAACTTTGATGCGGTGCTGTCTGGCGATGCTCGCGCTGCAGGCGCCGTTCGTGCGAGCGGCGGAGGACATGAACGCATCGGTGGCAGCCATACGCGAAGCGGGATGGACGATCGACAACATCGATGCCTACCTACAACGTGTCGCGGACTTGCGCGAACAAGTCTTTCCAGAGAAATCAGAGGCGCCACAGGTCGCGGCGACGCCATCGAGAAAGCGAACGCGATACGAGCCACCACCCACGCCCGTGCGCGCAGCTATGACGCCAGTAGCGAACACTTTATACGCTTCATTGGTGTCGTTTTTCTCGCCGACGCCGATCAAGGCACCGACGAATGCGCCACCGTCCGCACGAGCGAACGGGCTCGCACCGAAACGGTTGTGGAGTTTCGAGGACAAGCCACTTCGAAAGACACCGCCGGTAAGCGGTTTCCGACATCGCGAAAACGCTGGTACCGAAGATGTCGACACTCAAGAGGTTGAAATGTCGACTCCGTCGCGTAAACGCGCCAGGACGACGTCGACGTACGTGAACTCACCGCTGGAGGAGTCAAGGAAGACGCCCCTCAAGTCTCCTGCACGATCGCCCTTGATGATGAGATAGAGAGACGCGTCGACGTTGTCGTAGAGCTAGCATCGTTTCATTTATTAGAACAACACTAAGACGAGATCACTGTCCGAGCGAGATGTGTTGGAGCATTCGAAGCAGCTCCTGGCTGCTGATGACGTTGGCTCCCATGCCCGAGTCCATGAAAACTGGTGATTTTTGCGGCTTAGGGCCGCACAAACCGCCCGATTGCTCTTCGTTGAGTTTGGATAAAGCGCCCAGATCGCCATCCACAGCGGCGCGCCAGAACGTATCCGCAGCCAGAGTCGTCCTAACGCTCTGGCGCTCGACGTCATCACACGTTTCGAGCTCGCAGAGAGCGTTGGCGAGGATGATGACGCTCCCGACGTTGCCGTCGCGCGTGGAAATCGGTCTCGTGGCGAGCGCTCGATTCATGGACGTCGCGAGCGAGCCTTGAAGACTCTCCTCTCTCCCCTCGAACATCGGAGCCCACAGTGGCTCGTGCGGGCTCACCAAAGCGGCCAAAATCAGACGAATAACGCTCGCGTGCAGCGCCGAGCTCCACGAGTACTTGAAGAACATGCGAACGAGCGCAACGAGAACGAACTGCCCGTCCTTCGGAAGCTTCAGCTTGGCGATGCGCTCATCGATGTCCTGACAACCAATCTGCAAGAGCACCGCCAGGATCTCCGCCATCGCGACCCGATGCGTCCCGATGGCTGGAATCTTATGCCCACTTCGCTGCGTCACCGCATCTTCGGGTTCAAACGTCAACGCAATCACCAACGTCTCGATGTGCTCCATGATAGTCCGCACGAGCTCCACCGGAAACGTCTCCAACGAATTTCCCGGCACGCGCAAGTCGTCCCTATCCGTCAAATCCTCCAACAACGCGTTACTCAGCGTCCACAGCAACGCTCCGAGCCTGGCCGCATCCAGCGGCTCCTTCCCACTCGCCACATTCCCGATGATCTCCAACGCCAACTCCAGCGCCTCTTCCCTCGACGTCTCCTCACCGCCCGCGTCCTCCTCTTCCTCTTCCTCTTCTTCCTCCTCGATCTCGTCCCGCAGCTCTCTCGCCAGCTCACCGCTTCGCCGCATCGACCCCACGGGTTCACCGACGACAATCTCCTCAACCTCCTCCTCCAACGTCTCCTCCAACGTCTCCTCACCCGCGCGCTCGTCACCGTGCGACTCCAAAGCGTCCGAAAACCGCTCCTCGCGCGCGTCCGCGCCCTCGATCGAATCCTCTCCCGTCGCCGTCGATCGCCCGTCGCTCATCGCGTACCGATGCGCGCGTCACACGCGTCCACGCGTCACGCGTCGCCACACCGCGCACACGCGCGCGCGGACGTCCGCGCGTCGCACGTTGACGACGCGGACGCGTCGACGACCCTACTTCATGTCGCGCGCGCATCGCGCGTCATCCGCCCCGCGCGTCGGCGCATCGCGTCGACGCGCGCGACACACGCGCGCGAACGATGCGCGGATATGTCGCGCGTCGTTCGCGCGCCATCGTCCGAACGAGGGCGTGCGCGTGCCGACGCTGTTGAATAACACGCCGCACGCGCGAGAGACGCGAAAGTGGTTCTACGACGACGCGTGCGCGTCGGTCGTCGCGGCGATCGTCGCGGGAGAGACGCGGTGCCGGGTGAAGACGGAGTTTCCAGAGCTGAACGTGGCGGGTGATGTGTATCGTGTGGGAACGATGCTGGAGCTGACGCGGCGGGTGGCGACGACGCTCGCGCGGGAGGGACTGCGCACGCGGGTGTGCGTGCAGAGAAGCATGGGACAGGGTGTGTTTCAGGCGCTGCCGCTGTCGCTGAGTGGGGTGAGTAAACTGTTGGGGATGATGGGTTGGGAGGAGGATGTGGTGGAGATGATCGATCCGAACGGAGGGATCGGGGCGGAGTACTCGGAGGGGGCGGACGCGTTCGTGCTGGTGCAACCGCAAAACATCGTCGGGTACTCGGTGCTGCCGTACATCGCGGAGATGGAGGCGGCGGTGGGGGATAGGCCGATGATCATGATTAATCCGAGGTTGGACGATATTCAGTCCGCGGGAGACGTGATGTCGATTCGGGGGAGGAAGGAGCGCATGGAAGCCGTTGCGGCGTGGAAAGAGATTTATCATTTTCGGTTGCTGTACAGAAAGCCGTACTTTCATCCGATCTACGGCGCTCTGCGTTACGCATACTACGAGAACGAGTGGGAACTCTACAAGCGCGAGGGCATGCGAGAGAACGAGGCGTACCGACTCCTCTCTACGTACGAGAAAGAACCCGATGCGGATGAAATGACGCGGCAGATTTGGGGCTGAATGCTCGCGCGCGAGACCTCGTGTATTACTGTTCGTCGTACCGTACTACATAGGCAGTAGTTTGTTACAGCGTGTTTGTTACAAACGGTACATGTATCAAAATTGTCGTCGAAGCTTTGCATCGCATCGATGAATAGCTTAGCATGGAGCCGCGTTGGCCATGTTGCCTCCTTTCCCGCTGCAGTCTGTTCGCGCACAAACCGGCGACTTGTACGCACAATAGACGCCGTTTCGACCAATGTAGTTCCCACACTCCGTCTTAGTGTTATAGCACGACTCGTAGCACGTCCCGTCTGCCGCTTTCCAAAAGTGTTTCGGACATGCGTCAGCATCCACGGCGCTCGCGGTAGTGTCGCAAGTGGTGGTGGAGACAAAGTCTCCGTTTCCGCTCGACGCGCACACGTGATGTGAGATCGGGGCGGTATAATCAAACTCGGGGGCCTCGTAGAGGTCGAGTTTGAGCTCGCATTGGGATCCGAGATTCGTCTTCGTGATGAGATCTAAATCGAAGGCCACACCGGGGAATTCAGAGTACCAACCCGCACCCGCGAGGGCTCCGTTCGTGCGCAAGCGGCAGTTCGCGTCGTTTCCATAGCCAGTGAAGCGCTCGGCAAAAATAGCTTCGAGTTTAGATCTTCCATTGAAGCACTGATTGTGACCAGTGTGCGCCGCCGCGATGACGTCCGCACCCACGTACACGGGCTGTCCAGCCTTGATCACCGGACCCGTGCACACAAGTCCTGCCCAGCAGAGAGTGATTGAAAAGTTTTCGACCTCAGCCATGATGCCCATCTTGATTGATGCAGAGACGGATGCCGTCGCCTGATTTTCCAGCTTCACTCGTGGGTTCGTCGGGAAAACAAGCCTCGGCTCTCCGTCGGATAAACCGAGATCGACAAAGAGACCTTCAGAGGTGAGCTTGTACTCAAAGTGACCTTGTCCTTGCGCGAGGAAATAATAAGGAAGCGTCAGTTTGAGCGCTCCCTCCACGATGATGTAGAAGCCGTAACCGAGTGATGAAAACTTTCGGAAATTCTTCACAACCTTGCCCTGAGTGAAATCGCCAGTTCTGAAAAGTTCAGCAGTGGCGTCAAGCTCCAGCTGCGAGTTCATGTCGATTTTGAATCGCAGGTTGAAAGAAATGGCTTTCATACCCAACCTAAAAGCATCCGTCATCGCGCCGATGAGAGCATCGCCATCCATGATTCCGCCAAGCTCAGCGGATGTTTGCTGTGCCTCGTGATGGCGCTGCGCGGCCAAATAGAGATCTTCTCCGCTGTGCATGGACTTGATGATTTCGAGTTGCTTTCTGGTCTGGCGCTCCAGCTCTCTCACCTCCGCCATGTACACATTTTCAAGTCGGCCGAAATCAGCATATTTTTCAAGCTCGTCGTCCCAGTAAGCGGCCTCTTTGTCTGATCCGGATTCCAAAAGACGGCGACGTCCACCAGGAATGCTTTTGACAACGTTCTCAACAGTGTTATAAGCATTTGACACCCAGTTTTTCGCAGCCTTGATACCATCCGTCAACCTGTCCGTCCACTCCGTCAACGTTCGCACCGAAGCGTCGAACGCGGGCTTGATGACTTTCATGAAGGAGTCGGCAATGTCCTTCGCGAAGGAGAATGAGATGGAGAAGTCCGTCAAGCCAACACATGTCTTCACTTCTCCCACGACGCGCACCTTGATGCTGGCCTTGATTTGGTTCGTCATCTTAGATAACCGTCTTTCCATCTTAGAACCCTTTTTCGGGAAGGGCGCGCCGAACCCGTTCGTGCTTTCGTCGATTTCGTGCTCCATCTTGATTTCTTCGCATACTGCTGTCAAGCAAGGAATGACGGGGCACTGATTGCCCAAAGACGGGGCGGGTTCTGGCACCATGATCTTTGCGAGCTCCTTACCATAGAAGACCTCGGCGAGTTTTCTCTCGATTTCATGATCATATTGAGGGGCAAGCTTGCCAAGTCTGCTTTCGCCGAGCCTGGCCTGCGATGTGGCAGACATGTCACAAATCAGCGCATCCTTGACGCCGCCAAGAAGATCATCGACAGCCGGGATTATCGTGTCCAGTAAATCAGATACAATGCTTCCACACTTTTGAGCGAGTCCCCAAAGATCCTTACCGAGAGCGACGATCGCATTCCGGATGTTATGAATCAAGGCCGCCACGTCATCCTTCAATCTGACAATTTTGGCGATAATGCTCTGAACTTGGCTCACAAGACCGTCGAGTTCCCGCTTCCAGTCATCCCAAAACCAACCGAGCTTTGAGTTCTGACGAATCAAGATACCGAGGTCGGCGTAGTTTTCGCCGAGACTGGTGATGTTTTTGAGCTCTTCGTTCACGGCAGCGACGAGCTTTGCTTCATCAAGTGCGCACGATACTTGATTTTCCGTTGACCCGTCAGCGTTTTTGATTGTTTTTGTCACCTTATTGTAACCAGGTTCGCACGCCAAGCACTCGTTTTTCTCCTCATCCAGTCTCCAGCCGAGCTCGCAATAAGCACACTTGCCCTTGCGCTCGACTGTCCGACGACATGATGCTTCGAGATACTGCGCTTCGCTTTCGCAGTCTTCTGTCTCCCAAGAGCACTTGTTCGTGTCATCAGAGCATCGAAACACTGGGCAGTTCCACTTGATTTGGCGAACTCTGCCCAATTCGTACGGACCCACTTGTTCGGCAGCTTCTCCGCACGATGTGGATTTGAAATCGCACGATGCCTGTAGATCTTCTTGCGCCGCACAATGAATTGGTTTGTTCATGTCTTTTTCAACCTCGCACGTGTTGTCCACGGGAAGGTGCTTCTTGTGAAACGTCATCACGTTGTACTTTTTCGCGCACTCCTCTTCGGCATCCTCCGCGACGTCGCGAAGAAACGTTGCATAGTCGATGCCGTCGAAATGTTCCTCCAGCTCAGAAATTTCGCACACGTAGAAGAGAGCCTCGCGAAGCTCGAACCCTTCGTAGCAACCGCACTTTTGCGTCACGCAGTGTAGAAAGGCAGAGTTCGAGGAGTCATGAACCGTCGCGTTGCAAAAGTGAGGAAACGAAGACGCTTTGGGTAACGCACACTCTCGCGCGCACTCAAAAGTCTTCAACAGATCCTCGTATACGAGTCGAAAATCGGCGTTGAGTAGCCTGTGACGAATTGTGTAGGTGATATCCGACGACGTCGCCGGCGTGTCGCTCGAAGGCGCGGCGTCTTCGCCTCCGACGATGAGAACGTTCTCATCCTCCCCGAGCGAGCTCCTTACACGTTGGATATCTCCAAGTCGTCCCTGCGCGCGACGCTTCAGCGCGCGCGCCCGATGCCGCGCGCTCGAGAGCATCCAGCCCGTCGTCGCCTCTTCTTCGGAGAGTTGGCGCTCCGCGAACCCGGTTGCGGGTGCCGACGGCGACGCGTACCCGCGCGCCGCGAGCGACGCGCTCACATCGCTCAAACTCCGTCCGTGAATGAGCGTTTGCACCGTCACCGCGAGCGCGAGCGTCGCCACGAAGTACCACCCTCGCGCGCCGCGCGCGTCATCGCCCGCGCCCGAGCGCCGACGCAACAGCGGCGCGCTCTCATCCTCGCGCGTTCGCGCGCGGAACATCGCGACGCG
>Ga0181582_10004913_pt1 | contig 10772 bp, 7 predicted proteins | sample 071ome_32_FD_132438 | JGI IMG/M metagenome (GOLD analysis project Ga0181582, IMG submission 132438) | Coastal salt marsh microbial communities from the Groves Creek Marsh, Skidaway Island, Georgia - 071405AT metaG (megahit assembly) | ecosystem: Environmental > Aquatic > Marine > Intertidal zone... | reverse complement strand
CGCCCACACGCCCCGCCCCCCCCCACTTCAGACGCCGACGCGCCTCCCGCGGCTCTTGCCGCCGGCCCCGACCATGCGCATGTACCACGGCTTGATCCGCGTCACCTCGAGGAGCTCCGTGAAGGCGTCTGTCCCGCGCACCGCCTGGAGGACGCCGAAGACGCTGAGGTCGGCGAGGCCCGGGCGGGCCCCGGCGAGGAAGTCGGCGGCCCCGACGGCGTCGGTCCACTCGTTCGAGAGCGCGAACAGCTGCTCCCGCGCGTCCCCCTCCAGGCCGTACTTGCTGACCATCCGGCGGCTCACGAAGTACATGATGGCGGCGCCGGCGTACTTGACGACGGCCGTCTCGAGGGGGCCCCAGTGGCACTCGCGGGAGATGTAGTCGAAGGTCTGGAGGGACTCGGCCCAGGTGCGGTAGATGTTGACGGTGACCACGCGCACGAACCTCTCGTCGCTCCAGTCGCGCCAGGCGCGGTCGCGCGCCTCGTCCCCCTCCCCGCCCCCGGCGCCGCCGCCGAGCCACCCCCTCCGCCGGGCCCCGGGGTCCGTCCCCGCCGCCCGCGCCGCCTCCCGCACCCGGTCCATGATCTCGTTCGACTCGCGGATCGCCTCCCCGTCCGCCACCAGCACCGGGACCTTGGGCTTCCCCCCGTCCGGCGGGCCCCCCAGGGCTTTGAGCTGCGCCTTGGTGATCGGGTTCACCTCGACCACCTTGTACGGGACCCCGTAGTAGTCCAGCGCGGCCTTGGCCTTGCAGCAGAAGGGGCAGACCTCGTACTGGTAGAGGGTCAGGTCCCCGGCCCCGCCCGCCCACCGCGCAGGGGCCGCGGCGGCGGCGGCGGCGGGGGCGGGGGCGTCGGCCAGGGCGGTGCCGGCCACCGACGCCGCGCCGGCGAGGGCCAGCGCGCCGGCCCCGAAGGCCGCCCGGGACCAGCCGCCCCCGCCGGCGTCGCCCGCGCCGCCCGCGCCGGCCTGCGCGGCCGCCGGGAGGGCGCCCCCCCGGAGGAACCCCAGGGTCCCCGCCCTGCTGGTGCTCGCGGCGTCGCCGAGCGCGGTCGCGGCCCTGAGGGCGCTGCTGATGTGGCTGCGCGAAGGGACGGGGACCGGCTCTGGCTGGCTCCGCGCACCGCCGCCGGGCGCGCAGTCCGCGCGGGGGCGCGAGCGAGGGGGGTGGGGGAGAGGGGCCCGGACAGGTCCTCGCGCCCGCGGGGGACGACGGGGGGTACCGCTGGAAACAACCGCGCGCACCGCGTCCTCCGCGGCCGACTCGCCCCGTCAGCGCATCGAGACCCCCGGGCGGTCCAGGGGAGGGGCGGTCCCGTCGCAGTTCTCCTCTCTCGCTCACCGAAAGGTCATCTCCCCCCCCCTATCTTCTCCCCGTCGGCAGGTCTCCCTCTGTTCCGGTCGGCGAGGAGATCATCCGATGCGGTGGCTCGGCTCGCGGGCGACGCTCGTGATCGCCCTGAGGCGCCGAGGGGACTCGGTGGCTTCGCCCCACGCCGGTCAGCAGCCCGAGGTCCCTGTGGAAGACCGGGGGCGTTCCCGTTGCTCCCCCCCGCGGCACCCCATCCGACGTCCCCCGGCATCCGAAAGGCGGCCCGGCCTCCCGATCCGTCCGTATCCTCCCACGACGGCCCGGTTCCGAGTCGCGAGACGCGCTCGTCCAGCGTGTAGGCGGTGGCGATGACCGCGCTTCTCCGGACCAGCGGGGCCTGCCTCCCCACCCCGGGCGCCCGCCGCGTCCGCCCGTGCACGCCGCCCCTCCGCCGGGGGACGACGCGGTGCGCGGCGACGGGCAACGACGACGACGACAAGGCCCCGGACACGGACGACCTGGCCAGGAAGTTCGCGGAGGAGGTGACCCGCGGGACCCCCCCGACTGGGCGGGGCCGGCGCGCGCACGCGGCCGGCCCAGCGCGCCGATCCGCGGTCGCGACCGGAGCGTCGACGCGCGCGGTCCGGGCGCGAGCGACCGCCCCCCGCCCCCGCCGCGCAGGCCGCGAGGAGGTCGATGGACGACGACACCCCCACGCTGGACTCCCTGGGGCGGATGCTCGGCGACCCGGCCGGCGACGGCGTGGCGGGCGTCGAGCGCCCCGGGGAGCAGCGCTCCGCCCTCGCCGAGATCGGCCCCGGGGGCTTCTCCATCGGGGAGTTCGAGCTCGCCCGCCGGCTGGGCGTCATGTCGGCGACGAGCGTGGCCGAGGCCGAGCCGACGCTGTCCGACGACGGGGCCCTGACCACGCGGTCCGGGCAGAGGGGGCGCCCCGTGTCGGTGATCTCGTACGCCGCGCAGTACGTCTCCGGGAAGCCCTACGAGGGCCCCGTCCTCACCCTCCTCAAGGAGTACCCCCCCGGCGCCCGGCGCCTGGGGTGGTCGGAGCTCGCGATCGCCAAGGAGCTGCAGGGGGGGCTCCCGGCGGCCGCGGACAAGTGGAGGGTGGCGTCCATGGACCCCGTGCCGGGCCTGCCGGCCGCCCCCGTGCTCGGGTACTTCACCAGCGTCCCGACGGACGAGGCCCGCCGCATCGCCGAGCTCAGCGGGGGCGACGCCTCGCAGGAGAGTCTCTGGGTGGTGACCAAGTGGGAGGGGCTGGCGCCCCTGCAGCAGGTGCTGGGGCGGATCAAGAACCCCCGCCCGCCCAGCGAGGCCGCGGAGGGCGTCCTCGGCCGCTGGCTCGGGGTCGGCAGGTCGGACGGGGACGCGCCGTGGCGCCGGCGGTGGGCCCGCGGGGTGGTCCGGGGGGCGCTGGGGTGCCTCGCGGCGTGCCACGGCAAGGGGGTGGCGCACGGGTCCCTGTGCACGCAGGCCGTGTTCGTGTCGGAGGGGCCGAGCGAGCGGGGGGACGGCAGGCCGATCGTGCGCCTGAGCAACCTCGGCCTGGCGCCCCTCTCCTCGGCCGCCGACGTGCGGGCGGGCACGGCGCAGGACATGCGGGGGATGGCGGCCGTGGTGCTCGAGGTGGCGCTCTCGAGCCTGTCGCTGGACGGGGCGGGGGACCGCACGGGCCCGGAGGCGGTCTCCCGGCTGCTCTTCGACGCGCTGTCGGGGGACGCGGACGCGCTCCGGGACTACATGCTCGAGGAGCCCGAGTGGGAGCCCGTGTGTGCGTGGCTCGGGGAGGGCGGGGGGGCGGGCTGGGCGCTGCTGGGGGGGCTGCTGGGGGGCGAGAGGGGCGTCGGGGAGCTCGCGGGCGACGCGGAGGAGTGGCTCGCGAACGAGTGACGGGGCGGGCCGCGCTCGGACGGGTTGAAACGGGGCGCCCCCGCAGCGGACGCTCCTCAGCGGCCCCTCCTCTCACTTCCCCCCCGCCGCGACGAGCTTCTCGAGCTCGGCCCCCACCTGGTCCCGGGAGAGGCCCGCCACCGAGACGGCCTTCTCCACGCCCCTGTCGTACCGGGCGACGAGGCGGGGCTCCACGCCCTCGGCCTCGCGCACCAGGATGGGGAAGTTCGGGTTGGCCTTCTTCAGGTCGACTGCGGGCAGGGGCGGGGGAGGGGGGGGCGGGGCGGTCGTCCCTGCGCGGCGTGAGGTCGGGACGTGGCCCGAGCGGGCCGTGTTACGGGTCTCTCGCCGCATGATCGGCGCCTTCTCGGGGACGAGGGGGCACGAGGGCGCGGGGCGGAGCGCCACGCACCGTACATCGTCTTGACGAAGTCACGAACCCCAGCAGAGCCCCCCGAGGACTGGCACAGGTGGATCCTGCGGCGCGTTCGGGAGTGGCAACCTGTATTCCGATGCAATGGGCGCCGTGAGTGTCGGGGGGGCGCCATCTCGGTCCCCGAAGCGCTACGGGAGGGCTCTCTTCCCCGCGGTGGGAGCCGGGCAACTACGCGAACCCCATGCGTCCCGCACGCGACCGCGATGGCACGTGCAAGGGTGCTGCCACGGGTACGGATGCGCAAGTGTGGTGCGACGAGCGAAGCCGCACACTCCGCGTCGCCGAGGGAGCGCGGGGAGGGCAGCGAAGGTTGGCGAGGGGCCGACGGGACCGGGCCACGCAGGCCGCGCGCGGCCCTCCGGGGGAGCTCCGCCGCACCTGAGCTCGTGGAGATTGCGCGAGAGCGCAGAAAGCCTCGACGCCATGCTTCCCCCACCCCGAACGAGACCACGACTGGTCGCTGAGCTTTCCTCCCTCACTCGCGAGTGCTGCAACGGGTCGCCGGGAGAGGGCGCGGTGCGTTCGAGAGGGCGCGGCGCTGTGGTCGGGGAGACTGCCGCTGCGGGAGGCGCGGAGACGCCCCTTGGGGGGGCCGTGAGCCCCCCGGCAAGGCCCCCCAGCGCGGCCCTCCCCCGGGCGTCAGGTGGCCCGACTGGGTCAGCTCATGCGTTGCTGGCGCTGCTGTACCGGGTTTCGACATCCTAGCGCACCGGGCGCCAGGGGGCGGCCGGCCTCGCGGCGGCGCCTCAGACGAAGTTGTAGGTGACGGACCCGTCCCCGTCCATCGAGTCGAGCGCCTCCTGCGAGAGGGCCCCGATCACCTCGACGCGGTCGTCCCCGGGGGGGCCGTCCGGGCGACCGCGCCTCACCGTGACCCGCGCCTCCCTCTCGCCCCCCTCCGTCGCCCCCGCGCCGCGCCCCGCCTTCCCCCTCCCCGCCAGCCACGCGTCGAACGAGCTCGCCGAGTTCAGCCGCGGGTGCTCGTCCAGGTCGGCCCCGGACAGGCCCTCTCCGTACACGGCCGCCGGCGCGGGGGGGAGGGGCTGCCCCGCCCGGGGGCCGGGGGCGGGGGGTCCGGCGCGGGGGGAGCCGGGGTCGCCCCCGGGGCGCGCGGCCGGCGCCCACGGGTCCGAGGCGGGCGGCCGCGGCGCGGGCGCCCGCGACCCCCCGCCGCCCGCCGGCGGCGCTCCCCCGCCGCCCGCGCGCCCCCGCAGCGCCGCCACCGACTCCTCCAGCGCCCGCTGCCGCCGCACCAGGTCCCCGCTGACCCCCACCTGCTTCGCGAGCACCTCCTGCAGCGCCTCCGCCGCCTCCTGGAGCCCCTCGAGCCCCTCCCGGGTCGCCTCGCCCTGGGAGGCGAGCGCGGCCGCCATCTCGGCAAAGGCGGCGGCCTGCTCCTCGGCGCGGCCCGCCGAGGCGAGGACGTCCCTCCTCATGGAGCGCACCCGGGAGGCCGTGCGCGTCGCCCGCTCCGCGACCTCGGCCAGCGTGGCCTGCTGGCTCGCCGCCCGCGCCTCGACCTTGGCCAGTCGGACGGCCGCCGTGGCGTCGAGGGCCGGGGCGCCGCGGCGGGCCGCGAGGGAGCCGCGGACGCGCCTGCCGGCCGTGCCGGCGACGAGGGCGGCGACGAGGGCGCCGGGGGTCCACGCGGGGGCGGGCACGGGGGCGGCGGGCGCCTGGACTGCGGCCTGCGCGAGGGTTGGGGGAGGGGGGGGGCGCGGGGGGGTCCCTTCACGGTTGGGGGCAGGACCGCGGGGTCGGTGGGAAACGGGGGGCTCACGACGTTCGTCGAGGCTTGCGGCGCGGGGGGCGCATAGTCTCACCTTCTTGCCGGGCTTGGCGGCGGAAGACTTCTTCCCGTTCCTCGCCGACGCGGTCCGAGGCGACGTGTTGAGGGAGGCGGCCGGGAACGCGCGGGAAAGGGTTCGGATGAAGGGCCCGAGATAGGCTGCGGGGGGGCGAGTTCCTGGGGCGTTAGGGCGCATCGCGGGCATTGGGATCGGATCGACGCCTCGCGATACGCGGAAATGAGCGATCTTGATGATCGTCGCGGGGATTGTAGCCATGCACGCGCTGGGAGCGCCCGGAAGGGGATGCCGTTGCAGTTGGGGAGATTCGGCCCACAACGCGTCGTCAGCGGCCGCTTTCCACCTTACCGGCAGTCAAGAGGAGTAGAGAAATGGACTCGATGGTCTCGAGGGCCACAGCGACGCGCTCCGCGCCCTCGACAGGCGCAGGGCGGGAGGCAGCCCGGGGCTGGGCGGAGGGAGCACGTCCCGTTCCGGGGCGGGCCGATCCGCGACGGATGGACTCCCCGGTAGCAGGGGGGCACGTGAGGACGGAGCGAGCCCTGCGTGCGGCGCTGGTCACGCCGCCTCCCCCCGGGAGGCGCTGGCGCGCCGGGGCCCCCTGGGAAGCGAGCGGGCCGGGCTTCATTGCCGCGGTCATCTTGGCCTCGGTGCGAGTGCTGGTGGTCTTGTGGGGAAGGCGGTGGGCCGGGTGGGAGAACGACGCCCGGGGGAGGCGCCGGGGGACTTGTGCGGGCGGAGGGGCTCACTCCCGTGATCGGCGCCAGAGAGGGGGGCAAGCCGGCGTGCGACCGGTCAGGGCTGCCCCTGGGAGAAGCCCTGGCGCCGCTCGTCAGCCCGGGCTGAAGGGGGGCGGGGGCCCCGTCCCGCAGCTTATTACCATCTCTACGACGCCCGGGGACCCACGCGCCTGTTCCGTGACGAGGGGGAGCACTCGTGAGCGAGAGAGGGAGCGAGGGCCTCAAGGCACCGCACCAAGGGTCCCTGGAGCGGGCTCGGATGAACGCGGGGATGATGGGGGGAGGGGTTAGCATGGGGCAGCAGGAGGAGATCGACGGGTTCTCTCTGAATAAGTACAGGGCCAAGTGGGACCAGACCGTCCAGCGGTACCTGGACGCGTTCGCTCCACACCACGGGATGAGGTGAGGGAGGTGTACCCAACGACCGGGCGCGGCCCTGCGCAGGGGGGGGCTCGTCGCTGTTTCTCCGGGTCCGTGCCTCGAATCCTCATATGTTTCGCCGACAGTGTGGGAATTGAGGCGAAAGATGTGCCGAACGGGTCGCAGAAGGCGCGCGAAAGATGTGCGTCCCCGCCGCTCGGCTCCCGAGGCCCTTGCCCCCCTGTGCCCCCCTCGCAGATGGGCGGGCTGGGGGGCGCTGGCAGCCATCTACATGCTGCGGGTGTTCGTGGTCGGAGGCTTCTACATCGTCACGTACGCGCTGGGGATCTTCAACCTAAACCTCCTCGTCGGGTTCCTCACGCCCAAGTTCCTCCCGGCGCCGCCGCCCGAGGAGGAGGGACCAGGCCTCCCCACGAAAAACACGGAGGAGTTCCGCCCGTTCGTGCGCAAGCTCCCCGAGTTCAAGTTCTGGTGGGCGTCCTCCAGGGCGTGGCTCGTGGGTCTCGCCTGCACCCTCTTCCGCTTCCTCGACTTCCCCGTGTTCTGGCCCGTCCTCGTCCTCTACTTCCTGCTCCTGACGGGCCTGACGCTGCAGCGCCAGATCCAGCACATGCGCAAGTACAAGTACGTCCCCTTCGACATCGGGAAGCCCAAGGCGGGAGGGGGCGGCAAGGGGGGGAAGGTGGGGGCGGGGACCGCCCCTCGACGGGACCTGTAGACGCGAGGGGTGGGCGGTGGGGGGGGTCGTCAGATGCGCCCCCTGAGGGAGCTGAGCTTGTCGAGGTCCAGGCCGTGGTGGTTGCTGGTCTCCTGAGAGCACTCGTGCCGCCACGCCTCGCCGTTGTCCGCCGCGTGGGCGGCCGAGAGCTGCTCCAGCGTCTCGTACAGCTGGTCGAGCATCTTCCCGTTGAAGAGCCCGCGGCCGTTCCTCCCGAGCCGGTGCTCCTCGAGGATGGCCTCGAGGTCCCCCCGCTCCATCGGCCGGTAGCACAGCGCCTTGGGCGACTTTGGGTTGAGCAGCTCCTCGGCCTCCTTGACCCGACGGAGCTCGTTGTTCATCTCCCACGTGTCGGAGAAGACCTGGTACCAGAAGGCGGACGCGGGGCTGGTGCGCGCGTACTTGAGGCGGTACAGCATGAGGGCGATGCCCTCCCCGTGCTTCTGTCGCATCTGCTGCACCGCCTCGTTCACTTCCATGTTGTCGAAGTACCAGCAGACAAAGTCCCAGTCGGCGTTGTCGTTGTCAAAGATGAAGTACCAGAAGGCCGACGTGAGGGTCGCCTGGGCCCGGACGCGGACGTCGCGCTGCCAGGCGCGGTACTCCTGGTGGTGGGCCTCCACGGCGCCCACGTGGGCCTTGGCCGTGGACATGTTCTTGTCCATGAAGCGCGAGGCGTCGGTCACCTTCCACAGGCCCTGCCCCGGGCCCTCGATCCCGAGCTCGGACGTGCCGAAGTCGTGGGTCGGGTGCACCTCCGTGCGCTCCCCGGTGCGGGGCCCGAATCCGACGCCGTGCCCCGTCGACGAGACGTGGAACGTGAAGCCGTAGGCGAACTCGGCGCGGTTGACGCGGTACTCCTTCTCGTCGCCGGCGGGGGGGGCCGGCTCGACCTCGGCCGACGGGCGACGAGAGGTGCCCTCGCCGTCGTCCTCTGGCTCCTGGCGGGTCCCGGCGAACACCGACTCGCGTGCCTGCGGGTCCACGCCCCCCTTGGAGTTGCGGACGTGCCCCGTCCCCGAGTCGTACGTCACGTCGATCGTCACCGTCGCATAGCGCCGCGTGGTGGAGGTGTTCCCGTTGGAGTCGGTATGGGTCTCATAGCCGTCGGGGATGGAGTGGGTCTCCTGCCTCGTGATGCCGAGCTTGCACTCCCGCCCGTTGAGCGCGCGGAGGTGCTTCCGCAGCTGCCTCGCCTCGGCCACCTCGGACTCCCGCTGCTTGTCGAGGAAGGCGGGGGCCTCCTCCACGCGCGCGGGCGTGACGTCGCCGCTGTCCGAGACGTGGTAGCAGGTGAACGGGTACGGCCGCACCCACATCTTCCCGAAGCGGTCCTTCCAGTACACGTCCACGCCCTCGAATTCCTCCTGCAGGGCCTGCCGGATATCGATGTGGTCCTCCCCGAGCAGCTGCCAGTGCTTCTGGATCTGCTCCTTGCCAGCGTCCTGCGTGTGCCCAACGTTGGTTAGGAAGCGCTCCTGGATGGCCTTGGGGGTGTCCTCGTGCATCATGAGCCCCTGCCAGAAGGCGTGCCAGATCGAGTGCTTGACCTCGCGGCGCAGGTTGCGGAGGGACCCGGACCATGCGGGCCAGATCTTGAAGTACTTGCCAGTGGTGTCCCCGCACGAGTCCTCGAAGTAGAGGGTGTTCGTGATGCTCCGGAGCATGCGGCGGACGGGGGGCAGGTCGGATATGACGCAAGTGACCATGAGGGTCAGGGCCACGGCCTGGGTGATGTTGATCAGGGCGCCCATGACCCCGTCGCCGCCAGTCTCGTTGCCGATGAGAGTGAAGATGAGCGTCGCCGTGGACGAGATCCGGCCGACCGTCTCGGAAAAGTCGGCGACCGGGGACAGGAAGGGCGACGCCATCAGGGCCATCCCCGACCAGCAAGCCAGGATGACGATGCCCGCCACCGACTGCTCCACGGGCTTGCCGTACAGCGCCACGACAGTGATCGTGATCAGCAGCTGCATCAGCAGGGAGAAGACCCGGTACCACGCGTACTTGCGCTCGTACGCCTTGTACAGCGACAGGAACGGGTTGGCCTTCTGTTCGGGCGTCGCGAGGTCGGCGCGGTACATGGCGTCCGTGTAGGCGACAAGGAGCCCGTCCTCGTCGTACCGCTGGTCGGCGTTCTCGAGGGACCCCCGCGGCTTGTTGCGCCAGATGGCGACGAACATGAAGATGGGGAAGGTGATAGTGTACGTGATCAGGCAGAGCACTGACATGCCCACGAGGAACGAGTAGGCGCCCCCGGCGGCCCCGCAGTCGCAGTCGAGGACAGCCACCCCCTCCTGGCTGGTGATGGTGCAGGCCTCTGGGAACTTGGCGGCAATGTACCGCGAGGTGAGCCCGGCGCAGGTGAGCACCTCGAGCGCCGCCTGGGAGATGGGCAGGAAGAGGAAGGTCCCGATGGTCAGGCTATAGGTCATAAACTTGACCTTCTTCCGCTGCGACCCGAACCGCTGCGCCCAGTTGACCGACTCGTGCCCGTCGCGCTGCTTGTCCTCGGCCGTGCCCTTCAGCATGAACATGACCACGATCATGAGGACAATGTAGACGGCCCCGACGATCATCACGAGCGTAAAGATTGTCTGCAGGCGAGGGGGTGGGGGGGGGGGGTCGGGGGGCCCCGGGCCCCGGGCCCCGGGGGGGGGGGAGGCGGCGGGGGGGTCCGGGGGCGCGCACCTGGACCGAGATGCCGGTGGAGATGTAGGCCCAGTTGAGGGCGATGAACGACGCGAGGTTGCCGAAGAAGGCCTTGGCTTTGGCCAGGGCCCCGGAGACGATGTTGGAGAAGAACACGGCGACCACCTGCAGGTAGCCCCGGAGGACGTCGACCTTGACGAGGTCGAAGAGCGCGGCGACGACGCCTGTGGCGGCCTGGACCATCTCCATGGAGGCGACCTTGCCGATGCTGTACATGTCGGGGAGGTCCGCGAGCTTGTCGAGCCCCGTGGCGTCGCCGAGCTGCGGGATGGGAGGCGCGGGGGCGACCGGGTCGGGCGACCGGGTCGGGGGGGCCAGGGGGCGACCTGTCCCAGGGCTGCGAGGGGTCGTTTGGCGCGCTCCTGCCGGTCATGACACCGGCGGGGGACCGGGCGGCGTTCCTCGTACTCTCGATTCTGCCCCGAGTCGTACGAGACGGGGAACGGGGGACTGACTCACGGCTCCGAACGTCTTGTCCATTTTGTTGGCTTTCCCTCGTTGACCTCGCGATGTGCGCGACGACAGCCGCTAGAGACGAGCGCGTGAGCTCAGTGATATTGCCAGCGGGGAGCGGCGAGTGTGCCTTTGGGGAAGGCTCTAGCCCTCGGGGAGCTAGGCGACGAAATGTTGCGCCCGACGAATTGGATGGGTGCGACTTCCGACATTTGGGGGGCGCGCCGGGGCCTCTTCTGCTCCCGAGACCTCGCCGGGGCTCGAAATCGCGAGTAATCGTGTGGATACCGCTGCGATT
>Ga0181582_10004911_pt1 | contig 10773 bp, 8 predicted proteins | sample 071ome_32_FD_132438 | JGI IMG/M metagenome (GOLD analysis project Ga0181582, IMG submission 132438) | Coastal salt marsh microbial communities from the Groves Creek Marsh, Skidaway Island, Georgia - 071405AT metaG (megahit assembly) | ecosystem: Environmental > Aquatic > Marine > Intertidal zone... | reverse complement strand
GGGCCGCCGTCGCGGGCCGGGGGGTGCGCCCGGCGTCCCCCGCACTCACCCTCCATCTTATTCGGGAGGATGCTCAGGACGCGGATGAGCCCGTCCGCGGACCCCGTGATGATGAGGTCGTCATCATACTTGACGATCGTGTCGACGCTCGCCGGGTGCCCCGGGAAACGGTCCGAGCAGTCGTTCCAGAACCTGCGCGGGGGGGGGCTGACGGGGGCGGGTCGACGCCGCGCGGGGGCGGGGGCGGGTGAGGGGGGCCCGGCAGACCCGGGGGGGCGCTCACCCGTAGGAGAAGATGGAGAGCACTCCGCTCTGGGTACCGACGGTGATCTTGGTCCCCCCCTCGCGGAGGTGCTTGCGGACCACCACGAGGGACAGGAGCTCGTCGCCGTCCTCTTCCGACTGCGCGAGCTTCTTCCCCTTGCGCACGTCGTGGACAGAGAGCGTGCCGTCGCCGCTGACGGCCAGGAGCTTCCTCTGCGGGGGCCGGGGCGCGGGCGGGGGGGGCTCGGTCGAGGGGACGCGGGCCCCGCGGGGGGCCGCCCGGGGGGGCGGGCCGCGGGGCGGGGCGCGGCGCGCGGGCGCGCGGGCGCGGCGGGGGCCCGGGAGCGGGGCGCGGGGGGGCAGGGGGCGCCGCACCCCGTCCTGGTGCCACCACACGTCGCCGATGAAGTCGCGGTGCGTCTTGATGGCTGTGACGGGGGTCTTTTGCCGCACGTCGAAGACCTTCATGCAGCCGCTCTGCGGGGGCGCGGGACCGCGCGGGGGGGGGTCCGGGGCACGCCAGCGGCGTCGGCGGGCGCGGGGGGCGCCGATTGATTCGCGGGGGCCGGGTGCAGGTCGGTGCGCTTTTTCGCACCTCGTCTCCGACAACCATGAGACTGTCCTCAGCGGCCACGATTCTCGTCACCGGGGCTTCCATTGCACCGCGAAAGGTGTGGGTCGCCTCTCCGGTCTCGATGTCGCTCATTATGATGGTGCCGTCCTTCCCCCCACTCGCGAGGCGCGCGTCCTCCCCCACGAAGCACAAGGACCGGAGCGGCTGCTCACCGTGCGGTCTGAATTCATCGATTGCCCCTGCAAGCGCGGCGGTGGAGGCGGCTAGGTCGCGTGAGAGGGCGGGGGAGCCCGTCCAAACTTAGGTCAAGATAGGCCGTTGCTCGGCCCTCGCGGGCCTCGTGGGGGGACGCGGGGGGGTCTCCCGAGGAAAGCGCCATTCATTGGGGACAATCTCGGTCTCTCGACCATTCACAAACAGCGGAATACCGCGGGGATCCCCCCGCGAACGCAGGCGGGGCGCATTTGGTAGGGGCACCCGAAGGGGGGCTGGGGGGTGGTCCGGGCATCTTGCTTTCCTGCGTCGTTGTTGTCGAAATCGAACACCGTCAGATCGCCCTCGATGTTCCCGGTCACTATGATGTCTTTCTTTTTTGGATGGAAGGCGATATCGAGGGGCTGGGCGAGCAACTCGAGAGCGTGGGTCGGCCCAGCAGTCACGCTCATTGCGGCGGCGCTACCCCGAGGGGATTCCGGGGTGTCCCCTGATGTAGATTGGAAAGATAAGGGCCGGAGCGGAAAATGAGTGGCGTTCCGCTCCCACGGCGACGAGCTGGAGAGGGTGCTTTTTGCTGAATTTTCGGTTGAAAATTCGCACTTGGGCGCGGTAGAGCGAAAACTGTAGTGTTTCCATGTGTTATAACGATACGACGGTCCCGCGGGCGCCCATCTATAGGCGGTTGGCGCACTTTCCGGGGCGAAAACTCGACGATGGGGTCCTCCCCATTTCTGACTGTCGCCGGAGAGAAACGGTACCCCCGCCACGGACTCCGACGGAGAGTGTGCGCTGACGCTGCGGGAGGTCAAAAGCGACATGTGACGCTTACGACGGCCCCACACGAGAAGGCAATCGTGCCCACCCGCGGCCGGAGAGGGAGGCTGAGGGGGCCCCCAGGGTGGGAGGGCCGACCCCCGACCCGTCGAGACGCGCGGCTGTGGCGAGTCCCGCGGCCAGGCACCCTCACGATGCGCCGGGGGGGGGAGGGGCACGGCAGAGCTCGAGGATTCAACTGGCACGCGGCGGCCCCCGGCGCGGCGCGCCCGCTCCCGCCCCGTCAGCAGAGCACGCGGGCTCAGAGGCCGGCGGCGGCGACCTTCTTCCGGAGCTCCTCGAGCTCCTTCTCCATCTTGGAGATCTGGCCCGGCCCGTCGAGGGTGTTGTCCGGCGGCACGTAGGGGTTCACCAGGTTGGCGGAGAAGGCCTCGAGCAGGTCGCTGCCCCGGACCTCCTCGGCCCGGAGGGGCATGCGGGTGATGTGGAAGTCCTCGTAGAGCTCCTCGAACTGGTCCAGGTACTTCTGCTGCATCCGCATGCGCGCCTCGAGCAGGCGGCTGCAGTGGTTGGCCTCGGGGTAGAGGATCTGGTTGATCACGATGTTCCTGCAGGGGACACGGGGGAGCGGGGGTGGTCAGACACAGGCCTTGGGGCCCGCCCGCGTCGACGGCGCCGCCGTGGCGCCAGGGAGGGAGACCCGGGGCCGCGTCATCAGCAGCCCCGGCCGAGGGCTGCTCCGCCTATGGGCCCCCAGGCTCGCCCTCGGGCCGTGGAGGGCCGGGGTGGGTCGCAGCGCTCACCGGATGTCGATGCCGAACTTGGCCAGCTCCTGGACCAGCCGCTCCGTCTCGTAAAGGGAGAGGAACTCCGGGATGCACTGCGGAGTCAAAGGGGGTCGGGGGGGGTCAGAGGCGCCGCGGGTGGGCCCCGAGGGTCGCCGGGTCGGGCCTGCAGGTCGCGGCGGGGGGCGACGGGCGGGGCTCGCCGGGCGCCGCGAAGTCTTGGGCTCACCACCGCCACAAACGTGGTCAACTCCGGGTTCTTGAACTGCTCGTTGACCTTGGAGACGATGGTCTTCATACCCTCCAGCTTACCCATGAGGTCCCCCTCCTGCCCCTCCCCGCCCCCGCCAAACATGTTCATGACGTTCGAGATCATCCCCCCGAGGCCGCCCTGGCTGACGCGCTCCAGGGCGGACTGCAGCGTGGACGGGAACTGGAGCAGGCGCAGCGTGTGGCCCGTCGGGGCTGTGTCGAACACGATGGCCTCGTAGTCCATGCTCTGGACCTGTTTCATGCACTCAGCGAACGACACGGCCTCGTCGATCCCGGGAATCGAGCCTGCGGGGGCGGGCGGGCGGGCGAGGGCGAGGGTAACGGGTGGCCCTGGGATCCCCAGGGGGGGAGGGGGTGCGCTGGGGGTGCGCACGCGAGGGGCTCGGTCGGGGGGGGGGAATGGCGGGACGGAAACGGCACCACGGGCGCTGCGGCGCGCCCCCCGCGGCATCTCCCGCTGGCTACTCACCTGCAAGGTCGGCGAGGAAGCCCCCCTCCTCCCCGAGGCCCTCCATCTCCGGGTCGGGCGCATTGGGGTCCACCTCCTGCGGTGGGCAGGGGGGCGGCGTCAGGGGTCAGGGTCGCGTGCGTAGGCTGGATCACGCGCCAGCGTGCCCCCTGGCGGCTGTGCCGGTCGCACGGCATCGCGCCCCCGAGGATGTGGCCAGGCGACGACGCGGGCAGCCCCGAGGGCCACGGGGCAGGGATGGCGCACGGCGCGGGGAGGCATCCCACACGTGCACGGTGACCCCTCACCATGGCGTACAGGTTCGAGTACCCGTTGATGAGGGTCGGGTGGCGGCTGAACTTCTGGCGGAAGGCGTCAGAGAGGTTGTGGGCCGGGTCCGTCGAGATGATCAGGACCTTGTTCCTGCGCAGCGGCCGGGGAGGGCGGGAGGGTCGCCTCGAGGGGGCGGGCGTTCTCGGCGAATCCCGCGGAGTCGGGCATGTTATTCAGGACAAGCGTGCATCATAGCGCAAAAACGGCGTCTGAAATCCCAGATTTGGTAGTTTCGCTCCCTGTTTCACCCCATCGCGGCGGCGGCGGGCGCGCAAGCGTCCGCCGCTCAGCGGGCAATCGCAAGACGCGCCCGCGGGCAGCGATCGAGGCTCGCTGCGACCTAATAGCGGGATTGCCGCAAGTATACAGCGACATCCTTCAGTGGAGTCGGACGCCGCGGCCCTATGTTGCCGGAGATCTCGGGAATTCCGCGAAAGTGACGCGGGGGGAGCGGTCCCCGGGGGACGGGGGAAAGGCCCACCTGGTCTTGCTGAGCTGCACGGCGAGGGAGCAGGAGGTGGTCGTCTTGCCCACACCGCCCTTCCCGCCGACGAAGATCCACTTCAGGCTCTTCTGCTCCACGATGTTCATGAGGCTCGGCGCCAGGTCGTCCATGGCGGTCCTTCTTGATTCTCAGGGCGCGGTGCGCGGGGGCTGTGCTGAGACTCCTGTCCTCGCGCGTCTGTGAAGTGAGGGCGGGTAGCGCCGTGAGGGGTTCCGTGTCTAGCGCGGGAGGATGGCGCTGCCGGCGCCTTGAGGTCCCTGAGGCGCGGCTGGCAGCGCGAGGTGCCTGCCAGACAGCAGCGCGCCTGTCCTGGGCGGGTGGCAGCAGCCTACGCTGTCGGCGGGCCGCCGCTGAGTCGCGGGCCGGCGCCCGCGCGTGCGCTGTGAGACGGGAGGACGCGGGCGGTCGGGACCAGGGTGGGGCGCGCAAGGGGCACACGAGGCCGCACACGGCGCTTCAAGGCTCTACACCAAGAGACGCCACGCCGACCATCTCGGACAGCCGTGCTGGACGCATGTCGCCCGCAGCTTGTGTTGCTGCTGCACTTACTGAGCGATGGACTTCTGGAGGATGGCGAGAGCCTCGGACTCCTCGCCGAAGTCGGTGATGACGGCGCAGGAGCAGCCGACGACCTTGCGGGCCTGGCCCTCCTCGTCGAGCTTGCAGAGGCCGCACCACTCGCCGAGAGCCTTGTTCTCGGGCACGGTGATCAGGTTCACGTTGTGCTGGGAGCAAAGAGCCTCGATGAGCTTCTTGTAGTCGGCCTCCTCGCAGTTGGCGGCGAGAACGGCGAGCTGGGCCTCACCCTTCTCGATGGCGCGGGTGGCCTCGTGGAGGCCACGGCAGAGGCCGTCGTTCGCGCGGGCCTTCTTGAGCACGATCTTGAGGGCCGTGTGCAGGTCCATGGGCTCACCGGCCTCAGGGGCGGCGGCGACAACGGGGGCAGCCTCTCTGCGGGCGGGTGGCCGGGGGGGTGGGGGCTCGGCCCACTGCAGACTCCCGGCCGAGTGCGGCGCGCTGGGACACTGGCGGCGCTTACGCACGTGTATTCGTCTTAAAACATCGAAACTCGACGCGTGAGGATGCGGGACGGGGAGCGGAGACGCCAGGAACGCGAAGGGAGGCACTCGAGCGTCCTCCGCCCGCTCCCCCGGCACTCGAGGGGCCGATGGCCTCTCCCGTCTGGAAATGGCCGTAAAATCGCGACAGCTTTCGCAACGTCCGGGATAACCTGCTTCATCCCACTCTCGTGTCGCAAGGCCGCGGCGTCGGCGACTCACCCGTCAGACATCCTTAGTCTCCTGTCCTCAACCTTGGAAGTCGTCCGTCTTAGAGGTAAGACAGGTCGGAGGAGGACGCGCGGGCACATGACGGGTGGCCGGGGGCGACCTCGTTTGGGCGCGCGCGGCTCTTCCCTGCCAGTGGGGGGGGCACTCAGACAGACTGGTCCCGACGCACGTCCCTAGCGGCCGCAGATACGGCCCGGCCATCGCGTCACGTCCATCATCCTTCCTCCACCGCATCACGCTGTCCCGTCCGCCGACAGTTGCTGCGTGTGGACCTGAAGGACCGCTCCGAAGCCCCACCCAGTTGACCTGAGGACCGTGCCTCCCCCCTCCCGACCACAAAAGAATTTCACTTCGCCATTCGTCCGGTCAGTGACCTCATTGTGATGAAGTTGACGCTCTGCCCCGCGATCAGGGACGCCCGCGGCTCCTGCGGGTCCCCGGGGGCCCGCCCTTCAGCCCTCCCTGCCCGGGTCCCGGCAACCCAGGCGCCGCGCGCCGCCTCCGCTCTCAGCGCCAACGGTCCCGCCCCCGCGGCGTCATTCTCCGGCCTGTGGCTCGGCTCGGCGGCCTCCACGCCCGCCGCCGGGAGGCTCGTGAGGGGATGGGCCTCGGCTGAGGTGGCTGCGGCTCCGGCCCAGCCCGAGGGGTACGCCATCCCCGAGGCCAAGCGCTGCACCATCGAGTACGCCCCCGGCAGGTGCGGACAGGGCCGGTCACGGCGCTGCCAGGCCCCCGGCCGCGGCGCATCGCCCGCCGAACCGCACAGCCCCGCGGCGACCCGAACCCGTACGCCCCCCGCGCCGCGCCCCCATCCCCGCCAGTGCTCCCCGCGCCGATGCGCCCCAGATGCGCCGCCCGATGCGTCTCGCCCCCCCTGAGTCCGCGCCCCGACGCCCGCGCGACGCCCCGCCCGCACGCCCGGGACCCGCCGCAGGGTCCTGACCCTGGAGACGGGGGAGATCGGGAGGCAGGCCGCGGGGGCCGTGGTGGCCCAGGAGGGGGAGACGGTGGTCTACACGACGGCGTGCGCGGGCAAGGCGACGGGCGACGGGTCGTTCGTGCCGTTCCAGGTGAACTACGCCGAGCGCTACTCGGCGGTGGGGAAGACGGCGTCGGGGTTCAACAAGCGGGACGGGCGGCCCAAGGACTCGGAGACGCTCAAGTCGCGGCTGATCGACCGGCCCCTGCGGCCCATGCTTTCCGAGGGGTGGCAGTTCGACACGCAGGTGCTGAGCTGGGTGCTGTCGTACGATGGGGAGAACCAGTCGGACGCCCTGGCCATCACGAGCGCGGCCGCGGCGCTGCTCATCTCGGACATCCCCATCTCGCGCGCCGTCGCGGGCGTGCGCGTCGGGGAGATCGACGGGGAGCTCGTGATCAACCCGTCCCTCGAACAGATGGCCCAGTCGACCCTGGACCTCGTGCTCGCCGGCACGTCCCAGGCCGTCCTCATGATTGAGGGGTTCGCCGACTTCCTCCCCGAGGAGCGCATGATCGAGGCCGTGGAGCTCGGTCACGCCGCCGTGGGCCGCATCTGCGACGCCATGGAGGCCTGGGCCGCGGAGGTGGGCAAGCCGAAGCGCACGGACGGGTACCAGCTCGACCCCCAGCTCGTGGCGGGGGTCCAGGATCTGGTCGGTGCCGAGGTCCGCGACGCGTACCTGTCGGGCATGTCCAAGGCGCAGCGCGCCGAGGCCATCTCGGCCCTCAAGCAGCGGTGCCTGGACGTCTTCGCGGGCGGCGCCGGGTCCGACGACGTCTCCGTGGACTACCAGGCGTACCAGGTGGAGAAGGAGGAGGGCGGGGGGGAGGGCGGCGGGGCGGGGCCCCTGGCCTCGGCCTCGGACGTCGGGCTGGCCTTCAAGAAGTGCGAGAGCGGCGTGATGCGGCGCCTGGTCCTGGACGAGGGGCACCGCGCGGACGGACGGAGCGTGACGGACGTGCGCCCCATCACGACGCGTTGCTCGGTGCTCCCCCGGACGCACGGGTCGGCCCTCTTCACGCGCGGGGAGACGCAGGCGCTGGCCGTGGCTACGCTGGGCTCCGAGGGGGACGCGCAGAAGACGAACTCCATGGCGACGCCCGACGACGAGGTGAGCCGGTTCTACCTCCAGTACTTCTTCCCGCCGTCGAGCGTCGGGGAGACGGGGCGCGTGGGGGCGCCGGGGCGCCGGGAGCTGGGCCACGGGACGCTGGCCGAGCGGGCGCTGGCGCCGGCGGTGCCCGGGGCGGACGTGTTCCCGTACACGGTGCGCGTCGAGTCGACGATCACCGAGTCGAACGGGTCGTCGTCCATGGCGTCCGTGTGCGGCGGGTGCCTGTCGATGCTCGACGCCGGGGTGCCCCTGGCGCAGCCCGTCGCCGGGATCGCCATGGGTCTCGTGCTCGAGCCCACGGGCGAGTTCACGGTGCTCAGCGACATCCTCGGCTCCGAGGACGCCCTCGGCGACATGGACTTCAAGGTCGCGGGCTCCGAGGACGGCGTCACGGCCTTCCAGATGGACATCAAGGTGGAGGGCATCACCCTCGACATCATGCGCCGCGCCCTCGGCCAGGCCAAGGAGGGCCGCAGGTACATCCTGGGGGAGATGCTCCGCGAGACGGACCCGGCGCGGGCGCCCCGCCGGGCCCTGTCCCCGCTGGCCCCGCGCGTGGCCAAGGTGGAGATCCCGCAGGAGAAGGTCGGGGCGGTGATCGGGCCGCAGGGGAAGACGGTGCGGGCGCTCCAGGCGCTCGGGGCGACCATCCAGATCGACAGCGACTCGGCGACCGTCGACATCGCGGCGCCCGACGCCAGCGTCCTCGATCAGACGATCGACGCCATCAACGCCATCGCGGCGGAAGTCCAGGTCGGCAAGATCTACACGGGCGCCGTGGTGACCAACCTCGCCGCCTTTGGCGCCTTCGTCGAGATCATCCCGGGCAAGTCGGGCCTCGTGCACATCTCTGAGCTCGACGAGTCCCGCGTCAACGAGGTCGCCGACGTCGTCAAGGAGGGCGACCTCGTCGACGTCATGGTCGTGGACGTCAAGGACAACGGCAAGATGTCCCTGTCGCGCAAGGCCGCCCTCCAGCACCGCAAGGACAACCCGGGGGACACGGGGCTCGACGTCGACTCGGGGGCCATGATCCGCGCGGCGCTGCGGTTCCCGGGGGCGGTCAAGGACATGCACCGGTGGATCGAGCAGAACGGATACCCGGGGGACGCCAAGGGCGAGTAGGGGCAGGGGGCGCCGCGCCCGCGTCAACGCTTGTGTTCAAGTGACACGCTTCTCTTTCTGGGACTCGGCGAATGCGCCCTAGGCTAATTTTGAACTAGTCGCGGCTCTCTCACGCGCGCGGTCCTCTCTCGCTGCTCTTCAGGGGCAGGGTGGGACCCCACAGGGGGCCCCTCTCATCTGCCGAAGAACGGCATCAGCGGCGGTGCTCGCTCGAGTTGCGGTGCTCACGGATAGCGTCGTCGATCTCGTCCGCGGTCGAGCCCCACACCGTCTTGCCGCCGGCGCCGCCCTGCGGGGGGTGGGGGGAGGCTGGGACATGTCGCCCACAGCGCAAGGTGGCCGGGGTCGTTCCCGCCCGCCGCGCGCGATCGAGGGCGCTCAGGGTCGCAGGCCCCGGAATTTGCGTGTTCGACGACACGTTTCGCGCGAATATGGGAAGCGAGAGGCGGTTAGCCGACCGCGCGAGCGTGGCGGGGAGCATCTCCCCGGACAGCAAATGAGTGCACCCCCCCCCTCCTGGCCACGACACTAAAAAACGGTTGGGACGGCCCGTCCGCGGGTCCTTACCTTGGACGGGCGCTGGCCCTTGTTGTTGCCGGAGTGGCGATCCATGCGAGCGTAGCCCTGCGACGGCCGGTAAGGAAAGGAGCGGCTCGTTCTCGCTGCCGCGAGGTCCCCAGGACCCCCCCCACCCAACCCCAAAACCTCGCGCCCCCTCGTTGACCCTCCACGGCAATCCGTCGGGCGATTAGGAGAAAATAATCTAATATAAGCCGATGAAGCACCCCGAACCCTGCGTATCGCCCCTCCGCAGGGTAAGCACGGACCCACAAGGGCCGCGGACTCCCCCGCCGATTCGCCCCCGCGCGCGGCCCCATCGGGCATCCATCCCTTCCGCCACACACCTGATTGTCGGCTTTCTTCATCGCGTGGAGCTGGTGGTCCTTTGTGTGCGCAGAGGTGTGCGCGTCGTGGTCCTCGGTGCGGTTCATCGTGACGGTTTACGAAGTCGGTATGCGGAGATGTTGGTAGGAGGTGGATGTATATGCCTTCTGCGCGACTGCCCGGATCCTGACGAGGCCGCTCGGACGCGCGTCCCCGTCCCCAGCACCCTCAACCACCAGAAGGCCGGTGCCGGACAGCCCGTGTCGTTGACTCGACGCTCCCCCGGGGAGCGGCGGGCCGCCGAGGAGGCATCGGGCCGGCGCGGGCCGACCCCCTCCTCTCCCATTGCCCCGGCGCTGGCCCCTCCGGCAGTCCTCCGCGGGCGCCTCTCGTCTGACCGCTAGCCGCTGCAAGGACCCGGGGTCTCGCCCCCGTCGCGCGCACCGACACGCTGCCCTGTCGCCCTCTGGCAGGCCAGGTGCTGCTGACGAGCCTCTCATTAGGTGGGAGGCCGCCTCACCCTCGCTCGTTCCGTCGTGACGCGACGGATTATGAACGCCGTGGTCTCTCTGTGCGCCCCTGGGGCGCTCCTGGGGCCCACCCCGCGCCCAGTGGCCCCCGGCCTGCACCCCCCCCCCAGGCACTCGGTGCGGCCGCGGGTCGCGACGGTTGTCGCGGCGTCTGACTCCGAACTCGGCTCCTCCGGGCCAGCGAAGGGGAAGTCGCGGCGCAGACCTTCGTCGAGGGGGCGCGGCGGGCGCGCGAAGCCCGCGGGCGGCCCCGGACGGAGCCCGGAAGAAGACGCCGACACCTGGAGGCTCTTCCAGGTGCGCGTGCCGCTGAGCGAGGGCGACTCCAAGGACGATTATAGCGTATCTGACGCCCTCCTCAAGGCGGTATCCAAGTCCCTGGGCTGTCCCAAGGGCCGCACGCTGAAGCGGGAGGACGTCACCCTCGTCAGGAAGTCCTTCGACTCGCGGGAACGGCTTCAGCGGGGCCCCGCGTTCAACTACGTGGTGGACGTCTCCGCCAGGGGAGGTGAGCGCCCGCCCTGCCCGTGGCCACCCGCGTCCCCCCCCCCCCCCCCCCCCCCCCCCCCCCCCCCCCCCCCCCCCCCCCCCCCCCCCCCCCCCCCCCCCCCCCCCCCCCCCCCCCCCCGGGGCCCGGGGGCCCCCCCCCCCCCCCCCCCCCCCGGGGGCCGGGGGG
>Ga0181582_10004910_pt1 | contig 10774 bp, 8 predicted proteins | sample 071ome_32_FD_132438 | JGI IMG/M metagenome (GOLD analysis project Ga0181582, IMG submission 132438) | Coastal salt marsh microbial communities from the Groves Creek Marsh, Skidaway Island, Georgia - 071405AT metaG (megahit assembly) | ecosystem: Environmental > Aquatic > Marine > Intertidal zone... | reverse complement strand
GTGATCGTCCACTACACCGGCTGGCTCTATAAGAACGGCGAAAAGGGCAACAAGTTCGACAGCTCGGTTGATCGCGGCCAGCCCTTCTCTTTCCCGCTGGGCGCGGGCCGGGTCATCAAGGGGTGGGACGAAGGTGTCGCGGGCATGCGCCCGGGCGGCAAGCGCACCCTGATCATCCCGCCAGCGCTTGGCTATGGCGCGTCAGGCGCAGGCGGCGTCATCCCGCCTAACGCGACCCTGATGTTCGACGTAGAACTGTTAGAGATTCGATAGACACTGGACACGCGCCGCGCCCGCGCGGCACGCTCCGTCCATGAGCGAATGCATCACATTCACCCTCGACGGGCGTGAGGTCACCGCTGCGCTGGGCGAGACCATCTGGCGGGTGGCCGAGCGCGAGGGGATAGACATCCCGCACCTGTGCTACGCGCCGGAGCCGGGCTACCGGCCAGACGGCAACTGCCGTGCCTGCATGGTGCACGTCGAGGGCGAGCGGGTGCTGGCCGCATCCTGCCTGCGCCAGCCGAGCGAGGGCATGAAGGTCTCCACCACCGTCGAGCGGGCCGCGAAAGCACGCGAGATGGTGCTGGAGCTGCTCGCCACCGACCAGCCGAAGCGCGCCATGGCGCACGACCCTGATTCCCGTTTCTGGCGATGGGCTGATCGAGTCGGTGTCTTCGGCAGCCGGTTCCCGGCAGACGACGCGCCCGCGTCCGACACCAGCCACACGGCGATGGCGGTCAATCTCGATGCCTGCATCCACTGCAACCTGTGCGTCCGCGCTTGCCGCGAGGTCCAGTCGAACGACGTGATCGGCATGGCCATGCGGGGGGGGCATTCGAAGATCGTGTTCGATTTCGACGATCCCATGGGCAATTCGACCTGCGTGGCCTGCGGCGAATGCGTACAGGCCTGCCCGACCGGGGCGCTACTGCCCGCGACCATGCTCAACGAAAACGGCGTCGGCTTGGGCAAGGCGGACCGCACTGTCGATAGCGTATGCCCCTTCTGCGGGGTGGGCTGTCAGGTGACCTATCACCTGAAGGACGACCGTATCATAAAGGTAGAGGGCCGCGACGGCCCGGCCAACGAGCAGCGCCTGTGTGTGAAAGGCCGCTTCGGGCTGGACTACGTCCATCACCCCCACCGGCTGACCAAACCGCTGATCCGAAAAGAAAGCGTTGCCAAGCGCTGGGACGACGAGGTCGATCCCGCCGATCCCTCGACCCATTTCCGCGAGGCGACCTGGGAGGAGGCGCTGGACTTCGCCGCCGCCGGGCTGGCACATGTCCGCGACAACCACGGCGGGCAGGCCATCGCCGGGTTCGGGTCAGCCAAGGGCTCAAACGAGGAGGCCTACCTCTTCCAGAAGCTTATCCGCACGGCCTTCCGTACCAACAATGTCGATCACTGCACCCGGCTGTGCCACGCCAGCTCCGTTTCTGCGCTGATGGAGACGGTCGGCTCGGGCGCCGTCACCGCGCCCTTCACAGCGGTCGGGGACAGCGACTGCATTATCGTCATCGGGGCGCGGCCGACCGAGAATCACCCCGTAGCCGCCACCTACTTGAAGGCGGCAGCGAAGCGCGGCGCGACGCTGATCACCATGGACCCGCGCGGCTTCGCGCTGACCCGCCACGCCGATCATGTGCTGCAGTTCAAGCCGGGAACCGACGTCGCGCTTCTGAACGCCATGATGCACACCATCGTCGCGGAGGGTCTGGTCGATGAGCAGTACATTACCGGCCGCACCGAGGGTTATGAGGCGCTGCGAGAGTCCTTGTCTGGATTCGCGCCGGACGAGATGGCCGAGCTCTGCGGCATCGACGCCGAGACCATCCGCACCGTCGCGCGCACCTACGCCACCGCCAAACGCTCGATCATCTTCTGGGGCATGGGAATCTCCCAGTCTGTGCACGGCACCGACAACGCCCGCTGCCTAATCTCGCTGGCGCTGATGACCGGACAGGTCGGGCGCCCTGGCACCGGCCTACACCCGCTGCGCGGCCAGAACAATGTGCAGGGCGCGTCCGACGCCGGCCTGATCCCAATGGTCTTCCCAGATTACCAGTCGGTCGCCGACCCGGCCGCTCGCGCCCGGTTCGAGACCCTTTGGGGTGTCGAGAATCTGGACGACAAGCCAGGCCTGACAGTGGTCGAGATTATGGACGCAGCGCGCGAGGGCGAAATCCGGGGCATGTATGTGATGGGCGAGAACCCGGCCATGTCGGACCCGGACCAGCACCATGCCCGTCAGGGTCTCGCGGCGCTGGACCACTTGGTAGTGCAGGAAATCTTTCTGACCGAGACCGCTTTCCACGCGGACGTGATCCTGCCCGCCTCTGCCTGGCCAGAAAAGACGGGCACCGTCACCAACACCAACCGGCAGGTGCAGATAGGCCGGCCGGCCTTCGCCCCTCCGGGCGACGCGCGTCCGGACTGGGAGATCATCCGCGACATCGCTAACCGGCTAGGGCTTGGCTGGCTCTACTCAGATCCGAGCGAGGTGTATGAGGAACTGCGCCAGGCTATGCACTCCATCGACGGCATCTCGTGGGCGCGGCTGGAGCGTGAGGACGCCGTAATCTACCCTTGCCATGACGAGGACGGCCACGGCACCGAAATCATGTTTGCCGCCGGTTTTCCGACTAAATCGGGCCGCGGCAAGTTCGTGCCGACCAAGCTGGTACCGCCCGACGAACTGCCCGACGCAGACTACCCGATGGTGCTGTCCACGGGTCGGATGCTGGAGCATTGGCACACAGGGGCCATCACGCGCCGCGCCACCGTACTCGATGCACTGGAGCCGGAGGCAGTCGCCTCGCTGCATCCGCGCGAGATGAAGCGCCTCGATCTCTGGCCGGGTGATCCGATCCGTGTGAGCACAAGGCGCGGCACAGTCGAACTCGCCGCCCGCGCCGACCGCGACGTACCGGAGGGCATGGTGTTCATCCCGTTCTGCTTCGCGGAAGCCGCCGCCAACCTGCTCACCAACCCGCAGCTCGACCCGTTCGGAAAAATCCCCGAGTTCAAGTTCTGCGCCGCAAAGGTGGAAGCCGCCGAACGCGCCGCGACGGAGTAGCAGTCCCTTTCCCATAGGAAGAGGGGTTTGGGGTGAAGGGTTAATTCCCTGCCGCAGTTACTCTCAACTACAACAACGCCTTACTCTGCTCACTTCCGTTCGCCACCCTCTACCTATGAGAGAGTTTTTTTGACTTCTCACCCCTCCCGCTGGAAACTCCGGACAAACAGGGAGGAACAAACCATGGTCGCGCTTCTGGACACACCGAATATTTCCGTCGCTGAGATGGAGAAGAAGCATGTTGTCCGCTACGCCGACTGCAACGGCTCCAATCTCGCCTATCTGGACCAGCGCCTGCAGGACCACCGCCGCGAGATCGTCAACGTGATCGGGATGAACGTCACCGAGAACATAGACGACCCGGACCTAAAGCCGAAGCTGGGCAACGCTTACGGCTTCTCGCTCGTCTATAACAAGGCACATCCGGGCAGCGGGTCGGGCCCGGCCTTCCACGTCCACCAGACAGAGGAAATCTTCGTGCCCATGAAGGGCACATGGGAGGTCGTCTGGCTGGAGGGCGAGGAGGAACACGCCATCGCGCTAGAACCGCTCGACGTAGTCAGCGTGCCGATTGGCGTCTATCGCGGTTTCCGCTGCATCTCCGGTGAGAACGACGCGCTGATGCTCGCCATCGTCGGCGGACCTGATGCAGGCCATGTCACCTGGCACCCCAGCGTCATTGACGCCGCGCGTGCCACCGGCCTCGAGGTGGACGACGAGGGCAACCTCAACGAAGTCGCGGCGGAGTAATGAAGCCCATCTCCCAGAGGGAGAGATTTGAGGTGAGAGGTTGAACCCTCACCGAGGGTTCTCTCAAACACGACAACCCCCTCACCCGGCTCGCTCGAGCTCGTCAACCTCTCCCCTTGGGCGAGGGTTATTTCGATTTATCATCGCCACAAAAGAAAAAGGGCCGGTGCGTGCTAAGCAACCGGTCCCCCTTAGATCCAAGACAGAGCATTTTCTGCGGGAAGGTTTTTTATTATTCCCTTTTTCCCGTTTGATCAGCGCCAGCGCCAACCGAATCTTTGCTCCACTCTCCTCCCCTCCCTCGGGCCGTACTGCCCGCCGCCAGGTTATGTGCGGTCGGTATGCGGCGCGGGTTTTCCCCTACACCATTGAAAGAGAATTAAAGGGACTCTTTTGCATAGAGTCAAATCTCTTGCGACTTTAGTCGCGCTTTTCCGGATCACCCATGATCCTCGCCGCCTCGGCCACATCCTCCGGCCGATTGATGTTGAAGAACGGGTCCACCACCGGCGTAGGAAACGGCACAAGGGAAAGCCTGTGATTCCTGGTCCACGCGTCCACTTTGTGAATATCCTCGACCACAAGCGCGTGCTGCAGGTCGTCGGCCAAGCGGACTGGCCAAATTCCGAACACCGGATGAGCCCGCCCGTTTGATTCGGCACAGGCAAGGTCAACCGAATCATCCGAAGCGGCCTCAAAAAGCCGCGAAACTAGGTCTTCCGGAAAGAACGGCGCGTCTGTCGCGACAGTCGCGATCCACGCGCAGTCCGGCGCGTTCGCCAGCGCCCACTCCATGCCCGCTAGCACCCCTGCCAGCGGCCCGGCAAAACCCTCGACGGTGTCTGCGACCACCGGCAGTCCGAACCTATTGAAACGCGCCGGGTCGCCATTGGCGTTGATGACGATACGGTCCACTTGCGGCGACAGCCGCTCGATGGCATGAGCCAGCAGCGGCCTGCCACCGACCTCGGTCAGCGCCTTGTCGCCGCCACCGAGCCGCCTTGCAAGCCCGCCCGCCAGGATGACGCCGAGGGTGCTCATCGATGTTCAGCGAGAGAGGCATCCGACGACTCAGACACTTGTCTCTGAGACGCGGCAGGTGCTAGCCGATTGTCAAAGAGCTTATGAAATTCTCGGTGCAGCCGGTATCGCATAACCTGATGCGTCCGGCGACGTCGCTGTTTTTGTCTCAGGCTATCACTCACGCCGAGCCCCACCGCGCCATGTCTGGCGGTGCGCCCTCTCTGGCGTCGACGTCGAAAACGATCCGCTCTTCGCCCGCCAACGCCATGAAGCGCTTGCCGCGCGCGCGGCCGATCAGGGTCAGCCCCGCCTTTCGGGCCAGCTCCACCCCCCAGGCGGTGAAGCCGGAGCGCGAGACCAGTATCGGAATGCCCATATGGACGGTCTTGATGACCATCTCCGAAGTCAGGCGCCCAGTCGTATAGAAGATTTTGTCGTTGGCGCGCACATTGTTAAGCCGCATGTAACCGGCGATCTTGTCCACCGCATTGTGGCGGCCGACGTCCTCCATATAAACATGCGGGCGGTCGCCCTCGCACAGCACGCAGCCGTGGATCGCGCCAGCGGCAAGATAGAGGCTCGGCGTTGTGTTGATCTCCTTCGTGAGCGCGTACAGCCACGAGGTGCGCAGCCGCGCGTCTCGGTTCAGGGTGACGCCCTCGAGAGATTCCATCAGGTCACCGAACACCGTGCCCTGGGCACAGCCGCTGGTGAGCGTCTTCTTCTTGAGCCGCGCCTCGTAATCGGTCTCCCGGTCAGTGCGCACCACCACCACGCCGAGGTCGTCATCGTAATCGATGCCCGTGACCGTGTCGTCGGGAAGCAGCATGTTCTGGTTGGCGAGGTAACCGACGGCGAGCCAGTCCGGATGGTCACCGATGGTCATCATGGTGACGACCTCCTGCCCGTTCAGGAATAAGGTCAGCGGCCGCTCCACCACCACGCGCGCCTCGACCGGGTTGCCGTCCTGGTCGGTACCGGTGACCGGTTCGGTTAGCCGCGGGTCGTCGGGATCAGGGATGATGCGCGAGGTGGTCATGGGCGGGAGAGTAGAACAGTTGGTGGCAGAATTGGAGCCACCCCACTCGCCAGGCCTATCCCCGCCTGCAATTTGTCATGGCCGGCCTTGCGCCGGCCATCCACCCGCCTTCGCCGAAGCGAAGCCGCATCGGCTTCGCGCAGGCAGGCGTGGTTGACTGAGCGCGGTCCTCGGATGCGGATACCGGTAACAAACACGGGCATTACGATGTTTGCGGAACCGAATGACTGGACATTACCGCGCAACACCCGTCATAGTGTATTTAACATATATAATCAGTTATTTAAGTTGATTGTGCAGATTTTCGTACATTTATGAACACACTGTCCGACGCCTTCATGCAGGCAGGTGCGCTGCTTGCCGGGTTCGACGCCGATCTTTTGCAGATCGTCGGGCTGTCCCTGCGAGTTAGCCTGACCGCCGTCGCAGCGGCCTGCCTGGTCGGCTTTCCGATCGGCGCAGCGGTGGCGCTGTTCAAATTCCCAGGGCGCGGCGCGGTCTCGCTGCTGCTGAACACCTTCATGGGCCTACCCCCAGTGGTGGTTGGCCTGCTGGTCTTCCTGATGCTGTCGCGCAGCGGCCCGCTCGGCGTGCTGGGCCTGCTGTTCACGCCAACCGCTATGATCATCGCCCAGGCCCTGCTGGTGACCCCCATCGTCGCGGCACTCACCCGCCAGATCGTCGCCGATCTGTGGCGCGAATACAGTGAGCACATGCGCTCCATCGACGCCGGGCCAGGCGCACGGCTGACGACGCTGATCTACGACGCTCGTTTCTCCCTCATGACGGCAGCTCTGGCCGGGTTCGGCCGCGCCATCGCGGAGGTCGGCGCGGTGATGATCGTCGGCGGCAACATCGACCACGCAACACGCGTTATGACGACCGCCATCGCGCTGGAAACCAGCAAGGGTAATCTCGCAGCCGCGCTGGCGCTGGGCTTCGTGCTGCTGACGATTGCCCTGGCCGTGAACCTCGTGGTTCAGGTCTCCAACTCGGTTGCCACCCGTAAGGCAGCGCTGGTGTGACAACATGAGTTCGCGAGACACAATCCTGCCGCTGGACGTCCGCCGCCTCGTCTTCGAGATCGATGGCACGCGGCTTTTGCACGACATCGACCTGACGCTTGCCGCTGGCAAGCGCACCGTGATCCTCGGCCCCAACGGTGCGGGCAAGAGCCTACTACTACGCCTGTCCCACGGCCTGCTGGAGCCGACCTCCGGAGAGATCGTGTGGCGCGGCGCGGGCACGCGCGCTCGGCCCAACCGCCAGCAGGCGATGGTGTTCCAGCGCCCGGTGATGCTGCGCCGCTCGGTACTGGCTAACCTGACCCACACCATGAAGGTGCGCGGCGTACCGCGCAACGAAAGGCATGAGCGTGCGCTTGCGGCCCTCGCGCTGGCGGGACTGTCCCGTCTGGCCGAGTGCCCGGCGCGGGCCATGTCCGGCGGCGAACAGCAGCGCCTCGCGCTGGCGCGCGCCTGGACGAGCGAACCACAGGTCCTGTTCCTCGACGAACCGACGGCGAGCCTCGACCCTGCCGCCAGCCGGTCAGTCGAGACGCTTATCGGGGGCTTCCATGTCGCCGGCACCAAGATCGTCATGGCCACCCACGACCTGGGACAGGCAAGGCGGCTAGCCGATGAGGTGGTGTTCCTTCACAAGGGCCGGCTCCTCGAACACACCCCGGCGGATGAATTTTTCGACAACCCCAGGACCGACGAAGGCCGCGCCTTCATGGCGGGAGAACTCCTATGGTGAAGCCGATCATCGCGGGCCTCTCGCTCTCACTGATATTGGCTGTCGGGGGCGTACTTCCCTCTCAGGCCCAGGCCCTTACCCTGGCCTCGACGACCTCGACCGAGAATTCCGGCCTGTTCGGCGATATCCTGTCGCACTTCACAAAAGACACTGGGATTGCAGTGCGTGTCGTCGCGGTCGGGACTGGCGCGGCGCTCAATCTCGGCCGGCAGGGCGATGCGGACGTACTGCTCGTTCATTCACGGACCGACGAGGACAAGTTCGTCGCGGACGGCTACGGCCCCTACCGGCGGGACGTGATGTACAACGACTTTACGATCGTCGGCCCGAAGAGTGACCCCGCCGGGATCAAGGGCACCCATGACGCGGCCGCAGCCCTAGCGGCGATCGCAAAGTCCGGCTCAACCTTCGTCTCGCGCGGAGACGACAGCGGCACCCACAAGGCCGAACGCCGATTGTGGGCCATGACCGGGATCAACCCCTCGGGCGGGTCGGGCAGCTGGTACAAGGAGGCCGGGGCCGGCATGGGCGCGACGCTGAACACTACGTCCGGTCTTAACGCCTACACGCTGACGGACCGCGGGACTTGGCTAAGCTTCCAGAACCGGGGGAATCTGGAGGTCGTGCTGGAAGGTTCTCCGCCGCTGTTTAACCCCTACGGTATCATCCCAGTGAACCCGGCAAAGCATCCCCATGTGCAGTTCGAGGCCGCAGAAAAGCTGGTGAACTGGCTGACAGGCCCGCTGGGGCAGGCCGCCATCGCCGGCTTCAAGGTCAACGGCCAGCAGCTCTTCTTTCCCAATGCCAGGCCGCAATAGCTGCCAAACAAGCGACGCCTGTCATCGCCGAGCGATTGACGACCTTGCTCGCGGCGGTCACCTTACACAACGACTGAATGGCTGACCCTGATGCTTCGCGCATTCCTTATTCTGACACTCGGTTTTGCGGCCCTGACCGGCAGCGGCGCGGGGATACAGGCGCAGAACGAGCGCCCGCCCCTAATTGGCGTGACTTCGATTGCGTTCAGCTCGGAAATCCAGGCCATCGTCGATGGAATGCGCGACCGGCTGGCCGAGCGCGGTTTTGTAACGGGGACCTCCATCGCCATGCAGGTTCGCGACGCCGGCGCCAACGGTGACATGATGGAGAAGATCGTGCTTGATTTTGCGAAGGCGCGAGCGCGCCTGATCGTCGCCATCACGACCCCAGCCATCCGCACGGCGCTCAACGCCGACACTCGCATTCCCGTTGTGGGCGCAAGTATCCCCTTCGAAGCAGCAACGGCACTGAGCAACGAACACCGGCGGCGTCCGCTGACGGGTGTGGCGGAATCCGACACCCGCGACGACCAGCTCTCGCTTATCCGGATGGTCGCGCCCGATGTCTCCACGGTGGCGATCCCGGCGGACCCGGCCGGAGGTCCGCTCGCGGATCAGCTTCAGCCCTGGATCGCCGCGGCACGCAGACACGGCATCACCGTTACGCCGCTGGCCGTATCAATCGCGCGGAATACGATTGCCGGCACCATCAGCGACCTCGACCCGCAACGCAGCACTCTTCTGCTCGACCGGGCACTACTACACGAGGCGCCGGTGGAAGCACTGGCAGAGGCGGCCGCTGGGCGCAAGCTGCGGCTGTTCGCCACCGATGAGGACAGCGTGATTCGCGGCGCACTGGCCGCGATAGTGATCGATCCGTTCGGTATCGGCCAGCAGCTTGGCGAAGTGGTAGCCGATATCCTGGAGACACCGTCGGCGGCGCGCTTACCCTTTCGGCGCGCGCGCGCCTCGCGTCTGGTACTCAACGAGGACGGGCGTGGCCTTATCGACATCGCGGCCATCGAGGACTCCCTGGGGAAAAATCAGCGCTCGGTGATCGACTGGGCCGAGGATGGAGACCCCCGCCCGAGCGTGAAACCGGCGCCGCCCGCGCCCCCGTCGCCCCTGGGTGTGGCACGCGGCATAACGGTGCCGGCACCCCGTTCCAGACCACCTGCCCCAACGCGCTGATGCCATAACCGCCCAGTTCTCCGGCGCGCAGAGAATTTCCGCCCGCCGGACCAAGGCATAAACCTTACGCCCCTTGATCAGCAGATACCCCGAGACCTCACGGATGGTCATCATCTATGGCACGTATCATGCTTCCCTAGCCTTGTGCGGCATGGTGCCGGACAGGTAGGGATTCTGTAAAAGGCTGGATAAATATGTCTGAAACAACGGAAAAGGACCAAACCGCGTTTGTGGCCTCTACTTTCCAATCGCCGAATATACTACATATCCATAGATGAATTCAGAGAGTTCACAGAACATAAATCACGGCGCGCAGTCGCTTATCGACCCGTTTGCACGGCCGATTACCTATCTGCGCGTATCCGTCACCGACCGCTGCGACCTGCGCTGTGTGTATTGCATGGCGGAGGACATGACCTTTCTGCCTAAGCGCGAAGTCCTGACACTGGAAGAACTAGACCGTTTGTGTTCGGGCTTCGTGGACCTGGGCGTGCGTAAGTTGCGCCTGACAGGCGGCGAGCCGCTGGTGCGCAAGAACATTATGTGGCTGGTCCGCCGCCTGGGGCGCCATCTGGAGACAGGCGCGCTCGATGAACTAACGCTCACTTCAAACGGAACGCAGCTTTCGCGCTTCGCCTATGAACTAGCCGATGCCGGTGTGAAGCGGATCAACATCTCTCTCGACACTCTCGATCCGGCGAAGTTCAAGGCAATCACCCGCTGGGGTGATCTGGAGCGTGTCATGGACGGTATCGCCCAGGCGCGCGCGGCGGGATTGACCATCAAGATAAATGCGGTGGCACTGCGCGGCGTGAATGACGACGAGATCGACCGGCTGCTGAGCTGGTGCGGCGAGTGCGGCTTCGACCTGACATTCATCGAAGTGATGCCGGTCGGAGAGATCGGCGAACAGCGCATCGACCAGTACCTGCCCCTGTCGATGGTCCGCGCCGATCTCGAAAAGCGCTGGACCTTGAACGAGTCCGACCATACTACCGGCGGCCCGGCGCGATATTTCGACATCGCAGAGACCGGCCAGCGGCTCGGCTTTATCACGCCGATGACTCACAATTTCTGCGAATCCTGCAACCGCGTGCGCTTGACGTGCACCGG
>Ga0181582_10004909_pt1 | contig 10778 bp, 8 predicted proteins | sample 071ome_32_FD_132438 | JGI IMG/M metagenome (GOLD analysis project Ga0181582, IMG submission 132438) | Coastal salt marsh microbial communities from the Groves Creek Marsh, Skidaway Island, Georgia - 071405AT metaG (megahit assembly) | ecosystem: Environmental > Aquatic > Marine > Intertidal zone... | reverse complement strand
TTCAACTTTCTGGTGCCACTGTCCCCTTTGCCAGCCCTGATGTCTCACTCGCGCTACCCGCCTCGCCCGTTCGCCAGGTTACACGTACTACGAGAAGCGGGAGCGGCTCACGCGCAAGATTCCTGCCTCGAGTCTGGTGCGCAAGACGGCGGTCGGCGACAAGGCCGGCGCAAACACGCCGGCGAGGGCGGCGACACGCGCCTCTGCGGGCAAGTCGGCGTCGGTGAGCAAGACGGCAGTCGCGTCGGCAATGGCGGCGATAGCGGTCGCCACGCCTGGAGACACGCCGAAGGCTGTCTGCGGCGGCGAAATCGCAGTGTCAAAGAGGACGCAGATGAAGATGACGGGAGGTGGCCGAAACAGGAAGGCCAGCAGGCTGGGCGTCGTTCAGGCCGCCAACTGCGTGACGCCCGAGCGGGCGCAGGACATTCAAAAGAGCCTGTCGACGTTCAGGGACACGGTCATCGAGCGCCAGAAGGACTCGAGCACGTCGCCAGAGCGCATGCAGGACTGGGTCGCCGCGCACATGCTCGGCCGTGGGGTGGCTCCTTGCACTGCGGACGAGATGGGCATCGTCCTCGAGGCGCTGATCGAAAAGGATGCCGTCATGCGGGCCGACGGCAAGCTCTTCTTCGTATGATGATGATGATGATTCTAGTGTTTGACACTTCCAACAGTTTGACACTTGTCGTTTCAACACAATCAAGCTCTCTCTCTAAAAGTACTCCTGCAGCGGGATCTGCTCCAGTCCGCCGTCCTTCATACCCCGCAGGGCCTGGACGGTGGCGTTGGCGCCGGCCACAGTGGTGATCAGCGGGACCTTGGCGCCCAAAGCGAGCCGGCGGAGGTCCCTGCCGTCGCGGACGTCGGCCTCGTCTCCGGCCGTGGTGATGAACATCATCTGAATGTCGCCGTTCTTGAGGAGGTCGCCGGCGTTCGGGCGTCCCTCCTGGATCTTGAGGATCGTCTCGACGTTCGGGACGCCGTTTGTCGTCAGGACCTTGGCGGTGTTCTGGGTGGCCAGGATGCCGTAGCCCATGTCGGCCAGTTCCTTGGCGATCGGGACGGCGTCGTCCTTGTGCTGGTCCATCATCGAGATGAACACCTTGCCGGACTCCGGGAGCCTCTGCCCGGCGGCGATCGCCGCCTTTGCGTAGGCCTTGGCGAAGCTCGAGTCGAGCCCCATGACCTCCCCTGTGGACCTCATCTCAGGTCCGAGCAGCGTGTCGGCACCCGGGAACTTGTCAAACGGAAGCACGGCCTCCTTGACGGCGACGTGGTTCAGCTTGACCTCCTCCGTGAACCCAATCTCCTGGAGCGTCTTGCCAGACATGAGGAGCGACGCGTACTTGGCCAGAGGGTGGCCGATGGCCTTGGCGACAAAAGGCACCGTCCTTGATGCTCTCGGATTTGCCTCGATGATGTAGACCTGGCCATCCTGGACGGCGTACTGGATGTTCAGCAGCCCGATGACACCGAGCTCCTTGGCAATCTTGGGCGTCCAGTCCCTGATGACGTCCAGGCATTCCTGACTGATGGTCTGCGGCGGGATGGAGCATGCAGAGTCTCCAGAGTGGACACCGGCCTGCTCGATGTGCTGCATGATACCGCAAATGACAACGTTGCCCTCGGCGTCGGCCAGGGCGTCCACGTCGAGCTCATCGGCCCTGTCCAGGTACTTGTCGACGAGCACGGGCCTCTCCGGGTCCACCTCGACGGCAGTGTTGATGTACCTCCTCACGTCCTGCTCGGAGTAGACGATCTCCATCGCCCTCCCTCCCAGCACGAACGAGGGCCGGATCATGACCGGGAAGCCGAGGTCCTTGGCGATGGCCACGGCCTCCGGCTCGTTGGTTGCCACGCCGCCCGGCGGCTGCCTGATGTCGAGCTTCTTGAGCAGCGCCATCCAGCGGTCCCTGTCCTCGGCGTCGTCGATCGAGTCGGGGTGGGTTCCCCAGATCTTGACGTTGCCCAGTCCGGAAGCGGCCTTGATCGGGTTCGCCTCGAGCCACCTCGCCAGGGGCGTGGCGAGCTTGAGCGGCGTCTGTCCTCCAAACTGCACGATGATGCCGTCCGGCCTCTCCTTCTCGATCACGTTGAGCACGTCCTCGACCGTGAGGGGCTCAAAATACAGGCGAGAGGAGGTATCGTAGTCCGTGGACACCGTCTCCGGGTTGGAGTTCATCATGATAGTCTCGTACCCGGCGTCCCTCAGGGAGAACGACGCGTGGCAGCAGCAGTAGTCGAACTCGATCCCCTGCCCGATCCTGTTGGGACCGCCGCCGAGAATGAGGACCTTCTTGCCGTTGCTCGGATCGCACTCGCACTCGCCGTCATAGGCCGAGTACATGTATGGCGTGTCCGCCTGGAACTCTGCAGCGCACGTGTCAACGCGCTTCATGCTCGGGACGACGCCCTTGGCCGTGCGCGCCGCGCGGACCGCGGCCTGGTCGGCACCAACCGCCATCGCAATCTGCGCGTCGCTGAACCCCCTCTGCTTGATCTCGCGGAAGTCCCTCTCCGAGAAATCATCCAGCTTCTTGGTCTTCATCCAGCACTCGACCTCGTGCAGCTCGCGCAGCTGCTCCAAGAACCACGGATCGATGGCCGTGTACTTGAAGATCTCCTCCGCCGTGATCCCGTCCTCGAACGCCTGCTTGATCACAATCATCCTCTCCGGGTTGGGCACCCTCATGTTGTAGACAACCTTGTCCGCCGGCAGCCTCTTCCAGTTCTTCGGCAGCGACCACCCGTCCAGCCCAGTCTCGAGCGACCTCAGCGCCTTCTGGAACGACTCCTGGAACGTCCTTCCGATCGCCATACTCTCGCCCACGGACTTCATCTGCGTCGTGAGCACGGCCTCAGACCCCGGGAACTTCTCGAAAGCAAAGCGCGGGATCTTGGTCACCACGTAGTCGATACTCGGCTCGAACGACGCCGGCGTCTTGAGCGTGATATCGTTCGGAATCTGGTCCAGCGTATTCCCGCAGGCCAGCCTCGCCGCCATCTTGGCAATCGGGAACCCGGTCGCCTTGGACGCCAACGCGCTCGACCTCGACACCCTCGGGTTCATCTCGATAATCACCATATCCCCATTGGCAGGGTTGATCGCCATCTGCACGTTAGACCCCCCACACTCCACCCCCATCTCCCGGATAATCGCCACCGCCGCATCGCGCAGGCGCTGGTACTCCTTATCCGTGATGGTCTGGCTCGGCGCCACCGTGATGGAGTCCCCGGTATGCACCCCCATCGGATCCACATTCTCGATCGAGCAGATAATGACCACGTTATCCGCCAAGTCCCTCATGACCTCCAGCTCGTACTCCTTCCACCCCAACAGGCTCTGCTCGATCTGCACTTGCGACGTCATACTCGCGTCCAACCCGCTCTTGCAGATCTGCAAGAACTCGTCCATATTATACGCGATACCGCCACCCGTCCCCCCGAGCGTAAACGCCGGCCGAATAATCAACGGAAACTGCCCGATGACCTCGTGCGCCTTCATCGCCTCCTCCATATTGTTCGCGATGCACGACTGCGCCATCTTCAGGTTCAGGCGCTCCATCGCATCCGCAAACAGCTCGCGATCCTCCGCTTTATTGATCGACTCCAGCTTGGCCCCGATAAGCTCCACATTATACTTGTCCAGGATGCCCCCCTCGGACAGCGCCTTTGCCAGGTTCAGCGCCGTCTGCCCCCCCATCGTCGGCAGGATCGCATCCGGCCTCTCCTTCGCGATAATCTGCTCCACCAACTCGGGCGTCATCGGACCCACGTACGTACGATCCGCAGTCTCCGGATCCGTCATGATTGTCGCAGGATTCGAATTCACCAGCACCACGCGATACCCCTCCGCCTTGAGCGCCTTGCACGCCTGCGTGCCCGAGTAATCAAACTCGCATGCCTATTATTATTAGTACGGGAGGGAGTATCGAGTGAGTGAACGAGTGAGGGAGCGCGTGAGCGAGACAAGACGGTGGTTGAGGAGTGAGACGGCGACACGGCAACACGTCGACGGCAACCAACGCCTCGTCGCCAGTCCACCAGACCGCGCCTCCCACCGCTCCCCCCACTCCCGACGCCCCACCCACCGACCCTCCTACCCTCCAACCAACCCGAATTTGAAAATCCCGAATCGAGTTCCCTCACCCACGCACCTGCCCAATCACAATCGGACCCGCCCCGAGCAACATAATCGTCTTCAGATCAGTCCTCTTCGCAACTCGCTGCACAGCAGTGTCCCAAGCCGTGAAATTCGTCTGCGCAGCTGCCACCACGCCAATCCCACCGAATCCCCGCCCCCCGCGCCTCCCCGACCCCCTCGCGCCCACTGCATACCGCCCACACTGTACTCCAGCGAATGGCGTAGACGACCGGGACACGGAGAGCGGACAGGCCCGTGCATGAAGCGCCGGATTCAAATGGAGGATTTTCGCCATTTTAACGACGTTTGCGTTCTACCACGACTCGTCCCCGTGCTCTTCTACCGTAGAGTATAGAGTAGAGCTAGCTCTATACGTCGATACGCCGAAAAAGACGACTCGGAGTGAGATGAGAGGATTTTTGTGTCCAGAGGTTTTTGACCGGAGATCGGTTGAGTCGAGGCGGAAACGGTCGTTCTTTCTCCGCGCAAACGTATCTCGGAATGGTCTTGTACATCATTGGATTGGGTCTTGGCGATGAGAAGGATATCACGGTGAAGTGCGTTGTTGAGTCGAGCGCGTTCGAGACGTAGACGTCGTCGGTCGGTCATGCAAAGCGCAGAGGGGCCAGGCGGAGGCGGAGGACGAATAGAGGACTCGTCGTCGCCGTCGCCGTCTTCACCATCGACACCGTCGACACCGTCGACACCACACTCCAGCTCACCCGCCCTCCGTCGTTCGTCCCAACCACGCGTAGGGGCTTGGAAGCCGTTCGGTCCTGCTCCGAGGTCTACCTCGAGACCTACACGTCCCTCCTCACCAACACACCGATTTCGACCCTCGAATCTTTCTACGGCAAGACGATCATCGAAGCGGACCGGGAGACGGTGGAATCCAACGCGGAAAGAATCCTGGCCAACGCCGCCTCGTCAAATGTCGCCTTTCTCGTCGTTGGCGATCCGTACGGTGCCACCACCCACACCGACCTTGAGATCCGCGCGCGCGAGCTCAAAATCGAGGTCGTGAAGATTCATAATGCGTCGATTATGAACGCGATCGGGGCGGCGGGACTGCAGCTGTACAAGTACGGGGAGACTGTGTCGATCGTGTTCTTCACGGAGACCTGGCGGCCGGATAGTTTCTACGATAAGATTCTGGCGAATAGAAGGAGCGGTCTGCATACGCTGTGTCTGTTGGATATCAAGACGAAAGAGCCGACGTTGGAGAGTCTGGCGAGGGGCAAGCCGGTGTACGAGCCGCCGAGGTTTATGACGGTGAATCAGGCTGTGGAGCAGTTGTTGGAAGTGGAGGGGAGGCGGGGAGAGGGGGCGTATGGGGAGGAGACGATGTGCGTGGGGGTGGCCAGGGTGGGGAGTCGGGGGCAGCGGATTGTGGCGGGAGCGATGGGGCGGTTGCGAGAGGTGGAGTTTGGGGGGCCGTTGCATAGTTTGGTTATTGCAGGGGAGATGCACGAGTTGGAGGAGAAGATGCTGAGGACGTATTTTGATGTTGATGTGGTGGGCAAGGCGGTTGAGGAGGAGGAGGAGGAGGAGGAGGAGGAGGGGGGGTGAATGGAGGGCGGGCGGATGAGCGGGTTCCGGATCACCTGCTCGCCCAGCGTCAGGTCCCTGTTGTCCCTCGCATTTCTCCTGGCCTTGCTCTGTGAAACCTTCCTCGAGTCTCTTCGTCTCTTCGCCTGTTTTTCGGACGCCGAATCACCCGTCGTCGTACTCGTCGCGCCCCGCCTCCCTCAACCGAGTCTCCTTCCCACAACCTCCCCTTGCACCACCTCCACCTCCACTTCGAATACGCTGCTTTTTCTCTCACGCACGTCTTGCTGCATGCATGGGCACGACTTGCGTCAGGTATAACACGTTCTGCGACGACGCGGAGCGCCGAGGCGAACACAGAACGAATTAGACCGTGCCGTTCGAGTCAAAAATTGCCTGCCCCAGCCCGACCGTCGAGCGTGATGTCCGGCCACGTCCCGCAGTCGAAGGAGGAGCGGCAGCGGCAGCGTGCGCTTGATGAAGCGCGGAAGGCCGGCATCGTGGCCCCGGAGACGGACGAAGAGGGCAAGCCGATCAACCCGCACATCCCGCAGTTTATGGCGAGCGCGCCGTGGTACCTGAACGAGGACAAGCCGACGCTCAAGCATCAGAAAAACTGGAAGGGCTCCGAGAAGGCCTCGAAACAGTGGTACGCGCGGGGCTCGGAGCTCAAGGGCTTCCAGGCGACAAAGTACCGGAAGGGCGCGTGCACGAACTGCGGGTCGATGACGCACAAAGCCAAGGACTGCATGGAACGGCCGCGTGCCAAGGGCGCCAAGTACTCGAATAAAAATATTGCCGCGGACGAAAAGGCGCAGGACGTGCACGTGGAGGGTTTCGACGCCAAGCGGGACAGGTGGAACGGGTTTGACGAGCGGGAATGGGCCAAGAACGCCGAGAAGTTCGAGGCGGTGGCGGCTCTCCGGGAGGAGATGCGGAAGAAAGAGGCGCTCGAGAAGGCGCTGGGCGGCGAGGGTGCCGGGGCCGGGGCGGCGGCGGCGGCTCCAGACGCGCCAGGCGGGCCAGACGAGGGGAACGAGGACCTGGAGGCGGACGAGGCGAAGCAGGGCGGCAAGATCCGAAACCTGCGGATCCGAGAGGACACGGCCAAATATCTGCTCAACCTAGACGTCAACTCGGCGTACTACGACCCGAAGAGTCGGTCGATGCGCGAGGACCCCAACCCCAACAAGCCGGCGCACGAGAAGACCTTCCATGGGGACAACTTTGTTCGGGGCACCGGCGCAGAGGGGTTCACGTCGCTCAACCTCTACAGCGTGACGTCTGCAGAGGCGGGAAAGAACGTGCACATGTTGGCGATGCCGTCGCAGGCAGAGCTGTCTTTCAAGGCCGTCCAGGAGCGGAAGAAGATGCTGCAGCAGGCGAGCTCGAAGAGCGTCCTCGACAAGTACGGCAACGCCGCCGGGGAGCTGCCCGCCGACTTGAAGGCGGTGGCGCAGACGGAGCGGTACGCCGAGTACGACGCGAGGGGAAGGGTCGTCAGGGGCCACGACACCAAGGTCACGTCGCGCTACGAAGAGGACGTGCTGGTGGGCAACCACACGTCCGTCTGGGGCAGCTGGTATGACATGTCGAGCGGCACGTGGGGCTACGCGTGCTGCCACGGGACGACCAAGGGAAGCTACTGTACGGGCGAGGATGGCAAGCTGGCCGCCGCCAAAAACCGGGCGATGATGGCGAGCAACATGGAGCGCGACGAGCAGAAGAAGGTCAACCAGACCGAGGCGTCCGCGGATCGTGCGAAGGACGCCAACGCGGCGCTGTCGAAGGACGTCTGGGGATCCGACGCCCTGAAGAAGGACCTGGACGCGGACAAGCTCAAGGAGGCGATCGCCGCCATCAAGAAGTCGAAGAAAGAAAAGCCCAAGGTCGAGGATCAGGACGATCGGAAACGAGGGTATAACAGCATGCAGGGCGACGCGGTCGATATGAGCGAGGAACAGATGGAGGCGTGGCGGCTGCAGCGCTCGCGAGCAGCCGACCCGCTCGAGGCAATGAAGCGGCAGCGGGAGCGGTGAACACTGAAGCGGTGATACTGGGTTGCATCCGTGTGTAAATTCATCCCTCGGCCTCTTTCAACTGCGCTTCGGCCTCGGCCGCCCCCGAGACAAAGTCCGCCTGCTCGAACTCGGTCGTCCTCGGGAATTCCTGGACGACGTCGTGGAGGTCCATGATGCTCACGTCGATGCTGCCCCCGTCGGCGACGCTCAACCCCAGACAATGACCGCCGGCCGTGTGCTCGGCGGAGATGAAGTGCAGATGCCACCCCGGGACGGTCAGCTGGTGCCCGATGAACTGGGGCGAGTAGAACCCGACGCACGTGCCCTCCACGGTCTCGGTCCACTCGATGATCGCCTGCTCTCTCGTCACCTCGATCAACGGCCGATCGACCTCCTGTTTCCGGACAGCCCTGCACTTCAAGTAGGAGAACGAACCCGACACTTTGATCGCCCAGAACACGTTTTTCGTTCTGAGGATCTCTCCGAGCTTGCTCTGCAATCCTTCCAAGTCGAGCGGGCCGTCCAGCCTGAGATGCTGGGCGCGGCAGTCGTTGAACCTGGTGACCATCATGAACGGGGACAGCGCTTCCGGTGCGACGACATTGCACGTGCCCTGTGGCGTCTGTTGATAGCGCGTAGCGCGAGTAAGAGAGTAAGAGAGTCAGGGCGAACACGTCGGTCGAGGTCTTAACGAACCTGTTGATACGCCACACCGTCGAGCACGACGACCTCGCCGTCCAGCATGTGCAGGGTCCCCAGGCCAAAGTTCCCGTGGCGCAGGGCCGTGCCCACCTGTTCGTGACCGTGCAGCAGCCCCTTGACCAGGTCAGCGATCGGGGCCGAGATATAGAGCGCGGGCTGAGAGGACGTCGACGGCTGCCGTGTCGGTGCGTCGTCGGACTCGAGCGAATGGGCCGCCCAACGGTTCAAGACCGTCGCCGCACGCTGCTCCACGTCGGTACACGCAAACGGAAAGTATGAACCGTTCGACTCTAGGGCCCGGAGCACGCCCTCATCCAGCTCGATCTCGACTGTCCTGGTCTTCGGTCCCATCTGTTTGAGAAATTTCCGCGTCCCTATGGCTGCATATGGATGTATAGTTTCCAAAGCGATGCCGCTCGGGGCTTCCTTGTATAAGAATCGTTGAATTGAATAGGGGGCGAACCTTTGATTCCGAATCAAAACCCCCTGGACGGATTCCTGACTTTCAAAACGTATCACGTATCACGCTGCGTTCGTGGAACGAACGAACTTGCCTATTGTCTCAACTGTCTACAGCAAGCATCCGACAAGCTTTCCGGGCCAGATCTTCAGCTTCGAATCCCGAAAGAAAACCCCATATGGCCTCCACCACTGTCGGCGCGGACGTGCTCGTCCAGAACCTGATCAACCAGGGCGTTGATCGCGTCTTCTGCGTGCCAGGCGCGAAGATCGACCGCGTGCTCGAGAGCCTGCGCCAGAACGCCGACCGCATTCAGGTGGTCCTGTGTCGCAACGAACAGTCGGGCGCCTTCATGGCCGCCGCGCACGGCAGGCGCACCGGCAAAGCGGGCGTAGTGCTCGCGACGTCCGGACCCGGCGTGTCCAATCTGACCACCGGGCTCGTCACCGCCACGACCGAGGGGGACGCGATCGTCGCCTTTGGCGGGGCCGTGCCGCTCTCTCAGCGGCTGAAGAGGACGCACCAGTCGATGGACAACGTCGCCATTCTGAAGCCGGTTTGCAAAAGCGCCGTCGAGGTCGACGCCACCCACGCCATCGCCGAGGTCGTCGCCAACGCCTTCCGCACCGCCGAGAGTGGCCGGCCGGGCGCGTCGTTCATCTCCATCCCCATGGACATCATGATGCAGCCGACCGAGATGCACATTCTGACCCCCGTGTCGCCGCCCAAGTTGGGAGCAGGAAACAAGGATGCCATCGCGGCGGCGGCGGCGGCGATCAACGGCGCCAAGATGCCCGTGATCCTCTGTGGCGGCGGTGCCTCGAGCCACGACGCGACGGTGGCTCTCCGCGGCCTCTTGTCCGTTCACCCGTGTCCGTGCGTCTCGACGTTCCAGGGCACTGGGACTGTGCCGAAGTCTATGGCCAGCCTGTACGTCGGCCGTGTCGGCCTGATCAAGAACCAACCAGCGGACAGGCTTCTCGACGCCGCCGACGTCCTGCTCTGCGTCGGGTACGACGTCGTCGAGTACGACGCCCAGCTGTGGAACAACTCGACCCCGAAGGTGATCATTCATCTTGATCAGACGCCGTTCGACGTCGACGTGGCCTATAACCCGGCGATCGAGGTTCTCGGAGACGTCGCCGACTCGCTGCGCGAGCTCGCGCTCAAGCTGGAGCTTCACGAGAAGCTGAACGCCGCCGAGAACGCGTTGGTCGTCGAGGCCACGATAGAGAGGCAACAGTTTACCGACGCAGTCAAGGCGGCGTCTCCCGCGGCCGGATTGGTGCATCCCATCCAGATCGTGCACGCGCTGCAGAAGGTCGTCGACGAGCACGGCGAGGACGTCGCCATCTTTTCGGACATGGGCTCGTTCCATATCTGGATCAGCCGCTACCTCTTGGTCCACCACCCGAGGCAGTTGAGCAATACGAACGGCCAGCAGACGCTCGGCGTGGCCCTGCCGTGGGCGATGAGCTGCGCCTTCGACGAGCCCCAGAAGAAGATCTTGAGCGTGTCAGGCGACGGCGGCTTTTTGTTCTCGGCCTTTGAGCTCGAAACGGCGGTGCGACACAAGCTCAACCTTACCCACGTGATCTTCGATGATCAGGAGTACAACATGGTGGCCATCCAACAACGGAAGAAGTACCATGCCGTCAAGGCCGTGCACCTCGGCGAGGTCGATTTCGTCGGGCTCGCCAAGAGCTTGGGAGCGGGAGGCGTCCTGGTTACCGACCCCGCCGAGATCGAAGGGGCGATCCAGCTCGGGCTCGACACGCCCGGGCCGTTTGTCGTCCACTGCCGCGTCGATTACTCCGACAACGACAAGCTGTTCGCTGAGGCTTCGTTCGAACAGCATTAATGGCTCCAGTGCATCGAGGGCCTCGAGGAGCGGGTCGGG
>Ga0181582_10004908_pt1 | contig 10778 bp, 4 predicted proteins | sample 071ome_32_FD_132438 | JGI IMG/M metagenome (GOLD analysis project Ga0181582, IMG submission 132438) | Coastal salt marsh microbial communities from the Groves Creek Marsh, Skidaway Island, Georgia - 071405AT metaG (megahit assembly) | ecosystem: Environmental > Aquatic > Marine > Intertidal zone... | reverse complement strand
GGGGGGGGGGGGGGGGGAAGCGTCGCGCGTGTGTGTGTGTGTGGCGCCCGCAGGGCGCTGTGCGGGCGTCGGGGCGAGCGGGAGGGCCCGCACAGGGGGACCGGCGGGCTTACTCGGTAGTCCCGGGCGTAGTCGCCCAGGGAGCCGCGGGAGAAGATCGGGGATAGCACGTGGACTTGCAGGCCGTCTGTGGTGAAGCCCAGGGGCCTGGCGACGTTGGCGCAGTTGTTGGCCAGGGTGGCCGTGACGATGTGCTTGACCTCTGTGCACGCGGCCCTCAAGACTCGCTTCGTCTTGCCAGCCGCGACCTTCCCGAGGCCCACGTCCACGCGCTTCGCGGCGAAGTCCATCTTCTTGGGGATCCAGTGCATGCGGAAGACCGCACCCCCGCTGCTTCCCGTAGATCCGGAGCTCCCGAGGATGCTACCGGTCGATAACTCCCGCCACGGAAGCTCCAAAGTCGCGTCCTTCTTTTCCATTGCGGGCCCAGGTTTGCAGAAAATCGGGCGAGATGTCCTCGCAGGCCGGCGTCCTTGCAGGGCCCCGCACTTGGACCTCGGGGGGCGATCCGCGGAATGGATGCGATGTATCGCGTCTTATGCGGTACAACTCCCGTCCACGACACATGACGCTGCGCTCCCCGACGTGTGTGCACGGTGCGGGCTGACATGGGCGTGTAAGACAGCATGACGAAACCCCACGATTCCCCACGCAACGACCACCCGAGTCCGGGGGTGCTGCGGTCGTCGGAGCCGCGGGGGAGCGTCCCTGCCGCCGCCCCGCCAGATAATAGTTACGCCAAGCCCGCGTTCCCGGTACATGGGGCTCGGCGACTCCGACGAATCGTCCTGTGCCGCCGTCGACAGCGCTGACGGGCTCTGCCGGCGGACAGTGCCGCCACGTCTCGGGACCCGCGTCGAGCGTCCCTTGGACCGCACATCACCCTCGCTGCTGCCACGTTGCTCCCGATCGGCGGAAGTCCCGGGCGACGTCGGCTCCGCGCTACCTCGCGAGTCCCGGTCGCCACTGTCGTGCCACGCATCGGCCGACCGCGACCGTCTGGGGTTGGACATCAGTCCGACGTGGGCCGCTCCACCCCTCGCCCTCCTCCGCGTTCGCTCTGGTCTCAGCTTCAGGCGCCTATCCCGACCCACCAGAAGACGTCGCGCTGGGGAGATGCGCGTGTCCCGCGGTGACCGGGTGGACGGAGTGGAGACGGGGACCCCGAGTCATTCTCCGCAGTTAGGCAGATCACCCGCACCCGTCCGTAGGGTGCACTAGCCTCGCAAAATCGCCGTGCTGCGTAGGATCGGGTGGTCGGAGGGTAAGGGGAACCCACGCGCAGGACAGCCTCCCTCTGCCCGCGACCCACCCAAGAGGCCTCCCGATCGATCCCTCCCGCGGAGCCCAGTCTCCACGTTGCCGTGTCTATCAATAGCGGATGCGCATGGTCTCACCGTCGGAGGAGGTCCAGATGCGACCGAAACCGCGGTCCAGCCTCCCGCGCGTTGCACCCTGCCAATCCGGGCGACCGCGGGTATCACGTCTTGTGCCAGCGGGGCCTCCGACGATGCGATCCCGAATCGCCCCCCGATCTACCCGCGCCCGGCCCGCAGGATGAGCGCGCGCTCCGCGAGCATAGCGTGCGCGCTGTCCCCGGCGGGGCGCCACCCTCCGCGCCGCGACCTCCCGCGCGCGAGGCGGGGCTCCCGCCCGGGCGCCCCGGCCGAGGTGGTCCCCGCGCGGGGCGGGCGCACCCGGCGGGTGATGGCCGCGGCGGCGGGGTCCCCGTCCCCACCCCCGTCCCCGACCCCGCCCGCGCCCCCCACCGCCCCCCCCGCGGCGGCCCCGGCGTCTGTCGCGGTGCCCGTCCCCGCTGATGCGGGCGGCCCGCCCCCGCCCCGGGGCGGCGGGGGGGTCCTCGACCGGCGCGCCGTCCAGGGCTGGTTCATGGCGGTCCTGGGCCTCACGTACGTGCACCACTCCACGTGCGGCTTCGGGCTCCCCGCCCTGCTCCCCCAGATCTCCCAGGACCTCGGCCTCGAGGACTTCCAGTCCGCGCTGCTGACGTCAGGGTACTCGGTGCTGTACGCCCTGGCGCTGACGCCGGCGGGGCTGCTGGCGGACCGGCTGCCGCGGCCGCAGCTGCTGGCGGGGGCGGCCACGCTGTGGACCGTGCTGACCGTGTCGGAGGCCACGAGCTCCGACTTCGTGTCGCTGATGGCGTCGAGGGCCGGGTTTGCGGTGGCGCAGGCGGTGCAGAACCCCGTGTGCTTCACGCTGGTGCCCGAGCTGTTCCCGCGGAACCGGGCGCTGGCGCTGGCGGCGTACAATTGCTTCATGCACCTCGGACGCGGGCTCGGGTTCGCCGCGGTGGGGCTCGAGGCGGGTCTGTCCTCCGGGGTGGGCCTCGACGGGCAGCAGCACGCGTTGTTAGTGCCGCTCGAGCAGCTGGACCTGTCCAAGGTGTCTGTGCTGTACATGCAGGGGGACATGGTGGCCATCGCGCCGCTGTACGACTACTCGGACGCGAGCCAGGTGTCCCCGGACGCCCTGGCGGCGTGGCGGAGCATCCTACTCGAGTCTGCGGCCCCGGGCTTCGTTCTTGCCGCGCTGCTTCTGCTGACGCTGTCTGACCCGAAGCGGCCCCTGGCGCTGCTCCGGGGGTTCCAGGAGACGATCGTCACTGGGCGACTGCCGAGCCGGGTGGAGGACGACACGGGCGTGCTCCGCGGAGCCCAGGACATCCGCCGCGGCATCGTCACCTGGCGGGCACAGTTCGCGGCGTGGGCCTCTGGGGAGGACGTCCGGAACCGGCGCCGGCTGCGGCGCGTCGCCCTCAAGATGGGCTGGACGAAGGCCGGCGCTCTCGACGTACTGGCCAGCGTGGACGCCTTCGAGGTGCCCCGCGGGCTGGCGCGGGAGGACGCGGCCCGGGACATCACCACTGGGGCGGCCGAGGTGCTGGTGGGGGTGCGGCGGGCGCTGGCGCGGGGGAGGGCGGAGGAGAAGGTGTTCCACCAGCGCAAGAGCGAGGCAGAGGCCGGGTCCATGCTGGGGCAACTGGCGGGGCTCGGGGGGAACCGGGCCTTCCTGGGCATCTGCGCGGCGACGGCGCTCGTGGACGTGGGGATCTGGAGCCTGGTGGCGTGGCAGGCTCCCTTCTACGCGCGCGTGTACGACCTGCCGTCGAGTGTGTACGCGCCGATCCTTGCGGCGGCGATTCCGGTCTCGGGGGTGATCGGGGGCGTCGGGGGCGGGCTGCTCGGGGACCGGATGAGCCGGGCGGGGACGCGCAAGTACCTGACGGCGGGGGCGACCGTGGCGGCGGGGCCTGTGCTGGCGGCCTCCTTCCTGGCGCCATCGTACCCGGTGTCCTTCGGGCTGCTGACGGTGGGGCTCATGCTGAGCGAGGTGTGGCGGTCCAACGCGGCCGTGATCGTGCGGACCGTGTCCCCGCCCGACATCCGGTCCACGGCCACGGCCGTCTGGCTCACGTCACGAAACGTCACCGCCGCCGTGGGGCCCCTGTCGGTGGCGGCCCTCGCGGCGCAGTACGGCCTCCGTGGGGCCATGATGGTCGTCCCCGCCGCGTTCGTCGCCGCCGGCCTCGCGTTCTGGGTCACCGAGGAGCTGGTGCTCGAGACCTACGGGGTGGAGGACACCGAGTCGGAGCCCGAGACGGGGAGCGAGTCCGAGTAGGGGCAGGAGCTGGCGGTGTCGTCCTTCTGGCCGGTAGCTTCACTTTTCAAACGTCTTCACCACAAACTCTGCTGTCTCTCGAGTCTCTCTCACACGTGAATGCATGCATTGGGATGGAAAGAAGCGCTCTCGTAGCTAAATGGTCCTGGGAGAGGGCAACTGGAATGGCGGGCGACCGGGGGGTCTCGCGCCCCCCCCCGCCGGTGCATCCCCCCGCTCAGACAAGGAGCTCTTGGGCCTTCTGGGTCTTGCCGCAGAGGTTGAGGGCCGTGGCCGCGATGTGCGCAGCGTCGATCCCGGCCCAGCTCCTCTGCTCGGGCTGGGTGCCGTGGTCGATCCACCGGTCGGGCAGGCACATGGGCCGCACCTGGATCTTCCCGTCGAGCAGGCCGTTGAGGGCCATGTAGTGCAGCACGTGGGACCCGAAGCCACCGATGGAGCCCTCCTCCACGATGATAAGGCGCGAGTGGTTGGCGGCGAGGTCGCGGATGAGGTCCGTGTCGAGGGGCTTGCAGAAGCGGGCGTCGGCGACCGTGGCGCTGACCCCCTGCTCCTCGAGCAGCTTGGCGGCGGCCATCGACTCGTTCACCGAGGTCCCGTAGGCGAGGATGGCGACGTCCTTCCCCCCGCGACGCACGATGCCCTTGCCGATCTCCATCGGGACGCCCTTGTTGTCCACGATCCCGAACTGGGCCATGTCCAGGCCCTCCACGTTGCCCCGGGGGTACCGCAGGCAGGACGGGCCGTCATCAATGGCGATCGAGGTGGCGAGCATGTTGAGCATGTCGACCTCGTTGGACGGGGCCATGCAGACCATGTGGGGGAGGGAGGCCATGTACGTGACGTCGAAGGCGCCCACGTGGGTGGCGCCGTCGGCGCCGACGAGCCCGGCGCGGTCCATCATGAAGCGCACGGGGAGCTTCTGGAGGGACACGTCGTGCACGACCTGGTCGTAGGCGCGCTGGAGGAAGGTCGAGTAGATGGTGGCGACGGGGACCATGCCCTCGGTGGCGAGGCCCGCGGCGAAGGTGACGGCGTGCTGCTCGGCAATGCCGACGTCGAAGGTGCGGTCGGGGAACTGCTTCTCGAAGATGTTGAGGCCCGTCCCGCCGCCCATGGCCGCGTGCACGGCCACGACGCGGTCGTCCGCCTTGGCCTCGGCGATGAGGCCCTCGGCGAAGAGCTGCGTGTACGACTTGCCGGACGACTTGAACTGCTTGCCCGTGAGCGGGTCGAACTTGACCACGCCGTGCATCTTGTCCGAGGCTGTCTCGGCCGCCTCGTACCCCTGCCCCTTGTTGGTGACCACGTGGATGAGCACGGGGCCGATGGCCTCGGTGGACTTGACCTCCTTGAGGACCTGGATGAGGTCGTTGAGGTTGTGCCCGTCGACGGGGCCGATGTAGTAGAGCCCGAGCTCCTCGAAGAGCGTGGACCCCTGGCCCGAGATCATCCCGCGCGCGTACTCGTCAATCTTGGACGTGGCCGTCTGGAGCGGCTGGGGGAGCGTCTTGGTGGCCGTCTTGGCCACCTCGCGGGCCTCGCGGAGGAACTTGGAGCTCTGCAGCCGGGCGAAGGCCGAGGAGAGCGCCCCCACCGGGGGCTGGTTCTGCCCGTTGTACTGGGTCGGCAGGGAGACCTGCTGGTTATCGTTGAGGATCACGATCATGTTGCTGTCGAGGAAGCCGGCGTGGTTCATGGCCTCGTAGGCCATGCCGCCCGTGATGGCGCCGTCGCCGATGACGGACACGACGTGGTTCTTGCGGCCCTTGAAGTCCCGCCCCACCGCCATGCCCAGCCCCGCACTGATGGACGTGCTCGAGTGCCCCGCGCCGAACGCGTCGTGCTCGCTCTCCGAGCGCTTGGTGAACCCGGAGAGCCCGCCCGCCTGCCGGATAGTCTTCATCCGGTCCCTCCTCCCCGTCAGCATCTTGTGGATGTACGCCTGGTGCCCCACGTCGAAGATGAACTTGTCGTCGGGGGTGTCGAAGACGTAGTGCATGGCCACGGTCAGCTCCGTCACGCCCAGCGACGAGCCCAGGTGCCCGCCCGTCTGGGACACCGAGTGGATCAGCTCCGACCGAAGCTCCTTCGTCAGCTGCTTGAGCTGGGAGATGGAGAGGTTCTGCGGGGGTGGACGGGGGAGGGGGGGGGGTTCGGGGATGCTGCTGCCCCGCCTGGGCCCGGGCCAGGGCCATTGGGCCGACCAGGTCCAGCGCGGCGCGGGGTGCGAGCGGCGGGCGCGGCAGGGATCCGGGGTGCGCGAGAGCTCGTTCACCGCAATAATCGCAGGGCAGGGATGCGCGGCGGGCGCGGCGCCCCCCCGATCTTGGCGCGGGGGACGATAATGGCGGGATGAGGAACGGGGTCCTCACCTTGAGATGCACCGGGTAGTTGATGGTGTCGAGGAGGGGCGTGTTGGGCCCGTCGTCCTCCCAGGACTCCATGTCGTCGACGGAGAGCTTGTCGAACCCCCCCTCCACCTCCGACCTCATCTCGACGCGACGCATCGCGCGCCCCCTCCTGGGCCCCACGACGTGCCTCCGGGTGCCTGCGGTTCGTGGAGCGAGGGGGGGGCGCCGGTCAGGTCGAGGGGCACGGAGAGGAGCTTCCGTCCCTCAGCGGTCGCCGGGGTGGGGCGGGAGCGGCAGGAGGAGGGATGACGAGGGGGAAAGGGGCAGCGAAGCCTCGTCCCCGCTAAGTGGGGGCGACCTCCCCTCGGTCGATTTCTCCCGACCCGACCTCGCAAGCGCCCGACCGTCAGCGTTGGGCAACAAATAGCTCACCTGCATTGGCCCCGCGGGTCCCCGCGAGCCTGTGCGCGGTCTGCGGGAAGGTCGATAGAGCGGGAGTTAAGGTCGAGCGTCGCGCGGCTCCACCCCCGGTCAAGTGCGGGATACGGCGCCGAAAAGGGCTCTTGTAACATTACACGCCCCGCCCCACCCCCGAGCGCCGCGACTTGGTCACATTTCGCGAATCGCTGGTGGGAACAACCAAACCAGATAGCGACATGCAACCGCGGGCGGGGGACCCGACTGTTGGCCCCGAGATCTGGGCAGTGCAGCGGGCGCGGGTGCGGGAGAGTCGGAGCGCCCGTTGGGGCGCGAGAAGATGGGGCATCGCGTACCGACGGGAGCTGCATCTGCATCCTGGGGATGTGGGGTCGCGGCCTCGGGAAGTGTTGACAACTGCCCAGGTATAAAGTCCGGTGCGCTCCGGCTCCGGTACCGACCACGATACCCTAGTCTGCTCGAGGAGGGGCGAGGAGGGTGTGGATGAGCGCGCACGCGAGAGAGAAGAGTGGGACGTCCAGTAGACCGACGAAGACCTCCACGGCCGTGGGCCCCCCGTCCTCCCCGTTTGCGCCCCCCTCAAGCGCGCCAGCGCCCCTCGACATCGCAGAAGAGCGAACTGTCGCGCTATAAGGCTCGTCCGTCGCGCAACCACGCAGGTGGAGCGTCGCGACAGAGCCCCTGCGGCCGCGAAACCGCGCGGGACAGTTGTTCGGCGACCACGCGGCTGAGGTCTCGAGTCGTTGGGCAGCAATCGATCTCAGTATGGCCTCCCTGCGCCTCTCGTCCGCCATCCCCTGCTCCCGGCCCGAGGGCCCGGGGGAAGGCTTGGGTGGGGGGACAAGGCCTCGAGCAAGGTCGGCCTGCCCGCACGGGGTGGGGCCGAAGCGGTGGAGGAGGGTGGCGCCCGCGAGCAGCAAGCAGCCAGAGGCCTCAGTCTCCCGCCAGACGACCAGGGAAGGGCGCGACTTGGAGGCGCCGCCCCTCGGCAGGGACCCCCACTCCCTCGGCTCCTTGGCGCCGTTCTTCGAGGCGCTGGAGCAGGCCAGCGCGGATACCGGCCTGGTATTCAGGACGGACGAGTACCTTGCCCCATACACGACATGGGTGAGCCCCCCCCGGCCCGCAGGCGGCCCCCCGCCGGCCGCTCCCCGAGAGCCCCCCAACCGCTCCCCGGCGCTGCGACCCCCGATGCGCCCTCCCCCCTCCCGCCCGTCCCCGCAGGGCACTGGGGGCCCCGCCCGCTTCTTCGCCGAGGCCCGCACCAAGGATCAGGTCCGCGCCGCCCTCGCCGCCGCCTCGGCCCACGGCGTCAGGGCGCACGTCCTCGGGCGCGGCTCGAACACGCTGTTTGACGACCGCGGCTTCCCCGGCCTCGTCTTGCTCAACCGGGTGGACCACGAGGCGGTGCAGCTGGGCGGGCAGTCGCGCGAGGGGGAGGGGGTACCGGGGGACGCCCGGCTGGTGGTTGCCGGGGGCGGGTGCCGGCTCAACGCCCTGGCGTGGCGGTGGAGCGAGAGGGGGTGGGGCGGGCTCGAGTTCGCCGTGGGGATCCCGGGGACGGTGGGGGGCGCGGCGTTCGCCAACGCGGGGGCGCACGGGAGGAGCATGGCGGACGTCGTCGAGAGCGTGAGCGTGTGCACGTCGTCCGGGGAGATCGTCCGGCTCTCCGGGGAGCACCTCGGGTTTGGGTACCGGTCGTCCGTGCTGTCGGGGTTCGACTCGCCGTGCGTGGTGGTGGAGGCGACGCTGCGGCTGAACCGGGACGAGGGGGCGCTCGCGAGGGCGTGCGAGTGGCTGGCCGCGCGGAACCAGAGCCAGCCGGTGGCCGGTCGGTCCGCCGGGTGCGCGTTCCGGAACCCGCCGGGCGACGCCGCCGGGCGGCTCATCGACGCCTGCCGTCTCAAGGGCGCCCGCGTGGGCGCCGCGGCCGTGTCCGAGGTGCACGCCAACTTCGTGGTGAACGAGGGGGCGGCCACCAGTGCCGACATTCTGGCACTCCTTGGGCTCGTCGAGGCCCGCGTGCGTCAGGAAACGGGCGTCGCGCTCGAGCGGGAGGTCGTGGTGGTGCCCTGGGGCGGCGGCCCGCGCGTCGGGTAGGCGGGTCGGCGCAGCCCCCCCGGGCACGGGCGCCATGGGCAACCCCTGGCCGCCCCGCGCCGGTGGGTCCCGGGGGGCGGACGGGCCCGGGGGGGCTGGCGTGGGGGCCTCGGTCCCCGGGCGGGCTCCCCTTTGAAGCGGCTGGGCCGGAGCTAGGGCTTCTTCGCTAGCCGCGCCTGCCTCCGCGCCTCGAACTCTGCGTCCACCCCCGCCTCCTCGGGCCAGGGATTCCAGCGCCAGTCGCTGGGCTCCCCCGCCGCGATCCAACGCCGCTTGAGGTCCTCCAGCTGGCCGCCCTCGGTCCACCGGTGCGTGCACTCGTTGAGCTCCCGGAGGTTGTCCCGGCACGCCCACACCACGGAGACCAGCCGGTCCCGCGAGCAGTCCACCATCGCCTGCGCGGGGGGCGGGGGGCGGCGCTCAGCAGGGACCCCCGGCGGGGGTGTGGCCCGTGCGACACTGCGGCGAGCATCCCTCCCGTGCCTGCCCCGGTCGCCCCCGTGCCTGCCCCGATAGTCCCCGCGCCTGCCCCGGTCGCCCCCGTGCCGGCCCCCGACACCCGCACGCTCCCGTCTCCCCACATCCCTGGAGCGCCTCCCGGGGGCAGTCGCGGGGGACGTGCGCGTCGCGACTCGCCTGGGTCAGTTTGTCACATCTCCGCAGCGCCCTCTGCTTCAACTTGCTCCGAAGCTGCTCTTCCACGTGCTTTGGCACCTCCTCCGGCGTCATCTCGCCGGCACCCACCCGCTGGCGAGGTCCCTCTTCGAGCGCCGGTGCGCACCTTTTCGCTGTCGATCCCGGCCGTAATGGGGATTGCGAGGACAGTTTATCTCGTGGACTGTCGTCTGGGTCTGGTACACCTCCCCACAACTGCGATCCCGCGCTCAACCTCCCCGGCAAAGGCACCAGGCTGACCTGAGGTCAAGGTCCCCAGGAAGCAGTCGCGTATTGCGGGGCCCTAGCCCTAGCCCTTCCGTCTTCATGTCCCGCCGCCCCGCACGGAGCCCGCCAGTCCCCTGCAGTGCCCGCGGTACACGGGCTCCTCAGTTGCGCCTTGTCCGCGACGAAAGAGAGCAGCCGCGCATCTGCTGGCGGTCCCCAACTCCTGACGAGGAAAACAGCCACAAGGAGGAAAGCCGCTCGCAGTAAGCGATGGGCGGCTCGCTCGGTCGGTTCCCGTCGTCATCAAGCCATCTAGGACCGGTATCAGCGTTCGCGACGCGTGAAATGCTGCGGGTCTCCCTGAGCGCCGGGTTCCGGGCGAGCCTCCCTCTCCCGGGCCCCAGCCCTGCGGGGGGGGCCCTCCTGCCCACGGGCCCGCTGCGACGCCCACTGTCCGCCGCGCCCGCCGCCGCCGCCCCCCGCCCCGGCCCCGACGTCGAGAGCAAGCCGCTCCGGCGCAACGCGGCGCCGGAGTCTCCCCCCGCGACTCAGCAGCAGATCGACGAGCTCGCCGAGTGGGTCTCGCGGCGCAAGAGGCTGCTCGTGCTCACTGGCGCGGGGCTGAGCACCGAGTCGGGGATCCCCGACTACCGGAGCCCCAACGGCGCCTACTCCACGGGCTTCAAGCCCATGATGCACCAGCAGTTCGTCGGTAGGGAGACCAACCGCCGCCGCTACTACGCCCGCTCCTTTGTCGGTTGGGACGAGTTCAAGGGCACGCGCCCCAACGAGGGGCACTTCGCCCTCGCCAAGCTCGAGTCTGTCGGGTGGGTCGACAGCGTCGTCACGCAGAACGTCGACCGGCTGCACCAGCAGGCCGGGTCCCGCCGCGTCCTCGAGCTCCACGGCACCACGCACGAGATCGTCTGCCTCGACTGCGGGCACCTCGAGGCGAGGGATCGTTTCCAGCAAAAGATGGCCTCGCTGAACCCGGGGGCCGCGCGGCTGGCGGAGCTGCTGCGCTCCGGGCGCCTCGGGGGGAAGGGGCCGCCGCCCGCGCAGGCCGCGGACGCCCGCGCCATGGTCGGCCCGGGGGGGGCGCTGGCGCGGGCCGACGGGGGGCGCGCGGCGGAGGGGGCGGGCGGGGCGGTGGGGCCCGGCGCGGGAGCGCGGGGGTCGTCGACACAGACGGTGTCCGCAGCCCCGGGGACGTTCCGGCCGCTAGCCGGGGAGGACACGGGGGAGGGCCCCGGGGGGAGCTGGACCGCTCCCGGCGGCATGGGGGAGGCGGGGGCCCGGGCG
>Ga0181582_10004904_pt1 | contig 10784 bp, 6 predicted proteins | sample 071ome_32_FD_132438 | JGI IMG/M metagenome (GOLD analysis project Ga0181582, IMG submission 132438) | Coastal salt marsh microbial communities from the Groves Creek Marsh, Skidaway Island, Georgia - 071405AT metaG (megahit assembly) | ecosystem: Environmental > Aquatic > Marine > Intertidal zone... | reverse complement strand
GCTTAGAGGATTCTTCAGTGGAATGGCCTCATTATTAGAGGACTGACTTCAGAGGGTGCAAAAAACCCAACGACTCGTAAGGCGTTGGGTTTTTGGAAAAGGGTGGGATTGGGGCAATCAAGCTTTCTTATTTCCGACGGCGTCGACCGAGCAGTATGCCGAAAGCGAGAAATGAGCTCAAAATCGTGCTAGGCTCAGGAATCGCGCCTAGCTCCGAAGTTTGGAAAGGTGTTCCCTCCCAGATCAGGCCGCTATCGCTAACATCATTGATGGAGAAGTCTGCCCGACCCGCATTTGGATTGAGAGCGTCCGGAGATTCAAGAATGAAGGCATCTGTTGCAGAAGTGTAAGTGTTGTAATTTGCCCCTGTAATGTCACTGACTGAGTCAAAGACTCGCACAGCAACTCGTACGGGAAGACCTTGCGCAAAGATGGCATCAGCATCGTCGAAGACGAGGTTTTCACCGAAGAAGGTTCCGGAGCCAAAAAGCGACGAAATTCGTGTGTCAAAGTCGCCTGTCGAGTTCTCTGACCCCTGACCCGTTAGGGCTCTGAAAGAGGTCCAATCGATGTTGGCGACGTTTCCAGCATCGCTGAGGTCCTGACCGGTGGAAAGCCCAAGGAGGTAGCCCACTTGCACGACAGATCCATCGTCAAGTGCATTGCCATCTGCATCCTGAAGGGTCGGGAGAACTAATCCACTAAGGGTGATGTTTGCACCCTGCGCTTGGAAAGAAATCAGAGCGAGAGCTGAAAGGGTTGAGAGAAGTTTCATGATAATGAGTGATTGAAGGTGTTAGAGGTTTGTTTGAAATGCTTTAGTCAACGGTATAGCCCTCAGGTAAAGGGGTTGTGACGCTTCCATTTTCAGAAGAGAGCGCAGTGGCTCGAGAGACAAAGACGGCCGTGTTTCCACTAATCTGAGTATCGTTAGTGATCTCAGTAATCGCATCCGCATTTCTCCAATTCGGTGCAAGGTAGCGGTTCGCAAGCCAGGTCGATCCATTCCAGATGTAGACACGATCGCCAGCCTGCCAATTGGAATCTTGAAGACCCAATTGAGACAGCGTGGTTGCGACGGGGTATCTGCTCGAGAGAAATCCACTTGCTTCAATGGTGGCAATCTGAGGTGCCACAGGAACTTCGCCGAAAAGAGTCAGTGACATGTCGCCAGTGCCAGTGCGCTGCACAAAAATCCCCTCATCAGGAAAGATGACCATGTCGTCAACGATCGTGGTGATTGAATCAGCATCTCGCCAAGTTCCTGAGAGATAGCGCAAGCTTTGCCATTCCCCTCCATCCCAAACAAAGGCACGGTCCGCGAGTTGGAAAGTGGCCGATCCAGTTGTCAATGAATTCAGAACAGATGAAACCGTATTTGCCTTGCGAATTTTGATTGTCGTTGAGGCGGGAAACTTGCTCGAAAGATCAAAGGTTGTGACGAGGGTCAGCTCACCTGCTGTTGAGTTGGCCGAAATGAGGAAAGCCTCCTCGGCGGGTGCAACGCCATCTGCGTTGCCCTCATCGTCTGCCACGGAGATGTAGGCCAAATGTTGCTCTGTTGTCCACTGACTTGCCGTCCACGTGACACCAGAGACCGAGAGTGTTTGTGTGTCGGCTGCTGGTTCTGCATTGTCACTAAATGATCCAATGGTGACCTCGCCAGAAAAATCGACATCCTGAAGGAGGGTCGCAGCGATCGATGTGAGTTTTGCTTCTCCACCGCCAGCAGAAGGCTCAATAGTGACCTTGGTGTAACCAAGGGGGGCGGTGTAAACAACCTGGCCATAGGTGGATAAAGCCATGGCCGCGGTGAGAATGAGTGATAGTCGTTTCATAGAAGGTTGGGGGTATTTAACGAACCCTAAATAAATAGCATCAATTGGCAAGAATTTAATAAGCGTTGAATGGGGCGTTGTCATTAAGTTTTTGTCGAAACTCCGACATATTTTAATGCTTGGAGAGTTCGATTTAAGGAGGGAGTCTACGCCCTAGTTATTAAAACGTATCAAGATGCCGATCGGTTACCTTTTTAAGCAATTCTCACCGCGTCATCTCTTTGTCTGATTTGGGTCATGAGTTTTCTTTGTTAGGTGTTCAGGTTGATAGGGTGGATTCCTCAATCTGTGATGTTGACTCGCAGGCGGAGGTAGATCTTCCCGTCCGGCTTGCTGGTGTTCAGTTCAGCTCGAATTTTTTGAACCCCCCAATCTTCGGTAGATCGTTCTTGGAGGATCTTGAACTCTTGATCGCAAGTTTCCCAATTTTGCAGATCTGTCGATTTCTCCAGGGTGGTGCGGCAACCTCGTGGAAGATTGCGTTGCTGGTAGCTGACGATGATTTGCTCTGAATTTAAGTCGGAAGAGAAAGACAAAAGAGGTGTGGGGGAGGGGAATTTCGGATTGAGCCCGGCTCCAAATTCGATGAGATTTGAAAGTCCATCATGATCTGGATCGCCGTCTGGATGGGTGAGCTCACCCTGGTTGATTTCGGCGGGAGTAAAGTTTTGTGTGAGCCAAGCGAGATAGGGGCTCTCTGGCTCAATGATTTTGAGTGTCTGGTTGAGCGATATATTTTTCAAAGTTTGGCGGATGCCACTTGGCCAATCGATCTGGAGAGTTTGAACCGGAGAAGTGAGGGGGCCTGTTCCAAAGTGCGCGATTTTTTCGCTTTGGGTGAGATAGTGGCTGCCTCCGCTGATTTCTCGGTATTGCTTGAGTCTACCATGACCGGGATCGATCGAGACTCTTGTGCCGATGCCATCTCGATTTGAGTAGGTGCCCATTGTTTTGATTTTGAGCCAATGGTTTTCGTTGGTTGAATCATTCCGGTAAAGAATCGGCTGGCCACCGCTATTGGTTAAAAAGAGATCAAGGTCTCCATCACGATCATAGTCCCAAACGAGCATTCCTTTTCCCATTCCTGAATCTTGGATGCCAGTTTCGAGGGAAACGTCTTTAAAAATTCCCTCCTGATTTTCCCAAAGTTTCGTGGGATCGGTGTGAAAAGGGGTTTCTTCAACCAGTCGGTCGCTTTCAAAGCCATTTGTCATTGTCAGGTCTAAATCGCCATCATGATCAAAATCAAAAAAAACGGCAGCCCATCCCCAACCGCCATTCCTCACCCCTCCGAGGTCGGTGGTGTCTTCGAATGTGCGCTTTCCCAGATTGCGATAGAGTCTGTTCCCGCTTGTGCCCCAGCCAAAAAAGGGGATCTCAGGGGTCCGTGATTCAAAAATGGAGGTAAAAAACAGATCAGGCATTCCATCATTATCATAGTCACCAATGGCAAGCCCCATCCCGTTTTCCTCTCCTCCAATCTGTGCCGCCTGCGTCCCGTCCTCAAAGGTTCCATCTCCTTGGTTCCAAAAGAGACGGCTCGTTCCGTAATCAGCAGAAACAACCAAGTCAGGCCAACCATCGAGATCGAGATCGCTAAATCGAGAAGTAAAGGCATGGCTGGTGACTGTTGGCGCTCCAATAGACTCAGGGTTATGCCACAGTTCGACCCCCGCTGTGAGCGTGGCGTCCCTGAAGCCTGCTGTTTGCCCCTCATTTAACAAGAGAAGAGAGCGGTTTTCTGGGCCGGTCACCGCCCATTGACATGAGTGGATATCAAGGAGACCATCTCGATTGTAATCACCAAAACAAACGCTAAATCCTGAATGGTAGTTTGGCACCTCTTGATCGGCATTCCATTGCATTGCTTCTTCGAGAAAGGTTCCATCTCCCTGATTGATGTATAATTGATAGCGTAAGGGGGTGGCAGATTCCCCACAGACGCTCACGTAAAGATCGGGATCCCCATCGTTGTCGATATCGCCCCATGCTGCCCCATTTGTATACCTTGTCGCGGTGAGTCCGGTTTTTTTAGTGACGTTTTCGAAAGTGCCATCTCCTCGGTTACGGAAGAGGATACCACCTTCCCAGTATCGCGTGACGTAGAGGTCAATCCAACCATCACCGTCATAATCTGCTACTGCGGCTCCTCCGGTCATTGTTTGCGGGCTATGTTTGATCCAATCGGCGGGTGGATTCCACTGAAGGTAGCTCAGTCCCGCTTCTTGAGACACATCAACAAAGGCTCCTTGAGCGAGATTGGCTCCTACGATCAGTGTGAGGTAGATGGAGAGGAGCGATTGATCGAAGTTGAGCGAGGGCTTTTTCTTAAAAAACTTCGGCCAGAAGCGTAGGCGTGGTCGCCAAAATCGTTGGTGGTTTTTTCTCTGGGAGTGAGTCATTGGCAACCGGTTACGAGAATCAAGGTCAACCTGGGTTGAGCGAAAAGGTCAAAAAGCGACTTTTTTTATCCAAAGCAACACTCATGCGTTGAACTCATTGGGTCAATTGAGTATTGAAGAAAACTACCGTTACCCGTTTTCGTCATCATGATGTGGATTTGCCAACTTTGTTCTCTTTTTCTGATCTCTTTCTCAATCGTTTCACTCGGGCTTGCTGAGGTCTTACCTGATGCGCAGATTAGCGAGTTTTTGGCTAATAATGGTGGAGGAATTGTTGATGAGGACGGTGATCGTGAGGATTGGATTGAGATCTGGAATACTTCCGGTGTCGTCGGAGATCTGGAGGGGTGGTATCTCACGGATGATCCTCTTCTGAAAACGAAATGGAAGTTTCCTTCAGTTGAAATGACGAGTGGTGGATATCTGGTCGTCTTTGCTTCCGGAAAAGATCGGGTTGGAGGCAATGGAGAAATCCATACCAATTTTAAACTACAGCAAGAGGCCGGCGGATACTTAGCATTGGTTAAGCCCGATGGGGTGACGGTCGTGAGCGAATTCTCTAATTATCCCGCTCAGTCAGAGGATATTGCCTACGGGGTGAGTGTAGAGGAGGGGAGGCCGTTAACTTTTTTTTCTGCGGGTGCTCAAGCGAAGTGGATCGTGCCAAGTGGTCCAATCGATGGTTGGATGTCACCTGATTTTGATGATTCAGGGTGGAGAAGTGGCGCGACAGGAATAGGTTTTGATAGCTCCTGGGGAGACTATCTTCCGTTGTTGGGGGCAGGGGGAGATGTGAAGGCCGAAATGGCAGGGATCAATGCGAGCATTTATATTCGAATTCCATTTGAAGTGCTTGATCCAGCCGGAATCAGTAATCTTAACCTCAGCTTAAAATGGGAGGATGGCTTTGTCGCCTACTTGAACGGAACAGAGTTTCATCGGGAGTCTGCACCTCAGGACCTCTCATGGAACTCGAGCGCCTCTGATGGAAATCGAGATGAATCCAATGCGGTGACGTTTTTTAATTATCCTGTGACGAGTGGTGGGCTTGTTGAGGGAACCAATGTCTTGAGCATCCATGGACTCAATCAGAGCGCTGGGAGTTCTGATCTGCTTTTTGTCCCTGAATTTGCTGGGATTATCCAAGATGCTCAAAGCCTCACAACTGGCTTTTTCACAACACCGAGTCCAGGGGGAGAAAATGGGATCCGCTATAACGGGATTGTTGCCGACACAAAATTTAGCGTCAACCGGGGTGTCTATCAGGCTGTTTTCAACTTGGAAATCACGACGAAGACCGAGGGTGCAGTCATCCGTTACACGACAGACGGATCTGAACCAACGGAGTCTAAGGGTCTGATTTATGATGGTCCGATTGTGATTAGTGAAACAACCGTCGTGAGAGCAATGGCTTTTAAAGAAGGTTTTCGTTCAACGAATGTCGACACTCATAGTTACATCTTTCCGGCCAAGGTGCTCGGTCCTAACTTTACCGATGCTCTCACAGCGGTTCCAACGATTTCGGTAGTGGCTCAGCCCAATTATGATCTCCGGTTGATGTCTGTTAGTTCAACTTCTGAACTTCCTTCTGCGACGGTGGATCCTCCAGCTCGCTCTCAGATCGTAGTCGCTCTCGTTGGAGGATCTCTCCACGTCAGAGTGATTGATGTGAATGTGCGCCGAAATCGGGAAACCAATACGACTCGGCGATCCATTGTCGCTGATAAGAGTGAAGGAAACTTGGTCAACGAAGAATTTAAAGCGAAGCTTCTCGCTCTTTTAAACAAAAACCCCTTTCCTCAAGTCTCTGATCTGTCTCCGGAAGAGGTTCGCGAGATTGTTGATCAAGCACTCATCGTTGCGAATCACGATCCAAGGATTCCTATTTTTGAAGATAGTAACAATGACTACCTTGAGCATAAGGCTTCCGTCGAAATGATTTATCCTGACGGCCGGACGGGTTTTCAGGAATACGCGGGGCTTTTGAATTTTGGGGGCGGATTTACCAATTTCCCCAAAAAGAGCTTCCGGTTGAATTTTCGAAAAGAATATGGGGCTGGCAAGTTGCGGCATCCCATTTTTGATAACGTGGAGTATGATTCCTTCCACCCAGTAGAGAAATTTGACGCCTTTGATTTGAGAAGCGGATCCCATGATATGCAAATGCGTGGGGCCTATATGGCAGCGAGGTTTGTCGATGACTCGATGCTAGAAATGGGTCAAATTGCGCCTCATGGACGTTATGTTCATGTTTATCTCAATGGTCAGTATTGGGGGCAATACCATCTCAGAGAACGTTGGGGGGGAAGTATGGCCGCGAGTTATTTTGGAGGGCAAAAAGAGGATTACGACGCGATTCGAGCAAACAACTCTGGTTCTGAATTTCAGACGGGCACACCCTATGATGGGACGGCAGCATTTTGGACAGAAACGCGCAACTTGCTGAACGGGGCCGACCCCTTCACGAATGCGGCAAACCATCTTGATATCGCCAATGTGATTGACTTCATGTTGCTCTGGACAAGTGGGGAATGTGAGAGTGAGTTTCGAGCTTTTGGATCGAGGAGCCAAAATGTCCCCTTTAAATTCATGGTGAGAGATCCGGACGGATTTATGCCTAACGGGAGTTGGAATCATGATCACCCGGTGACTCATAATGGGCCACTGAGTGCCATGACGCGGCTGCGCAATGGAGGCAATAAAGATTACAATGTTCTCTTGGCAGACCGCATCCATAAACATTTTTTTAATGGAGGAGCCTTAAGCGCTGAAAAAAGTGTCGAGCGTTTGCGCAAGAGGTTTCTTGAGATGGAGCCTGGTTTTGCTGCAGAGGCCCAAAAGTGGGGCTTTCAATCGGTGAATTCGTGGAAAGCTTACGTCAACAATTGGCTCAACAATGGGTTGCCGCAGCGCACTGCAAGTATGATTCAGCGGCTCAAAGTCGCGGGCATGTATCCCGATATTACTGCGCCAGTTCTTTCTCAGCATGGTGGATCAGTGAGCGCGGGCGCAGGGATCACCATGAGCACGAATGCTTCCGCTGTCTATTACACTCTCGATGGAAGTGACCCTCGACTTCCTGGTGGGGGAATTAATCCTACAGCAATTCAAGCGACTTTCGCTGGTGATATCCGTGATCCCGAGGACTTTATCGCTTCTGGAGATGTTTGGAAGTTTCTCGATGACGGAAGCGATCAGACGACTCTCTGGAGGCAGGTAGATTATGATGATTCGACTTGGGCGAGTGGGCCTTCTCAGCTCGGCTATGGCGATGTTGGTCTCGCTACGATCATTGGTTATGTTGATAGCGATCCAGAAAGAGCAGGAACCCAAAAAAATGCGACTACCTATTTTCGTAAAAAGGTCACCATTGAAAGCCCCTCAGATTTTTCAAATTTCGTGGTGGGCTTACGGTATGACGATGGTGCTGCGGTTTACGTCAACGGAGTCGAGGTTCTCAGGACTGCGACGCTCCCGGTCGATGCGAGCTTTGATACGTACACCAATGCGAACACGCCCAGTGAAAGCATCTATTATGATTTTGTCGTCCCATCCTCTCGATTTGTAGATGGTGTCAATACGGTTGCTGTTGAAGTGCACAATGCCAATGCAGGAAATTCGGATGTTCGATTTGATCTGACTTTAAGAGGGGAGATTGATTTATCTAACGGATCAAATGTCACCAAACCGGTGGTCTTCAATGAGCCAAGTATGATCAATGCACGAAGTTTTGATAGTGGTTCGAATAGTTGGAGTCCGGTAACTTCTACTTTCTTTGCCATTGATACCATTCCGGCAAGTTCAACAAATCTGGTGATTTCGGAGCTCCACTACCGACCTGCGGAAGCTCAGACAGCTGCCGAGATCGCTGTTTCATCTGATCGAGACGAATTTGAGTTTATCGAGCTTTTGAATGTCGCCAATCAGCCGATTGATCTCAGTGGTGTCTATTTTGATGATGGAATCAGTTTTTACTTTGCGGAACATACCATCCTCGAACCAGGAGGGCGTATTGTCCTTGTTGAGAATCAAGAGGCTTTTAAGGCTCGTTATCCACAAGTGAGTGATGGGATGCTTGCTGGGCAGTATACTGGTAGTTTGAGTAACGATGGAGAGCGTATCGTGGTGCGTAGGAAAGGTGGGGAAGTTCTCATTGATCTGACCTATAATGATCAACTGCCATGGCCGGTGCTTGCTGACGGACTTGGATACTCCATGATTTTCACCGGTGACGATCAAACAAGTGGTAGCTCTTGGGCTGCGCATTCGGTGATCGGAGGCGCTCCGGGAGAGGAGGATGGAGCACTTGTTCTTGGCTATGCTGAATGGAAGCTTGTCTACCAGGTTGATGATGATCTGAGCGATACGGATGGAGATGGTTTCTCAGCTTTCGCGGAGTATGCCATGGGAACTGATCCGACGTCTTTTAATCAGCAGGGGTTTGGAATCGGAGGTCAGGTGCAAATTGACGCCAATGGATTTTTGACGATCACTTATCAACAAGGTCTCTTGGTAAGTGATGTGACCTTTGCGATTGAAGAGTCGACTGATCTAAAAACATGGACACAGGTTGACTCTGTCGTTTTGGAGGGGGAAATCATTGACGCGCAAAATCAAACGAAGCGTGTGACTCAGCGGCTTCCAATTTTAGCTTCTGACGCGAATCTTAAGTTTATACGAGTCCACATGACTCGATAGCTCGTTAGAGGTTGTCACTTGATGGTGACAAAAAAAACCCGCTCGCTCAGAGGGGAGCGGGGATTATTAGTGGGTATTGAATCTTACCGGTCGACGCGTGCTGATCCACCTCCTACCAGTTTTCCGACTTCTTCTTTGGTAACCATCGTCGTGTCCCCTGGTGTGGTCATTGCAAGGGCTCCGTGAGCCGCTCCCCATTCAACAGCTTGTGCAGCATCGTTAAACTCTAGGAAGCCATAAATCAGTCCTGAGGCGAATGAATCGCCCCCACCGACTCGGTCAAATATTTCCAAATGTTCCCGATTGATTGAGTTGTAGAATTCGCCGTCGTGCCATGCCAGTGCAGCCCAATCATTATCTGATGCGGTATGAACTTCACGAAGGGTTGTTGCAGTGGCTTTGAAGTTTGGATACTCAGCAACGGCTTTCTCGATCATCTTCTTGAAGTTTGAAACATCAATGCCTGTGATGTTTTGCTCGTCAACACCCTCGACCTCAAATCCAAGGCACGCGGTAAAGTCTTCCTCGTTGCCAATCATCACGTCGACATACTTAGCGATTTCGCGATTCACCTCTTGTGCTTTCTCTTGGCCACCGATCGATTTCCAAAGGGAAGGTCGGTAGTTGAGGTCGTAGGAGACAATGGTGCCGTATTTTTTAGCAATTTTGCATGCTTCGATGGTGAGTTGAGCATTTCCTTCAGAGAGGGCGGCAAAAATCCCTCCAGTATGGAACCAGCGCACTCCGAGGGTTCCAAAAATGTGTTCGAAGTCAAAGTCATCGACTGTTAGCTGAGAGGCTGCTGTATGGCCTCGATCGGAGGTTCCTTTTGCTGCGCGAACTCCAAAACCACGCTCAGTAAAATTGAGACCATTGCGCGCTTTTACTCCAAGGCCATCGAAATCAACCCACTTAATGAATTGAGTGTCGACTCCACCTTGTAAAACAAGGTCTTCTAATAACCGGCCTACTTCATTGTCAACGAATGCAGTAAGAACTGCAGCACGTTTGCCAAAACAGCGGCGCAGTCCCCGGGCGACATTGTATTCTCCGCCTCCTTCCCAAGCCTGAAATTGTCGTGTGGTGCGGACTCTTCCGTCACCAGGATCAAGGCGGAGCATGATTTCACCCATCGAGACGATGTCGTAGGCGCATGATTCAACAGGTTTAATATTAAGGCTCATTGTAAGAAGGGGGAGTTCGATTATTTGATAAGACCGTTCGCGCAGAGGATGTCATCTGTGCCCGCGAAGAAGTTGATAAGATTGTGCAAGCATCGATTTGCTTGTCTTTGAACAGACTCGTGGGTGCGAGATCCAATGTGAGAAGTAATGATGCAGTTGGGGGCTCCTATGAGGGGATGGTCTGGTGCTGGTGGCTCGGCATCGAGGACATCAGCCCCATAACCACCGACTTTACCCGATGCGAGTGCCGCAGCCATGTCATTGGTATTCACAAGTTCGCCACGAGCGCAATTGAGGACGACAACATGATCTCTCATCTCGGCGATTTTGGCAGCATTGATCATGTTTTCGGTTTCTTCATTAAGGAAGCAGTGGAGAGAAACAACGTCAGAATGATGGAGGACTTCATCCATGCTAGACGCCTGAGTGATGTTGTGATCTGAGGCGAATTGACTGTCGAAATAGGGATCAAAGGCCAGGATGTTCATCCCGAAGGCTTTTGCACGGATGGCGACTTCCTTACCAATTCTTCCAAGACCTAGAATCCCCATGGTTTTACCCATAATCTCGTTGCCCACAGGCTTTTTCCATCCGGCAACCCATTGGCCATTTTGGACTGCCACGGCATTGGATTGAATGTCTTTGGTGATCCCTAGGAGTAG
>Ga0181582_10004897_pt1 | contig 10788 bp, 6 predicted proteins | sample 071ome_32_FD_132438 | JGI IMG/M metagenome (GOLD analysis project Ga0181582, IMG submission 132438) | Coastal salt marsh microbial communities from the Groves Creek Marsh, Skidaway Island, Georgia - 071405AT metaG (megahit assembly) | ecosystem: Environmental > Aquatic > Marine > Intertidal zone... | reverse complement strand
CGTGGACGGGGGGGTAGTAGGCCTGGTCCGGCACGCGCGCCACGGCGGGGGGCGCGGCGGGGGCGGGCGGGGCCGCCGGGGGCGCGGCGGGGGCGGGCGGGGCCGCCGGGGGCGCGAGGTCGAGCTGCGCCGACTCGTCGGCGAGGGCCGCGGCCAGCTCCATGGCGGCCTCGGAGATGGCCGCGTGACCCCGGCCAGCGCCGCCGTGGCTCGGCGGGCCGAGCGGGGCCGCGCGGGTAGGGGAGCGGTACGTGAGGCTGTACTTCTGCCGCACCGACTCGAGGTAGCCCTGGAGCTCCCGGAGGTCGGCCGAGTAGCCCGGCAGCTTGGCGCGGGGGACGTCGGCGGCGGCGTCGCGGGGGAGCCGGGCGACGGTCCCGGCCGGCGGGGCGAGGGCCACGGCGGGGGCTCCGTCGCCCACGGTGGCGGCGATCTGGCGCTTGAGGGCCGAGATGTCGCCCCTGGCGCGCTCCGCGGACTCGGCGAACGCCTTGGGGAGCGCGGCGGCGGGGGTCCTCTCGCCGGACCGCCCCGGGAGGGAGATGCCGACGCTCTGCAGCGTCGCCCGCGTAGCCTCGTCGGCCAGGCTGGAGAAAGACGCCGACTCGTCCCCCGTGGCGGAAGCGTCCCCGGCGCCGGCGTCCTCGGAGGCCTCCGAGGTGTCCGCGCCAGAGCCGGAGGCCGTGCCGGAGGCCGTGCCAGAGGCCGTGCCAGAGGCCGTGCCGGAGGCCGTGCGAGACGCGTCGCCCTCCGAGGACTCGCCGGAGTCCGAGCCGCCGTCGTCAGACCCGGCGGGGTACGACATCCCGGCGGACTCCAGGAGGGCCTTCACCAAGGCCTCGGCGGACGCGAGGGTGGGGGCGGGCTCCGCGGGGGCGTCGAGGCGCCCTGCGTCGATGCGGCCTGACCCGGCGCCCGCGTCGCGCGTCAGAACCGCGTCGATGCGCCCGGAGCCGACGGCGATGTCCCGGTGGAGGGCGGCCACGTCGATCCGGCCGGACCCGGCCGCGACGTCGCGGGTCAGCGCCGCCGCGGCCGGGGGCGCGAGGGCCGGGGCGGCCGGCAGCCCCAGGGCAGGGGCTGCCTCGTCCCGGCGGATGGGAGGGGCGATGCGGGCACGGTCGGGGCTGGGGCCGACGACAGGCTCCATGAGGTCGACGGCGGTGCGGTCGACGGACTCCCTCAGCGTCGCGACGTCGTTGCGGGCCTCGGCGTCGCCTCCCTGGTCCCCCTCGGGGTCGTCCCCGAAGTTCATGCCCAGGGCGGTCATCACCTCGGCCAGGCGCGCCGTCATGATGGCCGCCCCGGCCTGCGCCTGCTGCTCCTCAGGCAGCTCTCCCTCGAGCTCCAGCCTCGACTCGTCCATTCCTCGCTGCGGGGGGCGGGGGGAGGTCCTTGCTTGCAAGGGAAGAGGGCGTGGAATACAAACTCCGAGCGCGACTTTGTTCGCTCCGTGCGGCGGGAAACGGAAACCGACGAGGTCCCACGTGCGACCGCAGCGGCCCTTTCTGCTCACCTCGCCGTCTTCACTCGACATCGTGCCTTACGTATCGATGGCGGGCCGGGGAGCGGGCACAGCCTTTGGGGGGTCCTTTTGAAACTCGCGCGAACCCCGACAGCACAGCGTGAGCGCGACTCCGTCGACGATTACGCGGTCAGGACGAATATAAGTTGAACAATTCGAGTGACCGACGTATCTTTGACTCCAAAGCGACCCGGGAGAGGGAGAAAACGGGTCGAACGTCTTCCGGTCCGAGCTCAATCGGCGATTCGGGCGTCACAGAGCCGAACGATTCAGGACATTTATTTCTCTCCTTCTTAAACCCTTCGCCGCGCCTAAGAGGGCCCCGGTGTCTCCTTCCCCCGGGAAATGCTCCCCTGACTCTGACGTTTCGAGGGACGACTGGTCGACATCCGCCTCCACGCCCCTCGCGCGCACCTCCCCGCGCCTTTCTTAGGCCCCGATCTCCATCGCATACCTGCCTTCCACCCCCATCACCCCATCGGAGTCTCCCCATCGACTCCTTCGGTTCTTGGTCGTCAGCTGCCAAGGACCTCACTCCCAAACAAAGCGACCCGCGGTCGTCTCGTTCGGGGGATAATTGTAATATGCTGTCCTCGGACGTCACGCCCATCGTGGCCATGTCCCTGCCCCTGGCGGGGGGCGTCATGGCTCTTGCCATGATCGCCTTCCTCCAGCTCAGGCTCAAGGCCGCCCCTGAGGGCTCTGGCCAGCAGGTGGAGATCTCCAGGATGGTAAGCGCTGACAGATGACCACTTACGCGTTTTACCAGCCGCATCGCTCCTCAGGGCGTTCCACCAAGCCAGGCATTGCGGCGGCATTGTGGTGGCCCAACTCCTTGGCGCCATATCTCCCCTGCGGGCTTCATCCGCCCTTGGCGGCTGTGCGGGCGCCAAAATATGGTTATTTTACGCGTTCATTCCGTAGAACACGCGATTCGCGACCGTACCTCGCGATTTTCGCGCCCCGTCGCCATTTTTGGGGTTCCTCGCGCCCTCCCTTCCCGGCGCATGATTCCTCGATGTGGCCACTGGGAGCGCTTTAATCGCGAGAATTGTTGAATTCGGCCCGGGATCTGCGCTCTGTGGTCCCCGGACGACCTAGCGCACCAGCGGGAGGAAGCGTTGTGGAGCATAGGATTTTCATCGGACAATGTGCGGCGGATACTCGCTGCGTCGAGGGCACCATCGCCCTCATCGGGCTCGTCGCCACTCAATACCCCTGCCGCGTGCTCATTTCCCCTCCTCTCCCAACCCTCCCGCCCGCAGGTCCAGCAGGGTGCCCGCTCCTTCCTGGTCACCGAGTACAAGTACCTCGCCGTGTTCGTGGTCGGTGTCGGTGCCTTCCTCGTCGGTGTGCTCGAGGGCCAGGACAACGCCCCCACCGGCTACACCGAGAAGGGTGGCTGGCAGACTCTCATCTGCTTCATCGTGGGTGCCGTCCTCTCCGCCAGCGCGGGCTGGGCCGGCATGCAGGTCGCCACCTCCACCAACGTCAAGACCATGGAGGCTGCCAAGCAGTCCCTGAACGCCGGCCTCAAGGTCGCCTTCGCTGGTGGCGCCGTGATGGGCTTCACCGTGACGGGCCTCGGCATCCTCGGTATCACCATCCTCATGCTCATCTTCGCCTACGCTGGTGACAACGGTGACTTCCAGAACATGAAGGACGCCGCCCGCTACCTCACCGGGTTCGGCTTCGGCGCCTCCTCCATCGCTCTCTTCGCCCGTGTGGCCGGTGGCATCTACACCAAGGCCGCCGACGTCGGCGCCGACCTCGTCGGCAAGGTCGAGTCTGACATCCCCGAGGACGACCCCCGGAACCCCGCCACGATCGCCGACAACGTCGGGGACAACGTCGGTGACGTCGCCGGCATGGGCGCCGACCTCTTCGAGTCCTTCGTCGGCTCCATCATCGCCGCCGCCACCCTCGCCAGCAACTCGAACGAGATCGCCTACCCCTTCTGGATCGCCGGCGCCGGCATCATCTGCGCCGCCATCGGCTTCTTCTTCGTCAAGACCAAGGAGGACGCCACCCAGAACGAGCTCCTCCACTCTATCCACCTCGGCATGAACATCGCCTCCGTGCTCGTCGTCGGCGCCGCCGCCGGCATCACCTACGGCCTCCTCGACAAGGACATGCCCTACCAGAACGACTACCCCTGGAAGGTCTTCGGCTGCATCCTCATCGGTCTCGCTGTCGGGATCCTCATCGGCATGGCCACCGAGTACTTCACCTCGTACGGGTTCAACCCCACCGTCTCCATCGCCACCGCTGGCTCCATGGGCGGCGCCGCCACGGTCATCATCCAGGGCCTCGGCGTGGGCATGCTCTCCACCCTCCCCCCCGTGTTCCTCATCGTGGTCGCCATCATCTCTTGCGCCGAGCTCGCCGGCGTGTACGGCATCTCCATGGCCGCCGTCGGCATGCTCTCCACGCTCGGCGTGACCCTCGCCACGGACGCCTACGGCCCCGTCGCCGACAACGCCGGCGGCATCGCCGAGATGACCGAGGACTGCCCCGAGGAGGTGCGCGACCGCACCGACCGCCTCGACGCCCTCGGCAACACCACCGCCGCCACCGGCAAGGGCTTCGCCATCGGCTCCGCCGTGCTCACCGCCCTCGCCCTCCTCGTGTCCTACACCAAGTCCATCAAGGCCTCCGGCATCGCCGAGATCGCCGAGGGCTACGGCGCCGCGGTCTACCCCAACCTCATCCTCGACGTCACCAACCCCCTGGTGCTCGCCGGCGTCATCTTCGGCGCCATGCTCCCCTACCTCTTCGGTGCCCTCACCATGCTCTCCGTGCGCAAGGCCGCCGGCTCCATCATCGTGGAGGTGCAGCGCCAGTTCCGCGAGATCGATGGGCTCCTCGCCGGCAAGGCCGGGGTGAAGTGCGAGACGGAGAAGTGCGTGTCCCTCTGCACGGCCGCCTCCGTCCGGGAGATGATCCTCCCCGGCGCCATCGCCGTGCTCTCCCCCATCTGCATCGGCTTCCTGATCGGCGCCGAGGCCCTCGGCGGCATGCTCGCCGGCGCCATCTCCTCCGGGTTCATGCTCGCCGTGATGATGTCCAACGCCGGTGGCGCCTGGGACAACGCCAAGAAGTACATCGAGAACGAGAAGGCCTTCGGCGGCAAGAAGTCCGACACCCACAAGGCCTGCGTCGTCGGCGACACCGTCGGCGACCCCTTCAAGGACACCTCGGGCCCCTCCCTCAACATCCTCATCAAGCTCATGTCCATCTTCTCCCTCGTGCTCGCCCCCGTGTTCAGCGTCGAGTGGGACACCTGGTGGGTCGGCCTCATCATCTCCATCGTCACCGTCGGCATCTGCTACCTCGCCTACTGGTACGCCTGGGTGTACACCAAGGACCCCCTCGTCGAGGCCCTCGCCAAGAAGGCCGAGGAGGGCAAGCAGTAGAAGCGCCATGAGGAAGACCCTTCCCCCCACTGTCGCGACGGCAGCGCCTAGGAGCCCTCTGGGGGCACCCTGGCGCCGCCGCCGCAGCCGTGGGGAGCACAAATCCCCTCTGCTTCGTGTTGACTTGTAGCGCATATGGGTTGAATGCGCTCGTGGCCATCGTTGGGCCGGTCAGCTGCCGTTTTGGGGGGGGGAGGGGGGGGGGGGGCAACCCCGCCGCCTCACGCGTGCCACTCCCGCTCGAGCCACTCGATGAACTCACTCGACCCCCCGACGAAATCCCTGTCCCGAAACACAATCGGCCACGTCGAGTGCGCCGCCGGCGAGTAGGCACACCCCGCCTCGGCGCAGAAGGCGGCCAGCTTCCCCTTGAGCGCGGCCGCCGCCTCCCCCACGGGCGCGTCCATCGGCGTCTCTGCGTTCTCCCCCCAGAAGACCCGGACCTTGATCTCCTTCCCCTGGCTCTCCCCGTTCACCGTGAGGTATCCCTGCCGCGCCGCGTTGCGCGAGTAGCCGCAGTACGTCATCCCGAATATGGTGACCACCGTTCGCCCCTCCTCCTCCCGCGGCGCCCAACAGTCCCCGGCGTCCCCCCCGAGCGCCTCCGAGCACTCGGGCAGCAGCGTCCCCTCCGTGTCCATGTTTTCGGGCAGCAGGCTCCCGCCGCCGGGGCTCCGAGGCAGGCGGCTCATCCACCACAGCACGGGGGCCGTGTCCGGGGCGCCCCCGGCGAGGGCCCCGTCGGCGGCTTTCGCGGACGGCTCGGCCTTCCTCTCGCCCCCGTACGACACCGGCACGCCGTGAGTCCTGCTCGGGTGAGGGTTCGGCGAGGTGGTCTGGAAAGCGGGGAGGTCGCCCCCTGCTGCCCTCGGGGGGTTCACTGTCCCGGGAGGCTCACCTGTGGCCGTAGTGCGTTTCGTAGAGCGCAATCATGCAGAACGCAGCCAGCGTGAGGAGTATGGCGTACATGTGAGTCGCAGAGATGCCTCCCCGGGGCTTCAGGGCCCGCCCCGGGGCTCGGTTGTGTAGCATCCCCGCCTGGTCGCTTGAGAGAGCCAGGCACACAAGGATTGAGAGTGTTATTTCCGCGTTTGAAGTGTTGCTCCCCCCACGCCAGGGACAAGTGCTCTTGTGGACCAGCGAGTCGCTGCGAGTCGCTCGGTCAGAATCTGGGCGGGCTGGGAGGTCGTTGCGTCCCCGGTCCTCCCGCGCCGTGGCCGGGGAAGATATACGCCCGGTACTCCTCTGGGTCGCAATTATACGTCAGATGTCTCATAATTCCCCCTCGAACGATCCAAGACCCCTCTCGCGCGCGCGCATCCTCCGTTGATTTCCCGCAGGGCTTCTACAAGGCTCCTCTCGTACCGACGCCGATGTTGGCAGGGCAGGCGATCTCCTCGCCAGCAGCGAGGTGTACGTCGGTGCAGAGGTCGCGGGCAATGCCTCTTGGGGGTGTTACGGTCCCTTCGAGCCACTGCGGCCCCTCGACCTCTTTCCCCGCGGTCCCTCCCGCGTTCTCGTCGAAGAGGCGCCTCTGCGCCGCGAGGGTGGCATCCAAGAGGTGAGCAGCGCGCAACCGGCCGGGGTTGCCCGCGCTGGCGCTCGATCCAACGGGTCGCGGCTCGAGCGCATGCGGGGCGAGGTTGCAGAACCTCCCTGCACGAAAAGTTGGTACTCCCCAACCCGAGACCCCCTCCGGGTACCCCCACCCGCTGCAGCACGCGCGCCAAGTAGCCCCCCCCTCCCCCCCCCCTCGACCCCGCAGGAACCCCGTGTTCGACGGCGGGATGATGGGGGGCGACGCCATCATGCTCCTGTCGACGCAGGCGGCATCGAGCCGCATCCCCGCCGACGCCTGGGTCCAGCTCGGCGCGACGCTGGTAGGGGTGTGGCTGGGCATCTCGCTGCTGAAGGGGGATTACTTCCGCAAGATCGAGGACGAGGACAACATGAGCATGCTCGACTTCCAGATGGGCTTCGATGCGTCGGCCGTGGTCGAGAACGCCTTGTTAACCTGGCTCCTCTTTGCGCCCTGCGCGGTCCTCGTCTGGGCCCAGACGGGCTTTGGCGACATGTCCATGGACGTGACCCCCGTGCGCCACCTCCGCCCCCCCGAGGTGGAGCTCATCATCAACCTCTTTCTGACCATGTCGTGCTTCCGCATGTCGTGGGGCTACCTCGTGCCCCCGCGGGATCCGCCCTCGTCCAAGGGCGACGGCCCGTGACGGCTTGCCCGTGCGACTGGTTGTGCCCGCTGGGTCAATTGAAGCTGTGGCGTGCATGGCTGACTGAGCAGCCTGCCGCTTCTGGCTATCAGCCAGCTGGGCTCATGTGCCCAGCCCCCGGGCCCTGCCCTGGGAGACTTGTGGACCTTGATGAGCCCCCGGCCCCGGACCGGCTACGTCATTCCTCATATCCTCGCACCCTCCTGAGGACTACCCAGTCATCGGCTCCTAGAGCCCCCGATTGGTTGAGCCAGAGAGAGCCGCAGCAGACGGACTCGCTACACACCGTGGCCACTGGCACCCCACCCTGCGATGGAGGCTCGGGCCGGGGGCCTCGTCTGTCCCCCGGTGCGCTTTGGATCGCAGTCTCCCTGCAGCGGCGCAGTTATCTATCGCGCGCCTGTCGCTCCACCCGCCATCCCCCGCCCCCGGCGCACGCGGAGGTGGGACAAACGTCCTGGAAAGGCCGCTCGGCATCCGCGGACGTTGTCGCCTCCCGAAGCAGGTCGCACCGACCCGACGCGGGCCGGTGAAAACGCTTGACTCCTAGAGTCGCCCACGGAGCTAGGTGAGAAGCGCTTCCCCCGGGATGCGCGGTCCCCGGGCCGTTCTCGCGCGCATGTTGTGGCCTGTATGCCCGTCGTCGCGGCTCTCCGTGACACCCCGTGGCGCGATCCGGTTGGGTTTGGAGGTATCACCTCACGATGGTCCCGCGGACCTCGTTCGATGCGGGCTCAGCCCCGCCCATCGCACCCCCGCGGGGCCCCGCCCTCATCCCCCCCTCCCCCCCAACCCGCGGCCGCAGGCTCCCTCGCACCCCGGCAGGGCTGGGGGGACCCGAGATGGCGGACCGCGGGCGCAGGGCCCTGCCCAGCGCCAACCACATCGTCACGAGCCGCGACATCGCCTCGCAGATGGGCTTGCACCAGGGCCGGCTGGCGGGCATGCGCGGGACGCCGGCCCGGTGCGGCAGCGTGGACGACGGGCGCCCCGAGACGTGGGGCATGCCGCACCTGCGGCACCGGGTGAAGAAGCAGCAGATGGAGGCCGACAGGGCCGGGGAGATCCACCGCGAGAACCTCCGCCTCGTCACGGCCATCGACCGCGTCGCCCAGCGCGACGTCGGTCGCGTCGCCACGGCCGCGCGCCACCGGACCTCCCTCATCTTCGTCAACGCCGAGCCGGGCACGGCCACGGACCGGGCCGGGTACCCCTTCACGGACAGCGTGCTCGTCAGCCCCCCGAACCCCATGGACTGGGGCCTCGCCCTCGCCCGCCGCCGCCGCGCCGAGGCCATCCTCGCCCAGAACGCCCGCATCCTGAGACGCATCGAGGAGGCTCCGCCGTCCCGCCACCTGTCCTCGCGGCACCTCAGGGAGGAGGCGCGGAAGCAGGAGCGCTACCTGTCCATCTCCCGGGACCCCAAGGTCGCCTCCATATCCGCCCGCCTGTTCCCCACCGCGCGGCCCTCGGGGACCTTCCACCAGGCCGCGTGGCTGGGGCGGCCCGGCACGCTGCCGCTCGGGGCCGCGGGGACGCGCCGGGCGGGGGGGGCGCCGGGCACGCCGCGCGCCCAGGTGGCGAACGAGTGGGCCCCGGCGGCAGGGGACCCCGGCCCCGGCGGCCCGCCCCCGGAGGGCTGGGCCGAGCACCTGCCCGCCCCGGACGCGCTCTCCCCAGAGGCGGGGGCCCCGGCCCCGGGGCGCCCGCTCACGGAGGGGGGCGCCGAGGCCGCGCACGTGGCGCGCCTGCGCAAGGCCGAGGACGCCCGCTCCTCCGCGCGCCCCACCGCGCCCACGGACCGCTGGGACGGGCGCCTCGACCGCGCCCCCGCCCGCGCGGCCCCCGCGGCCCCCGCCGGCGCGCCCGGGGTGTCGGCGCACTACGGCGCCGCGGCGCCCGGGTCCGCGCCCGGGGCCCGGTCCCTGCCCCCCCCCGACCCCTTCGCGCTCCTCCGCCAGCCCGTCACCCCCGGCAGGGCGCTCTCCTCCGGGCCCATGAGGGTACTGATCGTCGGGGACCCCGGGGAGGCGACGCGGAGCAAGGGGCGGAGCCGGGCCAGCGCGGCGCCGCGGACGGACAAGTGGGACCGGCTCTCGAGGCCGGTGATGCACGGCGGGGGCGCCTCGGCGCACGTGAGGGTGCCCGCGGGGTGGGGGCCGTCGGGGCCCATCCGGGGCCCCCCCGCGGCGCCGGCGCGCCGGGGCAGGGCGCGCGCGCGGCCGCCCCCGGAGCGGCCGCCCCCGGAGCGGCCGTCCCGGCCCCCGGAGCGGGCCGCCGCGCCCCCGCCGCCGTCGCACCGGGCCGCGTCCCGGCCGGCCGCGCGGCTGTCCAGCCAGCGCCGGCCGGGGGGGGAGGCGGCGCCTGCGCCGCCGGGGGAGGCGGCGCCCGCGCCGGGGGCCGGCCTGCAGCCGCCGCCCGTCACGGGCGCGCGCGACGTCGGCCGGCTCGTGATGGAGTCGAGCGGGGAGTTCCGGCGCATGTCGGACGGGGCCGCGGACCTCAGCACCGACGACTCGGCCCCCTTCGAAGACCCGCTCCTCGGCGCCGGCCCCGACGCGCTCGGCGCCGGCGACCCCGTCCTCGTCACCGTGACGGGCGACAGCGGGCGCGAGGAGCACTTCTCCCTGGGCACGGGCGCCAACGCCGCCCCCGGCATGGTCCGCCGCGCCCCCGGCGACACCCCCCCCGGGGACAGCGCCGGGGACCTGGACGACGAAGACGGGGAGCTCCGGCCGAGCGTGCGGGCCGACGACGACGCGGACGGGCCGGGGGGGGCGGGGGCCGGGGCGGGCACGGAGTCCGAGTACAGCGACGAGGGCTTCGAGGACGGGCCGGGAGGCGGCGACGGGCCCGCGGGGGACGGGGCGGGAGGCGGCGACGGGCCCGCGGGGGACGGGGCGGGAGGCGGCGACGGGCCCGCGGGGGACGGGGCGGGGGCGGGCACGGCGGCCGGGGGGGCGGCGGCAGAGGACTACGGCGACGACTTCGAGGGGGAGGACTACGACGACGACTTCGAGGGGGCCGGCCCCGGGGAGGGCGTCGAGCCGCCGCCCCTCGCCGTGGACGCGAGCGCCGTCAGCGCCGCGGTGGGGGACGTCGTCTCAGACCTCCTGGCGACGGCCGAGGCGCCGCCGACGCCGCGGCCCTAGGCCTTTCTTTCATTCAACCGGGCCCCGCGCCCACGCGACCCCCGGCGCCGCGCGTCACGCGCGCTGCCCGAAGATGAGCTCTGTCTTGTGGCCCCGGTCCCGGAAGGAGCGGGGGGCGGAGATCTTGGGGGCGGGCGCCGGGGGCTCTGGGGCGCCGCGCCCGAGGGACCGGGCGCGGACGACGTCGGCCTCCTCGGAGGACCGCTGGCGCTTCATCGCGACGTTGTCACGCAAGTCGACCTCCGGGTTCAGGGCCGCCTTGAAGCGGTTCATGGCCAGGACGACGCGGTGCGCGAAGCGCCACTGCTCGCGGGGGGGACGTCCCGGGGCGGCGGGGGGGGCGTCCCGGCGGGCGGGGGAGGGGTCGGTCCCCGGGAGGGAGGCGCGCTCCTCGGCGAACACGTGATGGGGCCGCGGGGGGGGGGACACGGGCGGGGGCCGGGGGGCGGGGCGGGGGGGGCACGGGGGCG